>Ga0308160_10005648_pt1 | contig 12971 bp, 13 predicted proteins | sample PhyFR1_FD_201036 | JGI IMG/M metagenome (GOLD analysis project Ga0308160, IMG submission 201036) | Phyllosphere microbial communities from UC Gill Tract Community Farm, Albany, California, United States - DLSLF.R1 | ecosystem: Host-associated > Plants > Phyllosphere > Unclassified | place: USA... | reverse complement strand
TCCGCCCCGGGCTTGGCCGCCGTGACCCAACGTGAATGACCTGTGGCGTTCACCAGGAGTGGATCAATGCATATCCTCGATTCCGTCGACGCAGCCTCGCTGCGCAACGATGTTCCCGAGTTCCGCGCGGGTGACACCATCAAGGTGCACGTGAACATCATCGAAGGCAAGAACTCCCGTGTCCAGGTCTTCCAGGGCTTCGTCCTGGGCCGCCAGGGCGACGGCGTCCGCGAAACCTTCACCGTCCGCAAGGTTTCCTTCGGTGTCGGCGTGGAGCGTACCTTCCCGGTGCACTCCCCGATCATCGACAAGATCGAGCTCGTCTCCAAGGGTGACGTGCGCCGCGCCAAGCTTTACTACATGCGTGCACTGCGCGGTAAGGCTGCGAAGATCAAGGAAAAGCGCGACTTCCAGACCGCCAAGTAAGTCCCCGGACTTACCCCGCGGATCCACGGCCGGCCCGGCTCACCCCGGGCCAGCGCCACTGCGCCGATCAAGCACTTCACGCGTCAGGGGATGTGGACCATGGAACAGCCAAAACGCCGGCCCAGGAAACTGGGCTGGCGTTTTGTGCTTCTGGGACTCGTGCTGGCCATCGCCATCAGCGGCCTGGTCAGGTCCCTGTGGCTGGACGTGTACTTCATCCCGTCCGCCTCGATGGAGCCGTTGCTGCGCGACGGGGACCGGATCCTGGTCTCCCGCACCGACTTCGCCGCCGACCCCATCCGCCGCGGCGACGTGGTGGTCTTCGACGGGCGCGGGTCCTTCGCGCCGCTGAACAGCGGCGCCGGCGCGGCCGGGGAGCTGGTGGCCGGGGCGGGGCACTGGCTGGGCATCACCGGCAGCGACACCACCTACGTCAAACGGGTCATTGGGTTGCCGGGGGACCGGGTGGTCTGCTGCGACGGGTCCGGCAAGCTCACAGTCAACGGCCAGCAACTTAGTGAACCGTATATATATCCCGGCGATGAGCCCAGCACCCTGAAATTCGACGCGATCGTCCCCGCGGGACGGCTCTGGCTGATGGGGGACCACCGTTCCAAGTCGGCCGATTCCAGGGGGCTCCTGGGGGCTCCCGGCGGCGGCATGGTGCCGCTGGACCGGGTGATCGGCCGGCCGGTGATGATCATCTGGCCGCTTGATAGATTTGCTGCACTACCGCGGCCCGACGCGGCCGCCACGACGACACAGAACGGACAGTAGATGCCCGAGACCGGACCCCGGACCCCTGAGCCCCACGGCCAGGCCGAACCCCGGGTGACGTCCGCGCCCATTCCCGACGGCGAACACCCGACGACGCAGTTCCCGGCCGTGCCGGAGAAGCCCGCCCGCGAGACGCCTGCGCCGGAGACGCTGTCCCACGAGACGCTGGCCCAGGAGACGCCCGTCCGCGGGACGTCGGCGGAGGCTCCCCGGCGTGAAACGCCGCGTGTCCCCGAGCGGGCCGCGGGCGTCGCGCAGGACGGTCCCTCCCATGCGGGTCCGACGTCGGCCCGGGCGCGCCGGGCGCTGGCCCGCGAGGGCCGCAACCCGGTGCTGGTCTGGCTCCGCGAGATCGCCACCGTGGTGGTCATCGCCGTCGTGCTGTCCTTTTTGATCAAAACCTTCCTGTTCCGGGCCTTCTACATCCCGTCCGAGTCGATGATGAACACGCTGGACGTCAACGACCGGATCTTCGTGAACCTGCTGGTGCCCCAGCCGATCGCCCTGCAGCGCGGCGACGTGATCGTCTTCCGCGACACGAAGAACTGGCTGGCCCCCGCTGCGCCCAAGCCGGTAGGACCCATGACCGGGGTGCAGAACGCGCTGACGTTCGTGGGACTGTTGCCGGACAACTCGGAGCAGCACCTGGTCAAGCGCGTCATCGGGCTCCCGGGCGACCACGTCATCTGCTGCGACGGCAGCGGCCGCCTGACGGTCAACGGCAAGGCCTTGGACGAGAAGTACGTCAACAGCGCCGAAATCCCACAGGTGCGGGCGTTCGACGTGGTCGTCCCCGCCGGCAAGGTCTGGGTGATGGGCGACAACCGCAACCACTCGGCCGACTCCCGCGCCCACATGGAAACCAATGGCGGCTTCATCGACATGGCCGACATCGAGGGCCAGGCCGCCGTGATTGCGTGGCCGTTGAACCGCGTCAAGGCACTGGATAACTACCCGGACGTCTTCAACGGCGTCCCCGCCCCGTCCAGCACCCCCAACAGCGCCCCGGCAGGAAAGTAAGGCAAGAGCAGTGTCCGTCGCACCAACCCTGGATTACGAGCGCCGCTTCAAGGCCTCGGGCGCACGGTTGCTGGCCGGCATCGACGAGGTGGGCCGAGGGGCTCTGGCCGGCCCGGTCAGCGTGGGGATCGCCGTCATCGACCTGCAGCAGCAGAAACTGCTCGCCGACGTGCGGGACAGCAAGCTGCTGAAGATCTCCGAACGCGAACGCTTGGAACCCCTCGTGCGGGCCTGGAGCGTGGCGTCCGCCGTCGGCCACGCCTCGGCCGCGGAGATCGACGCCCTCGGCATCATCGCCGCGCTCCGGCTCGCCGGCAACCGGGCCTGGGCCGCCGTGCTGGCCGCCGGCGTGACCCCCGAGGTGGTGCTGCTGGACGGCAGCCACAACTGGCTCACGACCCCGGCGCAGGCCTCCCTGTTTGATGAGGGACCGGCCGAGCCCGGCTGCGACGCCCCGGTTCACACCCTGGTGAAGGCGGACATGCAGTGCCTCTCCGTCGCTGCGGCGTCCGTACTGGCCAAGGTCGAACGCGACCGTCAGATGGCCGCGCTGCACGAGGAATTCCCGGCCTTCGGCTGGAACGAGAACAAGGGCTACGGCACCGCCGCTCACAAGGACGCCCTGCGTACCGCGGGGCCCAGCCCCTACCACCGGGTGAGCTGGCAGCTGCTGGGCGACTGAGCCTTCGCCGTCCTGGCTCTGGCGCCCGGCCGTGGCGCGCGGCCTGCGCCCGATGGTGCAAGATGGAACCATGAGTGCCGAAGACCTGGAAAACTATGAAACCGACATGGAGCTGCAGCTCTACCGCGAATACCGCGACGTCGTCGGGCTCTTCAGCTACGTCGTCGAGACCGAACGGCGCTTCTACCTGGCCAACCACGTCGACCTGCAGGCCCGCAGCGCCGACGGCGAGGTCTACTTCGACCTGACCTTGCAGGACGCCTGGGTCTGGGACGTCTACCGGTCCGCCCGCTTCGTCAAGAGCGTCCGCGTCATCACCTTCAAGGACGTCAACGTCGAGGAGCTTCCCCGCAACGAGGAACTCGCCCTGCCCAAGGTGGAGGACCTCGGCAACTAGCGGTTCCGCTCCGCCCCTCCTGCTGGACCCCCGACCGGGGTTACCCACATAGCGTGATGCGCTGCTGTCCGCGCGGTGCTGTCCCGTCCACGCTGGAGGGATGAGAGCGAAAGACGTATTGGGCCGCCGCGGCGAGGATTTGGCGGCCGGTTTCCTGGAGGAGCAGGGGATCCGGGTGGTGGACCGGAACTGGCGCTGTCCCGCCGGTGAGATCGACATCGTCGCGATCGACGGCGACGCCCTGGTCATTGCCGAGGTCAAGACCCGCCGCTCCCTGGCGTTCGGGCACCCATTCGAGGCCGTCGGCGCGGAGAAGCTTGCCCGGTTGCACCGGCTCGGATCCGCCTGGTGCCGGGAGCATGAGCTGCGGATGCCGCTGCGCCGGGTGGATGTCATCGCGGTGCTCGACGACGGCACGGGCGAGGCCGCCATCGAATACCTCAAAGGGGTGGGGTAGGTGGCGCTGGGCCGGACCTATGCCGTGGCCTTGGTGGGCCTCAATGGGTACATCGTCGAGGTCGAGGCGGACATTGGGCAGACGCTGCCTGCATTTGTGATCCTCGGGCTGCCAGACGCGTCGCTGAACGAAGCCAGGGAGCGGATCCGTTCCGCCGCGCAGAACTCCGGCATCCCGCTGAGCCGCCGCAAGATCACCGCCAACCTGATCCCGGCGTCGCTGCCCAAACGCGGCTCCGGGTTCGACCTGGCCATCGCCATGGCCGCACTCCTGGCGGCCAACGACATCCGCTCCACGGGCCGGCACGTCTTCCTCGCCGAACTGGGCCTGGACGGCCGGCTCCGCCCGGTCCGCGGCATCCTCCCCGCTGTCATGGCCGCCGTCCGGGCCGGCTACCCGGACGTGGTCGTGGCTCAGGCCAACGCGGCCGAGGCCGAACTGGTTCCCGGTGCCAAGGTCCGCGCCTACAGCACTTTGGCCCGGCTGGCCTTCGACTTCGGCGCGGATCCGCAGGACCTTGCCCTCGATGCCGACCCGGGGGAGGAACCCGACGACGGCGACGGGCACCCGGAGCCCGCGATGGTGCCGGACATGGCCGACGTGTCGGGCCAGGCCGAGGGACGGCGCGCCCTGGAGGTGGCGGCCGCGGGGGCGCACCACGTCCTGTTGACCGGGCCGCCGGGTGCCGGCAAGACCATGCTGGCCGAACGCCTGCCCGGGCTGCTGCCGGACCTCGGCGACCAGGAGGCGATGGAGGTCACCGCCATCCACTCGCTCAGCTCCTTGACCACGTCGGCGGTAACCCTCCGGCGCAGGCCGCCCTACGAGAGCCCCCACCACACCGCCACCGCGGCCGCCATCATCGGCGGCGGCTCAGGGCTGCCCCGGCCCGGCGCCGCGTCTCGGGCCCACCGCGGCGTGCTGTTCCTGGACGAGGCGCCCGAATACGAACGCCGCGTCCTGGATGCCCTGCGGCAGCCGCTGGAAAGCGGCGAACTGATCCTCCACCGCGCCGCCGGCACCGCCGCCTACCCGGCACGCTTCCAGCTGGTCCTCGCCGCGAACCCGTGCCCGTGCGGCAAAGCCTCGGGGAAGGGCCTGGACTGCACCTGCACCCCGACGATGCGCCGCCGGTACTTCGCCCGGCTCTCTGGGCCCTTGCTGGACCGGGTCGACATCCAGCTGGACGTCGAACGGGTGGCGCTCGCCGACTTCGGGGCACCCCGCGCGGAGGAAGCATCGGCCGCCATAGCCGCCCGGGTCAGGGCGGCGAGGGACACCCAGCTCGACCGGCTGCGGCCGCTCGGCCTCGAAACAAATGCCCAAGTCCCCGGCCGGGTGCTCCGCGGTGGGCTCCGACTGGGCGCCCACCACACCGGCATCCTGGACCGCGCCTTGGAACGCGGCTCCCTCACCGCCCGGGGCTACGACCGGGTCCTCCGCCTGGCCTGGACGGTTGCCGATCTCGCCGGACGCGGCAGCCCCGACGCCGACGACGTCGGCCAGGCCCTGGCCCTGCGGCAGTCTGCCGGAGCAACCCCATGACAGCGTGCCCTACACCGAGGAGGAGAACAGCATGACCGCCAACGAACGCACCGCCCGGGCCGCCCTGTCCCGGCTGATGGAACCGCAGGACGCCGCCGGCCTGGCCCTGGTGCAGACCGCCGGTGCGGAGGACGCCCTCCGGATCGCCACCGGCCAGCTGAAGGTTGGGCCGTCCGTCGAGCAGGAGATCACCGGCCTGCTGGCCGAAGCCGGTGCCGGCGGCGGCTGGGCGGGCTTGGGTATGGCGCTCAAACGCTGGGCACCCCGCGTCCCGGACCTCGCCCCGGCACGGGACCTGGCCACCATGCAGCGACTGGGCGGACGGCTGCTCATCCCCTCCGACGGGCTGTGGCCGGCGCAACTGGCGGACCTGGGGCTGCAGGAGCCGCTGTGCCTGTGGTGGCGGGGCATGGAGCAGGAACTGCCTCCTCCCGCGAAGGCTGTCGCCCTCGTCGGGTCGCGGGACAGCACCTCCTACGGCTCTTCCGTCACCGCCGACCTGGCCTACGCACTGGCACAGCGCGGCTTCACCATCGTCTCCGGCGGGGCCTACGGGATCGACGCCCACGCCCACCGGGCCGCTCTGGCCGGGGCGACCGGCCTGCCGACGATCGCCGTGATGGCCGGGGGAGTGGACCGCTTCTATCCGTCCGGGAACGAGGACCTGCTCCGCGCGGTGGCCAACCAGGGTGCGGTGCTGGCCGAGGTGCCTCCCGGCTCGGCGCCCACCAGGTACCGCTTCCTGCAGCGCAACCGGATCATCGCCGCCTTGGCCGGGGCCACCGTGGTGGTGGAGGCGCGCTGGCGCTCCGGTGCCCTCAATACCGCCCACCACGCAGAAACCCTCGGCCGGGCGGTCGGCGCCGTGCCCGGATCGGTCCACAGCGCCAACTCCGCCGGCTGCCACAGGCTGCTCAGGGAGGGCGGCGCGGTGTGCGTCACGGATGCCGCGGAGATCGCCGAACTCGTCTCGCCCAGCGGCGACTCCCTCCCAAACCAGGCGGCGGGACGGTCGGAGGTCCAGGACGGGCTGACCCTGGAGGACCTGATCCTGTTGGATGCGTTGCCATTGCGGGTCACCAGCACCGTGGAGAAGCTGGCGGTCGTCGCCGGGCTGAGCCCCGAGTCCGTCTGGGCCGGCCTGGGACGGCTTGGCCTGGTGGGCCTGGCCGAGTCCCGCCACGGCGGGTGGAAACGCTCGGCGGCGGCGGGCTAGTGACGGCGGCGTGCACCCCCGCCGCCCAGCGGCCCCGCTGCTGTTTGGCAAGCCCCGTCGAGCCGGAAGGAAACGGCGCGCCGTCGGGCTCCGCCGGGAAGCAGGACGGGGCTGGGAGAGTAGAAGGGTGCCAGCACCAGCCATTCCTCCCGCGCTCGCCGAGGCCGCAGCCGCCTTTGGGCGCTACCTCGACGCCGAACGCGGCCGCTCCGCCCACACCGTGCGCGCCTACCTGGCCGATGTGGAGAGCCTCCTCGGCCACGCCGCATCCGAGGGCGCCACGGGACTGGGAGACCTCGAGCTCGGAACCCTTCGCCGCTGGCTGGGGGCACAAAGCGAGGCCGGCATGGCCCGGGCCACGCTGGCCCGCCGCGCCGCCACCGCTCGGGCCTTCACCGCCTGGGCCGTCCGCGAAGAACTCCTGGCCGCTGACCCGGCCCTCCGGCTGCGGGCCCCCAAGCGCGAGAAGTCCCTGCCTGGCGTCCTCCAGCAAGGCCAGGTGCAGCGCCTGGTCGCCGGCGCCGAGGCGGCCGCGGCGGACGGCGGACCCATGGCGCTACGGAACCGGGCCATGCTGGAACTGCTCTACGCCACCGGCATCCGCGTCGGCGAGCTGACCGGCCTCGACATCGACGACCTCGACCCGGACCGCCGCACCCTGCGGGTGCTCGGCAAGGGCAACAAAGAGCGGACGGTGCCATACGGTGTCCCGGCAGCGCTCGCCGTCGACGACTGGCTGCTGCGTGGCCGACCCGCCCTGGTGGCGGACGGCTCCGGGCCCGCCCTCTTCCTCGGCGCCCGGGGTAACCGGGTGGACCAGCGGCAGGTCCGCAGCGTCGTCAAGGACCAGTTGGAGGGCCTTGGGGATACCTCCGCCACCGGCCCGCACGCGCTGCGGCACTCGGCTGCCACCCACCTGCTCGACGGCGGCGCCGACCTCCGAGCGGTTCAGGAGATCCTCGGCCACAGCAGCCTCGCGACCACCCAGATCTACACCCACGTCTCCGTGGACCGGCTCCGCAGCAGCTATCAACAGGCCCACCCGCGCGCCTGAAACCGCATCCGCGACACGCCGAAAACCCGGCGGTGACGGCGCGCTGCGCGGCACTGGCTTATTAGGGTGGGGTACGGCACAATGGGGTTCACGCCCGGCATCCACCACGTGGTCACGCGAAGCTTCCGAGTTTCCCGGCCACCACGGACCCGGACGTGATTTATGTCGAGTCACCGTGCATTCGAAAGCATTTGAGTCGCAACACAACTGAATAGTCTGGCAGGGGCATCAGCCCCGCACGCGGGCAACCGCGGCAGACGGACATCCTGGCAGAGGTCGTTGGGGAAGACGTACCTATAGCTATGGAGGATGGAATGTCTGTTGCACTAACCCGTGGTGTCCTGTTCGTTCACTCGGCCCCGACCGCCCTGTGCCCCCACGTTGAGTGGGCCATTGGCTCGGTCGTGGACAAGCGCACGGACCTTGAGTGGACCCCGCAGCCCGCCGCGCCCGGAATGTTCCGGGCCGAGCTCTCGTGGACCGGTACGCCGGGGACGGGAGCTACTTTGGCGTCGGCACTGCGCGGCTGGGCTCACCTGCGCTACGAGGTGACGGAAGAGCCTAGCCAGGGCGTTGACGGCGGCCGCTGGTCCCACACCCCCGAACTCGGGATCTTCCACGCCGTCACCGACGTGCACGGCAACATCATGGTCTCCGAGGACCGCATCCGCTACGCCTACGAATCCGGCGCGGGCGACCCCTCCGCCGTCTACCACGAACTCTCCCTCGCCCTCGGCGAGGCCTGGGACGAGGAGTTGGAGCCCTTCCGGCACGCCGCCGAGGGCGCCCCCGTGCGCTGGCTCCACCAGGTCGGCTAGCCTCCCTCGCACGACTCCCCGGCAGGCTCCGGCGCCGCTTCCTCCATGGCGGCGCCCGGAGCTGCGGGGGACAGCCCCGCCTACCAGGGCGAAATCGGCACCGTCCCGGTACGCCGGCCCTCGGCGTCGCACAGGTGCCCCATCCGCTTGGGCGTACTCAGGGCCACCATCCGGTCCAGCACGCCCAGGGTCGGGAACACGGCGCTCGTCCGCGCCTCCACCCGCTGCAATTCGCCGAGGTCCCTGACCCAGAACGTGGCGTAGAGGTTCGCCGTCCCGGTCACCGCCGCCACGAACCGGCACTCCGGCCACGCTGCCAGCTCCCGTCCGATCCGGTCCAGGTCCTGCCCCGGCGCGACGCCCAGCAGCGAGGCCTGGATCGGCCAGCCGGCCAGCGGATGGGCGATCTCGCAGCGGAAGGTCATGATCCCCGAGGAAATCAGGCGATTGACCCGACGCCTCGCCGTGGCCGTGCTCGCGCCCGTCAACGATGCCAGCTCCGCCCACCCCAGCCGACCGTCCAGGGACAGGTGCTCCAGCAGGGACCGGTCCAAGTCGTCCAGGACCATGGCGTAGGTGCCCTGCCCCGACGACATGGTGCTCCGGTTGAGGACATTGAGCTGGCTCGGGTCCAGGGACCGCAGCCGCCAGCGGCTCCCTTCCAGGTACAGGGACGTCGTCAGCAGCACGGACACTGACAGCACCCCCGGCACCCCGTAGACCTTGGTGGTCAGGAAGACGTCCAACTCGCGCAGGTCACGGGTCAGCACGTCGCAGTTAATGTCGTGACCGCCCGTGGCCACCTCGATCGTGGCAACCTCCGGACAGGCGGAGAGCCGCTCGACCAATCCCGTCCGGGTGCCCGGATCCGCGCGGATCATGACGTAGGAGATGCAGCGGCTGCGGCTGAATTCCCGGCCGAAGGAGGCCGTGATCCAGGCCAGGCCCGCGGCGGTCATCCGGTCCCACCGGCGGGCCAGCGTGGTCGCCGTCGTTCCCAGCGGACCGGCCAGCTCCGCCCAACTGGCCCTCGGGCGCAGCTGCAGGGCGTTCACCAGCGCCAGGTCCAGCTCACCCAGCGTGACCGAATCGTGCACATTACGGACGCTGGAGTCTGTTTCCGTCAATATGGGCGTCTGCATGGGCCAAGTATCACACGGTGGAGGGGTTGACCCGGTCCCCGTGACCGCCCGACTACCGAAAGCATGGAGAGAGTGACGATCTCAGACACCAGGAAACCCACCCGCACCCAGGAACTGGCGGCGGAGCTCGCCGGAGGGCTCGTCTCGTTCCGGCGGGAGCTGCACCGGATCCCGGAACTGGGCAACGACCTGCCACTGACCCAGCGCCGGCTCCTCGACGAACTGGAGGACCTCGGCCTGGAGATCACGCTGGGACGAAGCCTGAGCTCCGTGACGGCCGTCCTCCGCGGCGGGGCTGCGCCGGCCAGCGGACCCAAGCCCGTGGTGCTGCTTCGCGGCGACATGGACGCCCTGCCCGTGACCGAGGACAACGGGCTGGAGTACCGCTCCTCGCACGAGGGGCTGATGCACGCCTGCGGCCACGACATGCACGTCGCGGGCCTGGTGGGCGCGGCCCGGATTCTGTCCTCGCTGAAGGACGAGCTGGCCGGCGACGTCGTGTTCATGTTCCAGCCGGGGGAGGAGGGCCCCGGGGGAGCGCTGCCGATGATCGAGGAGGGCGTCCTCGAAGCCGCCGGACGGCGCGTCGACGCGGCCTTCGGCCTGCACGTCTTCTCCGCGGCCCACCCGCGCGGCGTCTGGTTCGGCCGCCCCGGCCCCCAGATGGCCGCCGTCGACGACCTCCACGTCCGGTTCATCGGATCCGGCGGCCACGGCTCCCAGCCGCACCACGCCAACGACCCCATCCCGGCGCTCTGTGAGGCGGTCACCGCCCTGCAGACCATGGTGACCCGGGCCTTCGACGTCTTCGACCCGGTGGTCCTCACCGTAGGACGGATCGCCGGCGGCACCCGGGAAAACATCATCCCCGAGCACGCCGAATTCGACGCGACCGTCCGCAGCTTCAGCGCCGAATCCCGGGCCGCCATCAAGGAGCGCAGCGTGCGGCTCCTCGAGGGCATCGCCGCCTCCCACGGCCTGGAGGCAGCGGTGAACTACCACGAGCTCTACCCGGTCACGGAAAACGCCCCGGACGAGTACGAGCTGGCTCGCCGCACCATCGTGGACCTCTTCGGCGAGGACCGCTTTGAGCCCATGGCCAACCCGATGCCCGGCGCCGAGGACTTCTCGTTCGTGGGCAACGAGGTCCCCAGCGCCTACCTCTTCCTCAGCGCCTGCGCTCACGGGGACCCCGCCGACGCCGGCTCCAACCACTCACCCCACGCCCTCTTCGACGATGCCGTGCTCCCCGACGCCGCCGCCTGGCTGGCCGAGGTGGCGCTGCGCCGGATCAACCAGGGAGCCTAGGACAGTCCGCCCGACCACCGCGTGGGAGGGCACCAGGAAAGGTAGTAACAGCATGAACGTACTGAATGGGCAGGGCCTCCGGACGGCGGCCGCCGCCGCGGCCGTCCTCGTCGCCCTGAGCGCCTGCACGAACGCCTCCGAGGCGGGGTCCGGCTCCGGGGCAGGCTCGGGCACCGGCGGCAGCGGGCAGGCCACGGCGACGTTCGACCCGGGAACCGTTGCCAAGGATGACGCCCTGGCCGCCAAGGTGCCGGACCAGGTCCGGTCCAAGGGCAAGCTGACGGTCGGCTCGGACACCACCTACGCCCCGGCGGAGTTCCTCGCGGCCTCCGACGGCCAGACCCCGGTGGGGTACGACGTCGACCTGGCGAAGGCGATCGGCGCCACCTTGGGCCTGAAGGTGGAGGTGCAGACCTCCCCGTTCGAGGGCATCCTCCCCTCGCTCGGCCCGAAGTATGACCTGGGCGTGTCCTCGTTCTTCATTACGAAGGAACGCAGCAAGGCCGCCAACTTCGTCAGCTACTTCCAGGCCGGAACGCAGTGGGCGGTGCAGAAGGGCAACCCGAAGACTATCTCCCTGGACGACCTCTGCGGCAAGACCGTCGGGGTGCAGACCGGAACCTTCCAGGAGAACCCGGACATCTCCGGCCGGAGCGCCCAGTGCGTCGCGGCCGGCAAGCCCGCGATCAACGTCGTTTCCCTGAAGAACCAGACCGACGTCACTACCCGCCTGGTGGCCGGCGGCATGGACGCCATGGCTGCCGGCTCCATCACGGTGGCCTACGCCATCACCCAGTCCGACGGGAAGCTGCAGACCCTCGGCGACGTCTACGGCGCCTCGCCGGTGGGCATCGCCGTCGCCAAGTCGGACACAGCCCTCGCCGACGCGGTGGCAGGAGCCACCAACAAGCTGATCCAGGACGGGACGTACAAGAAGATCCTGGCGGCGTGGGGCACCGACGGCGGCGCCATCGCCAAGGCCGAGGTCAACCCCACGGTCAACAAGTAGCGGCCGGGCCAACGCAACGACGGCGGCCAGGTTCCCCGCGAAGGGAACCTGGCCGCCGTCGTTCGTGCTGCGTGCGGTGGACGCTAAATGCTGCGCACCGCGATCACGGCGTTATGGCCGCCGAAGCCGAAGGAGTTGCTCAGCGCGACGATGTTGCCGGCCGGGAGCGCCCGCTCGGAGGTCACGACGTCCAGCGGGATCTCCGGGTCCTGGTTCTCCAGGTTGATCGTGACCGGAGCCTTGCGTTCGTGCACGGCGAGGACCGTCAGGACAGCTTCCACGGCACCGGAGGCGCCCAGCAGGTGGCCCATCTGGGACTTGGTGGCGGAGACCGCCACGTTGTCCACGTGATTGCCGAGGGCGGCCTTGAGGGCAGTGTACTCGGGCTTGTCACCGACCGGGGTGGAGGTGGCGTGCGCGTTGACGTGCACCACGTCCTCGGCCTGGATGCGGCCGTCGAACATGGCCGCCTTCAGTGCGCGGGTGGCACCCAGGCCCTCGGGGTCCGGGGCGGTGATGTGGTACGCATCCGCGGTCACCGAGGTGCCGGCCAGTTCGGCGTAGATCCGTGCGCCGCGGGCCAGGGCGTGCTCCTCGGCCTCGAGGACCAGGGCGCCGGCGCCCTCGCCCATGACGAAGCCGTCACGGTCGCGGTCGTACGGGCGGGAGGCGTGCTCGGGATCGTCGTTGCGGCGCGAAAGGGCCTGCATCGAGGAGAAAGCGGCGATCGGCATCGGGTGGATCGCGGCTTCGGCGCCGCCGCAGACGACGACGTCGGCCTTGCCGGAACGGATCAGCTCCAGTCCCATGTGCACGGCTTCGGTGCCGGAAGCACAGGCGGAGACGGGGGTGTGGGCGCCGGCGCGGGCTCCCAGGTCCAGGCTGACCGCGGCGGCGACACCGTTGGGCATCAGCATCGGAACGGTCATCGGCAGGACGCGACGGGGGCCTTTTTCGCGCAGGGTGTCCCAGGCGTCCAGCAGGGTCCAGACACCGCCGATGCCGGTGGCGAAGGCCACGGCCAGGCGGTCGTGGTCGATGCCGTCGATGTTGGCGTCGGCCCAGGCCTCACGGGCGGCGATCACGCCGAACTGGGTGGACGGGTCCATGCGCTTGGCTT
>Ga0308160_10005647_pt1 | contig 12971 bp, 13 predicted proteins | sample PhyFR1_FD_201036 | JGI IMG/M metagenome (GOLD analysis project Ga0308160, IMG submission 201036) | Phyllosphere microbial communities from UC Gill Tract Community Farm, Albany, California, United States - DLSLF.R1 | ecosystem: Host-associated > Plants > Phyllosphere > Unclassified | place: USA... | reverse complement strand
GCGGACTTCCTCGTGGACGGCGTCGACGTCCGCCCGGGTGGCCCTGCGCTGCTCGCGCGGCTGCCGGACGGCCGCCTGTTCGTCGGGCTGCCCGGCAACCCGCTCGCCGCACTGCTCAGCGTCCTCACGCTCGCGCACCCGGTGCTCGCGGGCTTCCAGGGACTCGAGCTCCCGGCCCTGCGACCGGCGGTGCTCGCCTCGCCCGTCGACGGGGCTCGCTCAGGGACGGTGCTGCGCCCCTACCGCTCGGTGCACGATGCGGACTCGCCGACGCCGCATGCGGAGCCGACGCCCTGGCACGGGGCAGCCATGCTCCGCGGGCTCGCCGACGCCGATGGCGTGCTCGTGTGCCCGGGCTCCGGCACGGCCGCGGGCGGCCTGGTACCGAGTCTCGACCTGCCCTGGTGATCGGGCCTCGGGTCAGCGGCCCCGGACGGCTGCCGCCGTCATCAGCCGCAGCAGTTCCTCGCCGGCGAGGATGCCGCGCCGCTCGGTGACCGTCAGCGTGTCGATCGTGAAGCCCTCGTCGTCGAGCTCGCCGTGCGCCGGCCGGAACGCGAGGTCGGCGGTCTCCAGCATCGACTGGTCGAGGAGCGAGTCACCGGCCGCGAGGACGAGTGGTCCGTCGAGGCGGCGGGCGACCTCGCTGACGGCGTCGTGCTTCGTGAGCGTCCGCGGCACGCAGTAGAGCTTGCGTCCCTGCAGGGACACCGTCCATCCGAGCCGTTCGCACTCCTGCTCGACCTGTTCGAGCCAGCCCGCCGGGATCGCGTCGCGCTCGACGATCGAGTAGAAGAACAGCGCGTCCGCGACGTTCGTCTTGAGGATCCAGGTCGGCGACGCCAGTTCCTCGAAGCGCGCGAGCGCCTCGTCGAGCGGAGCGGTGTGGTCGGTGAGGTGCGCTCGCACGCTACCGCGCCAGTCGGCGTCCGGGACGCCGTCGACGAGGATCTCGCCGCCGTTGCTCGTGATCGCGTAATCGGGTGCACCACCCGGCAGCTGCACCCGCTGATACTGCGCCACGGTCCGCGTCGTGACGGGCATGAAGACGGCCTGTGAGCGCAGCTCGATCAGCAGGCGCTCCGACTCGCGCGTCATGAACGAGATCGGCACGCCGTTCCAGAGCTCCGAGACGATGATCGACGGCGCTTCGGGGTCCGGTGTCTCGAGCCAGAACGCCTTCGGCGAGTAGATGAGGGTGCGGTCGAGGTCGCAGGCGACGAGGGCGCTCACTGGGCGTCTCCCGCCGCGGCGTCGCTCAACGGGTTGATGAGCCCGACACAGCTGTAGGGCAACCCGGGCACGACCTCGACCGGCACACCGCGCTGCTCGGCGAGCAGGAGCACGTGCGCGACGTCGTCGAGGGCGTCCGGCGACACGAGCACCTTCCACGGCACCCGGCGGAGCAGGACGCGGGTGGTCTCGCCGACACCCGGCTTCACGAGGTTCACGGTCGGGATGTCGTACTGTTCGCGGATCCGCTCGACGGCCTCCCAGCCGATCCAGCTCGGTTCGCGATCGGCCGTGGAGGCCTCCTCCACGCCCGCTGCGACGTCGTCGACCACCTCGGCGAAGCGGCTCGAGACCGCGTCGAGGAAGGCGCCGGAGACGTCGTGACTGCTCAGCTCACGGTAGAACTTGGCGCCGTGGAACTGGTCGTCGGAGAGCAGCTCGCGGTTGTACACCGTGCGGGACACGAGGCCGGAGACGGTGGAGTTCAGGCACGCGGAGGGGATGAGGTAGTCGTCGCGCGTGCCGTAGACGGGCACGCAGTGTCCGGGGTCGGCGAGGACCGCCAGTTCGTCGGAGAAGCGGATGCCGTCGGTCTCGGCGAAGAGTTCCAGCGCCGCCGTCAGTTCGCGGGCGATGGCGCCCTTGCCGGTCCAGCCGTCGACGAACGCGATCTGCTCCGGGTCGTGGTGCGCCGCGAGGTAGCGCAGCGCGGTCCCGTCGACGCCGACACCGCGCACGATGCTCATCGTGTAGTGCGGCACGTCGATCCCACGGACCTCCTTCGCCCAGCGACGCATGAGGATCCCGATGGGCGTTCCGGCGCGGGCGAGGGAGACCAGCACGGGGCGGTTCGCGCGGGACGCCAGGACGAGGTCGGTGACGACACCGACGGCCACCGCGAGGCGTCGGCTCGAGCGCGCGAGGGCGTCGCGGTAGAGCGCCTCGTACTCGGGGGAGGGCAGGTACTCGATGGGCAGCGACTCGGCGTAGTGCGCGCGACCGCTCTGGATCGCGGCCTCGCGTTCGGAGGCGTCGGCCTCGAGGCGGGTGTCGCCGAGGTCGGTGAGCAGCCAGCGCACCTCCGAGGCGTCGTAGGACCCGAAGTCCGGTCCGGTGAGCGGCTCGGGGAGGGCGGCGGCGATGGTCACGGTGCGGGGTTCCATTCGGCTGGGGTCGGGACGGATTCGGTGAGGAGGACGACGATGACGTGGTCGGTGACGGTCCGCAGCGCCTCGACGACGCCGTCGGGCCGGAGCAGGAGCTCGCGGTCGGCGCCCGGCTCCGGGAACAGGACCACCGCCGCGAACCGCGAGCCGCTGCGCGAGAGGTTGTAGGCGAAGCGGGGTCCGAAGCCGTCGATCGTGCGGTCGTGGCTGGTGAAGGACACCGCGCTCGCGATGGCGTAGTCGTCACGGTCGATGACGGCGATGGGGGACCGCGTGGTGGTCGAGAAGCGCGTCGCTCCGCGGGTGCGGTCGAGGTGGTCGGCGACGGCCAGCGGTACCGCGATGAACTCCTCGGAGCCCAGCACCACGACCTCGCCGTCCGGCAGCTCCGGAAGGACCCGGTCCGCGATCGCGGCGGTCACCGCGTCGTCCAGGCGTCCTGGCGCACCGAAGCGCGCGCTCCGCACGGGCGGCAGGTCGGAGGCGTCCACGACGACGACGTCGCCGGCTGCGGTCGAACCCGCGACCGATGCGGCGGGTGCAGCGTCGATGACCGCTCGCGCGCGGGCGAGGACGTCCTCCGGAAGGTCGACGGCACCCACGCCGAGCGCGACGACGGTGATCCGGGTGCCGAGGCGGTGGGCGAGGTCGTCGAAGCGCTGCCGGTCCGCATCCGAACGGAGGTCGATGAGGCCCGCGACCACCCAGTGCGCCTGCGGCGTGGTGGCGTGCAGCGCGGTGATCGTGTTGCGCACGGTGCGTCCGGTGCTCAACTCGTCGTCGACGAGCACCGTGGTGCCACCGACCGTGGCCCACGCGGGGTCGCTCGGGTACAGGCGGTGGTCGCTCGCGTGCGAGTGCTCCTCCTCGAACGGCGTGAAGGGCACGTCCGCCTCGTGCCTCGTGGAGTGGAGGTACGGCGAGCCGAGCGCGTCGGCGACGATGTGGCCGAGCCCGGTCGCCGTCTCCGCGTAGCCGACGGTGACGAGCTCCGGCCCGGCCACTGGGGCCGCATCGCGGAGCTGGGCGAGGTGCTCGCGGACGGCGGTGAGGGCGGCGAGACCGTCAGCATCCGGCCGTTCCCGACGGGCCAGGAGCTGCGCCACCGTGTCGAACGGAGCCGTCTCCGGATCGCTGCCGTCGAGCGCGCTCCGCACCAGCAGTCCGAGCAGTTCGCCGGCGGCGAGTGCCAGACCGGGCACGGTCGGCACGTGTTTGGCGAGGACCGTCGACACGAGCAGCTGCGCGCGTTTGGGGTTGTCGCGGAGCGCGAGACCGACGAGGTCCTCCACCGGGATCAGGCTCCGGGACGCGTTCGAGCGCAGGCCGATGCCGACGGCGTCACTGACGAAGCGGCCCGTCCATACGGTCACCGCATGCTCGTCTCGAGGAGGTCGACGAACGTCGTCTCCTCCGCTGCCACCCCGAAGGCCTCCGCGCGGAGCAGGGTCTTGCGCGCCCACGCCTGGTGCGGCTTCATCTCGTTCATCTTGTTCCGATACGGGGAGGCGTTGGCACCGCCGCCCACATCGCCGACGACCGAGAGGGCGTCGACGTACTCCTCGTGGCTCACGACCGACATCGCGTGGACGACCGGCACGTGGCTCGGGTGGATGACCGTCTTGCCGAGCAACCCGTTCGCCTGGTCGAGCGCGATCTCGCGGATGAGGCCGTCGAGTCCCTTGAGGAGGAGCTTCTGACGCAGCTGCGCCTCGTTCGCGTCCTGGAACGGCGTCATGCGCAGCTGCGGGCGCATGAGCCGCTCCGCGTTGTGGAAGTGCTCCCAGACCGTGCCGGTGATGACGAAGTCGTCGCCCGGCCGACCGAAGACGTTGACGACGTCGGCGATGACCGAGGAGACGAGTTTCACGTCGTACACGGTGAGGTCGCGCGAGCGCCGGAGCGAGAAGGCGCTCGAGAGGTCGGTGGCGCCGATGCGGACCGCCAGGACGTCCTCGCGGTGGGCCTTGGTGACGTCGACGATCCCGGAGAGGGTGTCGTCGCGGGTCTCGCGGTGGATCATCCGCGGCGACTCGAGGATCGGCATGACCCGGAGGCGACGCGCGCCGTTCGACCCGTCCTGCCCGTAGTCGCGCTGCACGCGACCGAGCGCCTCGAAGAAGCGGTCCGCCACCCCGTCGCTGTTCTCGTACTTGGGGATGACGAAGCCGCTCAGGAGGTCGAGTCCCGGACCGAGGAGTCCGGCGACCCGCTCGAGCTGCTCAGGCGTGCGGACGCGGATGAACAGCAGCGGCAGCACGGGGCGCTTGGACCCCGAGCTCTTGGCGGCGAGCTGCTGCATCGCCTCCGCGACGTTCGTCTCGGCGAACTCGACCGCGTCGTCGGGGACCGAGTCCTCGAGGCACAGCACCATGCTCAGGCAGCCGTGCTTCGCCTGCTTCACGACGTCCTTCGCGAGCGTCGGGCGCGTGCCGGGACTGTAGAGCGTGGCGCCGAGTGCCGCCGCCACGTGTTCCGGCGGGGAGTCGATGCTGATGGGGCTGGGGAGCTTGTGGAACAGCCGCGACGCGCGCTTGTCGTCGACGTAACTGAAGTGGCGCATGGTCATCGTCTCCGGGGTTCGCGGGCGACGACGTACGGCGTCGGCTCGAAGCCGAACTGCTGCAGGAGCGTCTCGAGGGGGATCTCGGCGGGAAGGGGTTCGAGGCGGAGTTCGAGTCTCGACCCGATGCGCAGCAGCGAGACGACCGGCGGTGCGCCGGTGTCGTCAGCGGCGGCGAAGCTTTCGCCGTCGAAGAGCTGCACCGTCAGTGGGTGACCGGCTGTGCCGACGAACAGCGCCCGCCGGATGAGGTGCACGTGCCGGAGCGCGAGGATCGCGTCGCCGCCGTCGAAGCCGAGCAGCGGCCGGTTGCCGGGCGTCGTCACCGGTGTGCCGTCGATGCCGTCGGCCGTCGCGACTCCCGTCACGAGTTCGACGGTCTCCCACACGATCGCCGTCGCTCCGCCGACGATGAGGCTGCCGATCGCGGACTGACGCGGGTCGAGCCGGACCAGTGGGGTCTCGTCGTCGAGGACGCGGACCTCCTCGGCTGTCGGAGCCGGGAAGGGCTGCGGGGTCGTCGGAGCTGCGGCGGGCGTGGTGGCGGGGCGTCCCGACGGCGTAGCGGGAGCGGGCGACGAGGATCCGCCGAGCGAGAGTCCCGTCGACGGTGCCGACGGTGCAGACGGCGCTGCCGATGCCGCCGGGGCAGGGGGTGCGGCGGCGGGCGTCGACGGCCCGCCGAGCGTGAGTCCCGTCGACGGTGCTGCCGACGCGGCGGGCGTTGCGGGGGGAGGTGCCGCCGGGGCGCTCGCCACGGGTTCCGCCTGCGCCACCGGCTCAGGTCTCGGCTTCACCCGACGACGGAGGTAGTCGATGTCCCGTCGCACCGGGGAGGTGTTGAGCGGCACGGCTCAGAGGTCGATTCTGAAGTCGCGTGCCACGCCGGCGAGCCCACCGGCGTACCCCTGCCCGAGGGCGCGGAACTTCCAGTCCGAGCGGTGCCGGTACAGCTCGGCCAGGAGCAGCGCCTGGCTGCTGCGGACCTCCGCGATCGGCACGTCGAAGCGCACGAGCTCCCGACCGTCGGGTGTGGCGACGCGGACGAACGCCGAGCGCACAGGCGAGAAGTCACCGGGACCGCGGACGTCGGGGTCGATGTAGAGCAGGAAGGCGATCTTCGACACGGCGTCCGGCACGCGCGACAGCTCGACGTCGATCTCCTCGTCGTCGGCCTCGGACGAGAAGGTGACCGCGCCGTCCTGGCTCTCGACCTGGTTGAAGAACACGAGGTGGTCGTCGGACAGCGCCTTGCCGTCGTCGCCGCACATGATCGCCAGCGGCACGGGCTCGCTCTGCGGTCCGCGGCTCGCGATGACGTCCCAGCCGAACCCGATGAGTACGGCGTCGAGGCCGGGGTTCTCGGCGGTGAGCGCGGCGTTCGCGCCCGCGATCAGCGACGCCATCAGTGCGCACCCAGCACGAGACCGGCGTCGGGCTCCTGGAACTTGTCGGAGAGGAAGCGACCGTGCGTCGAGAGTTCGGCGATCGCGCCGATGCGGATCTGGTTGAGGAGGTCGCGGATGGTCTCCTCGATGAGCTCCAGCTGACGGGCGAAGACGATCGTGCTGCGGGAGTCGTCGGTGCGGTCCGCGGCCGGCAGCGCGAGGAAGGAGCGCAGCGGGCTCGGGAGGTAGTCCGTCACCATCGCGGCGAGGAGCACGCGCTGCTCGGTCGACGCACCCTGGTCGGCGATGGTCGCGACGACGAGGCGCAACTGGTCGTCGATCTGTCGGAGCTGCGAGGTGAGCAGCGTGGGGAGGTCGCGCCCCACGGAGCGCACCGAGTCGCGGAGTTCGTCGAGGTGCCGGGCCGTCTGCTCGTCCTCGGTCTCACCGACGGGCGCCGGCGTGGCGTCGACGACGCCGAGCGGCTCGGCCCCGCCGGTCCGCAGTGCGTTCAGCAGTCGTCCGAATGCCATCCCTCGTCCCCCTTCGTCCTCAGCGACCCGTGCGCCCGATCACCCGAGCGTGAGGCTACCGCAGTTCGCGCTGCTCGGCCTGACGGCTGCGCTCGAGGTACGGCTTCGCCTTCTCGAGACCAGACTCGAGCGCGTTGACGGTGCCCTCCATGTTCTTGGCGGCTTCGGCACGGAAGGTGTCGATCGCGTCCATGGTCTGGAAGACGTTGTCGAACGCGCGCTGCAGGGTCTCGACGCTGACACCCGCGGTGGAGGCCTGCTGGTGGATGCGCGTGGTCTGGTCCTTCAGCATCTCGCTCGTCTGCAGGATCATGTTGTTCGTCGTGGTGTTGATCGCGTCGATCTGGTCGAGGACCATCTTCTGGTTCGCGAGGGCCTGCGCGACGACGACGGCGGTCCGCAGGGCGGCGATCGTCGTGGTGCGAGCGCGGTCGACACCCTTGATGAGCTCGAGGTTGTTCTTGCGGATGAGGTCCATCGCGAGGTAGCCCTGCACCGAGACGGCGAGCTGCGTGAGGATGTCCTGGTGGCGCTGGCGGACGGGGAAGAGGACGTCGGCCTCGAGCTTCTGGGCTTCCTCGATGCGTCCGGAGGAGCGGGCTTCGTCGATCTTGGCGACGCAGGCGGCGTCGAGCGCCTTCGCGAAGACGGCGTACTCACTGAGCGCCTGCATCGTCTCCCAGAGCTGGACCTTCTCGCCGGCGAGGGCGGCGTTGTCCTTGAGGAGCTCGTCCTGGCCGGCCATGAGCGACTTGATGATCTTGTCGAGCTGGGTCTGCGCGGACTCGTACTTCTGGAAGTACTTGGCGAGCTTGTTGCCGCCCGGGATGAACCCGAGGATCTTGCGGCCGACGCCGAGGTCCGCCTGGTTCGGCGTGAGGTCCTCGACGGTGCTGCGGAGGTCGCCGAGCGTGGTCGCGACCTTGATCTGCGCGCTGTCACCCGAACGCTTCGCACCGGCGACCGAGGTCGACGAGCGGTCGAGCATGCGGGAGGAGTACCCGCTCGACTGCACCATCTCCTTGCCGCCGATCTGGGAGATGCCCTCGATCTTCTGCGTGAACTCGGGCGAGCGCGGGTCGAGCGTCGCGACCTCCGTCACGAAGGAGCGCGCCTGCTGCTGGATCTCCGTCTGGCGCTCCGCCGGGACGGGGACCATGCCCGGTGCCTCTTCGGCCTGCACGACGTCCGGTGCATCCGGAGCGTGCAGCACGAGGGAGGCTGCTGCCTGTTCGTTGGCGTCTGGCGGAGTGAGTGGCGTGCTCATGCGGTCGACCTTGCTCTCGTGTGTGGCTTGCTCGTGGTGGAGGCGTCGGTGCTCAGCCGAGCGGGACGCCGAAGTCGCCGGCGATGCCGGCGAGACCGGTGGTGTAGCCCTGGCCGACGGCCTTGAACTTCCACTCGGATCCGTTGCGGTAGAGCTCCGAGAACAGCATGGCGGTCTCGGGGGCGGCGTCCTCGCTGAGGTCGAAGCGGACGATCTCGGTGCCGTCCTGGTCGACGATGCGGCAGTACGCTCCGCGGACCTGGCCGAAGTTCTGGCGACGCTCGTCCGCCTTGTCGATCGACACGGCGATGATCACGCGCTCGACGTCTGCCCCGACCGCGTTCAGGTCGACCGAGATCTGCTCGTCGTCGCCCTCGCCGTCGCCGGTGCGGTTGTCGCCGAGGTGCTTGACGGAGCCGTCCGCCGAGGCGGGCTGGTTGTAGAAGATGAAGTCGGCGGAGGAGCGCACCTTGCCGTTCGCGCCGACGAGCAGCGCGGAGGCGTCGAGGTCGAAGGCCTCACCGCTCGTGGTGCGCGGGTCCCACCCGAGACCGACCGTCGCGACCGTCAGGCCGGGGCTGGTCTTGGTGAGCGAGAGGTTGTTGCCCTTTTCGAGGGTGAGTCCTGCCATGGTGATCGCTTCTCCTTCGGAACTGCGCTGGCGCGCGGGGGACTGCTGCGGGTGGTGCTCAGAGGGCCTGGGCGGCCGGGCCGAGGAGGTCCATGACGGAACGCCCGTTGGCGCGCTCGCCGATCGCCTTGAAGGTCCAGCCGTTGCCCTCGCGCGAGACCTTCGACATGATCATCGCGGTGTGCGGACCGGAGTCGGTGAGCTGGTAGCGGGCGACCTCGGGCGAGCCGGGGGTCGAGTCGTCGATGATCCGGCTGAAGGCGTTCTGCACGGTGTCGAAGGTCTGGCGGCTGTAGCTGCTGATCACGAACACGATCTGCTGGACGGACGGGGCGACCCTCGAGAGGTCGACGAGGATCGTCTCGTCGTCGCCGTCGCCGGCACCCGTGAGGTTGTCGCCGGTGTGGCTGGCCGAGCCGTCCTTGCTCGCGAGCTGCTGGAACCAGATGGTGTCGAGCACCTTGCCGGTGGCGTCGAAGAAGATCGCTGAGGCGTCCAGGTCGATGTCGGGTGCGGACGAGCGGCCGAAGAAGCCGCGCTTCACCGGTGCGACGCCGTCCCAGCCGAGACCGAGGCGGATCCGCGTGAGCGAACCGCCGTCCTGCTTCGTCAGTGAGAGCGACTGGCCCTTTTCCAGACTCAGACCCATGGTTCCGTCTCCTAGATGCTTCATCGTGTTGCTGGTGGTGAGGTGTGGGACGTGCGCCCCCGGCCGAAGCTGGGAGCGCACGTCCACGTTATCGGTTCAGCCGGGCGAGCGCCCGGATTCCCGGTCCGTTCAGAGCAGGCCGCGTGAGTCGGAGCTCTTCGCCTGCAGCTCGTGGGCCCGGGCGAGCAGCCGCTGGAGCTCCTCGTCGTCGGCCGCCTTCGCCTGGTGCTTGGGCTTCAGGTTCGCGAACGACTTCTGGCGCTCGACCATGCGGGTGTAGCTCGTCTCGAGTTCGACCTCGTCCACGTGGTGACCGTCCGGGATGTCCTCCGGGGAGTCGGCGTGGTCGACGATCTTCTTCGCCTGGGTGCGGGCGTCGCTGATGATCGTGTGTGCACGACCGGCCGGGCTGAGGAGCGAGGCGAGGACCGTGACGGTCAGGATGCCGATGATGACGATGAGCGACAGGCCAGTGCTGATCTCGAACACCGGGATGTGCTCGCCACCGTTGAGGAACGGCAGGGTGTTCTCGTGGAGCGCGTGCAGGACGAGCTTCACACCGATGAATCCGAGGATCGCCGCCAGGCCGTAGCTCAGGAAGATGAGGCGGTCGAGCAGGCCGTCGATGAGGAAGTAGAGCTGACGGAGGCCGAGCAGCGAGAACGCCGTCGCGGTGAAGACGATGTACGGGTTCTGCGTGAGGCCGAAGATCGCGGGGATCGAGTCGAGCGCGAAGAGCAGGTCGGTGCCGCCGATGGCGACCATGACGAGCAGCATCGGCGTGAGGACCTTCTTGCCGTTCTCGATGGTGACGAGCTTGTCGCCGTCGTAGCGGTCGGTCGTCTTGAAGAGACGCTTGGCGAGACGGATGACGAAGTTGTTCGCGTCGTCGCTCTCCTCCTCCGGGCGGAGGAGCTTGATCGCCGTGAAGATGAGGAACGCGCCGAAGATGTAGAACAGCCAGGACCAGGCGTTCACCGCGGCGGCACCGAGGAAGATGAAGCCGGTGCGGGCGATGAGGGCGAAGACGATGCCGAAGAGGAGCACCTTCTGCTGGTCGGCCCGCGGCACGCGGAAGCTCGACATGATGATGAGGAAGACGAAGAGGTTGTCGACCGACAGGGCCTTCTCCGTGATGTAGCCGGCGAAGTACTCGGATCCGAGTGTGCCACCGCCGAAGAAGAGGACGCCGAGGCCGAAGACGATGGCGATACCGACGTAGAGGGCCGACCACTTCGCGGCTTCCGGCAGCGTCGGCTCGTGGGCCTTGCGCACGTGGAAGATGAAGTCGAAGGCGAGGAGGGCCAGAATGCCGACGATCGTCAGCAGCCAGACGTATCCGGGGATTTCCATGGGCTGTGTTCTCCGCAGCGCTCGAGGTGGGGGACGGGTGATGTTTAGTTGGTGCCGTCCCACTATATAGTTGGTATGGTCGAACCAACACCCGAACGCACGTATTCAGAAAGAATTCAGCTATGAGCGATGACGTCGACCCCGCCGAGGCGGGAGCCGTCATCCAGGCGTCCCTCGCGACGGTGCTCCGGTGGTCCACCAGGGCCGACAACCGGCGTTCACTGCACGACGCCGAGGGTGCCGCCCTCACCGCCACGGACGCGTGGCTCCTCGAATACGTCATCACCGCCGGGCCGATCCGCATGTCCACGGTCGCGGGCTGGATGGACGTCGACAAGTCGACCGCGACGGCCGAGGTGCGTCGCCTCGAGGAGGGTGGTCTCGTCGTCCGGGCGACGGATCCGAGTGATCGCCGCGCGGTGCTCGTGAGCGCGACGGAGGAGGGACGGACCGCCCTCGAACGACACCGGCAGGCGGCGCAGCAGGTCTACAACACCCTCGTCGGCAAGTGGAGCGAGCGCGATCGAGCGGAACTCGCCCGGTTGCTCTCGCGGTTCGTCGACGAGTTCTCCTGGGTCAGCGACGCCGTCTCGCAGCACAACGCGAGTCGCTGACTGGACGGCCTCACGGGTCGACGCGCACGGGGATCTGCCCCGTCCGCTCCGCCCGCGGTCCGTACACCCAGAAGCGGTAGAGCACGAAGCGGAACGCGGAACCGAGGGCCAGCCCGACGATGTTCGCCGACACGTTGTCCGCCAGCGGCGTCGTCAGGTGCATCGCGTCGTGGGAGACCCAGAGGCAGGCCAGGGCGATCGCGCCGCCCGCGAGACTCACCAGACCGAATTCGAGCGCTTCGCGGGCGACGTCCGAGCGCCGATGCGCGCGGAAGGTGAGGAGCCGGTTGCCCACCCAGTTGGCCACGATGGCGAGGGTCGTCGAGATGCCCTTCGCCACGAGCAGCCCGGAGGTGCCGGTGTGGAGGAACACGGTGTACGCGAGGAGGTTGAAGACCCCGACGTCGACGAGGAAGCCGGCGCCGCCGACGAGGCCGAAGGCGGCGACCTCGCGGACGATCGGTCGCCGGAGCAGTGCGCGCGGATCGGGAAGGGCTCGGATCACCATCGCGTCACGACCTGACCAGCTCGAAGACGATGCTGCGGTGGACGGGGATCCGCTGCTCGACGTGGTAGCCGAGCGCCTCCAGATCCGCCACGTTCGGAGAGGTGCTCGAGCCCTCGACGACCCAGACGGTGTCGTGGCCGATGAGCCGGTCGTGGATCTCGGACAGCGGCGCGGCGAGATCCCAGAGCTCGGGGCGGTCGCGGTAGCTCGTCTCGAGCGCCACGTCGTCGAGACCGGCGAAGGCCTGCGGGTAGAGGTCGATCGCGAGCCGCGACTTGCGCGAGGGCTTCACCGACTGGTCGAAGACGACCGCGTCGCCCGGCGAGGCATGGGCCTGGACGACCTCCGCGGTCTGCCGGAGGTCGCTGCCGTCGTCCTTCGCGAACGGGCCGCGCTGTTCCGCGAGGACCGGGATCGCGAGCGCCAGCACGAGCGCGACACCGACCGCGGTCGCCACCGCGCGGTCCACCCGCTTCGGCAGGAGGTCGACGATCGTCCGGAGTCCGAGCGCCATCATGATCGCGACGGCCGGGACGCAGAAGGTGACGTAGCGCAGGTTGTACATCGGCGTCACGAGGGTGTTGCCGATGATGAGCAGCGCGGTCGGTGCGAGCGCCCAGACGGCGATCATCGCCAGGGCGCGACGCTGCCGGGACGATCGGCGCACCACGAGGACCCCGATGGGAGCGAGCGCGATGAGTAGCCACGCGAGCACGGCGAACGCCGGCGTCTGGAACCACTGGCCGACGAGCACCGATTCCGGCGTCGCGTAGTCCCGCCTGCCGAGGAACGCGATCTGCTCGCGCTGCGCGATGCCCGCGATCACGATCGGAGCGCCGAGGACCAGTGCGCCGACCAGGGACCAGCCCCACGCTCGCATCACCCTCCGCCCGGGGCGTTGGAGCACCATCCAGGTTGCGTGCACGAGGAGGAGCATCGCGAGGTACAGGAACAGGTACATCGAGGCGGCGCTCGCGATGGCGAAGAGCGCCCAGCTGCGGCGCGATGTGGACCGGCGGCGAACGAGCGACACGAACCAGACCGTCAGCCACACGACCGTGGCCAT
>Ga0308160_10005646_pt1 | contig 12972 bp, 20 predicted proteins | sample PhyFR1_FD_201036 | JGI IMG/M metagenome (GOLD analysis project Ga0308160, IMG submission 201036) | Phyllosphere microbial communities from UC Gill Tract Community Farm, Albany, California, United States - DLSLF.R1 | ecosystem: Host-associated > Plants > Phyllosphere > Unclassified | place: USA... | reverse complement strand
ACGTGCTCTTCCGGGGTGACGGTGGCGGATTCGCCGGTGGTGCCGACGATCACGATGCCGTCGGTGCCCTCTTCCACGTGCCAGTCGATCAGTTTGCGCAGGCCGTCCTTGTCGAGGCTGCCGTCTTCGAACATCGGCGTGACGATTGCTACAATGCTGCCCTTAATCATAATCAGTGGAACGTGCCAAGAAATAAAAATCTGATTGTAGCGGATCGTCCGCCAATATGGTTCATTCCCGACCAACTAAATGGTCGAGCTTTACCTCGGTTTGCAGGAAGGCCGGCCCGGCGGCGCATAGCCTTTGCACCCGCGCCGGCTTCGGCTCGGCGATCACGCCGTCCTCGAAAGCCAGCACCTGCAGGCCGCTCTGGGCCGCCATCTCCAGCAGTTCGGCCGGACGCAGCAGGAAAGCCGGATTCGACGGCTTTCCGTAGATTTCGTTGCCGAGCGCAAAGGTTTCGTAGATCAGCACCCCGTTCGGCGCCAGGCTCTTCACCAGGTCGGCCAGCAGCGGCCGGTGCAGGTAATTCGTGACGACGATGCCGGCGAAACGGCCCGCTGCGAAGGGCCAGCGCGCGCCCGCCTCTTCGAGGTCCGTTTGCAGGGTCGCGATGCCGGGACCGGCCGCCGCTGCCAGCGCCTGCGGATCGCGGTCGACCGCCAGCACCGGGTGGCCGAGCTGCGCAAACAGACGCGCGTGGCGGCCGCTGCCGCAGGCGAGGTCGAGGACTTCGCCGGCCGGCACGCTGGCGGCGAAGCGGCGTACCCAGGAAGACGGGTTGTCGAGCGGCGCGTGCATCAGGTCAGCAGCATCGTGAGGGGCGAGGCGAGCAGCTTCACCGCCTGGCCGCCGATCCACATGAGCGGCTGCACCCAGAACGACAGCACGCCGAAGTACAGCAGCGCCAGCAGGATGAAGAAGCCATAGGGCTCGATCTTGGCGAACTTGAAGGCGAGCCGGTTCGGCAGCATGCTGGTCAGCACGCGCCCGCCGTCCAGCGGCGGCAAGGGGAACAGGTTGAACGCGAAGATCAGCAGGTTCGTGACCACGCCTGCCTGCGCCACCTTGTGCGGAAATTCCTCGTCCACGTTCAGGGCGATCAGCAGCACGGCGAAGATCAGCCACATCAAGGCCATGATGAAGTTGGCGGCGGGGCCGGCCAGCGCCACCCAGGCCATGTCGCGCTTCGGGTTGCGCAGGTTGCCGAACTGGACGGGTACCGGTTTGGCATAGCCGAACACAAAACCCGACATCAGGTACAGGGCGATCGGGATGATGATGGTCCCGAACAGATCGACGTGCGACAGGGGGTTGAGCGTCATGCGCCCCTGCGCATAGGCCGTGTTGTCGCCGAAATAGCGGGCGGCATACGCATGGGCGGCTTCGTGCAGGGTGATCGCGAAAAGAACGGGCAGCGCATAGACTGCGATGTTGCGAATGATTTCATCCATAAGGGAGCGATTCTAGCAGAGCCGGACTCGACAGCCCGGCTCCTTGTGAGAGGCCTGTTACAGGCCGAAGGCAGCCGGGTCGCCGCGTCCCTCGCGCACCAGCACGGGTTCGGGGCCGGTGAGGTCGACGATCGTGGTCGGCTCGAGCGTGCCGGCGCCGCCGTCGATCACCAGCTCGATCTGCTTTTCCAGGCGCTCGCGCACCTCGTCCGGATCGGACAGCATGTGCTCGTCGCCCGGCAGCTGCAGGGTGGTGCCGATCAGCGGCTCGCCCAGCTCCTCGAGCAGGGCCAGCGTGATCAGGTTTTCCGGCACACGCAGGCCGATCGTCTTGCGCGACGGGTGCGACAGGCGCCGCGGCACCTCTTTCGTCGCTTCCAGGATCACGGTGTACGGGCCCGGCATGGTCGCCTTCAGCAGGCGATATTGCACGTTGTCGACGCGCGCGTACTGGGCGATTTCCGAGAGATCGCGGCACAGCATGGTCAGGTGGTGCTTGTCGTCGATGCCGCGCACGCGGCGCAGTTTTTCCACCGCCCCCTTGTCGTCGAGCTGGCAGACCAGCGCATAGGCCGAGTCGGTCGGCAAGGCGACGACGCCGCCGGAGCGGATGATCTGCGCCGCCTGCGCGATCAAACGCTTCTGCGGGTTTTCGGAGTGGATGTGGAAGAACTGGCCCATTCAATATGCTCCCTGCGAAGTTGACCTGAGTGCTTGCAATGCCGCGATGCGCTCTTCCATCGGCGGGTGAGTCGAAAACAGCGCGCCCCAGCCGCCGCCGCCGCCGGAAATGCCCGAGGCGCTCATCGACGAAGGCAAGGCGCCCGGCTGCAGCCCGCCCAGGCGGGCCAGCGCGTTCTGCATCGGCACCGTGGTACCCAGCAAGTTGGCCGAACCGGCGTCGGCGCGGAATTCGCGCTGGCGCGAGAACCAGGCGACGATGATCGAGGCCACCAGGCCGAAGACGATTTCGCACACGAACACGGTCACCATGTAGCCGATGCCGGGACCGCGGTCGTCGTTCCCGCGCAGCAGGACCTTGTCGACAAAGAAGCCGACCACGCGCGCCAGGAACACGACGAAGGTGTTCACCACGCCCTGGATCAGGGTCAGCGTGACCATGTCGCCGTTGGCGATGTGCGCCACCTCATGGCCGAGCACGGCTTCGACTTCGTCGCGGTTCATGCCTTGCAGCAGGCCGGTGGAGACGGCGACCAGCGCCGAGTTTTTGAAAGCGCCGGTGGCGAAGGCGTTCGGTTCGCCCTCGTAGACGGCCACTTCCGGCATGCCGATGCCGGCCCGATCGGCCAGCTGGCGCACGGTATTGACCAGCCAGAGTTCGGTCGAGTTCTGCGGCTGCTCGATGACGCGCGCGCCGGTCGACCACTTGGCCATCGGTTTGCTCATCAGGAGCGAGATGATCGAGCCGGTGAAGCCGACGACCAGGGAGAACACGGCCAGCGCGCCGACATTGATTCCTTCCGCGCTCACCGCCCGCCCGACCCCGAGCAGGTTCAGGACGACCGTCAGCACCAGCACAACCGCGAGGTTGGTGGCAAGGAACAACACAATGCGCTTCATGGGGTGCCTCCAGGGCAGGAATGAATTAACAGGCTGCCAAGATAGGGCTGCGATGTGGAAAATTCAAGGGCGCGGGGCTTATGGCCGGCTTAAACCTGGTGGGCACGGGGCGCCCACCCTACAACCTGAATACCGCGACACGCGGAACAGGCGTAGGGTGGGCGCCCCGTGCCCACCATGCGCAATTAAAACCAGTCGTGCCAGACGGGCGTGACGTTCGCCGGCAGCGGTGGCAAGGCATCAAACTCCACCCTTGCCTCTCCCGGCGCATGAAAATCCGTCCCGCGCGAAGCAAGAAAACCGTAGCGCCGCGCCACCTCGGCATAGGTCGCGTACTGGTCCGGCGTATGGCTGCCGGTCACGACCTCGATCGCATTCCCCCCGAGCTGGCGGAACTCGTCGAACAGCGCATCTTCCGCTGTCTGCGAAAATTTATAACGCCCCGGATGCGCGATCACGGGCACGCCACCGGCGCTGCGGATCCAGTCCATCGCCTCCGGCAGCGAGGCCCAGCGGTGCGGCACGTAGCCCGGCTTGCCTTCGGTGAGGAAGCGCTTGAAGACCTCAGTGGTCGTGGAACACTTGCCGCATTCGACCAGGTAGCGCGCGAAGTGGGTGCGCGAGAGCAGGTCCGGGTTGCCGACGTATTTCAGGGCGCCCTCATAGGCGTCCGGAATGCCGGCTTCTTCCAGTTGCGCGGCAATTTCCCGTCCGCGCGCATCGCGGCCGGCGCGGGTCTTGGCCAAGCCGGCCAGCAGCTCCGGGTTGTCCTCGTCGATCCGCAGGCCCACCAGGTGCACGGTCTGGTTGGCCCAGGTCACGGAAATCTCGACGCCGGGCACGAAGCGCATGCCCTGCTCCTGCGCCGCCATTCGCGCCCGCTTGATGCCGCCGACCTCGTCGTGGTCGGTCAGGCCCCAGACGTCGACACCGCCCTTGCGCGCATAGGCGGCCAGGGGCTCGGGCGCGAGGACGCCGTCGGAGACATTGGAGTGGCAGTGCAGATCGACTTTCAACATGGTAAGTACGCGCATTTTCCGGACGAGCAAACATTGTACGCCGCATTGGCGCGGGCGGCGACGCCGTCCGCTCCCGTTGCGGACAATGGTAGAGTTGGCATTTTCCTCACGACATTAGGCCATGAAGACTGTCCACGGCAGCTGCCACTGCGGCGCGATCCGTTATGAAGCCGAGCTCGACCTTGCCGCCGGCACCATCAAATGCAATTGCTCGATTTGCACGAAGATGCGCTTCTGGGCCGTGCAGGTGCCGAGCAGCGCCTTTCGCCTGCTGGCAGGCGGCGAGGCGCTGAGCGAATACCGCTTTCACCTGAAACGCGACGGCCACTGTTTTTGCCGGCATTGCGGCATCAATGTCTTTTCGACCGGCCATTCGGCGCGCCTCGGCGATTTTCATGCGATTACGGTGGCGAGCCTGGATGACGTACCGGTGGAAGAGCTGATTGCGGCGCCGGTACGTTATTTCGACGGGCGTAACGACGAATGGGAAGTTACGCCTGTAGAAATCCGCCATTTGTAGACCTGCAAATATTCTTTGCATCCCTGGCCCTGGATGCAAATATTCTTTGCACAGCCATCAATATGAATATATGATCCATATACGTTTCGTATATGGAGAATAAAATGGGCATCGTGAATATCGACGAGGAACTGCACGATCAACTGCGCAAGGCCAGTGTTGTCGGCTGCCGCTCGATCAACGCGCAGGCGGCCTTCTGGATCCGCATCGGCATGCTGGCCGAAATGAACCCGACCGTGCCGTTCAATGAGCTCGTCGCACGCGAGCTGAGGGCCGCAGGCGTCGTGCCGCAATCCATCAGGGCCGCTTAGATGACCAAGCGCCCCGAGGAAATCGCCCTGCTGGCCGAATCGGGCCGTCTGCTCGCAGCCGTGTTCAGCCACCTCGACACCCTGGACCTGATCGGCATGTCGACCATGGAAGTCAACGACCGGGTCGAGCGCATGATCGTCGACACGCTGCGTGCGCGGCCCGCCAGCAAGGGCCAGTACGGGTACGCCTATGCGCTGAACTCCTCGCGCAACCAGGTCGTGTGCCACGGCGTGCCTTCCACCGACGAGCTTCTGCAAGACGGCGACATCGTCAACTTCGACATCACGCTGGAAAAGAACGGCTATATCGCCGACTCCAGCAAGACCTATCTGGTCGGCCAGGTGGCGACGCCGGCCAAGCGCCTGGTGCAGGTGACTTACGAGGCCATGTGGAAGGGAATCAAGGCGGTACGGCCGGGCGCGCGCCTGGGCGACGTCGGCCACGCGATCGAACGCCATGCGCGGCGCCACGGCTACTCGGTGGTGCGCGAATATTGCGGACACGGCATCGGCCGCGAAATGCACGAGCCGCCCCAGGTCCTGCATTGGGGCAAGCCGCAAACGGGATTGATGCTGCGCGAAGGCATGGTCTTCACCATCGAGCCCATGTTGAACCAGGGCCGCCACGCTGTGCGTACCGAGGACGACGGCTGGACGGTGGTGACCTGCGACGGTCAATTGTCCGCGCAGTTCGAGCACACGGTCGCCGTCACCCGCCATGGGGTGCGCGTGCTGACCCTGCGCCCTGAAGAAAAGATGGCGACCTAGAGCGCCTAACAAAACTGTCAGGGCAAGGCGCAGCGCCGAAGACAGTACGAGGGTACGCCGAGGCGCTGCAACGCAGCCCTGGCTGTTTTGTTAGGCGCTCTAAGGCTTTGCCAGGAAAGCTTCGATCAGGCGCGCCAGCACTTCCGGCTGGTCGTGGTGCACCATGTGCCCCGCGTCCTGCACGATGTGCGGCTCGACCGACGCCATGTAGGCCAGGCGCCGATCGACTTCGGCGCGCATCTCTTCCTGCGGCCCCATCCAGCGCCACATTTCCGTCTGCGCCGCCTCGATCCACAACACGGGCGCCGTGATCCGCTTCCACATCGCGATCATCTGCTCCAGCTGGTAGAGCAAGGGCCCACTCATCTTGTGCGCCGGATCGCCCAGGATCTCGTACTCGCCGGCATCGTTCTGCGCCGACCAGTGCTGGGCCAGGAAGGCCGCGCGCTCGCCAGGCAGGCGCGGATTGGTCTTCTGCAAGCGCCCCGCCACCTCTTCCAGGCTGGCGTAAGTGCGCATAACGGGCGGATTGCGCAGCTCTTCCAGCCACTTGGCGATGCGTTTCGGCGCCTGCTCGGGCTTGGCGCCCATCAGCCCGATGCCCTCCAAATTGATCAGCTTTTTGACACGTTCTGGACGCACGCCCGCATACATGCTGACGATGTTGCCGCCCATGCTGTGGCCCAGCAGATTGACCGGTTCGTCCGGCGAATAGTGCTCGAGCAAGGCGTCGAGATCGGCCACGTAGTCGGGGAACCAGTAGGTATCCGAATGGCTGCGCTCGGAGAGGCCGAAGCCGCGCCAGTCGTTGGCGATCACGTGCCAGTCGCCTTGCAGGTGATCGACGACGAACTGGAAGGAGGCCGACATGTCCATCCAGCCATGCGACATGAACAGTTTCGGGGCGCCCTCGCGGCCCCAATGGCGCACGTGGGTGCGCAGGCCGCGGATGGTGAGAAATTCGGAACGGGAAGGTGTCATGGCTGAGAGTGGGCGAAGAAAAAAAGTACGGTCGTTCGGATTATACCCATGCCCTTGTATTCCTGCCGGCTATCCCCATTTTGGGCTGATCGCGACGACGTGTAACGGAAGGCGGACGCTAGGGCGTAAAATAGCGTTATTTCAACCCTTCCGCGAGCACATCCATGGCGATTTACCAGTTGGGCGAGCATGCCCCCGAGATCGATGCGTCGGCTTTCGTGGCCGATTCCGCCAACCTGATCGGCAAAGTGACCCTGGAGGCGAACGCCTCGGTGTGGTTCGGGGTCACGATTCGCGGCGACAACGAGCGCATCACGATCGGTGAAAACAGCAACGTCCAGGAAGGGACAGTCATGCACACCGACATGGGCTACCCGCTCACGCTCGGCAAGGGCGTGACGGTCGGCCACCAGGCGATGCTGCATGGCTGCACGGTGGGCGACGGCTCGCTGATCGGCATCCAGGCCGTGATCCTGAACGGCGCCAAGATCGGCAAAGGCTGCCTGGTCGGCGCCGGCGCCCTGGTAACCGAAGGAAAAGAGTTCCCGGATAACTCGCTGATATTGGGTTCGCCTGCGAAAGTGGTGCGAACGCTCACGGAAGAAGACCTGCTGCGCCTGCAAGGCAACGCCGCCAGTTACGTGGCGCGCGGCCAGCTGTTCAAGGCGCAGCTCAAGCAAATCGGATAGACAATGACGACAACGGACACCAAGGACACCCTGCAGAAATTCATCTTCGACAACGCCGCCGTGCGCGGCGAGCTGGTCGAGATTTCCGACACCTGGCGCGAGATCCAGGCCCGCCACGGCTACCCGAAAGCCGTGCGCTCGATGCTGGGCGAAATGGTGGCCGCCGCCGCCCTGCTGTCGGCCAACCTGAAGTTCAACGGCTCGATCGTGATGCAGATCCACGGCGACGGTCCGGTGCGCCTGATGGTGGTCGAGTGCGACGCCGACCTGCGCATCCGTGCCACGGCCAAGCTCGCACCTGATGCCGAAGTGGCCGACGACGCGACCCTGCGCCAGTTGCTGAATGCAACCGGCCACGGCCGCTTCGTGATCACGCTCGATCCGCTGGAAAAAATGCCGGGCCAGCAGCCCTACCAGGGCATCGTGCCGCTCGACGGCGAAAGCATGGCGACCGTCATCGAAAACTACATGCTGCGTTCCGAGCAGATGGACACGCGCCTGTGGCTGGCGGCCGACGACAAGGTCTCGCGCGGCCTGCTGCTGCAAAAGCTGCCGCGCCACAGCGGCAAGGACGACCAGACCGTCCAGGCTTCCGAAGAAGAAGACCTGGAAACCTGGAACCGCGCCGTCATGCTCGGCAGCACGCTGAAGCAGGAAGAGCTGCTCAGCACGGATATCGAAACCCTGCTGACCCGCCTGTTCTGGGAAGAGACCATCCGCGTGTTCGATCCGCAGCACCCGCAGTTCCACTGCAGCTGCACCCGCGAGAAGGTCGGTAACATGCTCAAGATGCTGGGCCAGGAGGAAGTGGAATCGGCACTGGCCGACCTGGGCGAACTGGGCATCAACTGCGATTTCTGCGGCAAGCACTACGCCTTCGACAAGGTCGATTGCGCCCAGCTGTTCGCGACCTCCACCACGGCCGACGCGCTGGCGCCGGCCGCCGATGTAAAACACTGATGAAAGCCCATTGACGATGCGCGACACGCCCCGCTCCGCCTTCCCCCACCTGCTGGCGCTGCCCACGCGCTGGATGGACAACGACAGCTACGGGCATGTCAACAACGTCAACTACTACAGCTTTTTCGACACCGCGGTCAATCGGTACCTAGTTGACCGCGGCGTGCTCGACATCCACAAGGACGACATCGTCGGCTTCGTGGTCGAAACCAGCTGCTCCTACTTCAGTTCGATTTCCTTTCCGGACCTGATCCACGTCGGCGTGCGCGTGGCCAAGCTCGGCAATTCGAGCGTGCGCTACGAACTGGCCCTGTTCCGCAACGACGAGCCCATCCCTTCCGCGGCCGGGCATTTCGTGCACGTCTACGTGGATCGTCGCAGCAACAAATCGGTGCCGATCCCGCAGGCGGTGCGGGACGTACTGGCGAGCCTGCAGAATACTTAAGCTTGAGCGCGCAGGTGCGCAATCTCCACCGAGCCGTTCTCGTCGAAGATCGGCGAGCTCGCCGCCAGGCGCACCGCGTCGTTGAAGTCGGCGGCGCCGATCACGCAATAGCCCGACAAGGCGCTGCTGCTGGTCTTCGGTCCGAGCAGCCGGCTCGGCACCTCGACGCTACCGTGACTCAGGGCGCCGCGATCGACGAGCGCCCCTCCCAGTTCGCTGAACCACGCCTCCCAACGCGCCGGTTCATGGCGCGGACCTTCCGACTCCCCGATGGTCGCACCCCGAAACACGATCAGAAACCTGTCCATGCCGCTTCCCCCGTTGTCTGTGTGGTCATACTGGACCGTAGCACAAGCCCTCCCAAGCTGACGCACGCTCGACTGTCCCGGATTTGAAACGGGGCACCGTGCTACAGCATTTTCGGCACGGTGCTAAGCTGTTGCATTGTTAGCAGTGTTGTTATTCCAACAAGACACTGCCACCTCACCTCAGGAGAAAACAATGCACATGGATACCGGAATCAGCACCGAAGACCGCGCGAAGATCGTCGAGTCGCTCTCGACCGTCCTGGCGGACGCCTTCATGGTCTACCTCAAGACCCACAACTTCCACTGGAACGTGACCGGCCCGATGTTCTCGACCCTGCACGTGATGTTCGAGGAACAGTACACCGAGCAATGGAACGCGCTGGACGAGATCGCCGAGCGCATCCGTGCCCTGGGCCACTTCGCACCGGCCACCTCCAAGCGCTACGTCGAACTGTCGAACATCTCCGAAGAGCCGGAAGTGCTGTCGGCCAAGGAAATGATCCGCCAGCTGGTCGACGGCAACGAAGTCCTGGTGCGCACCATGCGTGAAGCCGTCAAGGTCGCCGACGACCTCGACGATTTCCCGACCGCCGACATGCTGACCACCCGCATGGAAGTGCACGAGAAGAACGCCTGGATGCTGCGCTCCTTCCTCGAGCAGGGCGCCGGCGCATCGCAGGGCGACGCGTCGTCGGACTAAGCCAGCCCGCCCCGCCGGGGCTTGTCTTGATCGCAAAACAGTGCAACCATTTGGTTGCACTTTTTTTATACGACCAGGAGACAGGCACATGAGCACGGACAGCGACAGCATCGAACGCAGTATTGCCATCCAGGCGCCCCGCTCGCGGGTGTGGCACGCACTGGCCGACGCCACCGAATTCGGCAGCTGGTTCGGCGTGAGCCTGCCGGGCCAGGCTTTCGTGGCCGGCCAGACGGTGCGCGGCCACATCACCCATCCCGGCTACGAACACCTGCAGTTCGAGGCGCAGGTCGAACGCGTCGAGCCCGAGCGCCTGCTCGCCTTCCACTGGCATCCGTATGCCATCGATCCCGCCGTCGACTACAGCCAGGAAACGCCAACCCTGGTCACCTTCACCCTGCAGGACGGGCCGAATGGCGGCACCCTGCTGACCGTCGTCGAATCCGGTTTCGACAAGGTGCCGGCTGCGCGCCGCCTGAAAGCGTTCCGCATGAACAGCCAGGGTTGGGATGCGCAGGTCGGCAACATCGCGCGTCATGTCGGCGGATAAGAATCTCGCCGCTGTCTTCGCGGCGCTGGGCGACCCGACCCGGCTGCGCCTGGTCTCCCTGCTCTGCGCCGGCGGCCTGTTCTCGATCGCCCAGCTCACGGCAGGCACCGAGCTCAGCCGCCAAGCGGTCACCAAGCACCTGCAGGTGCTGTTTGACGCCGGCCTGGTGCACGACCTGAAGGTCGGACGCGAGCGCCGCTGGCAGCTGGCGCCGGAACGCATCGACGAAGCGCGGCAGAGCCTGGATGCGATCGGGCGCCAGTGGGAAGCCGCCCTGGGCCGCCTGAAAGACTTCGTGGAAAAGTAAAAAGCTCGCCGCAGCCTGGCTTCAGGCTTGCGGCAGGATGTAATCGAACTCGTAGAAATGCTTGCGCTCCTCGATGCGGATGCGCATGTTGCCGGAGATACCCGCCAGTTCGCCGGTACCCGAATCGGGCACGACGGTGATCGACAGCGATTGCGCGCCCCGCGCCATGGTGCCGGTGTGCTGCACGACGAAGCTGCCGCTGCGGCCCTGCAGGGTGCCGGTCACGCGTTCGATGGCGACATAGCCGGCCGAGCCCTCGGTGGTCGTCATCGCCGACAGCATCTCGCCGACGCCTTTGCCTTCGAGTTCGCCGTGGTACTGCTTGTCGATCGCCATGCGGCCGGTCGTGACGCCGTCGCGCACCTCGGGTTGACCCTGCGGGGTGACGGTCACATCGAATGGTCCTGCGACATGTTGCTGGCTCATGATCGGCTTCCTTGTGAATGAAGAGATAGCGAACATTCTAGGGCAATCCGGGCGCCTTGCGTTCGCCTGGCGCAGGTCGACGTCGGGTCAGTGCCGGGAAGAATAATGACAAATAAAAAGATTCGGGCGGCCGGTTTCGGGCACAATCATATTTTTGCGAAAAGGCAAGAATATATGCATGTAATCAAGCGCTTGGCACTTTCTTTCATGCTGCTGGCCCCTTGCGCCAGCGCCCCGGCCGAGGACGTGAACGTCGGTACCCCGCTCCCGCGCTTTGCCCTGCTCAAGGAAGGCACGCACCGCTACCTGCGCTTCATGAAGGCGGGCGAGGTCAGTACGCCGGCCGACATCTGGACCCGCGAAGTGAAGTTCGAACAGCGCGAGGGCAAGCCTCTGCTGCGCATCCGCCAGCGCTGGGACGCCGCGGCGCCAGGCCCTTCGGTGCGCCTGATCGATTCCTGGTTCGAGGCCGGCACCTTCCGCCCGCTGTCCCACGAACGCATCACCGAGCGCGAAGGCAAGCGCGTGGTCGAGGGTTTCACGTTCACCCCGGAGCGGATCGCCGGCATGCAGTCCCTGGCGGAGAACACGCAGAAGGATTTGTCGGTGGCCTCAGGCGAACCGACCTTCAACTTCGAGACCGACATCGAATTCCTGCAGACCCTGCCGCTGGCGCCCGGCTACGAGGCACGCATCAATTTCTATCATCCGGGCGGATCGACGCCGCCGCAGCGCTACACCTTCAAGGTCAGCGGCTCGGCGACGATCGCGGGGCCGGCGGGACCGGTCGACTGCTGGGTCGTGACGACGGATTACAACAAGCCGGGGTCGGTGTCGACCTTCTGGTTTGCCAAGGGTTCGCAGCTGATGGTGCGGCAGGAGAGCAAAATAGGCGAACGGACGCTGGTGAAGGCGCTGATCGAATAGCCGTAGGGTGGTCGGCTCCACCCGTGGGCGCGCGTCATGTCAGCGTGCGCGCCGTCCACGCGTTCAACGGACGGTGGAAATGTCGAGGCGGATCATCGGCAGCTTGAACGCGTGGACGGCAATAAGGGAGCCGGTCCGCCAAATAAGCGGGTAGAGCCGTCCACCCTACGGTCCGGACGAATCGCTTAGTGCGCCGCGCCCGGCATGTGCAGATCGATCACCTTCATGATCGCCAGCGTCGTCGACATGCTCATCTCGCCACTGGCGAACGCATGGCGCAGTTCCGCCTGCGGGATGCCGGCAGCGGCGGCCAGGTGGGTCGTGCCTTCGGCGCGCGCGGCGACGCTGAGGGCGCCCTGCAGCGTGCCGGCGTCGCCGCTTTCGAAGGCGGCGGCGAGATGAGCGGCCAGGGCCTCGAGCGTGGCCAGCTTCGCTGCGGGATCGGTAGTCATAGGTTCAGTGGGTGACCGGCGGGTGTCCGCCCTTGGCGGCTTTCGGCGGCGGCGGTGGCGGCGGGACCGTCATCGATTCGACGGGCTTTTCGTCCTTGCGCAGCACCTGCACGAAGATTTCGTTCTGCTTGATCATGCCCAGTTCCAGGCGCGCGCGCTCTTCGACGGAGCCGAGGCCTTCGCGCAGGTCGCGCACTTCGGATTCGAGCTTGGCGTTACGGGCCCTGAGCCCGTCGGTATGCGCCTGCGCCTTTTCGACCTGGTCGGTGAGGTCGGCGACGGTCAGCATGCCGCCCTTCCCCAGCCACAAGGGGTATTGGATCAACAGCAGCAGTGCGGCGAGAACGGCAGTGATAATGCGCATGGCGGGGTAAAAAACGCGAGGAGACGCGGGCCGCGATCAGAGCCGGCCCGCGAGCTACGACAGATTACTTCAGACGAATTTACTTCAAATTATAGAAGGCGTCACGGCCAGGATAGCTGGCGACGTCGCCGAGGTCTTCCTCGATGCGCAGCAGCTGGTTGTACTTGGCCATGCGGTCCGAACGCGACATCGAACCGGTCTTGATCTGCA
>Ga0308160_10005644_pt1 | contig 12974 bp, 16 predicted proteins | sample PhyFR1_FD_201036 | JGI IMG/M metagenome (GOLD analysis project Ga0308160, IMG submission 201036) | Phyllosphere microbial communities from UC Gill Tract Community Farm, Albany, California, United States - DLSLF.R1 | ecosystem: Host-associated > Plants > Phyllosphere > Unclassified | place: USA... | reverse complement strand
GCTTCTCCAGTTCTACCTCCTTCAACTCCACCAGCTCCTTCAGCTTTCGTACGGAATTCAGAAAATTTCCCTTTCACCATATCACGGATGTTCAACATCAAACCGTGCAAGGTTCGAGCGAGGAGGATCTTGTTCTCGTTGTAGGCAGTCTGCACAATCGTTCGCAGGAGTTTGAGCGAGATTCCCGAAGAGGGGAGAAAGGGGAAAGGAACGTACGATACAAACTAGGAGATCGGTTTCACGACCGTAAGAAGAAGCTCGTAAGCTGTATCCATTCTGTACATGCAACTCAACTCAATACGACGATCAGATTTCGTGTAGAGGAGACCGTGCACTTACCTCAGGAGTGAAATCGTTTGGATCGCAAGTCGCAGCCGTGTAACGCATATGAGAGAACTCGGTAGGTCCTCCGCCTGCACGTAAAAGACGATCTCGTACAATCAGCAGCGTATCGAACAGGGGATGAGGAGGATCGTAAAGACGTACGAGGATTACTTGAAAGATTGGCATTCTTGACAGCGGTCGGTACAGGGAACTCAGCAATGTAATTACCTGTACACGTAGAAGAACTCCTCAGTATGTCGCTTCCTCGCGAGTGAATAGTGAGAAATGAGTCTGGAAAGCGTACCGTTTGTAAGTTTGACTTTTTTCGTTAGAGCTCTCTTTGGATTGATCCTCTGCCTTTGTTTCCAAGCCTGTACGCACAAACTGTCATGAGCTTCCAGTAGCGGTCGCTGGTTGATCAGAGAGAGGTAATGCGTACCTCTGCAGAAGTTTCTTTCCTAGAAAGACCTCTTCCTGGACCTCCATATCCTGCGCTTGTTTGACCATAACTTGAATAACTACCCTGACCACCTCCAGCTTGAGGTATGAATCCACCTGGATTGTATCTGAGTGCTCACGCGCGGTTCGAAGGAAAGGGAGTCAGTGCGTCCTGGGGAAGGGGAATGAAGAATTCAGGAGGTTCAATGACGAAAGTGGGTTCACTCACAAAGGTTGATCCTGATCATAAGCTAGAGTAGGTTGAGTATGATTGAAGTCTGATCTCAATGGAGTCTTGTCTGAATCTCCTAGTTGTCCAGAGTTGTTGTAACCTTCATCTCCAAAGTATTTCTCTTCTCCCGCATCCCTTCCTCCTGCCAAACTGTACTGACTCGCATTAGGGAGTGATTGCATACTACCTGTGTAGTGTTGTTGTTGATGGTAAGGAGTGTGACCTTGATGAGATGACTGGGAATTTGATAATTGTTGATGCTGTTGATGAGCGGCACTGTTGGGAGAGTGTCGATCATGGAATGGATCATGTTGACCTCCTTGAGGTGGATAACTCGGCATCTTCTAGTAGTAACTGAAGTGAAGGGAAGAAGGAGAGACGAGGTTGAATGAAGGGTCGAAGGGGTTTCAACTTGAAGGGATCTTGATCGCAACCAGCACGTTCCAACTCTTTCCTACTGGTGACTGAGAGCTTGCTGCAAATGCAAGGTCCTAAATAGAGAGGGAGTAAGAAGGGAAGGGGTTCACTTTCTTCAAATGCGCCAAGGGGTTCGCGTCTCGTTTACCTCGCCCCCCTTTTTTTGGTCGATGAAAGACGTTCGTCCCAAAGGCCTTCTCGAGCGAACAAAGCGTTGCATTCTGACGACGAAGGAACGAACGAAGTCTGACCAATCTTGCGAGACGAACAACGAATGAACTCGCGACGACTCTCAAATCGATGGACGACGGAGCGAAAGGAAACACATTCTCAAACGACAGGGTAAAGACATTCCACACCAAATCGTTTACTACTCGGGCCAACAAGAGTCAAACGGGAGAAGAAGAGACGGAAATCGAAAATTGAAAGGAAGGGAAGCGAAACAGAATTTCATCAGTTTTCTTTCTTTCCAACTCTCACGAGGTGTTAAAGGGTTGTACTCACAGCCTTCATCTCAGCATCCTCAGACTTCTCCTCGGAGGACTTGTCAGCCGACTTCTTGTTCGACTTGCGCTGAAGAATGAGTTTTCGGTCCTTGTTGAGCTTGAGGCCGATAACTTCGCACTTGGAAGCGTCGACTCCGATGGGGACGGTAGCACCCGAAGCCTTGTCACGGTGGACACCCTCGATCTACACCAATAGGAATCTCTGTTTAGTAACTGAACATGCTGAAATAGTACGAAACAGAGATTCGGGTTGAAAACTTACGGTGATGACCCACTTGCGTCGGTAAGAGGAAGCGATAACACCCTCTCGTCCAGCGTAGGTACCACGGAGAACCTTGACGGTGTCACCCTTGACAACAGGGATGGAGCGGACCTAAAAAAACACAAAGATTTGAAACCATTTCCATCTCAGTATCCTTGCCTCTTTTCCCTCGTCTGGTTCCGGGCATTGTGCAAACTTACACCGTGTTCGGCCTTGAGACTCTTCGAGAGAGGGGCAGCCATGCGGACACGGCGCTCGTCGGAAGCAGCACCGAAGTGGGCCTTGCGAGCCTCTCGGCGGGAACGGGATACAACTGATCCAAGTCGTTCAATTGGTCGAGAGTTGTAGAGTGGTTTATAGGGAGGTCGAGAGAACGGGCGAGAAGGAAAGGGAAGAGAGTTGCGAAAGATGGTCGAGAGTTTGAGGGAGAGAGAGAGGGGAACCAAATAGTCAGCAACACCGCTCGATAACCTCGAATGGACTTGCCTGAAGCCTCCCTGTGTATTCTCTGTCCCTTTCTGCGTACTAGCATGACCTCCCCTCTTGTTCCTCGCTGACTTGACTTCTCCCCTCGAATCTCCCAATTTCACTACTTCCCTCTCATCACTCTAGATCGTCCACCGAGTCACTCCGATTGTCCGTTCTTTCTCTACTGATGTTATATCCGCTTCGACTCGTGTCCCAAAGTGTCGTTGACGCATTTGAAGTCTTGAATTGAAAAAAATCGAAGAAAGTTGCTCACCACGACCGGCCATTGTAGATTTAATCTGCAGAGATGGACAGGAGATCAGAGGGCGTAGCGCTATCAGATGAGCAAGTAGAGAGCTTACAGGAGCTACGAGTGACAAACGAAAGAGACTGTACAGTTTTTTGGCTTTTCCTCGAACTTGCAGAATCAAGCCTATTTTCTGCAATTCTTCTTATGCTTCTCATTGATGAACCGTTCGAATCGTAAAGCTCTCGATAGTTCGGACAGAGTTCAGCCAAAAATATGCACAATTTAGGACTAGAATTATAGGGAAGAGGTTTGACAAAAAAGGATATGAAAGAGGCTAAGAGCAGGCATAGAGCGCGATCGAGAACGAGAGGAGCACACATATATAGTAGACCAAAGTAGACTAGAAGTAAGGGAAAGCGATTATATAGGAGAGAATGTCCGGGAAAGAAGTGTAAGAAAGAAGAGTCGATTTTTATTGTTGTTCCTTCTTCTTGTCACCTCCGAACAACCTCGAAAAGAACCCACTAGTTCTCCTACCTTCCTTCTGATTCTTCTTTGCCGACGAATTCTCGACAACTCCAGGAGATTGTGATTGAGGAGCTGTAGAAGAAGAAGAAGAAGAAGAAGGAACAGATTTTCCTTGACCCAAAGCTTCTTGTCCCGCTTTCTTTCCTACTGTCGCGTTGGTGGTCTGGGGGTTGGCGGGTGTCGAAGGTGCGGTAGAGTAAGGAGTTTGAGCAGCAGAACCTTGTTTGACGGGAGTTTCGGGAGAGAAGGAAGAGGGAGAAATCGAGGATGCGTTGTTGGAGGATTCTCGAGTTCGGGGTACAGCAGTAGTAGCAGTGGGGGTGGTGGACTCGGGAGCAACGACTGATGAGGAGGAAACGGGATGAACGGGAGTAACGATCGAAGAAGTGTTGTGAGCTACCGAAGGAGGTTCTTGAACTGCGACAGGAGGTGGTAGGCTAGCTGCAACGATTGGGGTGGGAACGAGTTCTTGAACCAGGGGAGCAGGTGTAGGCTTCGATTCTTGAGTGACAGGAGTGGGAGAAGGCTGAGCTGGAATGACTGGTTCAGGCGCAGGTTCTTTTGGTGCGGGGAGAGGAGCAGAGGATTCCTTGGAGACAGGGAGAGGGGCGGAAGGAGCAGAAGAGGAAGGCAGGTTCGAGGAAGAGTCGGAGACGGGTCCTTTTTGGGCGGGAAGAGGCGTGATCAACTTGTCGGGAACAGTGGGAGTTTCGACGTTTCGAGTAGAAGTAGTCGAGGGGATTGAGGAGGAAGAAGAAGGTTCGGAAGAAGTAGGAGCGATAGGAGCTTCACTGGCGGGAAGAGGAGTGAGGACTTTATCGGGAATCGTGGTAGTGGTTTCCTTTTCAACGTCGGGAGCGACAGGTCCTTCCGATGCAGGGAGAGGAGTGATATCCTTGTTGGGGACTCCAGTTGATTCATCGACCGACTTTGATGGGACTACCTCCTCCTCCTCCTCCTTCTGGGCAGCTCCGAAACCGAGAGCACCGAGAACTGCTCCTCCAATAGCAGTGTGCTGAACGTAATCGAGTCCATGCGCGGCCTCAGCACGAGCTTGTTCGAGGTAAGATTCAGCTACTTCTGCTCCATGTTGAAGACCTTGAGAAGCGGATTCGCCAGCTTTCGAAGTTGATTCGGAAGCGGTGTTGAGTGCTTTCGATCCAGATTCAGCAGTCGAGTTGTAGACGTTTGATCCAGTTTGAGCGGCCGAGTTGTAAACGTTCGAAGCGGTTTGAGGAGCTTGGTTGATCGCGTTCGAAGTCGATTCTTGAGCGACGTTCAATCCTTTCGAAGTTTGTTCGGAAGCGACTTGAACTCCATGCTGAACGTGGGGAGCGGCGGCGTGGTAGACCTTCTCTCCGAGGATAGTTGCACCAGCTACTGCAGCTCCGATTGCAGCGACGCCGGCCGCGTAAAGTGGAGCATCCGAGGGGTTCTCTTCGGGGGCGACGAATCCTTCGACGTGAGGTGGTTCCTCGAGGGGCTCTCCTTGCTTCTTCTCACCCGACGTAGTCGTATAGGTATCGAGGTTGTGGTTCGAAGGAGAGGAGGAGGAGGATGAGGAGGATTCGGTTGATTGTTGAGCGGTGTTTCCGAGGGGAGTTTCAACAGATTTAGGTCCTTCATCCTTTGCGACCACAGCAGTCGATTCATCGTAGACAGGGGCGGCAGCGGTTGAACTCGAAGTCTCCTTGGGAACGACAGAGGTGGAATGGGCCTTGTCTTCATCGGGAACTTTCGAATCGATGAAACTGTTCGAAGGAATAGTGGGGATCGATTCTTTCGTTGCGGGGGTTCGGGTGGAAGGAGAAGGAGTAGGTGAAGGATCTTGAGGTTTCTCTCCTCCTCCGGGAACGAAAGGAGGAGTCGAAGCGGAAAGACGAGAATCTTCAGTGATTTGCTTCTCGCTCTCCTCGGTAGGTCCACCAAGAAGGGAGGATAATCCAGCTGCGGCAGCGGCAGCAGTGGTAGCTACGGCAGCTCCTACAGCGGCGGCTGAACGAGGAGTACAGAACCAATCAGTCTAAAAGTCCCGGATGATATGATTCCTCGAGAATTTTGGGAGCTTACCAGCAGGTCCAGCATTCTCTTTGGTAGTTTGTGCAGCTTGAGCGAGAGTGTCCTTGACTTGAGGTGCGATTTCATCAACCTTCTCCTTTGCCAATTGAGCAGTTTCCGTCGCCTTCTGTTGTGCTTGACCAGCGACTTCAGTTGCTTGTTGTTGAAGAGTCTGAGCGGTGGTCGAGGAGGAGGAAGCGGGAAGGGAAGCTTGAGTAGTAGCGGGTTCAGTCGAAGAAACGTCGCCTGAAACGGTCGAGACGGATTCGGGAACGGGGAGGACAGAGTCGGTGGTTGAAGGAGCTGGGACATCAGATTTCTCAGGAACTATTCAAAAACCGATCTCGTCAGTAAAAGGAAGAGAGAATCAGAAGAACAGTTTGAGGAGAAAGTGAAGACGAACCATTGAAAACATTGTTGACGTTTCCTGAAGCATCAGTCTCTGATTGTTCATCCATATTGTGCATCCATTGTCCATCTACGACATACTGTACATTCCGCAAAAAGCCGTCAAGAGCGAGATCGATTAGCGATTCTACCCTCTTTCGCTTTCCTTCGATCCTTCAAGACAGCGAGAGAATGTACCTTGTAAACGATCTTTTGTCCGAATGGTACATTAATCTGTCCCGAGAAAGTACCGTCTGCTTGTTTGTTGAGTGGTGGGAGAGAACTATATGAATGAATTGTTTATCGAAGAGTTTCAGTCTCTCTCTCCTCAACTCCGAAGACGAATGAAAAGGGTACTGACACTTTCCACTATCGATAGAGAGACGATATAGATGCAAGGAGTCAGTACGGATCAAGAGAGAAGGGAGTTGTACCCTTCTGTGAATATCTTCGACTTAATTCAACTCGAGATTGCTAAACTCACGTCGTCGAAAGATCCAGTAGCCTGTATAGAAAGTAGTCGGTCAGTTCATCGAGTTCCTTGTATTCCGGAGAGCTAGAGAAGGCTTACGATGATAGTATTCCCATGTCCCTTCCTGTTTACATCACCAACAAATACTCTCCCTCGCAGTCAGCGCTTCGAATCAACGCAGAACAACTTGTGGGAGTAGCGTACCAGGTGAACGTGTGTGAATAACTATCTGTAGACATCCTGAGCTGAAATAGAAAAGTCGAGATTGAGTCGTCGGAAGGAGAGTAGATTCGGTTTCCCAATTTTTCATGCCCAAGTCAAATTTATTCTCTCTCTCTCTCTCTCTCTTTCGCAAGCGAAGGGAAGACAAGGTGGGTTTGATGCAAATGCCGTAGCAAAACGAGGATTTGGATTCATTTGGTAAAGCCGAGAATTGCTAGAGGGGGGTTTGCTGGATGCGACAAATGTAGGTTTGTACCACAAGGAAAGTAAAGAAGAGAAAAGCACAAAAAGAAAGACACAGTGAAAGAAGGAAAGAAGTGAAAGGCTATAACCAGAAAGCACAGGTTAAAGGTGTAGATATTGTCCATGCGAAGAGACCAGAGGAGAGAGAAGAGGGGATTCTAAATGTTGAGGAAGTCGAGTGAAAGACGAAAGAGTGCTGAAGAGCGGGGGGGATGAAGGGGTGTTTACTGTTTGAACATGCGAGTATGTCAGTGTGAAGAACTACGAGAGGGAGGAAGAGAGAAAGAGAGCGTACCATAACGATTGCGGGTTCGAGAATGCTCGAAGACAGACTCTTGTGAGGAAGGACGGAAGCACCGTTGACGTAAACTTCATCCTTGACGTTGACATCGTCACCGAGAACCGTGATACCTTCAACTCGGCACTGTGCACGCAAGAGGACAACGAAAAGTCAGCGAGCAAATCCGAGACTGTCTCTTCGGTTTCGACTTGACGACGTACCCATTTTCCAACAGTCGAGTTCCAGCCGATAATAGCAGATTGAAGGAAAGCGTGATCCTTGACCCTCGAGTTCTCGAGGAGAACACATCGTTGAAGCCTCGCACCCTTTCCGACTACACAGTTGGGACCGATAACAACGTTGGGACCGATCGAAGCGGTAGGGTCGACAGTTGCGGTAGGGTGAATCATAACATTTCCGGTAACGACGGCAGAGTTTTGCGAAGGGTCGGTAAGTTCAGAAGATTTCTTCGAGGTCAAGTGGGAGAGGTAGAGGCAAGTTCCAGTGAGGTAATCTGCACGCATTACGTTCCCCAATCAGCAGTGCTTGGGAGGACTACGATAAAGTGTATAGCGTACCTTTGGGTTGACCGATATCCATCCAGAAACCGTCGAGATCCATAGCGTGAAGTTGTTTATCATTCGCCATCAAAGGGAAGATGTCACTCTCGATCGAAGTGGGCTTGACTTCGATTCGGTCGAGGATCGAAGGGTTGAAAATGTAGATACCAGCGTTGATACGGTTTCCGACGTACTCCTTGGGTTTCTCGACGAATCGATCAATGGCGGAAGAGTTGGGGTGGGTGAGAACGACACCGTATTTCGAGGGTTCATCGACTTTGGTGACCTATCGAGAGTTGGAAAGAACGGATTGTGAGAACGAGCGATGGAAAGAGAGAGGAGGTAGTGAACAAGAGAGAGAAACTTACGAGAAGAGTTCCCTCTCCACCGTGAGCGACATGGAAATCACGCATCTCCTCGAAGGGGTACGAGCAAGTAACATCCGAGTTGAGTACGAAGAAAGGTGCGTCGTCCTTTCCGAGAACTTCACGGGCGAGAGCGAGAGGACCAGCTGTGCATTGCGCTCCCCCCCATCAGTTTTCGTTTTCTCTGCTCTGAACGTTGGAAGCTAAACGCACCAGTTCCGAGAGGTTCAGTCTCTACTGAGAAAGTGATTGTGATCTATTTCGAAAAGATTGCAAAGTCAGTACTTCGGGACTCCTCTATTTTGTTTCGAAAAGATGGCCAAGAAAGGTGGAGTTCCACAAAAGAAAACTGGTCAAACTCACATTGTACTTCTCCTCGTATTGTTGAAGGACAGAGATCATGACCTCTGGTCGGCTGTGAGTAAGAAGAACAGAGAGAGGGGATCAGTCTTCAAGTTGAACGAATAATTTCTGTTGAGAGAGAGAACTTACTAGTTGACCGCGAGAACGATGTGCTTGACTCCAGCCTATAAAGAGAGTCTTGAATTAGTTGGTTCGATCCGGAAAAGCGAGAGCAGGGGAGGAGAGAGAGGGGATCTGGATCGCGTTGTCTGAACACGTCTCGGAAGCCTCCTCAACCTCCCTCCCGCTTTGCTCTCTCGGACTGGAACCGAACTAGAGAGGCGAGTGAAGTGCAGTAGCGTACCTTGACGAGGTTCTCTACGAGATGGAGCAAGATTGCCTTGTTTGCGAAAGGAACGAGAGGTTTAGGAAGAGTGAGAGTTAAAGGACGAAGACGAGTACCGAAACCTGTACAAAACAATACGGATCGTGAGCATCTAGTATAGGAGTATCTTTTTGCACCCTCGTTATACCAGTCGAGGTTGTGAGAGAGGGACGATGAGGCACGATTGGATCGAGGGTCCCTCTTCTTGGGACTTGACTTTGGGAGAGAGAGTAGACTTACCACCGACGAGGATAAGTGCTTTGAGATCTCCGGGCATATTGAAAGAATGAATGTAGAGGAAGTAGAAGAGTTGAGGGCTGTGAAAGAGAGGAAGAAGAGAGAGAGAATCAATAAACGTTGCCTCTCACTTTTTGCAAAGGGCGAGTTCCTTCGAGAGCTGTGCGCGGACACGTCTGGGGTAGAGAGGGCGCCTTCAGTTGTGGAACTTACGAGTAAGAAGGCGGAACTTGAAGTGAACTGTGAGAAGAGGGAGAGAGAGAAAATGAGGATGAGCGAAAAGGAAACCCTAAATAATTTCAACCAACACCTTCGCGTAAACACGGTCTAAATCCTTACCTTTTGTTCTTGTGACCAGTAACAGTATAGTAGGAGAGAAGAGCAATCAAGGTCAGATCCGTTCGACAACCTCGAAAACTGTTCAATGTCTCAAGCGACTTTCGCAACGGGAAATCCAATTCGCAATGTTCCCCAGAGAGGCTGTCCGCTGTCCAAAGTTGCTATTCGCAGCGTACATTCAAGACGAAATACAATACAATGCTACAAGCCTCTCGCAAAATACAACACGACACTTTCCATCCTACTCTTTGACCCGCCTCGGTTACCGTTCTCATCGATTAGAGGAATTCAGTAAAGGGTCCCTCTCCCCTCCAGACGTCGTTCTGCCTTCTTCGACAGCCTCGTCGGTCGAGGAATTAGGACGGAGTAGAGTCGATGTGGAGTGTCGGTAGAAAACGTAGTGTTGGAGAATGAAAATGAAGTCGAACCCGAGGGTGAGAACCGAGAGACCCCTATCGAGGAGCGAGAGCACTCAGTCAGCGTTCATTATTTCGATGAGAAGTCCGACAAATGCGCAGCGAAACGAACAGAGGTGATGGGGAAAGAATGGGAAGAAGCTTACAGTTTGCCTGGGTTTCCGGTGATACCTCGCCAATCGTGGGATCTCCAAGAATCGAGGACTAGCTGTGCTCTACAGGTCGTCCATTCTCGTCAGTATACCGGGTTCGATGCGTGGGGAGATAAGCAGGACGAACAGAGAGAGAGTTCCTCCAGTGAGATCTAGTTCAAATTCGTTTTCCTCTCGTCAGCTCTTTCTTATTCCCCAAGCAAACGCTCGTAGACTCACCTAATAATATATTCTCGATCGACCATCCAACGGTAGATTTCCTCTGATAGTTCAACTTGACTTGCGGCACATATTTCGAAAACGAGATGTAAAGTTTGATCCACGACAAGAAAGTGATGACGTCCAAGTATTGTAGTTTGTGAAATTCTGGATTCGAGGCTAGGATGGCGAGGAGCGTAGAAGTGAGGAGGACGAGGAGGAGGAAGATTCGATTAAACATTGAAACTCCTAGGAAAGCGTCTCGCTGACAAAGGAACTCGAACGGGTGAGATCTCTTTGGTGGAACATCAAAGGGTAGAATGGTAGCACACCTTGTAGAGGAAGCATTGTAAGAATGTAAGAGTTGCGAGGAGGGAAGCATGAGCAGAAAAGATCACGTCGTTTAATTGAACTTGAGGGAAATGACCGTCGTGTCTTTCTTGATACTCCCTCCTCACCGTCGACGAGTACATGAAGGATACATTGACGACGAGGAGTGCGATATGTCCAATTGGATTCGTAGCTGCGAAATCCAGGGAGTATCCGACAATTGACTTGCGACGATAATTGAGTATCACTTGTGGGTAGAACGAGCCGGACCATGCGATCGTGTAGATCCACCCGAGGACTCTGTCGACAGGATAGCATAATTGGAGGGTTAGCCGGTCAGCCTCGTGGGAAACGTTCGACCGAGTTCGGAGAGGCAGGAAGGAGGGGAGAGGATGGGAACTTACCGTGAGAGCGTCACCCATCCATCGACCATTGTTTCCTAGTACTCTATAGATATAGCGAGACGAAGCAAGAAGAGCAGAGTGAAGGATCAGAAAGGAAGCTAATGAAATTCGAAAAGTTGAGAGAAAACGAAATTCGGTCAGTCTCACTTTGCCCACCTACTTGCTCATCTTCAGTATGAACGGTCAAGGTCAGAAATTTGGAGGACCTGGTGCACCTTTACAGGCGATCGAGTACACGTGTGCAGGTACGCCCTTCTCTCTTTGCGTTTTCATCTCCTTGATCTCTACAGACACTCACCCTCTCATTCCTCGTGTTCTTGATCAGATTGTGCGGCGAATAATGAGATCAAAGCTAGGGAACCTATTCGATGCAGGGAGTGTGGATGCCGAGTCATGTACAAAAAGAGAATCAAGCGGAGTAAGTCAATATCTCTCTCTCGCGTATCTAGAGAGTCCTGCGATAGCTGACGTGATCTTTGAACTGTTTCTCCTTCATGTGGTATCAGTGGTATATTGCTGGCTCGATGAATCCGCTTTCCTCTCTAACTCAGGCTGATCCTTCGTTCCCTTTTCGCAGGTTCAATTCGAAGCCCGATAGACCCTACACCTCTACCTCCCACCATTCTCGATCAGTCTACCGTCCTCCCGACTCGTTCCCCTTCTAGCGCAACTTTACCCAGTCCCTCCTCTTCTCCCACTCGCATTCCTTTCCCACCGTTTCAAAAGTAATACTCTAGTGCAGAGTGACTTGTAATACCTATACACCATGTCATTACCATCCTATCGCCGCTCACAGTTCTCGCCCAATTCGAGAGTTCTCTCCTTACTTTTCATAAAAATCGAATTCTGAACTGCAACATGCAAGGCTGCTACACAACAAGGACGGGGCCGAAGGGCAAGGACAGATGCTTAGAGAGGTATTGGGGGTAACAGGACTGCTTTGATCTCACCACGCAGCATGGTAGTTCGAAGTTCAGTTTCATTCAAGAGGATCTTTCGAGCAAACATGGCGATCGAGGCTTTGATATCCTCGTAATCCTTCATACCGAGATTGCAAGGGTGGCCGTGACTCCATTCGACCTGAGGAGGAGGAGAAGCGGGTAAAAAACGAATGAGCGGTCTCGAATGAAAGGAAAAGCGTCGAGATATCGGGACTCACGGGATGAGACTTGCAAGGTTGAACCCAGTCTACGTACATTGGGATTCTCAACCATCCCTTCGGAGCTCCAGGTTGTGCATACTTGATCGTCGCGAAGAAGTGTTCGTCTGGAACGGCCGTATCCCGAAAGAAGTCATACCATTCTTGAGCTTCCTTTCCAAACACAGAGTACTTGACCATACTCCTCGTCAAGATCGTCCACTGATCTCCCTTTCTCACTGCTTCCTCCCTAGGTGTCCCCTTCATCCGACTACAGTCTTGGTTCAAACACCTAGCTTGAGTCCTCCAACATTCAGAAGCGTTCTCGATTGCGTCCTCTTGCCAACGACAGATTGGAGCTGGAACTGGACCTTCCCCATCGGTTCGTAACTCCTCCTCGAATACGTCGAACCAGGTTTGTCGAGCGACGGCGTCTAGGACTGGCCAAGAAGCTCCATCGAGAAAGATCACGTTGGACCAAGCGATAGGTGCTCGAATAGCTCTCTTCAACATTGCGATCTCGGCATCCACCATAGTCTAGTTTCACGTTCCAAGGAAGGATCAGCTGTAGACACTTTTCGTGAAATCCGATTCAGTTGAAAAATTGTTCAAAAAACTCACGATATCACCCCAACCTACACTAACCCTCTCTCCATCCGGTACAAATTCGACGTTCCCACAAACTGTCATGCCCTTTTTCGTTTCCGAATACTTCTTCCCCCCAAATTTCGCATCGGCATGAACCAAAAAGTAATCGTTTGGATCGTAAATCTGTTCGACGAGTAATCGAGCACCTTCTAACGTTTCCTCTGAGTGAACCATTATCAAATAGGCGGTTACGTGACCTCGATCTGGACGTGGTCGGATGGGTCGACAAAGGGGAGACGAGGAGGAGGAACGATTCGAGGAGGAAGAGAGGGAGAGTTCGATCTCTTGTAATACTAAGGGGGTTTCCCACCCGAGAAGGACTTCTTCGGAGGCGGTAACGACTGAGAATGACGGCTCGTTGGAGGAGGAGAAG
>Ga0308160_10005643_pt1 | contig 12976 bp, 10 predicted proteins | sample PhyFR1_FD_201036 | JGI IMG/M metagenome (GOLD analysis project Ga0308160, IMG submission 201036) | Phyllosphere microbial communities from UC Gill Tract Community Farm, Albany, California, United States - DLSLF.R1 | ecosystem: Host-associated > Plants > Phyllosphere > Unclassified | place: USA... | reverse complement strand
AGATCCGCGCGCTGCTGAACGAATTCGGCGCCGTGTCGATCGGCGAAGTCGGCGCCGACGACGCCCTGGCCTGCATGGCCGAGTACACGGCCGACGGCGACAAGCTGCACATGGCCTACAGTTTTAATTTGCTGACGCCGGAATTCACTGCAAAGCACATCCGCACGCAAGTGGAAGAATTCGAAGCGCGCGTCAAGGGCGGCTGGGCGTCCTGGTCGGTCGGCAACCACGACGCGATCCGCGTGGTCACGCGCTGGCGCGGCGAAGACGCGCCGGTCGCCTTTGCGTCGATGGTGCTGGCGATGCAGCTGGCCCTGAAAGGTACCCCTTGCCTGTACCAGGGCGACGAGCTGGCGCTGCCGGAAGCGGACGTGCCCTATGAACTGCTGCAGGACCCGTACGGCATTACCTTCTGGCCCGAGTTCAAGGGCCGCGACGGCTGCCGCACGCCGATGCCGTGGACGAATGCGGCGCCGAACGCCGGCTTCACGACTGGCACGCCATGGCTGCCGGTCGCGGTGCCGCATCTTGCGGCATCCGTATCGCAGCAGGAGTTCGACTCCGCCTCGAGCCTGAACGCCGCGCGCCGCATCATCCACTGGCGCCAGAGCCTGCCGCAGCTGACCCGCGGCGACATCTCCTTCTTCGACGCGCCGGAACCGGTGCTGGCGCTGCGCCGCACCCTGGAAGGCGAAGCGACCGTGCTGGCCGCCTTCAACCTGTCGAACGCGCCTGTCACGATCGAGTGGCCGGAAACCGCCGGCGCGCAGAAGCTCGACGGCCACGGCCTGCCGGGCGAGGCCGCCAACGGCAGCGTCACGCTGCCGGCCTACGGCGCCTGGTTCGGTACCTTGGCTTGATGGGTAACGCGCCCGAGACGGAGAAACTGGCGCGCACCGCCTTTGCCGACGGCCCGCGCCTGCTGGCCGACATCGGCGCGACCCACGCCCGCTTCGCGCTGCAGACGGCGCCGGGCGTGTTCCGCCACGTCGCCGTCCTGAAGTGCGAAGACTTCGATGGCGTCAGTGCGCTGGTGCGGTCCTACCTGCGCGAGCACGCCGACCTGAATCTGCAGCACGCCGCCTTCGCCGTGGCCAATCCGGTCAACGGCGACCAGGTGCGCATGACGAATCGCGCCTGGGAATTCTCGACCGAGGCGCTGCGGCGCGAACTCGGCCTGTCGACGCTGCTGGTGGTGAACGACTTCACGGCGCTGGCGATGGCGATCCCCGTGCTGACCCCGCAAGACCTGCTGCAGGTCGGCGGCGGCAAGCCGGCGGCGAACGCCGTCATCGGCGTGCTCGGACCGGGAACCGGCCTGGGCGTGTCTGGCCTGATCCCGACCAGCGACGGCTTCGTCACCCTCGGCAGCGAAGGCGGCCACGTCAACTTCGCACCGGGCGACGAACGCGAGTTCGCCGTCCTGCAGCATGCCTGGCGCGCCTGGCGGCACGTGTCGAACGAGCGCCTGATTTCCGGGCCGGGCATGGAGCTGATCCACGAGGCGCTGGCGCTCCGCAACGGCGTGCAGGCCCCGAACCGTACAGCCGCCGATGTCCTGGCCGCGGCGCTCGATGAAAACGATGTGCTGTGCAGCGAGGTGCTGGAGGTCTTCTGCGGCATGCTAGGTGGCGCCGCGGCGAACCTCGCCGTGACGCTGGGCGCCTTCGGCGGCATTTTTATCGGCGGCGGCATCGTGCCACGGATGGGGGAGTGGTTCGCACGCTCTCCCTTCCGCGCGCGCTTCGAAGCCAAGGGGCGTTTCTCGCACTACCTGGCCGACATCCCGACCTACATCATCACCACGCCGAATCCCGCCTTCCATGGCGTGGCGACCATCCTCTCGGAGCACCTGCGCGGACGCAGCGGCGCGAATACGCTGATGGACCGCATCAAGCAGCTGCGCCACGAACTCACGCCCGCCGAGCAGCGCGTCGCCACCCTCGTGCTGGAGCAGCCGCGCCTGGTGCTGAACGAACCGATCGCGGAGATCGCACGCGGCGCCGACGTCTCGCAGCCGACCGTGATCCGCTTCTGCCGCTCGCTCGGCTTCCTGGGCCTGGCCGATTTCAAACTGAAATTCGCGAGCAGCCTGACCGGCGCCATCCCGGTGCGCCACAGCCAGGTGCGCAACAGCGACAGCACCCACGATTTGTCGGCCAAGGTGATCGACAACACGGTCTCGGCGATCCTGAAATTCCGCGACGGCCTGGACGTGCACACGCTCGACCGCGCGATCGAACTGGTGAGCCGTGCGCGCCGCGTCGAGTTCTACGCGATGGGCAATGCGCGCGTGGTGGCGCTGGATGGCCAACATAAATTCTTCCGTTTCCGGATTCCGACCGCCTTGTATGGCGACGCGCACCTGTTCGCGCTGGCTGCGGATTTATTGGGGCCGGGCGACCTGGTGATCGCGATCTCGAATTCGGGGCGGTTGCCGGAGCTGCTGCAGGCGGTCGACATCGCCCGCTCGCGCGGGGCTGACGTGATCGTGATCGGCAACAGCCAGTCGCCGCTGGCGCGCAAGGCGAGTGTTTGCCTGGCCGTGGATCACGCGGAGGACAGTACGGTGTTCCTGTCGATGATTTCGCGGATCTTGCAGCTGCTGTTCATCGACATCATGGCGGTGGGCTTGTCGGTCGATGGGCAGAATCGCGAAGGGGATGCCGAGCAGCGTAGGCTGCTGATCTCACACCTCGATTCGTAGGGTGGGCATTCATGCCCACGCGGGGTCACCGCGTGCACCCACGCGGCGCGTTTGTTCACCCGTTCGACCGCGTGGGCATGAATGCCCACCCTACGTTACGCCACGGCCAACGAATATCAATCGGCGGATTTGGTTTCGACACGGCGGATTCCACGGCGCCATTCGTCGAGCGACACCACGGTGTCGGTAGCCGTGTCTTCAACGAGGATCTGGTTCCCCGTCCGCGCCACCAGAAAACTCTCGCGCCGCTGCACCTTGTCCGCGCGGTTCTCGACAAAACTCAGCTGCCAGTAAGCGGTGCCGTTGATGACGCGCGGCGTCGGATCGTCTTCGATGATGGCGCCGTGCGCCTTGCCGCGCGAGCGCTTTTCGATCTCCTGCGACCAGCTCTTCACTTCCGGCAGCGCCAGCAGCGCGGCCATGGCCTGGTCGCGCGTCACGGCCGGCTCGGCCTGCTGCTGCACGGCCGGCTTGGCGGGCGGCGGAGGAGGCGCGGGCTGCTTGTCCTTGCAGCCGGCAAGCAGGGCCGTCGCCAGCAGGGAAAGAGTGAGCAGGTGTGCGCCGCGTGGAGTCATGGTCTGGCCTCGTGAAAATCGTGGGGCCATACTAGCCGATGTGCAGGCTCTCCATCAAGGCGCCAGCGCCCTGTTGGCACGCAGGTTGCGAGCCAGGTAGCCGGCCAGCTCCTTGTCGGGTGCCGGCACGGGCGGGCCGCCCAAGTGGCGCTGCAGCATGCGCAGGATCAGGTGCAGCTGGGCGCGCCGGGCCAGGGCCTTGCGCGAACCGTGTCCCTCGCCCGGTGCGACCAGCAGGCTGACCGGATGGCCGCGTCCCAGCAGGCGCGCCACGTAATCGGTCACGGCGCCGATCTCGACCTTCTCGTCGCTGCCGCCGGCCGTCACCAAGAGCGGCTTGCGCACGGCCTTCGTGTGCAGCAGGGGCGCGTCCGCCGCGATGCGCTGCAGCGCCTGCGCGTCATCGAGCCGGATGCCGAGTTCCGCCAGCCTGGTGCCGAATGGCGCTTCGCCTTCGCGTACTGGGGCCGTGGCGGCAAGCTGGAGCGAGCGCGCGAAGTCGGGCGGCGGCTGCAGCGCGATCCCGAGCTGGAACAGCTCGGGCGTATGGCTCAGCGCCAGCAACGCCGCATAGCCGCCGAAGGAAGAACCCAGGATGCCGAGCCGGCGCGGATCGCCCACGCCTTGCGCCAGCAGCCAGCGCACGCCGTCGACAATGTCGGCCTGCACCCGGCCATTGCCGAAGTCGGCGCCGGGCGCACGCATATAGCGTTCGCCATAGCCGGTCGAGGCACGGAAATTCGGCTGGAACACGGCGTAGCCGCGATTGGCCAGCAGCTGCACCAGCGCCGAATAATCGCCGTCGACATGGTTCCACGGCCCGCCGTGCACGAGCGTCAGCAGCGGCAGCGTCGCGGCCGCGCGGCCCGGCGGCAGGCTCAGGTAGCCATGCACGGTGGCCCCGTCCGATGCCTTGTATTGCAGGGGAATGCTGGCGGCCAGTTGCGCTTCCGGCAGCGCCTGGGCAGCTTCGGTGCGCAGGATTTCCGTGAGGCCGCGCGTCTGCGTATCGTAGAGCCAGAAGCGCGGCTGGCTGAGGCGCGCCCCGCGTTCGGCCAGCAGCCAGGTGCGGCCGGCCGCCTCGATCGTCAGCGCGGCGCCCGGCAGCAGGCGCGCGACGTCGGCGGCCGCCTGCCGCGCGGCCGGATCGAGGCCGTAGTGGCGCCGTGCCGGCAAGTCGTAGGCGGCCAGCAGCGCTCGCCCCGTGCGCGCATCGAAGACGAGCGCGTCGAGGTCGGCCACGGACTGCGGATCGCCATGCAGCAGGCGCGCGGCGCCGCCGGCCAGCGGCTGTTCGGACAGCACCTGCCGGTCCTGCACCGTGCGCATCAGGACGCGTCGGCTGTCGCCGCTCAGCGCGAGCAGGTCGCAGGCGCGAAACGGCAGGCAGCGCGTGGTCTCGATCCACTTGCCGCCTTCGCGGCGCAGCACCAGCTGGCGCTGCTGCGCGTCGCGTACCCTGACCAGGCGCAGCGCGCCGGCCGCGTCGACCAGGAAATCGTCGATGGGCCGCGTGTCTTCGTGCAGCAGTTGCGCGCTGCCGTCGGCCTGGATGCGCAGCAGCCGGTAGCGCTTGCTGGCCGGATCGCGCTCGTGCAGCAGCAGGTGCTGTGGCAAGGACGGATCGACGCCGGCGAAGCGCCGCGCGCGTTCGCCGCCGAGGGCACTCACGCGCCGGCTGGAGCCGTCCGTCAGCGCGAGGGCCGAGACGCCGGACGCGTTGACTGCGAACAGGAGGGTGCCGTCGCGCGACCAGTGCAGTTCGGTATCGCGGCCGGTCGCCAGCAGGCGCCGCGGCTGGCGCGTGGCCGTGTCGAGCACGAACAAGGTCGCCGTATCGCCTTCCGTTTCCAGATAGGCCAGCCGGCTGCCGTCGGGAGATAAATGCACCTGGCGCAACCGCAGCGGCCGTTGGAACGCCTCGGCATCAAACAGGGGCGCGGGCGCGAGGCGCGCATTGGCCGCGACGGCCGTGGCCAGCGAGGGCGCGGCGGTGCAGCTTGCGGCGCCCAGGCAGCACAGCATGCCGAATAAGAACCGCATGGCCGGGCGCATCAGGCAGCCACCGGTACGCCGGCCGGCGCAGGTGCACGTGCCGCCGCGCCGCGTGGCTGCAGCAGCGCGAGCACGCCGAGGCAGGGAAGGCCGAGCAGCAGGACGGCCAGCGTCCAGCCGTAGCGGCGCGCCGCCGATACGCGGGCGTGGCGCAGCCAGGTCCAGGCGGCGAAACTTGACAGCAGCGCGGCGCCGATGGCCCAGGCAACCACCTCCGGCGGACGGCGCTGGCCGACGATGTCGGCGAAGGCACTGCGCTGCGGGACACCGACGTCGCCGTTCTCGATCAGGGCCGGCAGCGCCAGCACGGCATGCGTCACGGGCGAGATCCACCAGGCCTTGTGTTCGAAGGGTGCCGCGAAATCGTGGGTCAAGGCGCGGTCCGCGACCGGCTGCGCGTGTCCCGCCTCGTCCACGAACAATACGGTCTGGCGCGCATCGGGTTCGCCCTCGGCCATCTTGCGCCCATGGTTGAAGGAGAGTAGGGTGCCGTCCAGCAGCGGGGCGACGTCGACGCGTTCGAGGCCAGTGACGCGTCCCGGCAGCGCGATGCTGTAAAGAAGGCGTACCGGCTGCGCCAGCGAATCGTCGGGGCGCGCGAACACCAGCAGGCGGCGGTCGGTCAGCACGTACCAGCGCGGGCCGATCTCCTTCGGGGCGCTGAGCAGCATCTCGGGCGCCGGCACCGACAGCACGTCGGTGAAGCGCCGCGCGACCGGGTCACGCCGGTACAGGCGATGCGGCGTCATGATCCAGTTCTCGAAGACGAAGGGCACCGCATCGAAGGGCAGCGGCGAGCCTTCGCCGCCGGCACCGAAGCTGCCGCGCGCGGCGCCGGTGTGCAGGTCGGCGCCTTCGAAGCGCATGCTGTCGTGGCTGAAAGTCCAGGCCGTATGGCGTTCCTCGTCCATCCACTGCAGGCTGTCCAGGTTCGTGATCTGGTGCCGTACCGGGAACTGGCGCGTCATGGGCGACACGGATTCGATGTCGAGCAGCGGTACCTGGCGCGCCCAATGCGCGGCGCGCGGGTCGGTCGATGCCGCCAGCCCGAGCTCGAAGGCGGCGCGGCCGTCGGCGCGCGTCAGTTCGGTGTGTCCTCCTGCCGGCGGCACCGGGCGGTTCAGCGGATGCACCCCAAGCAGCATCTCGCCGTACTGGAAGGCCAGCGAGCCGGCCCACAGCAGGGTGAAATAAAAGCCCAGCTGCAGGGGCAGGCCGGCCGCCAGCAGGGCCGGCAGGCGCCGCGGCGGCGCCGTGCGTTCGGGTTTGAATGCGCCCAGCGCCAGGCCGGCCAGCAGGGCGGTGCAGATCGCGCCGGGCAGCAGCAGGTCGGCGCCCGCGGCCAGGCGCCCCATCAGCAGCACCGGCAGCAGCACGACGACGGTCGCGCTCAGGCGTCCGTTCAGCATGACGTAGGCGCCGGCCAGCCAGCCGTTCAGGCAGAACAGCACGACGAACAGCACCATCGTGTAATGGCGCGCATCGACCGTGCGGGTGCTGAGGACGTCCGTGAGGCCGACCGCGAGCAGCAGGGGCAGGCCGATGGCCAACAGGATCAGGCAGCTTGAAGCCAGCGCCAGGGCGGCGCCCACGCGCTGCGGTGCGAGCGGGCGGTGCAGCAGCCAGATCCAGCGGCTGGGCTGGCGGTAGGTGCCGAACTGGTAGACGGCGAAGCCGAAGCCGCACAGCACATAAAACAGCAGGAACACGGCGTGCGGCTGCCAGGACAGCAGCAGCGGGTCCACCAGGCGGCCGGCGCACAGTTGCAGCACCAGGTGGATGGCGGTGGCGACGAGGGCCGCGGCGCGGAAGCGCCGCAGCTCGCTCAGGAACAGTTCTTTCATGGGAGCCTCAGGCTGCGGTGGGGAGGGAGGCATTGGCCACGTGGCCACGCGCCAGGAAACCGTTGATGGCGCGGTCCAGGCCGACCGCCGACTGGTGCACGCTGCGCGCGCCGAGCAGGCGCAGGCGGCTGCCAAAGTCGTCGCCCTGGTCGAACACCATCAGGTGCGTCAGGCCGTCGATGAGGCGCACCTCGAGCAGGCCGGGCAGGGATGACAGGTCCGGCACGCGGAACGGGAATTCCGCCACCCACAGGTGCACACGTTCGCAGAAGTCGCCGGGCGGGGACATGTGGCGCAGCGCGCCGCGTTCGAGGATCACCAGGTTGTCGGCGACGCGCTCGATCTCTTCCATCTGGTGCGAGCAGTAGACGATGGTGGCGTCTTCTTCGAGCGTGATGAAGAGCAGCGCCTCGAGGAAGGCGCGCTTGGCGACGACGTCCAGGCCCAGGGTCGGTTCGTCGAGGATCAAGAGGTCCGGGCTTTGCGCCAGCGCCAATGCGAGATTCACGCCGGCGCGTTCGCCGCGCGAAAGCTGGGCGATCTTCTGGTCGGCCTGCACGTTGAAGTTGCGCAGCACCTGGGCGTAGCGCTCGCCGTTCCAGCGCGGGTACTGGCGCGCCTGCATCGAGGCCAGTTCGGCGATGCGCATCCAGCCGGGCAGGGTGTGCTCTTCGTTGACGAAGCCGATGCGGCCGCGCAGGGCCGGCGTGAGCGCGCCGCTGTCGCAATCGAGCACGCGTGCGCTGCCGCTGGTGGGCGCGGTAAAACCGAGCAGGATGCGAAACAGCGAGGATTTGCCGGCGCCGTTGGCGCCGACAATGGCATGGATGCCGCCGCGCGGCAGGGCCAGCGTCAAGTGGTCGAGCGCGCTCTTGCCGCGGTAGCGCAGGCACAGGTCACGGGTGTCGATGGCGTACATCGCGCGCTCCTCAGGCGGTCTTCTTCGGCGCGCACTGCGCCAGTTCGTCGGCGACACGGCGCAGCACCGTGTCGGGCGCGTAGCCCAGGCCGATGACGTCGCCGGCGAAACGCACCACCGCTTCGTCGAGGCGGCGCGCGCGCTCGTCGTCCGACAGGCGCTGGCGCGGCGGCGCCACGAACAGGCCAAGGCCGGGGCGGGCGTCGAGCCAGCCTTCGCTGGTGAGTTCGTTATAGGCCTTGGCCACCGTGTTCGGGTTGATCGTCAGCTGCTGCGCCAGGCCGCGCACGCTGGGCACGGCGGCGCCGACCGGCAGCTCGCCGCTGGCGACCAGGCGCCGGACGCCGTCCACGATCTGGCGCGCGATCGGGCGCGGGTCGCCGGGGCTGATGTTGATGAGGAGGGGAGTGCGTCGGGTCATGGCTGTCTATCTGTACTAGTATTGATAGTACAGTAGCACCCGACATGCGCCAGGGTCAAGCAATATGAAACGCGTTAATTTAAGTAAAACACTTGTTGCTCTAAGCCAACATTTGATTTTATGCGTAGAATTGATGAAATAGAACGTAGTAATTCATAAACGATATATCGGTTATTCAGCGTTTCTCGTCAAACCGATGCGTCTCTCCACTGAAAGAACATAAGTACACGTCATGAATTTGTTATCCAACATGAAGATCGGCCAGCGCCTGGCCCTTGGCTTCGCCGTCGTGCTGGCCCTGTCGATCCTGATCACGGTGATCGGCATCCTGAAACTGAATGCGGTCGCCGATGCCGCCGAGCAGATGCTCGACCAGCCGGTCAAGAAGGAACGCATGATCAGCGACTGGAGCGCCAACATCGCCGTCGCCGTGATCCGCACCTCGGCCATCATCAAGAGCAGCGATACCTCGCTGACCGAGTTCTTCGCCAAGAACACCGAGGAAACCAACGCCAAGGCGGCGACCTACCTGAAGGAAGTCGAGAAGCTTCTCAGCACGCCAGAAGAGAAGGAGACCTTCGCCAAGATGATCTCGCTGCGCGGCGCGTATGCGGGCGGGCGCGCCGAAGCCGTGCGCCTGAAGAGCGAGGGCAAGATCGAAGAATCGATGCAGGTGCACGACAAGGTCTACATCCCGGCCGCCCAGGCCTACCAGGCCAACATCCAGTCCCTGGTGGCCCTGCAGCGCAAGCAGGTCGACGAGCTGCAGCAGCAGATCCAGCACGTCAAGGAAGACAGCCGCCGCACGGTGGTCCTGCTCGGTGTCCTGAGCGTGGCCTTCGGCGCCCTGTGCGCATGGTGGCTGACCCGCTCGATCACGCGTCCGGTGCAGGCCGCAGTCAGCCTGGCGCGCCGCGTCGCCGCCGGCGACCTGACCAGCCGCCGCCAGGCGAGTGCGAAGGATGAAATCGGCGCCTTGCAGGACGCGCTGGCCGACATGAACGAGCATCTGCTCGGCCTCGTCACGGAGATCCGCAGCGGTTCGCATGCGATCGCCACGGCCTCCTCGGAAATCGCCGCCGGCAACCTCGATCTCTCGGCGCGTACCGAAGAGCAGGCCGGATCGCTGGAAGAGACGGCCAGCTCAATGGAAGAACTGACCTCGACGGTCGCCCAGAACGCCGGCAATGCGCGCCAGGCCAGCGTGCTCGCGACCTCGGCCAGCGAAGTGGCGGGCCGTGGCGGCGTCGTGGTGTCGCAGGTGGTCGAGACCATGGCCGCGATTAACGAATCATCGAAGAAGATCGCCGACATCGTCGGCGTCATCGACAGCATCGCCTTCCAGACGAATATCCTGGCGCTGAATGCGGCCGTCGAAGCTGCCCGTGCGGGCGAGCAGGGCCGCGGCTTCGCGGTCGTGGCCAGCGAAGTGCGCAATTTGGCGCACCGCTCGGCCGCGGCGGCCAAGGAAATCAAGGTCCTGATCGACGCTTCGGTTACCCGCGTCGACGATGGCGCCAAGCTGGTCGACCAGGCCGGCGCGACGATGAACGAGATCGTCGGCAGTGTCCAGCGCGTGACCGACATCATCGGCGAGATCACGGTCGCCACCGACGAGCAGACCGCCGGCATCGGCCAGATCAACGGGGCCATCAGCCAGATGGACCAGGTGACCCAGCAGAATGCGGCCCTGGTCGAACAGGCCGCCGCCGCCTCGAACGCCATGCACGAGCAGGCGGACCAGCTGCTGCAGGCGGTCAGCGTGTTCAAGCTGGCCGACGACGCGCGGCAGCCGGCGGCACGCGCCGCCTACTCGGTGGCGCGGCGCCCGGCCCTGGCGTAATGACGCGTCGCGGGTGCGCTTTGCAGCCGATTACTGTTCGCCCGCTATCTCCTCCTTGAGCGAGGCCATGTCGATCACGTAGCGGAAACGCACCTCGCCTTTCTCGACCTTTTTATACGCATCGTTCACGTCCTGGATGCGGATCATCTCGATCTCGGGGCCGATGCCGTGTTCGGCGCAGAAATCCAGCACTTCCTGGGTCTCGGCCAGGTTGCCGATCAGGGAGCCGGCCACCGAACGGCGCATCTGCGCGATGGCCATGTTGTCCGTCGGCGCCAGCGGCTCGAGCGCGCCGACCACGCACAGCACGCTGTCGCGCTTGAGCAGTTCGACGAAGGGATTCAGGTCGTGTTTCTCGGGCACGGTCGAGAGCATGAAGTCGAAGCTCTTCTCGAGTTCTTCGAGTGCCTTCTTGTCCTTCTCCAGCACCGCCTGGAAGCCGAGCTTCTGCGCTTCCTCGATCTTTTCCTTCGTCGTCGTGAACAACGTCACCTCGGCGCCCATCGCCTTGGCGATTTTTGCGGCCATGTGACCGAGGCCGCCCATGCCGATGATGCCGACCTTGTCGCCCGCCTTGACGCCCCAATGCTTCATCGGAGAGTAGGTCGTCACGCCGGCGCACAGGATCGGCGCCGCGACTTCCGGCTGCAAAGCTGCCGGGATCTTCAGTACGAAGTCTTCCTTCACCACGAGTACGTTCGAATAGCCGCCGAAGGTGTTGTCCTTGCCGTAGATGTTTTCGCCGGCCTTCGCCTTCGGGATCATCGGGCCGTTGTAGGTCGCCAGCCAGCTGTTCGGGCTGCCGCAGTAATTCTGGTCGCCGCACTTGCAGGCTTCGCACTGGCCGCAGCTGTCGACCATGCAGCCGACGCCGACGATGTCGCCCACCGCATGGCGCTTCACGGCCGGGCCGACTTTCGTGACGCGGCCGACGATCTCGTGCCCGGGCACGCAGGGATAGACCGTATTCGACCACTCGTTCTTGACCTGGTGGATGTCCGAATGGCAGACGCCGCAGTACAGCACATCGATTTCGACCTCGTGCGCGCCAGCTTCCTCGCGCTCGAATTCGTAGGGTTTCAGGCGGCTGTAGGAATGCTTGGCCGCGTAGCCGGTAACCTTGATCATGTTCGCTCCTGGGTAGATGGAGCGGGGACGATAGGCTGCACGTACGCTCGCGTCTGTTAGGTGACGCGCTCAGGGCGTAGCCGCAATGTATTCGGTGCGGATCGTACGAATGCTAGACTCGGCATATCGCTTGCCATCAGGAGAAACCATGCGACTCAACCGATATGCCGGCATCATCCTGCTCACCGTGGGCCTGCACGGTGCGGCCTTTGCCGCGCCCGACCCAAAGGCCCAGGCCGAGATCGCGCACTTGCTCGACTATGTCGCGACGCCGGGCTGCCAGTTCAACCGCAACGGCAGCTGGCATGAGGGCGCGGAGGCGCGGGCGCATTTGAAGAAGAAATATGACTATCTGCTCAAGCGCGATCTGGTGCCGAATGCCGAGTCGTTCATCGAACGTGCGGCGACCGAAAGCAGCATGAGTGGGAAGCCGTATCAGGTGAAGTGCGGAGGAGGGAAGGCGGTGGCCAGCGGGCCGTATTTGACGGAAGAGTTGACGCGGTTTCGGGGGCGGGCGGGCCAGTGACGGTTCGCGGCCATACATTCGGCGGGCATGCCCGCCGATTTTTAGCCCAGCTGCAAGCCGTTCTCTTCGCACCACCCCGCCAATACTGCACGCGTCTGCGCCTCGCGGAAATCATGCCAGCGGTCCGTCAGTCCACGCTCCTCGACCAGCTCCGAGAAATGGCGATACGCCTCCGAGCGCTTGAACATCTGGCGCACGTCATCGGCGTCGTCCGGCATGGCCGCATCGGCGAAATCGAACACCAGTTCGAGCCCGAGGTCGAGCGTACGCATATGCGGCACGCGCACGTAGCGCGGCGAGGTATCGATATCTTCCGGCAGCGGGGGCAGGTCCTCATCCATCATCTCCGAACGGATGTGCACCTGGCCCGTATCGAGCGAGACCCAGGCTTCATCGTCGGTTTCCGGTTCCGACACGATCAATACGGCGTCTTCGAGATCTCCGGCATCCACAGTAGGCATCGTCTTCTCCAAAAAGTAAAAAAGCCTGCAGGGCGCGAACCCTGCAGGCTTGATTGTGCAGCAAGGCGCCGGCGAAGCGGCGCCCGGATGCGGCTATTACATCATGCCGTCCATGCCGCCCATGCCGCCCATACCACCCATGCCGCCCATGCCGCCGGCCGGCTTGTCTTCGACGACTTCCGAGACCATGCAGTCGGTGGTCAGCATCAGGCCGGCGATCGACGCTGCGTTCTGCAGGGCCGAGCGGGTGACCTTGGCTGGGTCCAGCACGCCCATTTCGACCATGTCGCCGTAGGTGCCGTTGGCGGCGTTGTAGCCGTAGTTGCCCTGGCCGGCCAGCACGCCCGAGACGACGACCGATGCTTCTTCGCCTGCGTTCTGGACGATCATGCGCAGCGGCTCTTCCATTGCGCGCAGGACGATCTTGATGCCGGCTTCCTGGTCAGGATTGTCACCGGTGACTTGCAGGTTGGCGCGGGCACGCAGCAGGGCGACGC
>Ga0308160_10005642_pt1 | contig 12976 bp, 15 predicted proteins | sample PhyFR1_FD_201036 | JGI IMG/M metagenome (GOLD analysis project Ga0308160, IMG submission 201036) | Phyllosphere microbial communities from UC Gill Tract Community Farm, Albany, California, United States - DLSLF.R1 | ecosystem: Host-associated > Plants > Phyllosphere > Unclassified | place: USA... | reverse complement strand
AATATCGCCCTTACCTGGAAAGAAGAAACTCCGACCATTCTCCCAATCAACGCTCGACTCTTATTCAGCAGAGTCTTCAGATCTTGTGCACTGATCCTGCCTCGGCTAACCTCCATCTCGAGCATTCCCAATTGGCCGCTAAGTGCCACCAAAGTCTCAGAAGCAGCGGTACGGAGTTGCTTTGTCTTTTCGGTCAGCTCGGCCCAGGCTTTCTGGTCAAGAGGATCGGTATGCAGAACCTGAGCTTGTAAGGCGATGATGCCATTACCAGGCTTCAGGAAACCATTCACGTAGCCATCACTAAGGGAATAATGAAGGGCAAAAGGTGAGCGACTGATATGCTATATCTCATCCACGCGAGGTTACTCACGTCACCATGTGGTTCACAGTCTGAGGGAAAATCAAGATGATCGAAGCAAGCGCGGTGGCAACGTAGAATCCGGTAGGAATTAAGAACTGGGTCGCGATCGTATACTGAGCTGAAGGGAAAAGGGGACCGTAGGTACACATCACGATCTGACGGATAACGGACATTAGTACAAGAAGTCTCCAATCAATAAGCGAACTATACACTCACTAACACGATCATCGAGAAGATCGACATCAGCGTCAACTTCGGAGCTACGGCTCTCAAGGCGGACATGGCGTAGATCCCCACGAAGAAGAAGGCCGCGAAGACCGCCGAGGATCTAGCGTCAAGGAAGTCTCCATGGAAGATGAAGCTTTGAAATTGTGCGTCAGGAGCAACGCCAGAGACCAAGGAAGACTGAGCGGTAGTGTATTGCGATGCCAAGAGGGTGGTCGACCGAGCCTGAAGAGCGGCAGCCATGGCTGCTACGCCCCACGCCCATCCGAGACACATTCCTACCACCACCGTTAACATAGCCTGTCATGGCATCACAAGTGATATCAGAAATCAGAGTCCGCCCCCAGCTTTTGACGGGGATGGTACGCACAAAGATGAAGGTCGCTAGCGGCATGCTAGGAGGTAGCATGACCGCGACAATCACTTGGTTCGACCACAGTAGCTTGCGTTAGCTCGCAGAATGAGCTGGTCATAGACAGAGAGTATGCTCACAACTGAAGAATCCAGCTTGTCCGAGTACCACCAAAGTATCTTGTACGACCAAGTACACCATGCATACGAAGATGACCACCATGGCTCTAAACCAATCCTTCCACTTCCTCTTATTCTTCAACGCTCTGACAACAGCGGGAGGAAGCTTCTCCATGATACCCTTCTTCTTGGCAGGTTCCGATTCGTTAGTCTTCTCGTCCTTCTTGACAGAGCCCCTTTCGTGAGACTCAGATGTCGCTGACATGTCGGAGTTTGGCGGCTTGTCGGACGTTTCGGTAATCCAGTCTGGTGATAGCACAGGTGACGCCTGTTGATCATGAGACCAGTAGCCTGGATAGAGCGCTACAGGGGGATTATAAAACCGCTAATTTTTCGTCTGGGGAGGGCGCTCAGATCCTCATCTTCAAATTTCAGGTCTCAGGAGAAAGTCCGCATACTTCAACTTCCCGTCAAGTCGAATGTTAGTAGAGGTCGACGACGTTCACAACAATTCGATCTCTCAACCTCGGGACATACGATTTGATTCCGTCCGAGCTCGCGGCGGCCTTGATACCACCGGATCCGTTCGCGCTAAGACGTCGGCTGGACCGGTAATCCAGTCGACTTTAAAGTTGAATCTTCATTGCGACCCTGCACTGAAATAGGTGCGACTGGCGTTTTTAACATAGCATCGAACCACCCGCAGTAACCTTCTCAAAAAGGGCGTACAGGATCGCGCGACGGCCTCTCGTCCCCTGGATCACCCATGGCTTTGCAAAATCGATGTAGGGAGAAGGTTAGAAGTCCAGCCCAGGCGAGAAGAGGCTGTCTGAACGGATTTGTATCGGAAACGGCAGAGACGCATTTCACCTCATTGCCATGACGCATTCATCACATTCTCAAGGGGCATATCGAGTATAGAACAGAATGTTGAGAAACACGTATTCGACGAGATTGTCGAAACATCGCCCTCTGCGATAGTACTAAATTGACGCGGCGGGGAAGCGTCTTCTACCGCAAGATGATAACACCTGCTGTAATGTTAGGATAATCTGCCTCTCCAACGAGGACAGATCGCACCAGATACTATATATATAACTGTATCTGATAGTCGGGTCGACAATCTCGCTTCTGGAGCCATGTTGCGAAGTGCCTCGACGATTCAAATTGTCCGGGGCATATGTGGCAATTTCTGCCCTTGACGAACCGGATGTCGCACAGACGCGGGGAGAAGGATTGGACGCCGATGAGCAGCTATCAGCCTGAAACGAATTGCATAGCCTTTTGAACATACAGCACATATCAATCGCTAGCTTGTTGAAACAAATGCCTGGCACCTCGAGTGCATGACGAGTCATGGCTTGCGCTTCTAATTGGCGCGAACCGTCTTTTGCATCCGAGCCTTTGGCATCAACCAAGATCGCTCGTTCATCAACTTTATTTGACTCGATATCCATTGCCTGATCCCGTGATACCCTGCGATCTAGGAGCTGAGTGAACAGAACGAACTGTTATTCAGACCCAAAACTTAGTGTATGCGTTCAGCCGTTCTTCGTACAGTCCGAACGCAATTCATCGCACTTAGAACACCTCAACCCCGGCCCATCGTATTCGACCGATTTTATCGTGCCATGTCGACCGCTGCTACGCATCCTATCTCGTCAGCCCCGACTGGTCAGCCGGTCGAGACTGCTGAGCTCGCCAAAGAGGCCGTCCATGCCAAGCAACAGCAGCAAGGACAGAAGAAGGAGAAGAAGGTCAAGGTGGCCGCTCAGGGCAACGCTCAGTTGGAATTGACCCCTCCTCCCGAGTTCTTTGACTCCAGGAATGCGATCTTTGACAAGTACAAGAAGATCTACGATGACAAGGTTGCTGGTGAGCTCATCCGGACCACTCGGACAAAAGCTAGATCCTGACAGACTGTATACTGCAGCTATGCCTCGGGAGCCCATCACTATTACGCTGCCGGACGGCCGAACAGTCGACGGAACATCTTGGGAGACTACGCCTTTCCAAGTCGCCGACTCGCTAGCCAAATCGCTCGCTCAAAACGCTATCATCTCCAAAGTTGACGGCACTACTCTCTGGGATCTTCATCGACCCCTGGAAAAGTCGTGCAACTTGCAGATCCTCGACTGGGACTCGGAAGAGAACAACTACGAGGCTAGGCAAGTGTTCTGGCATTCTAGTGCGCACGTATTGGGAGAGGCTTGTGAGAGGCATCTGGAGGACTGTTGTCTTGGATACGGACCCCCTCAGGAGTCTGGTGGTTTCTTCTACGAGATGAGGCTGAAGGACAACCGGTCAGTGGGCACAAACCGGATCACGCCGACGGAATCAGTCTACTAAGCGTAAATTTCGATCGCAGGCCCATCACCCCCGCCGACTACCCGAACATCGAAAACGTTGTGAAGAAGGCCGTCAAGGAGAAGCAGAACTTTGAACGTTTGGAACTTCCCAAGGAAGCTTTGTTGGAGATGTTCGCTGTGAGTACTGGATGTTCATGCCTTTAGAAGCTCAGGCTGAACCTTTATATATTGTTTTTACCAGTACAACAGCTACAAGCAACATTATATCCAAAACCAGGTCCCCGATGGCACTTCTTCCACTGTCTACCGATGTGGTCCCTTGATCGATTTCTGTCGAGGTCCTCACGTACCCCATACTGGCCGAATCAAGACTCTGGCTATTACCAAAAACTCGTCGTCCTACTTCTTGGCTGACGCCAAGAACGACACACTGCAACGAGTCTACGGAATCAGTTTCCCGGATAGCAAGTTGATGACCGAGCACAAGAAGTTTGTGGAGGAGGCCGAGAAGCGGGATCACAGGAAGATCGGAAAGCAACAAGAGTTGTTCATGTTCCACGAGCTGAGCCCAGGAAGCGCCTTCTTCTTGCCTATGGGTATGCGAATCTACAACACGCTGATGGAGTTCATCCGAGTAAGTCAGAGGTATCACGACTGACGGGGCCACTGGCGGGGCGGCTGATGAACCATTTTGATAGAGCGAATACCACAAGCGAGGTTACACCGAGGTCGGCTCGCCCAACATCTACAACTCGAAGCTCTGGAAGACTTCCGGACATTGGCAAAACTACGCCGATGACATGTTCGGCATGTCGGTCGACAAGGAAGAGTTCGCCGTCAAGCCCATGAACTGTCCTGGACATTGTTTGATCTTTGACGCCAGAGAGCGAAGTTACAAGGAGTTGCCCTTGAGGATGGCCGAATTCGGTGTTTTGCACAGGAACGAAGCTAGCGGAGCATTGAGCGGTTTGACCCGAGTGCGACGATTCGTGCAGGATGACGCCCATATCTTCTGCACACCCGACCAGGTCAGTCCAAGACGACCTTGATTGGTGACATTCCGAGCAGTCGTCCTGATCCAATCTTCATGATCGTCCTTGCAGATCGAGAGCGAGATTTCTGGTATCTTCGACTTTATGGACGCTATCTACTGCAAGTTCGGCATGGAGTTCAAGGTCGGACTTTCCACTCGAAACCCCGACAAGTTTATTGGAGATTTGGCCATCTGGGACAAGGCCGAGGCGCAGTTGAAGAACGTGTTGGACAAGGTCGCTCCTGGTGCATGGAAGTTGAACGAGGGAGACGGTGCTTTCTACGGACCCAAGATCGATATCTCGTTGACCGACGCATTGAAGCGAGAATTCCAGTGTGCTACCATCCAGGTAAGCCATGACAGCGGGGCTGTGGCGGACAAGAGCCGCGAAAGACTAATCTTTCCGCGGTCTGTAGCTCGACTTTAACCTTCCCGAGCGATTCAACCTCACCTATAACGGACCCGATCAGGTCGAGGGTACCGCTACCCGACCCGTCATGATCCACCGAGCCCTCTTGGGTTCCATCGAACGTTTCATCGGTGTACTCACCGAGCACTGTGCTGGAAACTGGCCATTCTGGTTGAGTCCTCGACAAGTGATCGTCATCCCCGTCGCTCCTATCTACGTGAGTGACGAAAACGCAGATTCGCGGTTGACATGGTCGTGAGCTGACCAACTGGGTTCGTTTCCAATCATCGCGGCTATGCAGAAAGACTATGCGACCGAGGTAGCTCAGTCGTTGTGGGACAAGGGTATCTTTGCCGAGGCCGATGTCAGCCCCGAGACCTTGAAAAAGAAGATCTTGAACGCCGAGGTTGCTCGATGGAACTTTATCCTCGGTATGTCCTGGTCGCCCCTCCCGTAGAGCTCGGAGTAGATTGGCTAACTGGTTCTCACTTGACTACGGTCAAACCGTATTCCTCTTACAGTCGTTGGCGAGGATGAGGTGACCAACCGATCAGTCAACATCCGATCTCGTGATGAGACTCAAAAGGGACGAAGCGAGACCATGAGCTTGGAGGACGCCATGAGCAAGTTGTTGACGCTCAAGGAGACCAAGGGGGCTGTTTCCAAGTTGGAGTAGACGGCGTGATGAGGGGTGGGATTGTGATGCAAGTCATTCTGTATATCCTTTGAAAGGTGTATTTAGCGGCTGTGTCGGGCGAGGGGGGATGGCGATGATAGTAAATCTCAGCCATATGACTCGGCTGTCACAGCGACGTTCAAAGCCCTTTCGTGGTGTTGTTTCTTGCTTGTTGCCAGCAATGCGCACTGTACGCTGCTCGAGCTCTCGTCCAAGGAAAGGACCGGGTAGACTGTTTGACAAAGAAAGTACCAAGTCAAACTTGCAGAAGTCATGTGCCCGCCCCCCTGAGCTTGTGCCACGCGCGCGGTGCCAAAACGGGTAATTCACGATTGCGATGCGCCGAAACGAAAGGGATATTTGGATCCAGGTGGATGCAGAGTACAAGAGTAGGCACAGCCAGATGCTCACCAACTGTCTGAGCGGTTGGACTGGCGTTCACATTGACGAGATAAATGAAACCGGACGAAAGGACAAACTACATAGCTCTCGCAACTTCGAGTCCCCCTTTCCTATCATTGTTTGCTCCTATCTCGACTCGCCTTCCTTTTCTTTTTGTTCCCCAATAGTCGACTGCGTGTTTTTCCGGTTAGTCCCTCTTGACGCGAGCTAGTGCGAAGTTGGGTTTTGTGCTGGATTTCGAGCCAGTTTTTCGTGGATATCGCTCAGACGAGTTTGAGGGAGGATCTCACAAGCCGATCGAAGTACGAGAGTCTTTGCCTGTCTATTCAGAGAGATTCTGGTCGAAAGGGCCAAACCAGCGGTCCTTGACTTTCCAACAAACCCGTCAAGAGAGGGCCTAAGCCAAGTTCAGCCCTCGAGATATAGAGTTTCCGCCCGCTCAGCTGGTCACGATCCGGCCCTCGCTGCCCTCCTCTCCCTCTGCCGCGTCCGCTGGCTTTCGACCACTTTCTTCGCCCTTTTCACTTTTACAACCTCGATATCATCGACTTGATTCCATAACCACTCGGTTCTCAACCCTCCCTACACCCAAGCATACGTCCTTGATACCCTTTTCTCGATCATCCGATCGAGAGGACACCCCTTGACTTACTAGCCGGACCTTATTATACAGTCTTACCTCGCAGCACGGGAATGTCGTCAGCCATCTCTGGCGAATCACCTATACCCAGAGCCGCTCACCCGGCCATCAGCATAAGCAGCAGCAACAACAACACCCCTTCATCATCCGTTGGATCCCCAGCTTCGACGCTTCCCATGCCTCCCAAGTCTACTTCTCATCTCGGTCGAGCTAGAGGGTCGGGGAACAAGGTCGTCATTCCGGGATTCACCACGACTGCTCCTCTTGACCGTAGTTTGAGCGATACGCCAGCCAAGTTGGAAGCCGCCAGGGATGGGGAACAGAGTGCGAGGATCGTCTCCGCCATGGTCGGGGATGGAGCTTTACCACCTGGACCACCTCCTGCGGCTCGTGGGTTTGGGAGCGTTACGGGGGGTCAACAGAATCATCCTGGTAGTAGCGAGGGCCAGAACCGAGCAGCATCATGGAACCAGTCGGCCTACTACGGACAAGCTGACCCGAGTTCCGAGGACATCAAGAGAAAACGAGCGGAATTCTCAACCGTCTCGAAATCATCGGGCAATCGAGTCCCCACGAATAACTGGGATTACTCTTCCGACGAGATGAGCGATGGAGGTGCAGACGATTCCGACGACGAGGATATCGAGCGAGAACCTTTACCTGGCGAAAAGATCTTTTCGAGGATCCGAGAAGGGGATGGATACTCGGATGAGGAGGGCGATACGGTCTATATGAAAGTCAGGGGTGAGGAGGTGGATGAGCTGGAGAGCGTCAATGGGGATAACGATGTGGCCAAGAGCGGACAAGGTGGAGTCAAGAAGATCAAGCTGGTTTTGAATAGCAATGGCGGGATGAGCAAGGATAAGAGTAAGATGGGGAAAGCGGGAGAGGCCAAGTTGAAGAAAAGGTCAGTCCGAGAATGCGATGCTACTTTGAAAGGATGGGGTTGGGTCGTGGACTTTTGCAGTGGGAAGACGAGAATGCCTTTAGGTAACGAGATGGCGGGAAGGGTGACGTTTCAAAGGAGACTTCAACGGGGTAGAAAATACGGGAGCAAGGGGACGAATGAGGAGTATTCGTACGGGGGAAGATGCAGAAAATGGAAGGCATCTCGATACATATGGCCTCGGAGGATCTTGTCGCTCACGTCTCTCAGACCGAATCAAGAAAACACCAACTGACATCCTACTTTTGCTTTACTCTGCTCTTGCTTTTTCTATCCTTCACTATCCTTCGCTACCGACCTTCCGCTCTTTTAATCATGGCGACCATGACCATGACACCCTCGCTGACGCTGGCCGTCCGCAACCCCCTCGACATCTTCTTCTCCAACTACACCTCGATCGTCGAATCCGCTCAATCGAATGGGAAACGTCTCATCCTCGGACGTCGATCCGCGTTCGACCGACCACCTCATCGTCCTCGTCCTCTACGACTGTCATCCGCACCGAACCCGATCTCATATTCTACCACCACTGGACATACTTCAAAAATGATCGAACGTGTGAAACGTGGATCCATCAAACGTCAACATCGATCGATGGAACCGCTCTTGTGGGATTTGGATACGTCGGACGACGCACTTGGTGTCACTGAACGACCATGGGGACGATCGCGGCCGTTTATACAACGTACACCTTCGCCTCTATCGCGATCCGTCATTGTCGCGGATGCCATGATGACTGATGACGACTCGGATATCGACGATGACGACGACTATCAAACCGACACCTCTGATCCCGAATCCTTGGCTCTTGACGAGACTAGTGAGGATCCCAACCGAGCCGCAAAACGACGCAAGATCATGGGAGACGGCACCAGCGAGGGCAGCGTCCCGCCCAAAGACCGAGTCAAAGCCGGTCTGATTGAAGGAGAACTCAAGGTTCCCGGTCCGCGAAGGAGCAGCGGAGGAGGAAGAAGAGCCGATCGACCTAGACGTCCACCTCCACTCGAGATGTCGTCTGGTAACCGGGAACTGCCGCCTCCTTCAGCTGGAATGATGTCAAGTATGCGAAACACTGGAATGGTCAGCCCTGTCGTTTCGGGATTCCCTCTTCATCAAGCAGACAAGGTTACACGCGACGCGGTGAGTAGCCGGACATGTTTCCACAGGTTGCCCAGTACTCACACCCTGCTCTGATTCCAGTTCCGAAATTCCATGGCTATCAAAGACGCTCAGAGGAATCTTATACAACAACGGAAGGAGGGGGCTGTTCCCTCAATGTCGGATTTGCCTGGTGGTGGACCTCCCCCATCGGCTGGACCTCTTCCTACACTGTTGACCTATATTCCTACCCCGACAGGCGAAGGCAGTGGCAGCTTTGGCGAGAGGCGAAGGGACAGCGTCAAGGATAAGGTCAGGAGTCTTAAATTGAACGCTGGGGATAGGTCGAGCGTGCGTGATGGCCTGAGGGTGAGCTTTGCATTGCGAAAATCGAATCTCCGTGGCGTTCACCAAGGCTAACTATTCTTTTACAGACCGCTCCGTCCGGCAAATTCGATGGACAATCTGGAGACGAAGTCGGAGATCAAATTGCCTCCGAAGACGAGGAGGAGGAAGCACGAGAGGCTGCCGGATATGACGCCGCTGGGAACAGCTTCTACGAGATGGAAAAACATCGACACGCCGAGCAAGGTGGAGAACCGGTACCTAACGGTCGAGGGCACCCGCGAACCGCTCATCCTGCCATGGGCCTCAGCATGAAGGCTCAACAGTCTGGTGGGCCATCGAATCGAGGTCTTCCATCATCCCTTCATATTCCGCCGTTCCAACAGCGAACCTCGCAACAATTGCCGCCTCCCCCTCAGTTGTCCGAACACAACCAGCCTCCACCCCCAGAATCCTCCGGAGGCAGGCCACCTCCTCCTGGAATGATGCCTCATCCTCCTTACTACCCATACGGTCCTCCGCCACCCGGACACCCGATGAATGGCCCTCCTCCTGGTCGTATGCACGGTCCTCCCGGCTTCCATCCCGGCCAATACGATCGGGATCGAGACGCCTTCATGAGCCACTTTGCCAAGTTTTACGACGCATTACTCGATTCTACTCAGCTCCGAGCTGATTTGGCGACCAAAATCCACAAAGCGAATGAATTGGTTGGAGCCCATCAGATCGAACTTCGCAAAGTGGAAGGTTTGAGAATTCAGTATGAAGCAGCTCTCGCTGATCTGAAGATCCGTACGGACAAGATACTTGGGCCCGGCGAACCCAAGTCTGGAGCGTCGGTAGCTCCTGCGCCCTCAGAGACCCCTCAACCGAAGAACGGAGGCGGAGACGTCGAGATGCAGTGAAATTAGAGATACATATTCATTCCGATTCGATGCGCGGTATCGTATAGCTTCATTCATTTGTACCATTCCGGGAAAGGTGTCGTCATGTTAGATTCCCTAATAATACAGTGTAACAGTACATTCTCTCTCTGCCTCCCTATTCTGTAGTCTTCAGGTAACTACATTCCAAACAGTCTGCCGACCCTCAGTCTGGCTCCTTCCCATCCGTCTAGGGCTGGCCGTACGTCCAAGTAGAAGCTCAAATTCCCAGCTGACGGAGAGTCTGGTCCAGATTGGACACTGGATGGTGGTCGACCGGAATAAAAGTCGATTACATAGCGAATCTCCTCGCCGCATCGATTGATGACCCAGTCGTGCCTGTCGAACGGTGCCGTGTAGCTGTAATGGAAGAAGCATCCGTGTAAGATTTGAAGGAAGATTTTAGAGGCTGACTTATAGACTCACCCAAGTGCGACGTTGATCCACGCCTTTGGTGTTCTCTCCTTTGGCCGGCCCTTAAAGCTGACCAACCGGATCCCTCCACACTTATCCCCACCCTGCTTGGCCTCCCAAGCCAGAACCTCGGCCCAAGCCTTTTCGTTCACAGCATTATGAATAGGGACGATAGTTTGCATATCAGCAGGATTGGGAGGCGCTGAAGCGTCGGAATAGAGTCCGGCTTGATGTTTCCTCAGCATCGCTCGGAAGAACTGGCCCTCTGAGGGGTAAACCCATTTGTTCTCCTCGGACGTTGCGTCTGTTGGAGAATTCGAAGCTGCAGTCTCTGGTGGAGACGAGCTGGACCCCGAGGCCTCCGGTGTATCCGTAGCATATCGAGGAATAGAGGAAATGACCCGGTCCTCAGAAAGCCGTCGGACTCGTTTGCCAGCCGGCACAGGTCCGGGTGGAGGTGGAGGGGATGTGGATGTAGAATCCTGTTCTGTCGAAGAGGCAGCTTTGGTAAAGCCTTCGGCTGCTTGGGACTTCGGCTGAAACGGAGAGCCCTGTCCGGGGTTGGCAGCTAACCATGCAGCTCGGGTAGTGTGGTCAACGGGACATTTGTCTGCAGATGCTTCAGCTTGGGGCGATGCTGTGGTCGTCGGTGCTTCCGAAGTAGACTGCTTCTTCGATCCCCAAAGACTTCCGAACATTATGATCAAGACAGTGTGCTGCGTTGTGGAGTGACCGTGGTGTTATCGCAATCGAACGGTCAAACGCACATCGATAACACTTGCCAACTGAGATAATTCGAATCCGAGCGATCGACGATCACTCAACCTCGCGCTTGTTGGGTCGACGCGCTTCTTTCCGGGCTTGACATCACCAATGACCAAGGTGGCGAATCATATAAAGCTGATTTCAGGCGGGGCTTGTGGCAGCGTTAGTATGCAGATCGGGAAGGATATCTCCCAGCTACAACGAGGGGTTCATGAAAAGAACGCGATCAGTCTGCTGATGCCACAGCAGTAATTTGTGACCTTATAGCGAAGAAAGTCTTGCCGGATCAGCGGGACTCACTGCGCCGGAGGAAGTCTCCCGCGCACCTACACTCGACAAAATCTACGCTGTTTGTCAGCCGTCCGATCAGTGCATGTAACGGTGAGTGCATTCATTGCTCTGATGAGGCAGACAAATCCTACAAATTACGTCGTGCAGTGCAATCTGTTTCCGGGTTAGTTGGTCCTCTTGGACTGAAACTAAATATGCGCATCGTCATCGACGAAAACGATGAACACAAAATCACCGAAGCCGCACAGAGGAAGATCAACGACTACGAGGTACAGCTGATCGAGGAGTATCGCGCGGGACGAGGAGGTGACGATGAATGGGCAAAACGAGACGATACGATCGATACGAACATAGCTACAGAGAATCTGAAGAGCGAAGCGAAAGCCATCATGGATGCTCATCGCGCTGAGATGGTAGTTTACGGCGATGCTCTCGAAGACCTCCAGTGGGAACAAGTTATGAACATGCTCTATGACCGGATTCGAGACTCGCTTAGCATCAACCCGAATACTGGAGAGTCGTTCTGGCCCGCTCTGTCGGTCCCTGAGGCACGAATTACCCGAAGAGGGAACCATAAAGGATATACATGGTATCGCGGTGGTCAGTTCGGCGAATGACTTGTTAAGCAATAATCATCATGAAGAAGAAAAACAGGCCCTCAAGGCATTGGCAGGTAGTCCAACCGTCATTTTATCATTTGTACGAGTATACTAAGACGCAAGAAGACTGAACCTCGCCTCGATGATAGCTATTGCCTCATCTGCCGGATTTGACTGCCGCTCTTCGACATTGAAGAAAGAACAGATTGGCTTAGATTCTACCGGCTCGTGATGTCATGGCGATGATTATAGCCAATGTCACTTTGAACGATCCAGCTATCATCACAAACCTCTTCCTCGTTCCAGAGAAAGAGTGGAGGTCGCAAAGTCGCTTCAAGTCAATATGATTGTCTACCCTTCGATACGTAGAAGATAAGGTCTAGCAGACCAGCTCAGTACGTATAAAGCGATCGATCATTTCATCAACAGTATGAATTCGAGCTGAAGCCGCTTATCATTGCTTGTACGCCATCCGTACTCGTAAGATCATCAAAGATGAGCCTGTTGGAAGCATCATTTAAAAGATGACCGATTACCAGCCTGACGTCATGGTGTAGTTTTCCTGTAGGCTTGATAAACAAAGGAAGTTAAAGCACGAGTCGGATTCTTCACCCTACGAGATCGAAGTGAACCTCTACATGAGTGACTCGCTCTCGCTCTCAAAGGAGTCACTTGCTGGTGTCACACTTGCTGGTGTCACCCAGCAGAGGCACACACGATCACCGGTATAGCAAGATTATCGAGTCTGGCCCGAGTTGTCCGCGCCGGCAGCGAAGGGACGTCGTCAAGCCGACAGCGATACTCCTCCGCCTTCGCGTAAATAGGGAACGTACCTTTGTATGATCTGCTCAAAATCAGGTTCGATCATGATGCAGACCGAGAATGGGCATATGCGAAGTTGGGTACTCATGCCGTTCGATAATGGTGAAAGCCGTGAAGCTCCGCTCCACCTTCCGTTGGCGCACAGGTAATCAAATGATACCGTAATGCTCGTCAGACTTCCAGATTCAAAGCTGCGCAGTGAATACTGGTGGTACCAGTCACAAGAACACTCTATAGTTGCAACGCT
>Ga0308160_10005640_pt1 | contig 12978 bp, 16 predicted proteins | sample PhyFR1_FD_201036 | JGI IMG/M metagenome (GOLD analysis project Ga0308160, IMG submission 201036) | Phyllosphere microbial communities from UC Gill Tract Community Farm, Albany, California, United States - DLSLF.R1 | ecosystem: Host-associated > Plants > Phyllosphere > Unclassified | place: USA... | reverse complement strand
CCGTCGAAATCAAAGAAGCGTGGTCAGAAAGTATGAAGCTAGACTCGGATTGGATCGATGTCCATAGCGCAATGCGTATCAGGGCCAAGAACGGGAACGGCGTGACTATAGACGATCTGGTTGACGCTGGGCAGAGGACGTTGGAAAAGAAGAAACAAGAGGCAGCTGCTGAACTAGACAAGGCCACCATGGCAGCTGAGAAGAAGCAGCAACAACTGGAGAAGCGAGGTTTGACCCTGGCCCAGTCAAACGCAGCTCAGAATCCACATACCGTATCACCAAGGAAGAAAAAGCCGAGCAAAAAGGATCAATTGAACGAGGCTCTCGCCCAAGCCGCTCGGAATGCTCAATTGACCATTGACATCGAAGCCAAAGCACATCTACCACGACCTCTGCCAACCTCGACAAATGTCAAGACACGCTCTCACAAGATGAATTACCTGGTCAAGACAATCAGCTCAAGTGCACCTGACGACAAGTTCGTTGTGTTCGGCGAGACGTCGGAATTGGGTCATTGCACTGAGGTTCTCGACTTCTTTGACATACCCTCGTACGTGTTCAAATCAGCCGTATCCACACATGCTGACAATATCCAGTGTATACGCAGGTAGTGCTGTTTCGGCCAGATTACGAATCGAAGCCCTCGACAAGTTCCAGACTACCAATGTCAAAGTCTGCTTGCTCGATATCAAAATAGCCGCCCGAGGACTGTAAGAAATATCAGGTCATCAGACAATTAGATGCTGATACTACAGCAATCTGGTCGTCGCCAATCGAATGATACTCCTAGCTCCGCTGTGGAATATCGACGTCCAAGCTCAGGCCATCAAGGCAAGTCACACGCGTCATGGCTACAAGTACGCTACTAACGAGCCAGAGAATCCACCGGATCGGTCAAACCAGAACGACCAAAGTTGAGATCTTGATCACGCAAGATACATTTGAGGAAGACATCGCCAAGCGAGCATCAACCGCTCGAACCGAGAACGAAGAAAAGCTATATACCAGAAAATTGATCGAGGTAAGTCTTGGCTGTGGAAGGTGCCCAAGCTGATGACAGCACCCACGTTTCGCATATGCCGAGCACGATACGATCAAGCGATACACAGCCAGGATGGCACCCGAAGGAGCTATTGAGGAAGCCGAAATACGAGCCGACCGACCAGGTCAAGAGGCACGTTCGGCGACAACGACTCCTGAAACGGCACTCGCTACACCTGTCAGCAGGGACATGGCCCGCGCGTTTATCAAGGAGGAGTCCCTGACGCCCACAGAGTCCAGGAAGAGGACACGGTCTCCAACGACCGTTGCAAGTGGGACAAGTAACGTGCAGCCAAAGAAGAGGATGCGAGTAGCTTTCGCGTGAATGTACACGAAGTTATGGTCAGACATTTAACGATGTAAACAGATCAGATCGATGTCTGCCGCGTTGTATATCATGTAAGTGAATAGAGCATGTATCGAAATGCATATAGACATCGTCTACAGAAAATGACCATCCGGATCGTGCCACTTGACAGCATGATTGACACGAATGCAAGCCTTCATATGAAGACGGATCAGGGGGCGTATCCCGCATTTCCAAATACCATTCCCGGACTGACTTTGGCTTGCGCGAGTCGATATCAGGTATAGTAGTCTGCCCAATCTTGAGTCCACGACGACCGCTTCAAATGCGCAAATGCTTCTCGGCATGACGCCCATTCCTTCTCCGGTATTCGTCCAATCTCCTTTTCAAGCAGCTTCATCACCCTCTCCTCTTTCAAATGAGCGAATCTGAGGATACTACCGACGGTAAGCCCCGGTCGGATGGCTTCATCTAGCGAGAAATAAAAGGCAGCGCCGATTCGATGCCTGACCGAGCCGATATAATCGTTGACTGTCGATTTCGGTAGAGTGGGTGCACCGGGTACTTTGGCCATACTACTTAGCGTCTTGTTGATGAATTCCATCTCTGTCCTCGTACCGCCTACTAAATTGACTCGGCAGATCTCCAATAGCAATTCCCATGCTGGTCCGTGGTATTTTGTTTGTGAGAGTAGGCCGAGGAGGTCGGTTGATAGATGTCTAACACGGCCATAGAACCTGTAGGAGAGTAGGGACCGGATGACGATCGACAAGACTGTGATAGCGGGAGCTTGGGGGTGTGAGGGATCACCACGACCAACGAGAGCTGCTGATGGTAATCGCTGATTCCGTATCAAGTGCTGTAAAAGAGGTAGAGCATCTTCGACAGCTTGATGTTGGGTGAGATGAAGGATGAGCGATAATAATACCCAGGCTCCTTCTGGTTCCCACACCGTCGAGCTGTATAGATTGTGAAAGATAGCACCGATATGTGCGGTATCGCCTTGCGAGACGAGGGCTTTCGAGATCCGGATATTCGTTGATCGACTGAATTGCTTTCGTTGCGTATCTGGTAGATGACTGTATATAGCGGTAATGAGGGATGTACGAAGATTATCGAAAGATCTGGCTTTCAAGCCATTCGCATCCATATCGATAATCTTTGCCAGAAGCGCTGGGTCCGGATTCCGTAATAGTAAATCAGATACCAAGCGTTGATGCAATCCTGATGGTCTCAAAGCTCCGTAGATCTGCTCTATATTCCGCGACAAGTCCCGATCACTCAAAAAAGGCGTGAAGGCAGGTCGTGATCGTAATGTGAGATACGCCAGTGCCGGATCGATCGTCGATGTCCAGTTGATAGATAAGTTGAATGGGTTGGACGAGGCCGAGTCGGTCGAGGAGGAATGCAAGGAGTTGACCAGCTCATCGTCTGATGCGTAATTTAACAAGATAGGGAGGGCAGGGTCCGATCGTTCGGATGGTGGGACATGCGGTAATGTAAAGGGGAGAGGGGCGTGAAGAGGGTGATCGAGAGTGATCTTCGAGCTGGTGGCTAAAGGCGATGCGACGCGCATAGGCTGCGGCATGATCGATTGCAGACTATGCAGTTGGCGAGCATGGCAAGAAGTTGCAGCTTCTCTGAGTGCGCCGAGAATACTACGATGTCAGTATTCGGCGGCGGTAACTTGACGAGAACGCACCTCCTCCTTGACGCCATCGTGCGGTCAATCTCTAGAGCAGATACCTATGATTCGCCTGTACTGTCCTTCTGTGACTAGCCCGTCTTATCCTATCCTGCCTATGTTGGAGAAACGCTGTATGTTTAATGTAAAAATGAGACAATGACAAGAGGATCGAAAAGTTGGACAGTTCCTCTGAAAGGTTGTCGGAACAATTTCGGCAATCAACAAATTGAAATTTCAGCACAAATCCCTCTCTATCAATCATCAATCACACTCCGCAATGGTATGTAGCCCATCTTAGCTACAAGGGATGGCAGTAAGCTGACAGGCTCCAGCCTAGAGTATCAAGGGTCAAAGCGAAACATCACGCCACTGCTGCTCAGCTTCCCAAGAGGACGTTCGCGGCAGATGGAAAGGTTGAGCATGTCCTCCCTGGATCCAATCTGGATGCTACTGTGAGAATTACTTCTTATAAGGTGCCTTGATGTCTGATGAATAGATCGCAGATGTCAGTCAGCCTACGGAGCCTGAGCCCAGCTCGTCCAAGAAGCCATTTTCTGGAGCACAGTGTATGTCTACACCCCAAATATATCGCTGATGAATAGCGGTACCCATCTCACTCTCAACACAACCATATTCCAAATCGCACCGGAAACGCTTGAATCGTCAAGTTCGCGAGAACCACTTGTCGGGTGGACAACTGCATCCACTAGCAGCTGCTCTAGCGGAATCATTAGGACAACAGAATGAGGATGACAAAAAAGCGCGGGTGAGAAGCAAGTTGGAAAAGGAGAAGGAGAGGATGGATGAGGAGAAGAAGAAGAGGGAAGATGGGAAGATCGGTGAAGGACGGGGTAAGACACTTGGTGAGAGGAAGAGAAGGGATCTGATGTGAGTTCCGGTCCGGTCCTGTCAACAAGAGGAAAGACGGCTGATGGTAGATCCGAAGAAGCAAAGAGGAGAGATGCAGTGATGAACCATGTTCAATTCAAGTCGGATCCTTGGGCTACTATTCGTATGCACGCTGGAAACTCGTTGGCAGTGAAGGAAGTTCCAAAGGCGGTTAAGAAGGCAAAGGGAACGAATGGGCCCGCTAAGCAAGTGAGGATGGATCTGGACTAAGATATATGCATTTGGAGCTTTGATATGAGTTTGAATTGTAAGTCGGCCGGTCAATCAAATATTGTGCTGACCGTCTAGATGTTTGTTGTAAATTTATGCTATTTTACGATGTACCCCGAATTTTATGTCCCCTTATTCCGGCTATGGCGATCTCCCAGTCACATACTGAATCGTCCTATCATTCGTCTTGACCGACTATCTCGTCAGCGAGTCTCAAACCTCGTATGAAGAACTCACAAAGACAGCTCTCAGCTCAGCTCGTTTACTCCTACTCTCTTCAAATGGATAATCACTTGAAGTTCGAGCACCAGCAATCGATCTGTTATGGGGCGAATCAGAATGAGGGGTCGGCAACTTCGAGCTAGTTGATTGAGAGATGGGTGAAGACTCGAGAGCGAGGGATGATGGTGTACTGGAATATCTGGCAAGAGGAGAAGAGGTGATCGGACTGGGCTTGATTCGTTTTCGATAATCGAATCCGTCGGACACGATCAAGCCCGGCCGGCTCCTCTGACGAGACAGATTAGTTGGCGTAGTCGGCTCCTTCTTCATAAGGTCTTCATCGTCATCCGAAACCGTCAAATCGATGATCTCGTCATCAACAATCTTTCTCTTTCTCATTCTCTCCTTCCTTTCCCCCTCCCTTGGCCTTCGCGAGATCTTTTTGACCGACATCGAAACCATCTCGTTGGAATATATCATCTCTAGCTCCTTCTCATCGATCGCCTCTTCCGTCAACCAAAGCAGGTTACTCGTCTTCATCTCATCGCCGTAGCTCCAGGCATAGGGAGGGTCGTATGGCCGGCCAACAAAGAAATGGGTAGGGTGGGAAGGCTGAGCGCTGGATGTGGGTACGGAACGCTTGACATGTCTGTGGTGTTGATGGGTGATGAGTGCTTTGGAGTCGCTCATTGATGATTGATGGGCAGTCTGAGGAGGGAAGGGAATGACATCTCACTTCCTTGACGACCGGTCAAGCTGACAAAGGGTGCCTAGGTACTGGTGTGTGTATGTGGGGTGTATGTGTGTGTGTCGAACGAAGCCTGAAAAGACAAAAGTCGCCTATACATCGTTTCCTGCTTCACCAACAATAAGCAGTCTACCCAAAAGTAACGATGCTCACTCTTCATACAACCCGGCGAGGGATCCATGCGAGCACCCATTACCGTCAAGTACAATCCAGATTGGAGAAATCGACCCAGCTCATCACCCGCCGAACCCACCGGATTCACCTCACCCACTCCCGTCGAGATCAGCACCACCGAGTCGGGGCAAGTACAGCAGGTTACGACCATCAAAGAACCTCTCAGCGCAAGCAAGGATTCTACTCTTGCCGAGGTCAATACTACTACCGTCACCAAGGCTCCCACTACACCTTGGGCTAAGATGCCAATCACATGGGACAGCCACCGTAAACTTTCCAAAAAGGGCGTCGGACCCGTCGCAGTACCCCCCGCCCCCCCTGCTACCAACCCGCAATACCCACCTACACTCGAGACTACCCCAGAACGTAAACCATCAATGTTCTCCCGCTTTGGATCGAAACAGAAGGGCAAGCAAGTACACTACGATACTCCGGGTGCTCCTCCGACTCCCACTTCTCCTCAAATCGAAGACGAAGAACCTGGATGGAAACACCATGAATCTTACTTTCCCGAATATACGCCCATCTACCCAACTACGACATTCACCGACCCCTACGCTAAAGCATATCTCCTCACTCCCGCCGAGATCCAAGCTCAACAACACGCCGCCAATGTCGGCCATGCGGTCGCGGTCCATTATCCGATGTTACCACCTCTTGGCGATTACTCGGCAACAAGAGGTCAAGGAGCATGGCAATCTGGTCAATGGGGTAATAGCAATTGGACAGGATTTGGCCTCAGTGGAGAAAAATTACCGGACAGTGATGGAAATACGTTTGGGGCGCCGATGCCCAAGGGAATACCTAATCCTGAGCCGGGGGCTAAAGGGAAGGGCGGCGGCGGAGGTGGGGAAGGTGGTGCTAGTAAAGCGGAAGAGGGCGGGGGTGGTGGAGGAGGAGGAGGAGGTGGGGATGCAAGTGGCGGTGGTGGTGAAGGAGGAGCAGGAGGTGCAGGGGGAGGAGGAGGCGGAGGAGGCGGAGGAAAGAAAGGCAAAGGCAAGAAGTAATCTATTCATACTTTACACTTTCTTGTCATTTGAACTGCCCTCTACTTTCTTTCTGGTTCTTCTTCTCTATGAATTCTTCAATCTTCCTCGGCATCTTTACTGCTTGTAGGCGATAGCGAAGCCACTGTCAGATTAGCCTTACCCGTTTACAATTCCGCTCAATGAAGGACGACCTACTCCCATGATTTGGCTCCGACCGTCTGGATGCCGCTCATTATCACTGTCTTGCCTCCGTCTTGCTTGACCCAGTCGTACATTTTTCTAAGCCCGACAACATCAATGACAGGGTTATCGTTCTCCTCCCTCGCAATCCTATTCTAGTCAGCTTATATATAATCAAGAAGAATTGAACAACTCACCTCCCACCCCTGATGGCATTATCAACCACAATGACCCCACCCTTTCGAGTCAACCTTATAGCTTCCTGGAAATACTCATGAATCTGGTCCTTGTTCGCATCGATGAATACGAAATCATATCCCTGTTCTTCATCCCTCATGCCTTCCAAAACACCTGGTGGGCTCTTGAATGGTCCTTCAGGATCCTGGAGGATCTCAAGTGCGGGTCCGACGTGAACTTTTGGGAATGGGTACAGGTCTAGAGATAAGAAAGTCGAATTGGCATGTTGGGCATGGAGGGGTGAGAATTCGATCGTGTCGATTTGCCCATGCGAAGGGACTGCTGACGCCATGAAACTTGTCGAGTAACTGATAGTCAGCACCACAGCTATCGATAGCAAGGTGGACTCACCCCCATAAGGTTCCTATCTCGAGGACTCGAGATGCGCCAATCGATTTACATAGGATATGGAGGAACTGGCCTTGCATCGCCGAGACGGCAATGTCAGGTATTCCAGCCTCCTTGGCTTTCTGGCCAGCTTCCGCCAATAGGTCTTCCTCAAAGTAACTTGATAATCCAAGTTTGTCATGCAAGTAATCATCCACCTCGCCAGCGGTGATACCTGATATCAGCTCCGTATGACGTAGCCTAGCTGCGGGGGAGACTCACCACCGTCCTGCCCACCAACATCAGGAGGTAATTGAGGTCTGACTTGATCTCCTCGTTTGCTTTCTTTATAATCCACCCCCCCAGATTCATTTAGTTTGTAAGCGGCATTGTCTGACATTTTGCGATTTGATATTGATAGTGGTCTAGGAAATTGACAGGTAGTTCGAGGTGCAGGTCTGAGAAGACTGGATTTGAATAGCGACAAGAAAGGAGTACGGAGTCTATGTGGACTAACTATTGACATAGGACAGTGACTGCGAGGCTGAATAGATGTCGGCCGAAATGTAGAGGTATAAAATAGAAAGAAGCGCTGTGAATTGCTCAATATATCGACATCAATTAACTCGGCGAACCGGCTACTCGGGCCGTCATTACTCTCGCTTTGTCTTTACCCGTACTCTCCTCCTTCCTTACTACACTCTCTACCTACTATCATGGCACGTGAGTTCCGGTTTCGATGCTGATCGTTTGGATAATTGTGGCATGGCAGATGACGTGTATGAGAGCGAGTATGAGAATACAAGTACACGACGACAGACAAATCTGAGATACTGAGAGATACTGATTACAAGCAAAGAGAGGATCGCCTCAGTCTATCTAGTAACGAAACATTTGTACTGTACCTCATCAGCTCAGACTCGAGGTTCGAAGAGAGATGGACTTACCGTAGCAAAAGCACCGAGAACTGCAAAAGCGCATAATCCACCAAGGATAGATGCGAACCAGGTATACTATCTCATCAGCTATGCTATGTCTGTACAATCTGGACTTGACTTGACTTACACCATGTTCAATATCTTGTCCGGGGACGTGGACGTTCATACCCCATAGACCGGTTACCAAATTCATTGGACTATTACATGAGTCTTCGTTTTAAAATGTAGGGAAAGACTTACATGAGTACAGTACCCAATGCAGTCAGCTTGGAGAGGACATCGTTAATCTGATTGTTCGCGTCGGTCATCTCGATAGAGATCTGAGCGAGGTAATTCGAGTGTGATCTCGATAGAATCTTTTCATAATGATTCAAATTCTGGGTCATTGTGATCAAATGATCCTATCTTGTCAGCTCGTCCTGCGAATCAACCGAATGAAATGTACCTGAATATCTGAGAGATAGAGCCCGATATCGGATTTGGGAGCTACTAGCCATTGCTCGTTACCTGTGTACATCAGCTTGAGCACCGAACGAAGAGAATGATAACAGCGTACATCGCTTGGCGAGACCCTTGACGACATCTGCCTTGTTACCCATCAACCTCAACAGACCCATGACCTTCTTTCGACATGTTCCAATTCTATGCCGTCAGTATCTCCTAGACTTGGGATTGGAATCAGATCTACCTTCTCAACATGTCACTCTGCTCAGCGTCCTTGATGATCAATACCAGCTCATCGATACTATCGACTTCATATTCGATACTCTGAATCAGAGGACCAAAGGCATCAGTGATATCATCAATGAGCGCATAAGAGATCCAGTCCGAAGTGACCGAGATGTAATCTTTGAGTTGCTTGATACGTCTCCTGACGTTTTGGGGGTGGGGTGTACCTCTAAAGTGGAACTAAGTTGTCAGTGGATATTGACACTCAATGACAGCCACGTACCGAGAGTGTACCTTCTCTAAAGACGATAATGTACATGTTGAGCGGTTCGAGGTAGGTTTGAGAGTACGGGTCCTGGTCGAAAGATCGGAAACAGACCAGGTAGTAGTTTCGGAACAACTCGATCTTTTCTCGAGTCTCTTCCAGCAAAATATCCTCGGTTGTAAGGGGATGGATACCAAAGACCTGATTGTTACCATTGAACTAGGACAGATCCATGTGAGCATGACGTACCTTTGACAACATTCTCATCTCCTCATCGGTCGGTGAGTGAACGTCCATCCACCAAGTGAATGCTTCGGGATCATGTTCTGGCGAACCACCTTGTCCTGATCCTGCTCCTTTTGATGCTGCTCCCGCTGCTTTAGCCAATAAACTCATTTTTCCATTCGGCTGAGCCATATTCGGATCCCTCTCTGGCGTCTCTACGCCCGAACCAGTGTGATTGCGACGTAATGACGAATCCACCGATCCTGATCCTCTTTGGGGTGTAGTTCCTTCCGCGGGTACTCCCCGAGTCTCATCCATCGTCGCCCGACCTTTGAAGAGATCTTCAAACGTCTGCCCTTCTGCTGGCAACTCCGCCAATGTCCTGGCGTGGATGGTGACTGGTAGATTATTGGAATAGAACGAGAATCGATAAGGTCGATCATGTCCTGCTGGGGTATCGGTATATGGCGCAAAGCTATTGCCCGTAGCTGCAGTCAAGGGATTCTTTGGTGCGCGTGATTTGAACGGGACAGGTGCGCTTGAATCGGGATCTGGAGCTACACCCTCCTCTGGAGTCGAGTGCGATCCAATGCCTTCGAACAATGCCAATCTCCCTCCGCGTCTCAGGACTGGGTTCGACTGTGATAATTTCCTCTGTCGTCTTCGATGGAATCCGTGATTTCCATGGGCCGATTCCGATTCTTTGGGCGAGAATGCTGTCGATTCCGGTTCATCCCCGAATGCAGACATTGTCCCTGTGCGATCCATTGCTGTATCGTATGATTGAGGTGCCAAGTCCTCCTCACTCCCTGCTGCGCCATTCCGTCTTTGCCTCATTCCCTCTTGTCCATTCATCGACCTCCTACCTCCCTCTGCTGGCAAGTCCAGAACCTCCCTTTCCTGCGCTGCAAACTCTTCCATCGCTCCGAAATCGTATCGGTTTCGAGCAGGTTGAGCCATCCCATCAGGTCGATGTCGGACACCTTCATCAGGTATCAAGCGACGATGAGAATCATATCCACTGCTCCCCATACTTCTTCCTCCCATGTTCTCATCCTCGTCGCCTCGTTCATAGTTTCGTTCCTCGTGATGATCTCTCTCATCATCCGATCCGACTTCATCTCGGAATCCAGACCGTCGAGCACGTTGCATATCCGCTTCTTCTGCCTCTGACAACATCGGAAAAGGGTTTTCTTCAATAGGTGATCCACTCTGGAAATGTCTCTGCAGTCCGGGTGATGGTTCTCCCAATATCGATCCAGATCGGGCGCGAGCTAGAAGTAAGCATCTGTATCATCTGGAACATAGAGTATGCAGTAAGGCGGAGTTGCAAGAGAGTGAAAGGAGATTGTATCTGAAACACGTCAAAAGCCCAAGACTCACACATCGACATGGCAGACTCTATGTCCTGCTGTCTCTGCCTTTCCCTCGCTCCCTGTTCATCACGCTGATGACTCCTACTCATATGATGTCCGTTCTGACCCCCCAACGCACGTGATGGAGATAACATATTAGGGGATTGGATATTGATCGTGCGGCTAGCCGGGGCTGGATCAGTTGGAACGGTCCGTGGAGATGATGGCGAGAGCCGCTCGTGTCTGTCTCTGTCGGACGGCATTGTACCGTGGTTGGCAGTAGGAGTAGATGTCGATTGAGGTGTCGTGAGTGATTAGGCGGTGACGGTGAATGATGGCTATTTTCGTGTCGACTAGTGCACAAATCCCGTTCTTTCGAGCTAGCTCTTGATGTACAAGTGACAAGAGTCGATACCTGACTGACTACGCTTCCTGAATACTACGTCAATACGTGACTTGATATGTACAAAGATAGAAAGGTGATTTCGATATGACGCAGTGAAAAGTGCAAAGCTACTTCCGGCTACTTTTGGCTTGGCGGAACAAGATGCAATAGATACAACAATCGATAATGACAGTGACAACGCTATGCTATGCTATACTATATGACAACCTCTAGTACCCTCCCTCCGAGTACTTGGCATTCGCAGCCTGCTGCCTCCTTGTCGCTTCCTCCAATTTCGGACAATCCGAAATAGCATGTCCCAAACCACCACAAATCGGACAACCCTTGTACGCTGCCCCCTGAGCCGCTCTTGGATCTTCAATATCCAACAAGAATTGCGGGATCTTTTGCTTCGCCTCGATCAGCAGGTATTTGAGATCAAGGAGGGTCTGTTCGGATGTGTTGTGATTGATGAATGTGGTTGCTATTCCGGTTTTACCGCTTCGGCCTGTACGACCTATTTCATGGACGTAATCTTCGATTTCTTTTGGCATCGTGTAGACTATGACGTGTTGAATCTCGTTGAAATCGAGTCCTTTGGATGCGACGCCTGAAGCAACCATGACGTCTTTGGCACCGGTCTTGAAGGAGCGGATCGCGTATTCACGTTCTTCTTGTGCTGAGCTGTCAGTGTGGTTCTGACCGTCGGTGACCGGACTTACTCTTGCTTCCGTGGATAGCTACCGCCTCGACGCCCTTGAGAAGTAGGTACTCTTGAATATCTAGGGAGTCAGCTCAGGCCAACGAGAACTCGCAGAACTCACCATCTACCTCGTTCTTGTTGTCACTGAAAATGATGGTAGGCGGCGCGGTCTTCTGCAGACACTCCAGCAGATAAACCATCTTGGCCTCCTGCTTGACATGCTCCACCTCCTGAATGACATCCATATTCGCCGCGCCCGCTCTTCCAACATTGACCAACACCGGATTAATCAAAGACTGAGCGGCAAAATCCTGAATTTTCCGCGGCATCGTCGCTGAAAACAACAAAGTTTGCCTCTGATACTTGAAATGAGACATTATCGATCGCACATCATCCTCGAAACCCATGTCAATCATTCTATCGGCCTCATCCATACATAGATACCTGTCCATTAGCGACCTGCAAAGGGTGGGGCTGACTTACTTGCAGTTGTCGGCATCTATACGGCCTTTATCCAACATATCCATCAGGCGACCGGGTGTGGCGATGGCGATATGCACACCACGATTGAGGACGTCTGATTGGTCGCCCATGTTGATGCCCCCGATGCATAGCAGAGAGCGGAGCTCGGGGTAGTCGCCGCTATCTTTCAGAGCGGCGCACATGGCAAGACAGCCTTCGTATGTTTGTCGCGCCAATTCGCGCGAGGGGCAGATGATCAAGCCGACTGGTCCTTCTCCTTTCGTGAACGGTAGCTTGACTTCCATCTCTAGAGCTTGCATGATGGCCGGTAGACTGAAGGCGAGAGTTTTCCCAGATCCGGTAAAGGCGATTCCGATCATATCTCTTCCTGAGAAGCTGGTAGTCAGCGCAGATCTCGTCGAGCCTGATAGGACCTACGCAGTTGGGAGACCTTGCATCTGAATAGGCGACGGACGCTTGATGCCCTTCGTTTTCAAATAATCCAGTATAGGTTTCGGTATTTTCATATCCTGCCAATCAGCCCCGAACCAAGGTCATGACGATGGTCCACATACCGTAAAGTTCGTGATTGGCGGTGGTATACGAAGCCCTTCGGCAATGATATGATTCTCCATCCTGACAGTATCATGATCCAGATCCGACATATCCCGTATAAACCTCGGCGGACGCCATGAGGTCTTCAGACTCTCGGTATATACCTTCCCCTGTGAAATGTCTTTGGCACTGGCCAATTTCTTTTGACCCCGCTCCAGCTCAGCTAGTAATTGCGCTTCCTGCTCATCGACCAATTGAGATTTGGTCTTGTTCTTATCTCACGCCATCAGCTCTGTATTCCTTTCACTATAACAGGTACTACGACTCACCGGCTAACGCTTTTTGCTCCTTGACCTCTTGGGCAGCCTGCATCAATGTCCTCTCCCGCCT
>Ga0308160_10005638_pt1 | contig 12984 bp, 16 predicted proteins | sample PhyFR1_FD_201036 | JGI IMG/M metagenome (GOLD analysis project Ga0308160, IMG submission 201036) | Phyllosphere microbial communities from UC Gill Tract Community Farm, Albany, California, United States - DLSLF.R1 | ecosystem: Host-associated > Plants > Phyllosphere > Unclassified | place: USA... | reverse complement strand
AGCTGGAAGAATTTGAGATCAGGTTTCCTGCGACGATCATTGAACAAGCTACTCAGCTTCGAGTACTCGAAATATCGCGAGAAGCGAGGAACTCACCGTAAGCCTTCGACGCAACTCTCGATGTACTCATCGAACATACTCTTCAGCAGAGTATCCCCCGCCCCTTTCGTATCTTTACTAGCTGCAGCCGCCGCTCTCAGCGACTTGCGTAGCTCTTCCGTCGTGATCGGACGATAGGAACCCGTCGATCGATACCGTTCTGGTACTCCAGACGACGGAGCAAAGTTGTTGGTCAGCGCAGCGATCTTGAAGCGGTCCGCGGCTGATAAACGCCTTCGAGGGTCAGCAAAAGGAAACGATGAAAAGGAAATTGGATTTCGCAAGCTTACCTCGTAATCGATTAATCGCGGTCACAACGAGGGGATCTGGCTCCGTCGCGGGATCCATCATCAGAGACCATAGCTGTGGATACGATAGGAATCAGTCAGAAGCTGAAAGAGATATAATTGAGCAGAATCTCACCTCCTTCCCATCAATTTTTAGCTTCTCCGGCAGTTTTGGACAATCTAGCGCTTTCAAAACGAGTCAGTCGCACTCTAGACAGTATATAGACTGGATCTCACCTATTCCAGCCCTCTTACAGTAGACTTGATACGCCTTATTCCCTCTCTCAACATTCGATAATTGTTCTCCAAACGCTTTATAGAACTCCTCTATGACTAATTCACCTCGTTCTAACCGCTGGAATGCCCCTTGATCTCCATAAGCCTATCTCAGAGCAGATCAGCGAAATGTACGAATCCCGAGCGGACGAAAGAAACTCACAGTTATGAGAGCGTTCAAGTAATGAGGAGGAAGGTTCCATAGCTTCTCTGCTCGAGAAATTGCAGCTACTGGCGATCCCACTACTACTCCTCCTCTGTTTTGAAGGGAAGGGAGAGATCGGTTAGTGAGATAGCCGAATGTGGGAGGAGGGGAGACTTGATGGGAAGAAGCGCTTACATGTCGAAGATGACAGCTTTGATGACCATGAGAGAGTCGAGTAGAAGCGAGTACAATGTGGAAGGAGCAAGAGACGTGCGAGAACCGGAAAGTTTCGCCCAAGTTCTCAAGTTCTCGGATTCGATTCTCTCGTTTCGTTTTGCAAGTCTGTCCTCTCACCGAACGCTGGATAAGAAACTCCACATCGTATAAAGTGGATGGGACTCTGGAAAGTTCAGTTGCTGTTCATTCCAAAATAGCTCCTCTCGTACTAGAGATTGATCTCGCAGCACCAGGACCACTCCCACCTCTCCTCATACCCAACGCATTGCCACCTCCTCCCCCACCTGCGTTCGGTCTATTCGGATCAAAGAGCTGAGTCGATTTTGGAGGTGGACGTCGAATGTCGGGGAACGGCAAGTTGTCCTGAGATCTACCTCCGCTTGATGGCTGCTGAGGAGGAATTGGAGGAGCTGGAGGCATTGATGGATGAGCGTAAGTCCAGTTTGAAGGAGGTAGATTGACCGGGTAGGCTCCTCCTTGAATCGGATAATTCCCGGTTGAAGATGGTTGAGAGAATGAGGGGGCAGCGGGATAGTGGATTCCACTCGGTCGATTCCAGTTGGGTGGTTGACCTGGTTGAGACGGATTCGAAGGAGGTGCTGGGGAGAAAGACTGAGGAGGTTGTGGGTAGAAAGGTGGTTGAGAATTCGTCGAGATTGGGTAGGAACAATAAGCGGGTTGAGGCGGAGGCTGCTGATGGGACTGATATGGGTGATGCAAGGTAGGAGCAGCGTTGTGAGAGGCATAAGAAGCTGTAGGTGGCTGGGAAGTGGGAAAAGACGGGGGTGTTGCTTTCGAGGAATGTTCAGTGGTTGATGATGGAACGGGAGGGGGAGGTGTTCGAGCTCGAGGAGGTTTTGTGGCGACCCATATAGGCTTCGCGGGGAGACTCGGATGGAGGGATGTCGATGAAGCAGGTGTCCGACTAGGGGATTCTGTCGATTCCTCCTGCTCCTCCTTTTCCGCTTCAGGCGATTCCGTTTCTCTTCCTACAATCGTAGTCTGCCTATCCCGCTTCTTCACTTCTCCCGATGACCCAGACCCAGCATCACTTCCTCCCGTCAACGAAACTTTCCTCTCTCCCGCTAATCTCGCCGACGACACCGAACTTGCCAATGATCCACTCTGTCTCCTGACTTGCGATCCAGTACTTCCAGTCTTCCCCGTCCGACTCCCTGTCCCTGCCGCACTCGAGCTCGCCGCTGTTCTCGAAGTCCCTCCTGAATTGTGACTGCTTTGTTGACTGTTTGAACTGAAAGAGCTGACACTTCTCGCAGTCGAAGGAGGACCGACAAACATGGAAGAGGACGGGGAGGAGAAGGTAGGTGGTCCAGCAGTGACTGTTCCTCCAGGTGTAACGACTGCTCCAGAGTCGGCGAATCGCATGAGGTATCCTGAATTAGCACTCGTGCTCCGTTCGCTAGTCGTGGTCGAGGAGGAAGAGGCGTGATGGTGATGGAGAGGTTGTTGCATCGAGCTTCCCGAGCTGTTCGAGAGGGAAGGAGAAGGGAGAGAGGGAGGAATTGCTCGACCCCAGGCATCGACGGGTTGATAGTGTTGCTGAGAAGGAGGGAAAGGGGGAGGAGGAATCGGACCCGAGAAGGAAGACGTCGAAGAAGAGGCGTAGGAAGGTGAAGAAGCGGCATAAGGGGAGTGAGAAGGAGGAGCAGTCACTTGAATCGGAGGGTGAGGAGAATAATTCGAGTGATTCGGATACTGTTGAAACTGTTGTTGCTGCCATGAAGGATCCTGAGCGTAGTTGGCGTACTCGGGAGTCCAACCTCCATGCATGCTCGGATCGAAACTTGGTGCAGAAGGTCGAAGTGAGGGCATCAACTGAGATCCTCCTCCGTAAATTCCTCCATGATGTCCACTCCACATGCTCGATCCCGACTCGCTCACTATTGATGGACTCGGCCTCCCTCCCGCGACTGATAAAGCTGCGCTACTTCTCGAGAATGTCGAACCTGCTGAACTGGGTCGAGTGATTCCCGCACCAACCGATGCCAACCTCGAGCTAACATCTTCACTCGCTACGCTGCTCGAGCTAGGAGCTATCTGACTAGCAGCCCTCTCCTGTTCCGGCTGACTAAAGATTCGTTCCCTAGCTTCCTTGTAAGCTGCTTCTCGCTCCTCCAGAGTCAACTCTTTTCGATTCTTGCCCTTTGCACTCGGTGGTGCGCTTGATGAGGTCGCAGGATCGTCATCGGTCCCGATCGATGAGGAGGCGGAAGATGCAGTGCGAGATGCGCTCGATCTGGGCAGAATCTTGAGAATCTGAGGAGTTGTTGGCGGTTGAGAAGAAGCGGTCGCGGGATCTACGAGGTTCGGAAGTGACGAGGTTGAGGCAGAGGGTGGCGCAGAAGTGATTGGCGAGGAAGCTATGGAAGGAGTCGAGGAGGGAGAAGGAATTGCGATCGTTGATGGGATAGGAGCGGGAACTTCGGGAGCTGGTACATAAGTCGCGAGCTTGGCGGGAGGACTACATTGGAGCGAGACATCAGTACATCGCGTATCCTGGAATCAACAAAAGTATCCTTACAAGCGAGTGTTTTCGCCTTTGACGAGAACGACAACGCCTTGAGGTTGACCAGTAGCAGGATTAATCGCTCCTGCGTTCCAGATCGTCGGTGGTGCCGCTTCAACCTCTCGAGTGATCCCGAATGTATCTGCTAAGCGATGTACGAGGAGTCGCTGATAGGAATTGAGGGCAGGTTGGAAATAGGGAGGAGCGAGAGGAAGTCGGGTCATTCTGCGAGAAAGCGACTAGATTAGCGAGACTCCAAGACACCAGAGAGGGGCAGGAGACATACGAAGGGTTCCCCAAGAACCTTTCCATCTCGACCTCTGCTCGCAACAGGAGGAAGCGATCTCGATGATGATTCAACGCTGCTCGCAAAACTGGGTCGAGCGAATCCTCCACCTCTTCCCCTGGGACTGCTTCACTCTGCGATATATCTGAGCGCTCGCTTCGCTCTGATTCATCCGCTTCTCCCGCCAGTCCATCCGTTGAATCCGCTAGTTCTCCTCGTCCCGAATCTACTGCATCTCCGAAAGTCACACTCCCTCGCGGTTTCTCGTATCCCCTAGTCGCTTTTCTCTGTAACAGCTCGACCCTAGGTCCAGGTGAATCCTGATCGTGTGAAGAACTTTGTAGGTTTAGAAGATTTGGAGGAGATGAAAGTGGTCGAGATGAATCGGTTCTCGGGGTAGTCAGGAGGTCTGGGGAGTGTAGAGCAGGTGATTGCGCTTTCGAGCTGTCCGTAGCGTCCTCCGTATCGAGTTGAGATGTTTGAGGAGCCGACGTCAGGAAAGGAGGAAGAGTCGACGAGGAGGCCTCGGAGGAGAGAGAGGACGCTGCGAGAGCTGCAGAGATCGATTCATGATCTTGTAGGTGGGCTTCTGATAGCTCAGTCGGCGTCGTCATGGCGAGAGCGAGTGTAGACGATGAAAGTCGGTTGGAGAAAAAGGGTGTTCAAGGTAGAAGAGGAATGAATAGATCGCTATGGTACTGGTAGAGCTATCTTGTCATCGAATGCACTCTGTCGAGGTCTAAGTTTCTGATGGAAGTGAATTGGTGAGAAGCAAAAAGTGAAACTTCGTCGAATTCCCTCTCAAGTCCAACGCAACTTTTTCATCGGAATTTACTTAGTTACACAGTGCGAGACAAGAGACCTTGTCTAGGAAACGGAAGCGAGCGAATCAAGCTGTAAAGGGTTTGCGTTTCATCGACGAGAAAGACAAAAGATACAATTTTCGATTCTACGAACATTCAGGTTTCAGCAGGTCTGAGAAATGCTACAACAGAGGTTCGACAAGCTAGATACCGTAATCTCAGTCCAACGAGGAGGAATAGGCGCTGAGGCAAAGCGGTTCTAAGACGATCTCCTGCGAATCCCGAGTTTACTCGTCCTGTCAATTCGTTCACAACGCTAATCAGCTTCGGTCTTGCGACTGGAGGTGAAGTAAGTAGGACATACTCAATACGAGTCATAGCTCCGATAGCGGCCATGGCGTAGCCGACAGCGACGAGGTTCCTTTCGTGTTGCGAAGAATGCCCGATGAACCAATCACTCCAAAGGGCGAGGATCGGTGTCGCAATGAGGAGAGAGAGGCCAAGGTATCCCGAGAGTCTGCTCGTAGTAGAGACGTAAGCGGGAGTTCTAGCTTGTTGAAACGGTGGAGAAGACAAACCGATGGTATTTGTAGAGACTCTTCGCTTTTCCCTCTCCTCCGAGAAGCGAAGGTGCGAACACCGCTACAGCTCCGAAAGTGGCTTGGAGAATGATGAAGCAGAGTGTCTGGATATGCGATGGTGGTTGAGCGAAATGAACGAAGAGGAGTGGAAAGATTCGCAACTTACGACGAGACCGATCTTTGCATGCCATGTTGTGAAGTGTGGTGCTGTGAATTGATTCAAAGAGTCAGTAAGATGCTGTTATTGTTAGATCGATACTCAGGACAGCGCTGTTCACTCTCAAGAGACCAAAAAATCGAAACTCACCACCGTGCGAAGCCTTGTTGTAGATGATAAAGGTTGCTCCCGTAATAATAAGCAGCGTCGCGAGACCCTGGAAGGCTGTATGTAGCTGCCGTCCTGTTTTCTTGACAACAGCGTTGCTAGGAGGTGGTTGCAAGAGAATTATCCCTGTAAAATTGCGAAGATTCTGATTAGTCGAAGAACTCGCTTCAACGTGGATATAGGACCTCACCCTCGATGAAAAGCAACACAGCTACAGATTGGAACGCTGGGTGGTAAGTAAACAGACCTGTTCGATCCCGCTATCCTCAGCTCCTGAATATCTCGAGATCGGAGTTTGCGGGGGCACTGACCAGAGGGATTCTCCTTGACAACTTTCCATAATACTACATGCGATAACAGTATTCCAACCTGTGCGAAGACTGCTCCAAAGCCGAGGAACGAGTTGTCATGTAGGTAAGAGAGGAAGGAAGGTCTTTCTTGAGGCGTTGATCCTGCCGAGTCTGTTCGGATCAGTGGTGTAGTCTCTTGATCTGCGTCGTGAGGTGAAGGCATCGGCGTGAGAAGTGAAGAAAGTGGAGAAAGTGAAAGGAAACACGAGGTGCGATAATTTGATCCATCGCAATCGTGAGCGATCCTTCGATCGTTTATCTCGCAGACTCTCTCTCTTCTCACGACGATCTGAGAAGACGCAATGATGAAGAGGAACCAACGAGATATGTCTCTTTGCAGACTTTTCTTTGTTTTTTTTGCGAAATCGAAAACGACGAAATTGACAGAACGAGATCGAGAGAGAGAAGGATATATGAAGAGGGGGATAACAATGTGGAATATACTTTACCTATAACAAGACAACGGAACTAAACCTAACCTAGCTTCCTCCTCTCTCTCTACTTTCTCCGCCTCAGAGGTCTGATCGGTCGACCTGATTTGCCTGCTGCATCTTCTCCTCCACTTCCGAGGTTGAACAGTCCTCCGCCTGTAGGAGTCGTTGCACCGGATCCAGTCGGAGCACCGAAAGAGAATCCTCCTGCGGCAGGCGCACCTCCCAAGGGAGCTCCAAAAGGAGATGCGGAAGGGGCAGCTCCACTCGATGAAGCACCGAACGAGAATGACGGTGGTGCAGCTTGAGCTCCTCCAAAGTTGAACGACGAGTTCGATGTACTGGCAGAGGGAGAAACAGGTTGAGACGCCGAGTTACCGAAGGAGAAAGATGAATTCGAAGGTGCTCCAAAGGGTGAGGCAGCTCCATTCGTTCCGGGTGCTGACAATGTTTGACCCATCGCTGACGACGCGGCGTTGTTCGATAAAGGTTGCGAACCGAATGCGAAGGGAGCAGAGGGAGAAGCTGGAGGATTCGATGAAGCGGCTCCGAAAGAGAATCCAGTCGATGCTGGGGCGGGAGAGGCCGGTCTCGAAGATGGGTTACCGAATGGCGAAGGGTTCGATGGGGCGGTCGCTCCGAAAGTGAAAGGAGAAGAAGCGGGAGGGGCGGAAGTCGAAGGTTGACCAAACGAGAACGACGATGTCGAAGGGGCAGCTGCGGCGGGAGACTGGGGAGCAGGGGAGGGTGAGAGAGAGCCAAAGGTGAAAGGTTTGGCAGCTGAAGATGAGGATGCACCACCGAAGAGAGAGTTGGTCGACGTCGTCGAGGGTGCTCCGAAAGGCGAGGGAGCTGATTCCTTCTTTTCTCCAGTCGGTGCAGTCGATCCGAAACTGAACCCACTCGAAGTTGCGTTGGTCGAAGGAGGTGCGCCGAAGAGACCGGTCGAAGTAGAAGAGGGAGCGGCGGAACCGAAAGCGAAAGGAGCTGGCGAGGCAGGGCTTGGTTTCGAGGTTGAAGAAGCGGGCTCAGCTTCATCCTCCATTCCGCTGTCACCGTCAGCATCGTCAGTCCCCGCTACCGACGACGGTGCTGGAGGAGCGAGAGCGCCGAAGGGTGAAGGAGGGGCAGAGGGAATCGGAGTCGAAGCTTTCTCTTCTGCTGTCGGAGTAGCCGGAGTTGTTCCGAAAGTAAAGGTCGCTTTGGGAGTCGAGGTCGTGGGAGGAGCGGAAGGAGTCGCACCGAAAGAAAACGAAGGAGTTGACGCAGGTTTCGATACCTCCTCGACAGGTTTCGCGGCGCCGAAAGAAAATGAAGGAGCAGATGAGGTTGAAGTCGAAGGAGTCGGCTTGAATGCGAACGGAGATGCGGCAGGTGCTGACTCAGTCTTCTGAGAGATCGAAAGATTCACATCAGCTTCATGCAATCAAAAAGGGAAAACAAAGAAATACTGACCTCGGCGGGTTTTGCGGTTGAAGCAGCTCCGAACGAGAACATAGGCTTAGCTACTTCGTCCTTCTTCTCGGAAGGCGAATTGGTCTCTCCACCGGTCTTCCCCTCATTGCTCTCCTTGATGATCTCGCTCACTGGTTTACCGAAAGCTGCGAACGGGTTAGAGGCTGGAACGTCCTTCTTCTCCTTCTCAGGAGCTGGTGTCGATTCCGTTGGCTTGACGGCGGGAGCGGATGAGGTCGAACCGAAAGTGAAAGAAGGGAGGGGAGCAGCTTTGGGAGTTTCTTCTTTCTTCTCTGCGATGATCGATCCGAAGAAGTTTGGCTTGGCTCCGTCCGAAGGTGCGGGGAGTGCTGCTTTTGGAACGGAAGGAGCAGAGGTCGAGGGAGTAGCGAAAGAGAATCCGCTCGAGGTCGAAGTCGATGGAGCGGAAGGTTTGGGTGCGAAGAGGTCGGCAGCGGCAGGAGTAGGTTTGAAGAGAGATGAAGAAGGAGCGGGCTTCGACGTTACTGCTCCGAAAGAGATTGCAGGAAGAGGGGGGATGGTTGAGGTCGAGGTTGAAGGAGCGGAACTGCCGAAAGAGAAAGCAGGTTTGTCGGAAGAAGTGACGGGAGCTGCTGAAAGTCGACCCAAGAGACTTGATCCTTGATCCTTCTTCTCAGATTCCACCGGAGGTGAAGTCGCGCCACTTTCCGTAGGTTTTGCAGGGGCGGGAGCTCCAAACGAGAAGCTGCTGGGGAATTTCATCGCTGGCATCTGAATCTTTGAGAGAGCGTCATCGTCGATTGGCGGCAGATCCTCCTCACGAGCTGAGAAGACCTTCGATGATGCTGTGTGCTGTCGAGATGAATGAGATTTGCCAGGTCGAAGGGAGGATCGCTGAGTCGGATTCGTCGAAGTCGAGGGGACAGGAGGAGGAGGAAAGACGATTTTGGGAGGAGGGGGAGGAGCTCCAGATTGCATACGTTCGGAGGCTTCGGAAGGAGGAGCGGGAGATTTCGAGATGGTGCGTATTTGGCGAGTCGAAGGAGGTTCGAGTTCTGCGTCGTTGGTTTCTTCTTCGTCGTCTTGCTGCATACGCTTCGACTTGCCCTTCTTCTTGGGAGTAGGAAGTGGCGAAGGAGATTTGACGTTGCGGGTCGAAGCGCGAGTCGATCGTCGAGGCGTTGGTGGCTCGAGTTTCTTCGATTTCGGAGCAGCTACAGAGCTCCTAGTCCTCCGCCTGGGTCGATCCTCTTCATCATCATAATCCTGACTCATGACGCTCTCGAGCTCATCTTCCTCATCTGCTTCCCGCTCTAATCGTTCCAATTCCCTCCTTCGTTCATCCCTTCTTCGATCCCGTTCTTCCTTCTCCTTTCGTTCCCTTTCTCTCTCCTCCCGTTCTTGTTGCACGAGTGCTCGACGACGATCTTCCCGTGCTCGAAGGACGGACTGAAGACCTTTCCCTGAGGAGGCAGCAGTGTTTGAGAGAGCAGGTCGAGCAGCGTAGGGGGCTCCTGAAGGTCCGTTGGATGATCGAGCGAGTCGAGAACTGTCGCCTGGAGATACAGGAGCCGGTACGCTGATCTTCTTTGACTATTTGGAACGACATGATCAGAACTAGATTCGAAGTTTTCGGAGAACAGTGAAGAGCGACGTACTCTAGCAGCACCTCTCTTGGCTTCACCAAGCGGTGTGCGACCCATTCCCTCCAGCACTTCGAGAATACGTTCAGCTTCATTCTTCGGCAGAGGAGGCGCATCTCTGTCAATCGGGAGAAAAGGTCAATGAACTGTTCCGAACCTCGGATGATGCGTTTAACGTACCTTTCTTTTTCCATATCGAGCCGCTCTCGACTGACTAAGCCTCTCGAAGGATCCCAAACCATCTGCTTCTTCCTTGCTCTCTCAGCTCCTCCAGTCTGTGAACCTTCCCCTTCTGTTGGCGAGAAAGGCACTCGAGGGTTGAGAGGAGATCCTACGCGGGCGTAAGGTCGTTTCTGAGCAGTCGAAGGTGCCGAAGTAGGGTGAGGCGAAGGTGCTGAAGCGAAAGAGGAGAGTCCTTCTCGCATCGATTGACTTCCTGCGATACTAGGAGATGCTCCACGAGGAATGGTCGATGTGTAGGGGAAGAGAGCGTGGCCTTCAGGTCGGGTCGAACTAGATCGAACAGATCCAGCGACAGAGACAGCTCTTTGCGAACCGCTTCTTCCTCCTCCTCCTCCTGGTGCGAAGGGAGAACGAGAGGTAAGACCGAAAGGATTCGAGCCACTTGTCATAGCTGCGTTGCCGAGGGTCGTAGTGTCGTGGGCTCCACCGAAGGCTGAAGTTGGGGAACGAGGTTGGGCGAGGTTGAAAGCAGACATGCTGCCCGCGAGTCCGTTTCGCATTGGAGAAGGGGATCGTCGAGAGTGTGCGTAAGAGGCAGAGGAGAGTGCAGGGGATACGGCACGGGAATGACGAGAGAGGTTTGAAGTCGTGAGGAAAGAGGGTACGCCAGATCCGTTTGTCGAGGCTGAAGCGAGGTTCAAAGTCGAATGGGAAGAACGGAGGCCGGAAGGAGCGAAAGGTGATGCGATGGAAGAGAGTGCTGACATGGAAGAGGAAGAAGGTAAAGAATCTTTTTGGGGTTGACGGCGAAGGCGAGAAGGGAGTGCTGAAGGTGCTGCTGAAGGGGAATCTGCAGCTCTAGCCAAGTTGGTTGCCGTTTTACTCCTCTGCATCCCTCTACCAATTCCATTCCCTTGCTCCTTAGCTTGTTCCTCCTCAACTGCAGCCCTGACGTCTGCGAGAGATGTCGAATTTGCGAGTGTCTTGCTACTCGAGCTACGAGCCAACCAGCCCAATGCTTTCCCAGGTAAACTCTTCACTCGACCGAATAATCCACTCCTCTGCTGTACTGGCGAGTCTCCAACTTCACTTTCTCCCTCTCCTCGAATTGTTGCATCGTCCTCAAACTCTTCTTCCTCCTCTCTAGCTGCTGCTGCTCGAGACACACGCCTTGCATAAGGTGAATATCCTGGTCCAGAACGTCCTCCTATAGCTCCCAAGTTGCGTGTCGAGCGAGATGTCGAAGGTGAATTTTGAAGGGAAGAAATTGAATTCGAAGTCGAAAGTTGGGCGAGTCGAGGGTGCCCTGGTGTGTGATCATTCACCGGAACCATGTCGGAATGGCCAGCGAACCCGGGAAGATGTTCGAATCAAAGTTGGACGTAGGGAACCGAAAAAAAAAAACAGCTTCGAATTCGACCCTTTTGTAATCGAGCAAACCTTATCTTCGGTTGATTCTTTTCGCATGCGAAGAAGGGGTTGGACATTGAAGTCTCTCTCCCTGACTTTTCACGAAATAGGTTCAAGGGAAATGAGCGAAGATCAATTTTGCGACTCGAGTTTCGCACGGAGAATTTCCAAGCTCTCGCGTGAACAAGCCACCATGGAGAGAGATAACGACCAGCGTTTACAGAATATACTACGAGTCAGCTGCACCTCGTTTTTGAGGAACAGTGCTCGAACCAACAGTCAACTTCCCTAACAGCTTCATCCAGATTTCCGAAGCTCCCTCGATCCTTCCCATGCATGACCCTGCGACGACTTCTTTGAATGCTGGCGTAAGCTTGACTTGGTCCTGTTACAGGGCCGAAGTAAAGGAGAGATTGGGGTCAGCTTTGGCGGAACAAGAGTTGAAATCGAGAAAAGACAGTGAAAACGAACCCAGTGCTCGAGGGCGAAAGCTAGAGCGGCCTCTTGCATTTCTGAGTAGTGGTAGGAGAAGGTAGAAATGAGCTCATACAGGATCTGGGAAGTCATGGATGAGTTATTTGATCAAAGTTGACGGGAAACAAAAAGAGAGTTTGACCTACATTCTCAATGGTGAATCCTTTGGTGATCGCAGACTTCGCCAGCTCTTTTGCACTGGGGATATCTAGCTTGTCGGCGAGGCGATAGATGGCGTGGGGACTAGCGGGTTCTATTGGGTGCAACTTGGGCGAGTATCGAGCATCCTTTTCTGCTCGATCGAGAAGCCAAGCTCGGCGAGACAGCAGACCAGGCGGCGTAGGGGATGTTGCAGTAATGCTACCTTCTTGATCTGTTGAGGTTGTTGGCTCTGAGTTGCGGGAGGAAAGGTGAACGAGATAATTCGACGACAATTCGGTTACCAACAGCTCGTGGGTGTACATCCAGTAAATGAGGGCTCTGAATGTAGTCCAGCTTTGTTATAGGAAATGAACGCATCAGTGGGGCACAGTGATAGAAAGCATGACAGGAGACTCGCCCAGCATCGACGACGACAACCTCTCGCAAGTTACGCTCTTGTAGTCTCTCTTCCACCGAGGGCTTGCCAACAGCCAGCTGCGAGTGGCTACCGATTGCCGTGTTATCGGGGATAGGTGTTTCAGCTGTCATTCCTGCATCATCTGTGTGAGCACTTTCGGACGAACGAGTTGGAACTGCTTCGCCCGCTGCGCTGATGCCGGCATTCGGGGGTTCGACAGCTCGACCGTGGTCAAGCGCGACATCATCGGCGTTGTTCTGGATCGGTAGCCATTCCGTTGAATCGTCGTCGTCCTCGTCGTGCTCCTTCTCCCGTTTCTTGGCGCGTAATTCGGCGTAGCTGATAATCCTGGTCGACTCAGAGAACCCTGACCCGAAAACTACAACAGTGTCAAGCAGTGAGGTCAGCCTATACCCTCGCGAGCAAGTCTCAGGCAGGACGCACGTTTCGCAAAGTAAGTGGACTGAGCTTCGAGAACACGCTTGTGAGCGTAAACATGTCGTTCCGACTCTTCGATGTCATGCGGCCGGATCTTGAATACCACGTCTGTCGTAGAGTCTTCAAATAATGATTCGAGCGATGCGTAAATCGGATCCGACGGGTAGACGTAACGTTGACAAAGCGAAGAAACTTGGTAAGCCGAGACCTCTAGTATGATGCCCGCAGACTTCCCGAGCTTTGAAGTAATCGATTCGTGACTTGTGTAGTGCGTCCAGCCCCAAGAGTCTCTGCCTTTAGCATAAGTGACCGGATCAGGCCTGTCAGCCGCGGTCGCTGTGCATCACGAGGAAGACGAGCGGGAATAAGCTGCATGATCGATCAGTGATTGGTAGTAAGTCATACATTTAATCGATCTCCCGTCGAGGGTCTCCAGCTGTATTCAGAGCAGAACAGTGAGTAGACTCATTCTCCCTCCTTGCACATCACGGAG
>Ga0308160_10005637_pt1 | contig 12985 bp, 9 predicted proteins | sample PhyFR1_FD_201036 | JGI IMG/M metagenome (GOLD analysis project Ga0308160, IMG submission 201036) | Phyllosphere microbial communities from UC Gill Tract Community Farm, Albany, California, United States - DLSLF.R1 | ecosystem: Host-associated > Plants > Phyllosphere > Unclassified | place: USA... | reverse complement strand
CGGCCAGAGCGTCGTGCAATCCTTCCTGGCGGCGATGATCGTCACCGCCTACGACCTCGGCGCCGACCCCTACATGGTGTTCACGCTGAAGGCCTGGATCATGCACAAGACCGACGGCTGGTGGTTCGGCGAAACCCTGCAGGGCTTCGTGGGCTGGATGGCGGTTTCCTTCGTCATCATCTTCCTGTTCCGCCTGAGCCTGCGCCGCCGCCCGCCAGTGGCCGCCGCCAGCGTCTCGCGCGCCCACACCGTCGTGCCGCTCGCCATCTACGGCGGCAACATGCTGTTCCAGGCCTGCCTCGGCAACCCGGTCGAGACCCGCACCATCGCCCTGTTCGCGATGGGCATTCCGCTGCTGGCGGCGCTGTGCGGCTGGAGCCGCTGGCAGGCCCCGGTGTCGGCCAGCGTCACCGAGCTGCCGGCCAGCCCGGTGGTGGCCGCCGCGCGCATGGCCGCCGTCGCACGGGAGGCATGATGGGCGTCCTGCTCGATCCGGCCCTCACCCTGGGGCAGGCGGCCGATCCGCGCTACCGCGCCGACCCGCTGGCCGACGACGCCATCGCCCGCATCCTCGCCGGCCGCGACGGCCAGCAGCGCTACGACGCGATCGCGGTGGTGAACCGCGAGATCGTCTCCTGGACCACGAACGGGGCGCTGGATGGCTGGCGCGCCAGCCCCGGCACGCCGCCGGACATCGCTGCCGCGCTGGAAGACTTCGTGCAAGCTGCGCGCAGCCTGCCCGACTGGGCCGACCGTACGCGCATCGGCGAGGCCGAAGCCGTGTTCGTCGAGATGAGCATGCTGTCCTGCACCCTGCTGTTCTGCGCCAGCCTGCCGGAGTGCTACGTGCCGGTCGACCTGGCCAGCGTGCTGCACACGGCCGGCCAGCTGGAACAGCACACCGATTACCGCGTGCGCTCGACCGCTGCGATGATCTTCCCGGTGATGCTGCGCGGCGGCCTCACTGCGCCGGAGGGCGGCGGCGTCGCCCAGGTGCTGAAGGTACGCCTGATCCACGCCACCATCCGCCACCTGATCATGCGCGGCAACCCGGCCGCCGTGATGGCCGGCGGCGAACCGGCAGCCACCCTGGCCGAGCTGGCGCCGGACGGCCCCGGCGGAAGTTCCTCTTTATACCGCGCCCTGTACGCACGCGGCTGGGACGCGGCCCGGCACGGCCTGCCCATCAACCAGGAAGAGCTGGCCTACACCCTGCTGACCTTCCACTACGTCTTCCTGCGCAGCCTGCGCCGCCTCGGCCTGGCCTTGACGGCTGCCGAGGAGAAGGCCTACCTGCACGGCTGGAACGTGGTCGGCCACCTGCTCGGCATCGAACCCGGCCTGCTGGTGGCCGACATGGACGCGGCCGAGCAGCTGTTCGCGCGCCTGCAGGCGCGCGGCACCGACGCCGCCAGGGCCGGCGCCCTGTCCTATGGCTCGCCCGACCCGCGCCCGGCGCTGGCGAACGCGCTCATGAAGGCGATGCAGGACGAGATTCCGCTGCGCCTGCTCAAGCCCTTCCCGACCCTGCTGACGCGCTACCTGTGCGGCCGCGGCAACGCGCGCGCGCTCGGCCTGATGGGCCCCGTCTCGATCGTGTCGCATGTCCTGTTCGTGGCCCTCATGGGCACGGTGCGCGGCATCGACTGGCTGGTGCGCCGGCTGGTGCCGGGCTTTTCGATCTCGCGCCTGGTCTCGCGCATCCTCGGCTACCGCCTGACGGTGAAGCTGCTGATGGACCAGACCCGCCCCCTGAAACTGCCCGAGGCCCTGCTGGGCGGCGTCGACCAGGCGGTCCAGGCCTGGCACCACGATCCCAAGGCGCCGGCCTGGATGAACAGGCTGGAACTGCGCCTGCGTCCGGCACCAGGCGCCGCTTCCACTTCCCGCAAGACACCATGATGACGCGCTCCCTGCCCGGCTGGTCCCTCCTGCGCGCGGCGTGCGCGCTGCTGCTTGCCATGCTGCTGGCCATACCGGCACTCGCTGCGCAGGCGGCGCCACCGGCTTCCTCGCCGCTGGTGCTCGACGACCGCATCGGTTCGCTGGAAGCCTGGCCGGCCGTCACCACCCTGGACGACCCGGACGGCGCGTTCGACATCGATGCCGCGCTGGCGCGCCAGGCGCAGTTCGCCGCGCCCAGGCTGGCCTATGCCACCATGGGCATGCACAAGGGCATGCTGTGGCTGCGCGTGCCGGTCGGCGTGCCGGCGCACAGCACCGGGCGCTGGATCCTCGACATCGACTACGCGGTGCTGAACCGGGTGGAGATGTTCGTGCTCGCCGGCGGCCACCTGCGCCAGCACGGCCTGGCCGGCAACCTGCAGCCGGCGGGCGGCGCGGCGCGCAGCCCGCGCACGCCGGCCTTCATCCTCGACCTCGCGCCCGGAAAGCAGCACGACATTTTCCTGCGCATCGAAAACGCCGGCCCCAAGATCCTGCCGCTGCGCCTGGCGCAGGCTTCGGTCTACCACCACACCGCCCTGGGCGAGCAGATGCTGCAGGGGATGCTGGGCGGCCTGGCGATCTGCCTGGTCCTGTACGGCCTGGCGCAGTGGGTCAACCTGCGCGAGCCGCTGTTTGCCAAGTTCGCGCTGATGATCACCGGCACCGCGCTGTTCTCGGCCGAATTCGCCGGCCTGGGCAGCCAGTACGTGTGGGGCAGCGACGCCTGGACCAACATCCACGCCGGCGGGCTGTTCGCGCTGATGTCGTCGTGCGGCGCCTACCTGTTCGTCGAGCAGGCGCTGGCGCGGCCCGGCATGGACCGCACCTTCAGCCGCCTGATGAAAACCGGCGCCTTTCTATGCGTGATCGCCGCCGTCGCCTACGCCTCGGGCATCATCAGCGTCGACGGCCTGGTTGCCATCGTCAGCACCCTGGGCATCATGCCGATGCTGCTCGGGATGCCGGGCGCCTTCATGCGCGCGCGGCGCGGCGACCTGGTTGGCGTGTACTTCCTGGTCGGCTGGTCGATCAGCTTCCTCAGTTCGCTGATCCTGAGCCTGGTCATCAACGGCGTGCTGCCCGCCACCTTCTGGACCATGCACGCGCTGCAGTTCGGGAACACGGTCGACATGCTGGTGTTCATGCGCATCCTCGGCCTGCGCACCAAGGCCATCCAGAACGCCATGCTGCGCGCCGAAGCGGCCACGCGCATGAAGTCGGACTTCCTGGCCAACATGAGCCACGAGATCCGCACCCCGATGAACGCCATCATCGGCATGAGCCGCCTGGCCCTCAAATCCAACCCCGACCCGAAGCTGCGCAACTACCTGGGCAAGATCCTGGGCGCGGGCGAGCACCTGCTCGGCATCGTCAACGACATCCTCGACTTTTCCAAGATCGAGGCCGGCAAGATGACGCTCGAGCGCGTGCCGTTCGACCTGAACGAACTGCTGGAACACCTGTCCAGCCTGACCGCGGTGAAGACCGATGCGCGCCGCGTGGAGCTCGTGTTCCGCGTCGGGCGCGGGGTGCCGGCGCGACTGGTGGGCGACCCGCTGCGCCTGGGCCAGATCCTGATCAACCTCACCAACAATGCGGTGAAGTTCACCGAGCGCGGCGAGATCGTGGTGGCGGTGGAACTCGAAGCGCGCGGGCCGGAAGGCCTGACGCTGGCCTTTACCGTCAGCGACACCGGCATCGGCATGAGCGAAGACCAATTGGCCCATTTGTTCCAGTCCTTCAGCCAGGCCGACGGCTCGATCACGCGCAAGTACGGCGGCACCGGCCTGGGGCTGACCATCTCCAAGCAGCTGGTCGAACTGATGGAAGGCAGCATCGGCGTCACCAGCACGCCGGGCGTGGGCAGCTGCTTCCGCTTCACGGTGAAGCTGGGCGTGGGCGCCGACGCGCAAGGCGTGCTGGCCGCGCCAGGCGCACCGCTGAAGGACGTGCGCGTGCTGGTGGTGGACGACTGCGAGACCGCGCGCGAGGCGCTGGTCGAGATGCTCGATTCGCTCGGCGTGGCCGCGCATGCGGTCGATTCCGGCGAACGCTCGCTGGGCATGCTGACCGACGCCGCCACCCGCGGCGCGCCCTACCAGGTGGTGCTGATGGACTACCTGATGCCGGGCTGGGACGGGGTCGAGACGATCCGCCGCATCCATGCGCATGCCGATCTGGCGGCGCCGCCGGCGATCTTGATGGTGAGCGTCTGCACGCGCGAGACCGTACTCCAGCACGAAGGCGCGCTGCCGCTGCACGGCTTCCTGACCAAGCCGATCGGCCCGGCCCTGCTGTACCACAGCCTGCTGCAGGTGCTGTGCCCGGACACCGCAGCGAGGGCCCCGGCGCGGCTCGACACCGGCACGCGCGAGCTGGCGCGCCTGCGCGGCGCGCGCATCCTGCTGGTCGAGGACAACACCAACAACCGCGAGGTGGCGCTCGACTTCCTGGCCGCCGCGCCGGTGCAGGTGGACGTGGCCGTGCACGGCCTGGAAGCGCTGCAGATGGTGCAGCAGCGCGACTACGACCTGGTGCTGATGGATATCCAGATGCGCGAGATGGACGGCCTGACGGCGACGCGCCGCATCCGCGCCGTCGAGCGCCTGCGCACGCTGCCGATCGTGGCCATGACCGCGCACGCCATGGCCGGCGACCGCGATAAAAGCCTGGCGGCCGGCATGAACGACCACATCACCAAGCCGATCGACCCCGAGCAGCTGTTCCGCGCCCTGCTCACCTGGATCGACCCGGCGGCCCTGGCCGGACGCGCGGCGCCGCTGCTGCCGGCCGAGGGCGCTGCGCCGAACGCGCCGGTGCTGCTGCCGCTTGTGACCGGCGTCGACTGGGACACCGCCCTGGCCGGCGTCAACGGCCAGCAGGCGCGCCTCGTGAAACGCGTGCGCAGCTTCGTGCAGGAATACCGCGGCGCGCCGCGCCAGCTGCTCGACGCCTTCGCCGGCGGCGACCTCGGCGTGCTGCAGCAGCTCTCGCACAACCTGAAGTCGAGCGCGGCCTACGTCGGCGCGCACGCGGTGTCGCAGGCGGCCGGCCAGCTGGAAACCGGCCTGCGCGCCGGCGACACGACGGCCCCGGCGGCGCTGGTGCCCGGCCTGGCCGCCGCGCTGGACACGGTGCTGGCCGGCTTCGACGGCCTGGTCAGCCCGCGCGCGGCGCGTCCGCAAGCGGCGCCCGCCGCCCTGCCCGAACTGGTCAAGCGCCTCGGCGCCTACCTGCGCGACGACGACGCGCGTGCGCAAGGCGCGGCCGCCGAGCTGCAGGCCCTGCTGCCGGGCGAGCCCCACGCGGCCGAGCTGGGCGCCGCGCTGGCTGCCCTGCTGGCGGCGGTGGACGAGCTGGAATATGCTGCGGCGCTCGACCCGCTGGCCCGGCTGGCGCGCCAGCTCGGCGTCGACCTCGGGGAGCCCGCATGAAGCCCGCGCCGCAAAAGGTGTTGATTGCCGACGACGACGCCATCAACCGCGACGTCCTGTGCGAACTGCTGCAGCCCGAGTACACGGTGCTGCTGGCGAAGAACGGCGCCCAGGCGCTGGAACGCGCCGCGCGCCACGTGCCCGACCTGGTGCTGCTCGACGTGATGATGCCCGACATGAGCGGCTACGAAGTGCTGCGCCATCTGCGCGCCACGCCCGCCACCGAGCACCTGTCGGTGATCTTCATCTCGGGCCTGGACCGGCCCGAGGACGAAGCGGCCGGCCTGAAGATGGGCGCCTCGGACTACATCGCCAAGCCCTTCAACGCCACCGTGGTGCTGGCGCGCGTGGCGCTGCACCTGCAGCTGGTGCGCCAGCGCCGCATGCTCGAGCACCTGGCCAACGTCGACGGCCTGACCGAGCTGGCCAACCGGCGCCGCTTCGACGAGGTGTATGCGGTGGAATGGCAGCGCGCGCGCCGCACCGGCGAGCAGCTGTCGCTGGCCCTGCTCGACATCGACTGCTTCAAGCAGTTCAACGACCTGTACGGCCACCCGGCCGGCGACCGCGCCCTGCGCGCCGTGGCCCGCGCCGCCGGCGCCCAGATGCGCCGCCCGGCCGACATGGCCGCGCGCTACGGCGGCGAAGAGCTGGTGCTCCTGATGCCGGACACCGACGCCAAGCAGGCGGAATATGTGGCGAACGCGATCCGCGAAGCCGTGGCGCTCAGCGCCATCGCCCACGCCGGCTCCAGCGCCGCCGACTGGCTGACGGTCAGCATCGGCGGCGCCACCTTCCTGCCCGACAGCGGCGAACCGGCCGCCGCCCTGTTCGAGGCCGCCGACGCGCATCTCTACAAGGCCAAGCAGGCCGGCCGCGACCGCGTTATCTGGCGCATTTAAACAACAGGGGTCAAGTCTGCCATCCGGACACGAGCTCATCAGTTATTTGCAGTCGAAGCGCGCGCCCGGGCTTCACTGTCCGAGATCGTTCTGGCGTGCTAGAAAAAATGCCTGCTTGCCTAAAGAGCAACAGCCTTCTACACTGTGCCAATTTGGTCGTCCGCCATCAGCCTGCAGCGGACCTTATCACCACACCTGCCAGTGACCGGGCAAGCGCCTATGACCAGGACTACTTATCTCATCACGCTTTCTCTTGCATTCGCGGCGCAACATGCCGAAGCGTGCCAACCGCTACCGCAACAGCGTTATGCTGCGACCGAGCAGAGAGTGAAAGAGCGATTTGACAGCGTGGACTCGGTCGAACTCGTTACTCTCCAACGTGCAGACCTCGTGAAAATCAAAAAAGGCGGGATCGATTTCGAGATGGATGCGGAACGTGCCGTATTCCGGGTGGACCGTGTATTCAAAGGCAAGTCAAAACCAGGTGACACCCTGGTATTCACCTCTTCGGGAGCCTGTGCATTCAGCACGGTCGGAAATCCGACATTCAAGCATCATCTCGATGCATCGACCGGCAAACCTGCCATCCTGGAAAAGCAATGGCTGATCTATCGGAACGCAAGCGAACAAACAGAGATCACGGACTCGGATTTCACGCGTCCGATCAACCAGGCTTTTTCTGATATCGACGTGCTCGAGCGTATTGTCCGCACGCGGCGCTGAGCCTGTTGCTGCAGGCCGCGGCGCGGCGTCCGTGTCGGCGCCAGGCCGATGACAGCCTGTACTGAACGGCTGGCATCAGCCGCACCCGATATACCGATCAGTGTTGGCGTGTGAATGAAGTCAGCCTTGACCTGCAATTGCTCTAACGCTGGCGCAATGTCCCCGCCCACACGCCCCGTGGATGCATGCGCTCCGCGCCGGAGCACGCCACCAGCCAGCTACAGCCGAGCCCGTGTCCGGATGGCAGACTTGACCCCCGTTGTTTTTATGTGACTATTGGATAGTTTTCGATTAATTCTAACTGGTAATATGCCTTCCTTCGCAAGCTGGCTCCGGAACGGGCCGGCATGAAGGAATCCGCACGGATGCTCAGGTCGCGGGCGGCTCGGTGGCGCGCAGCATGCACTGCGACAGGCGGTCGAAGTGCAGCAGCGCCGCTTGCGTGAGCTCGATGCGTTTGCGCCGCGTGTCCTCGGTATCGGCCAGCATGATCCAGCCCTTCTCGCGCATCGACTTGAGCCGGTTGTGGACGGTGGCCGGGGCGCCAAGCTCGTTGTTGCCCATGACGTCGCGCACGCTCAGGCGCTGCTCGGTCTGGCCGGCGCGTGCGATTAGCGCCAGGATGCGCTCTTCCAGCGGATCGAGCTCGGGCAGCGACGGCAGGCCGCGCAAGGCTTCGGTCAGCTGGAGAAAGCGCAGGTAAATGTCGGCGGGGCGGGTTTTCTTCATCGTTTGTGGTTGCGAATGGCGTCCTGGTCCGGCCAGTCCGGACTATTTTACTGCACCAGGGTATGAAACAGCTTCAACTGCACGCGCTCATGGTTGGCGCCACCATCGTGATGTTCGGCGCCGCACTCGCTGTCAACGAATTGTTCTTCCTCCGTTTCGAATTCGCCGCCGGCATCAACTGGATCTATTTGCCGGCCGGCGTGCGCCTGCTGTCGACCCTGCTGTTCGCCGAAGCCGGCGCCGTCGGCCTGCTTCTGGTCGGCTGGGCCGCCTGCGCTTTCCTGTTCTTCCCCGACGATCCGCTGCGCTCGGTAGCCGGCGGTTTCCTCGGCAGTGTCGCGCCCTACCTGGTCTATCTCATGATGCGGCACCGCTTCGGCCTGCAATCCTCGCTGGCGAACCTGACGCCGGCACGGCTGCTCTGGTGCGCCCTGGTCTACTCCATCGCCAGCCCGCTGCTGCACCACCTCTGGTTCGGCCTGGTCGAGCACAAGCCCGACCTGCTGCGCAGTTTCGTGGCGATGGCGACCGGCGACTTCTGCGGCACGATCGTGGTGCTGTACGGCGCCAAGCTGGTGCTGGAATGGCTGGCGCCGCGCCGCCGCGCAACATGAGCGACAGCCTCCAGGCCGGCATCTTGTCCAGATCGTATCAAAAATCAGATCGATAGCAAACAAGTTTCTAAGAGGAAAAATTAATTTTCTTCTTGCTCTGGTTTTTAGAACGAACTCCACTATAATTCCCGGCTGCAATATTTCAAAATAATAATGACGCTGGCGCTGGAGCAAGTTCTTGCAGCATGAGCTTGGTGCATCGCGGGCGTCCCACCAGGGAAGACCATGAAGAAACGACTCTTGACGTTGGCACTCGCACTGGCGCTGGCGCCGGCCATGGCCAAGGACTTCGAAGCGACCGGGCGCGGCAGCGCCGCCATCGCGGCCGGCAATCCGCAAACGGTCAAGGCCCTGTCGCTGGCCGCGGCCAAGCAGCAGGCACTGGTGGCCGGCATCAACAAGATCAACGGCCCGGACTCCGCCGCCGACCCGAAGGTGGCCGCCAGGCTGCCGGGCATCCTCGACCAGCTCGGCGACGAGCGCTTCGTCAACCGCCGCAGCCAGGCCGTCGGCGAAGCCTACGAGACCAGCGTCACCCTGCTGATGGACGACAAGGAGTTCCGCACCCTGCTCAGCGACGCCGGCATCGCCGCCAACACCAGCACCGCGCGCAGCTTCTCGGTGCTGGCGGTGATGGACGAATTCTTCACCACCCCGACCGACCTGAAAGCCCCGCTGGAGGAACTCGAAGAGTTCAGCCACGAGAAGGGCAACTCGTTCAAGGACAAGTCGATCGCCACCAGTTCGAACAAGCGCGCCGCCTCCAGCGCCGCCAGCGCGAATTCCAGCATCGACGCCAGGATGGCGGCTTCCGGCAAGCAAAGCAGCTCGCACGACAGCCGGCTCGACGCCAGCGGCTCGGCCTCGATGTCGGCCGCCGCGCGCGACCCTTACGGCTCGGCATCCATGGCCGGCGCCGCATCGAACAGCGTCTCGGCACGCGACAAGGGCGCATCGAGCGAGCAGTACGCCGCCTCCGGTTCGATCAAGGCCGCGAGCGCCAGCAGCAGCGCCTCGGCCAGCGCCAGCAGCAGCGCGTCGCTGTCGGCCAAGAACGTCGCCGCCGAGGAGCACGACAACGTCCACTATAAAAAGCTGATCCGCTACCAGCCGCAGAACCGCGGCCCGGAAAAGACCAGCCTGACCTACAACGCCCTCAAGGGCCAGATGCAGGACTACGACCTGAAGGTGCTCGACAACGATCTCTTCAAGAGCAAGTACTTCCAGAACAAACCGGTCACCATCGAGCAGATGCAGCAAAGCGCCGACCTGGCGAAGTACGTGGGTTTTGCACGCAGCGATGCCAAGGCCGATTTCTTCATGCTCGGCACCTCGGTCATCATCGACTCGGGCCGCAACGCCGCCAGCGGCGAATTCGTCTGCACCGGCGTGATGACCGTGAAAACCTTCTCGACCGCCAGCGGCGAAGACATCGCCTCGGAAACCACGTCCGAGTCGGCATCGGGCCAGAACCCGAACGACTGCGCGGCGAACGTCTCGAAGAAGCTGGCAGCCGTCGGCGGTCCGGCCGTGAGCGCGCGCATCGCCGAATACTGGAAGCGCCGCAGCACCTACGGCCGCGAGTTCATCGTCACCCTGCAGGGCAAGGACCTGGGCGACAGCGCCACGCGCGGCCTGGCGAAAGCCATCAAGGCCATCGAAGGCGTGGAAAAATCGACCCTGCGCAGCCAGACCGACAACGAGTACCAACTGGTGGTGGTCTACAAGGGCGAATCGCTGAAGGACGAGATCGACGACCGCCTGGACGCCCTGCCCGCCTTTGCGTCGCGCCGTTCGCGCGTGGAGAGCGACCAGATCACGATTTGCATGAGCACCTGCGCAGCGCCGGCAGCGGCGCCGGCGGCGGCCGCGAAAGGCAAGAAGAAATGAAGCACCGCCTGCTTGCCTGCGCCCTGGTGGCGGCCTGCGCCCTGGGCAGCGCGCAGGCGCTGGCCGCGTCGGCGCTGAAGCTGTATCCGGTGCGCGGCCTGTTCCAGCCGGCCAATGACGCCGGCCTGATCCACGCCGCCTTCCGCGAGGCGGTGCCGGCGGCGGCCGGCGGCGACTACTTCCAGGGCGAGTTCCGCAAGGCCTTCCCGGATGCGGTGACCAACGTCGCCGACAAGGACCGCCGCTTCACCCTGGTCAGCTCGGTGCAGATCGCGCGCGCTTCCAGCTATACCGTGGACAAGGTCGACGGCACGACCGACGTGCTGGCGCCGGTCTCGGGCAGCCTGTACTTCACCAATGCCGTCAGCGGCGAGGTGCTGTACACGGTGGCTGCCACCTATTACGCCCGCGCCACGGTGGCGAAGGGCAGCCTCGACGCGGCGCGCCGGCAGGCCATGTTCCAGGAAGCCTGGCGCGGCCTGGTGGCCGAGCTCCTGGCCCGCGCGCGCAGCCAGTTCAAGCCGCACACGGTGGCCGCCACCGTCAAGCGCGACTGGAACGGCCTGTACCTGCTCGACCGCGGGCGCGAGGCCGGCGTGGCGAAGGGCGACCTGCTGTCCGACGCCGAGGGCAATACCCTGGAGGTAGTGCATGCGGCGCCCGGCTATGCCGTCGGCACCGCCAGCCTCGGCAAGATTGCCAGGGGCGCCAGCTTTGCACGCGAGACGAACGCCGACCTGAACGAACTGAAACGCCCGCGCGTGATGGTGCTGGTGGACACGGCGGGCGTGCCGGCAGCCATGCCGCCCGAGATCGTCGGCCAGCTGTTCACCGACCAGCTGGGCGCCAAGGCGGCCCTGAGCGTGGTGCAGGTCAATCCGCTCTTCACGCAGGTGCTGGAAACGGCGTTCTCGAGCACCGCCCTGTCGAACGAGCACCGCGGCAAGCGCGAGCTGCCCGACTACTTCCTGCGCTTGAGCATTCCCGAGTCGCGCAGCTTCGAGCTGCCGTCCTCGCTGAAGGGCCGCAGCGTGCGCAGCTACCGCACCGTCGCCACCGCCGAACTGGTCGACCGCAGCGGGCGCGTGATCTTCGCCACCCGCGGCACCGACCGCGGCGACGACGAGGTGGTGGCCGGCATGGCGCTGGACGAAGCCAGCCGGCGCGAAGTCTCGCTCAAGAACGCCCTGCTCGACCTGGCCGCGCGCATCGGCAGCGAGCTGAAATTCGAGCAGAGCGCGCTGGCGCTGGAATCGAACGCGCCGCTGCGCCTGCAGGACCGCGACGGCATGCTGGCGCCCGGCGCCCAGCTGACCCTGTTCCGGAATATCGGCCGCGTCGACGGCATCGCCGGCGAGGTGCGCGTGCCCTTCTTCGACACCGCCGTCGAGAGCCTGGATGCCGGCGCCGCCCAGCTGGGCGCGGGCCTGGCGCTGACCGGCACCCCGGTGGCGCCGGCCGTGGGCGACCTGGCCCTGGTCGACACCGTGAATGGCGTCAAGCATGCCACGCGGCGCCGCTTCGCCGCCTGCGGGCCGGCCGAGCAGCTCGGCGCCATGGCCCTGCCGGCCTTTGGCGAACTGGCCTACAACAGCTTCGCCGGCGGCTACCGCGCACCCTGGTACTCGCCGGCCGTGTTCGCGCAGGTGCAGGACCTGGTCGGCCCGGACACGCGCTTCAAGGCGCGCCTGGCGCCGGTGGCGGCTTCCGCCGCTGCGGACTATTGCGCGCAGGCGGTCTACCGCATCGATCCGGCCCCGCCGACCTGCAGCGGCGAGCCGCGCGTGTGCCAGGACCACGCCACCGTGCGCATCACCTGGCGCATCCGCCAGGGCGAGCAGGTCGTCGCCCGCAGCGGACTGGAAAGCAAGGTGGCCGGCGCCGGCTACCTGGACGGCGCGCCCGACGCCGCCCGCAAGAACGCCTTCGACAGCAACCTGCTCGACGCAGCCGGGAAGCTGGCCGGGGATATCGCAGCAGGTCTCAACAACCAGAAGTTCAACTCACCATAACAAGGGATAAGCCATGAAAATCCAACACATCGTCCTCGCCGCCGCCCTCGCCGCCGCTACCGTCGCCGCGCCACAAGCCTGGGCCATCGACTTCGGCCTGCCGAAACTCGGCAAGACCAACAGCGCCGGCAGCGGCAACGTCGAAGCCGACATCAAGGCCTTCCTGCAGACCGCCGACGAAGCGCGCACGCTGACCGGCCAGTCGGCCTTCTCGCTGGGCCAGGCACTGCTGACCAAGACCGAGATGGAAGCCGCCGCAGCCGCGCTCGCAGCGGCCAATGCCATCACCGACCCGAAAGAGAAGGAAGTGGCCAAAGCCAAGGTCATGACCGACGTCCAGGCCCAATTGGCCAAGGTCGACTTCGACGCCGCCGCCAAGGAACTGGCCAAGGCCAACGACAAGAAGAAGAACGCCCTGATCGGCAACTCGATGTTCAACTTCGTGCTCGGCCTGCTGAAGGACAAGGAACTGGCAAGCCGCGGCTCGGCCCTGGCCTCCTCGGTCGCCAGCAACCCGATGCTGCTGTCCAAGGCCGGAGAAGTCAAGGACGTGCTGAGCTCGCTGTCGAGCCAGATGGGCGACATGGGCAAGATCGCGACCGGCCTGCAGAAGATGGCCAGCACGATCAAGTCGGTGCCGCTGCCAACCAGCGCCAGCGCCGCGCCGGTCGCCATCGCTGACTGAAAATATTTGTAATAGACAACAAAAAAGATGCACTGAGTCATTAAAGTAG
>Ga0308160_10005636_pt1 | contig 12987 bp, 7 predicted proteins | sample PhyFR1_FD_201036 | JGI IMG/M metagenome (GOLD analysis project Ga0308160, IMG submission 201036) | Phyllosphere microbial communities from UC Gill Tract Community Farm, Albany, California, United States - DLSLF.R1 | ecosystem: Host-associated > Plants > Phyllosphere > Unclassified | place: USA... | reverse complement strand
AGCAGATCAGTCGGAACTATATGCTTGAACTATTGCCCACCAAAGTTCCCTACGGTGGCGATCAAGGTTGCGCCACAAGTGGTCTTGTGCCCATCGTAGGCGACGGCAACCCCGTCAATGACGTGGTTTGGGTCTCCTTCGGCAATGGTGCATTTGTCATGTCCTTTGATGGGGCAACTGCATACATCCCCAACGCGAGCCACTGGAATGCCATCAACCGTAAAATGATCTGCGTCGGCACTCTCGACCTTGCCGCCGTGAGATGTGGGGTCACCAAGACGAATCACATTTCGCATGGATTAACCTTTTGTTTGCGGAGAGGTTTGGTCGTTTCGACTTCTTTCGGTTGCGTTGCCACTAGCGTTTTTGGCAGCAACGTTATCGGGAGAACCTTGTGCGATTGTTTGCGTCTCCTCGATTGTGTCGACGTGAACTGGTGCATCGTCATAGCTGACTAGTTTCCACATCGTCGCCGTGCGGTAAGTAGGCCTTTCTCCCTTCAGCTTTTGCCATATGGACGGTTCGCCGAGAGATATCACATGCGGCATACGTTCGCCTGCCTTGATGTGCTGCCGCCGATCACCCTGCGTATCTTTCGGTTCATCCGGCACCCACCAGCCCGTTTGCGGGCACGTGCGGCCAGTTGCCGCAAGCTCGCCGAGTGGAAGCCTGGGGCCAGAGTCCGTTTCGGCCGTCTTGACTGCCGCGGCGCCCGTTGGACGCACGCGGATAGTGCTGGTGATCTTGTCCCAAACCGCGATGGCTTCTTCGTCAGTCAGACTAGCTTTGGTTGCGCCGGCGACGTTGTCGGCGACGCCAGTCTGCATCTGTATTTCTACATAAGGTTTCAACGGGTCCGATGGCACACCTCTGAAATCCATAGCGAAATCGTGAATCGAGTGTATTTCCGCCTGTTCTGGGGTACGCGACAGGGCTTCAAAGCCGTTCAGCCAGTCGTGGATCTGCCGCGCCCCTCTGCGCAAGTCTTTGGTTTTTATCAGCGGATTGTTGGGATCCTGAGCTTTCTGGTTCTTCTCGAGCTGAGTGAGCCGCCACTCCAGCGAGTGGCTCTCTTCATAATGGGGATTCGACGGTCCGACAAAAATTGAGAGGTGCGTGTCAGGAAATTCCTTCAAACGAAAGCCAATACGAATGAGTTCTGCAGGCGCTTCCTCGCCTGGAGACGGGTTGTCAGGGAGGAAAGCATGTTCGATACAGTTGCCGGGCTCAATTGGGATGTCGTTCTCAGAACGTTGCTTCAGGCGCCGGGCGATGCTCTTGATGAGTGATACAGTTCGATCTCTGTCGCTCCTTAAAGGACGTGCATTAATGACAATTCCGTCATTATTCAGCCTGAAATACCCGTTGATCTTGAGCCCATTGATGGCTTGAAAATCTTCGTAACCGATAACGACTTTGCCTTCATGTTGGGGCACATGTTCTACCGACAGTAGCAAGGGAACGTCATCGTGGTTGATGGCCTTCTCGCTGTTGAGCTCATCGATAAATTTTTGCGCCAGGTTCTCCACTTCAGCTACGCCATTGGGCAGTACGCTTATACCAAGTGACACATCAGTTTCCCCCCATGCTACGGTTGCCGAGGACGGCAAATCGACCATGAATCTTCCAAAGCAAACGGTCTTGGTTTTCTGGAACACGGCCTGGAGGCGGGGCGTAAGTGCGGTCATATGAGGGGTCTTCCATTCTTTGAGAGTGTGATCGCAGGCAGCAAGCATCAAGAGCACGGCGGCAAGAGGAACAATGTGAAGACGTGTTATTACGCGCATATAAATATCCTTTTCAGCATTTCCATGTAGCCGTCTGAGCGATACGCATAATGCTGTACAACGTCGATGCAATTGCTCGAGGATTTTTGTAACTTGCCTGGTGTTCGTAACCGGTCTGGCGGAACACGCCTTTGAACACTCCACTCTTCAGCTGATGGTCGGCAGATTTCGCTGGGACGGTCTGGTCGCCTGGCGCCGAAGGCGGAAGGATAGTGGCATATATTGGCTTGGGTACCTCAAAATCGACAATTTTGAAGGCCTTGCTGTTTAGAGGATCCCATCGAACGAGTTCCACCCGCCCTTGCTTAGTGTCACCAAGGATGGGCCAATCTTGCCAGCCCGTCGGGTCAGCGCAGCTCTTATCGATTTCCCATATGACTTCGCCAAAGCTCCGTCGCGCTTGGTCGGCACCGTAATGTGCATAACTGTTGGGATGAAACGTTTGATCGATCTGTCGATGGAAGCCCTGGGCCTTATCGAGATACTCGCACGTCCGCTCGAAACTGCCACCGCCTAGTCTTGGTGCGATACTCCATCAGAGCTAACGAATCACGCACCACCAATTCGTAGGTCGCTAGAGCGCCATCATTCTGGCAGAAGCTTCCTGTCTGAAGAGTGTTGGAGCTGTCCCAGCTGGCTGTGTAGTAAGCGGAAATAGAGCGCGGACAATGATCGATGGTAAAACTTGGAGATAGCGTGACGTTGATACGCTTCAAGTCTCTACGTTTTGGCACGTGCTGCGGTTGTGATTCTGTACGCTCGGCTATATACGGCTGGCCAAAGCTGAGGCAAACGTATTACAAGCAATTGTGCAGTCAGGTTATCCCGGCCTGATTCACATTAATCCGTCTCCACGAAGCCGGGAGATTCAGATCGCCTCCGAAGAGGCCTATCAATGCCATTTCTCGCACACTTTCAATGGCGTAGGGTGTCAATCAAACCGAAGGTCTAACCATTCATCAACGGTTGGCACAACACCACATCTAAACTTTGCGCCAACCGCCTCCTGGTTCATCTACCGCTTCACTGGCTGCGCTCAGCACCAATTCAATCATCCGCCTCCACCGGCGCCGCCCTGAGCGCATGCGGCCGAATCAAATCCAGCCGCACCGCGTATCCCACCCCGCCCCGGGATGCATCCGCAATGATCTGCCCGGCATCATTGATCCCCCGCGAAAAATCGACGGTCCACCCCGACCGCCGATCAATCAGCGTGTTTAGGCTCTCCATCCGCTTGCCACGGTAGATGAACGGGCCCAGGTGATTGCTGTTGCCAACCACATGCCCATGGTTGTTGATGGCCTGCGCCGTGCTGAACCGGTAGTTGCCGGCAGGGCGCGTGTCGATCAGTTGCGGGCGGCCGTGGGTCCACACGGTTGCCAGCGCCTCGCGGAAGGTTTCCGTCGAGGTGTAGCCGGCGACCTGGCCGCGGTCGTTGATGTCCAGGCCGTAGTTGGGTGTGTTGCCGAAGCTGCCGAGCTGGCGGATGACGCCGTTGGTCCAGACAAAGGCATAGAACGGAATTTCCGGAGCGAACAGCGACCCGGACTCGCCGGTGACCTGGTTGCGGTTGTTGAGCGCCTCCGGTTGCGTGGTGGGGTTGGGATAAGGCAGCGTGCCGATGTCGCGGTAGCTGCCGTTCGGCGCGCGCAGGTAGCCGCGCGGGTTGGCCCCGGCAGGGTCCGTCGTGGGCGGAGTGCTCGTCGCCAGGATATACCCGGCATTGTTGATGTCCACGTAGCGGGTCGGCTGGCCGCGAACGGCGTTCAGCTGGCGGAAGCTGCCGCGGGAATACACGTAGCCGCGCGCCTGGCCGGTGCTCGTGGTCCAGTTGCCGAGGACGTCGCCCTTGTCGTTGATGCCCACCGCGATGTTCGAGGTGCTGCCCGGCAGGTTCAGGTTGACCACGCCCCGGCCGTAGTTGACGAAGCTGCGGTAGGTGAGGGTACCGGTCGAAATGATGCTGGTGACGGCGCCGGCCGCGTTGATGGCGGTCGGCCGGCTGTTGGCCGGCCCGACGATCGTGACGCGGTATTCCGCGTAGCCAGGGGATGCGCTGGCCAGGCCGGCAGCGAGCGACAGCACGACCAGCGAGATGCGATTGCGTACTAGCATGACAATCTCCAGAAGTTGAAGCCGGCTGTGCAGCACGATGGCACCGGCGGAACGTGAAACCCGCCACCAGGGTGACTTCAGAACTCAAGCGCGGTGCACATCAGTTGCTGTCCTGGTCGCCTTCAAGCTGAGGCGCAGCCAGCACGTTCGGCCGGATCAGGTCGAGCCGCACTGCGTACTGCACCCCATTGCGCATCGCGTTCGCCGCGATCTGCCCCGCATCGTTGATCGCTTGCGGCGAGAAAATATCCCACCCGAGCCGCCGGTCGATCAACGCGTTCAGGCTTTCCATGCGCCGCCCGCGCCAGATGAAGCCCGACAGATGATCGCTGGCTCCCACGACATGTCCATGGTTGTTGATCCCCGCTCCGGAACTGTTCCGCTCCTCGACCGGCGCCCGCCCATCGATATTGATCAGCCGTCCATTGCTGTACACGAAAGCCACGCGGTCGCGGAACCCTTGCGGCAGCGACATGTAGCCCGTGACCTGCCCGCGGTCGTTGAGCGCCAGGCTGCCATTCGGCGTAAAGCCGAAGTCGCCCAGATCGCGCATGACGCCAGCGGTCCAGGAGAACGCGCGCAGCGGCTGATCCGGGAAGGTCAGCGGACCGGATTCGCCGGCGATCTGCTTGCGGTTGTTGATCGCCAGCGCGTGGTTCATCGTTGCCGGCGCGGTCGACAGACTGCCGATGTCCCTGAACTGTCCGCCCGGCGTACGCAGGAAGGCGCGCTCGCCGGCGGAGCCGGGAAGGAAGACGTTCGCCGTCGCATAGCCGGCGTTGTTGATGTCGGTGTAGGTGGTCCTCGCGTTTGCCGGGACTCCGGCGACGGTGCCGATGTCGCGCTGCCGGCCCTGGTCATGGATGAAGCCGCGCTGACTGCCGTTGCTGGTGGTCCAGTTGCCGAGTATCTGGCCCTTGTCGTTGATGGCGACGGCGCTGCTCGCACTGCCGCCCAGCGTGCCCAAGGTGGTTACGTCCTTGCCGCGGTTGACGAAGCCGCGCGAGGGCGAACTGCCTGGCGCGCCAAGGTAATAGGTACCAACCACGACGCCGGCGGCGTTGATGTCGTTGGCGTAGCTGTTGGCCGGCCCGACGACCGTGACCCGGTACTCCGGATAGCCGTGACCGGCGTGCGCCATGGACGCGGTGAACGATAACAGGAGCAGGGAAAGACGATACAGGATGCGCATGACGATCTCCAAGGAAAAGTAAGCCGCGACATTGACCAGGAATCTGTCTCGCCAGGAAATAATCCCTTAAGAAACAACGCATTAGGTGATATGCTTCGCGTCACAAGCCACGGTACGCCATCACTGCCGGGCCGGTTTGGCGCCGCACAAGCCGGAGCTGGCACACGGCAAAGGGAGCACCAGCGCGCCATGTAAAAAACGCAACGCACGACCTTGCTCGGCCGCACCCATTTGCCTAGACTGGTCCAACCCCTCCAGTCCTGTCCCACACCAGACGCATGCACGCCCCGGGCGCAGCAGCGCACGATGGCCTGAATCCGACGAGCGCTTCGCCGGCCAGGCCCTCCTGTTGTTTGCCACCGCAACCACGAAGGAGGGAATCATGCTTAGTCACATGGAAAGGGTGAGCCGGGTGCGCACGATGCTGCACCAGGTCTCGCCCGGCGACGACCTCGACTCGCTGCCCATCCCGCCGCCCGACCAGGTCGGCGACCTGCAGCCGATGAGCACGGCCGGCGACCACCGCCCCGGCGCCGTGCCGCAGTTCGGCTATAACGATGCGCTCGAGGGCATCCGCAAGCTGAAGGAACAGCGCGACGACCAGGTCAGCCCCAGCGAGCTGTTCGGTGTCGAGGCGATCGTGCTGGCCCACGACCGGCCGGCCGTGTTCGTGCGTGCCGGCACCTACGACCAGCTGGGCGGCGTCTGGAGCCAGCTCGATACGATGGAGATGCGCAACCGCATCAATCCGCTGCTGGGTTCGATCGGCCGCATCGAGCTGCCGAACATGTATACCGTGCCGTATGGCGGCACCGGTTTCCTGGTCGGTCCCGGGCTGTTGATGACCAACCGCCACGTGGCGCGCCTGTTTGCCGAAGGGCTCGGCGTCGAGGGCCTGATCTACCGGCCGGGCGACGCGCTGGTCGACTTCGCATGCCAGATCGACAGCGACCCGGCCCAGGCGTCTTACCTCACGGTCGAGCGCGTGCTGATGATCCATCCGTACTGGGACATGGCCCTGGTGCAGGTGAGTGGCTTGCCGCCGAACTATCAGCCGCTGACGCTGTCGGTGCGCGCGCCCGAGGACCTGGTCAACCGCGACATGGTGGCGGTCGGCTATCCGGCGCGCGACGACCGCAACGATCTCGCCTTGCAGGACCGCATCTTTGCCGGCGTCTACAACGTCAAGCGCCTGCAGCCGGGCAAGATCCGGCGCCGCACGCGGGTGCGCAGTTTCGAGAACGAGGTCAACGCGATGGTGCACGACAGCTCGACCCTGGGCGGCAACTCGGGTTCGGCGCTGATCGACGTGTCCACCGGCCACATCGTCGGCCTGCATTTCGCCGGCGAATACCTGAAGGCAAACTACGCCGTGCCCAGCTACGAGCTGGCACGCGATGCCCGCGTGGTCGCGGCCGGCGTGCAATTCGATGGCCGGATTGCCGTCACCGACCAGTGGCAGCCGGCCTGGCACTTTGCCGACGGCAGGGGCGGGCGACGCATGTACGAGGGGGCGCAGGTCCCGGTGCAGACCGTCCAGCCGGCAGCGCGTGAAACCGGCGACACCGGCGCACTCCAGATCCCGATCAACCTGCGCATCACGGTGGATGTCAACGGCACGCCGCAAGTCGGCCTCGGCGCCACGCCCGACGAACGCCCCATGGCCCGGCCCGGCATCAAGCCATCCAGGGCGCGCGGGCGCATGTCGATGCGGGAATTGACCGAGATGATGCGCGACCCCAGCGTCAGCGAAACCGAGCTGCGCCCCTATTTCGTGGGCGATCCGACGCTGGCGAAACCTTTTGCGCCGGGCATCATCCCGAATCCGGAACTGGTCGACATCGCCCAACCGCGCGATATCGTCGAGGGCGCGATGGCCATGTCCTGGGCGAATGGTCTCAGCCGCATGCGGCGCCAGGCGGCTTTCCAGGCGCGCATCGCCGCCGGCGACCGCAAGCCGGTGCTGGTATCCGAGGGTGATTCCTGGTTCCAGTTCCCGGTGCTGCTGTCGGATGTGATCGACGGCTTGACGGGCGACTACAACGTCTGGAGCGTCGACGCGGCCGGCGACACCTTGCAGAACATGGTCTTCGATGGCGCCGAGTACATGCAGGCGCTGCGCCGCAACGCCGGCAACGTGAAGGCCTTCCTGTTCTCCGGCGGCGGCAACGACATCGTCGGCGAGGATGGGCGCGGCAAGTCGGTGGTGACGCAAATCGTCAAGCGCTTCCAGGCCGGGCAACCAGTCAGTTGGTATCTCGATACGCCGGCGGTGGAGCAGAAGCTGCGCTTCGTCGAGGATTGCTACCGGCGCGTGCTGGACAACGTGGCACGCGAGTTTCCGAATCTGCCGGTGGTCTGCCACGGCTACGATTACGCGCTGCCGGGCGGTGGGCCGGGCGAGACGCGCCATCCCAGCTGGGCCGCCGTCGACAAGTGGCTGGGGCGGCCGATGCGCGAAGAGCTCGGCATCGAAGACCCGGCGCTGCAGCGCGCCATCGTGCACGAGCTGATCGACCGCCTGAACCTGGTCTTGCAGCGCCTGTGCGGGGCCAGCTATCCGTCCGGCCTGTTCCGGAATGCCTGGCATGTGGACGTGCGCGGCACCGTCGGCGCGCGCTGGGCCGACGAGCTGCATCCGACCGACGATGGGTTTGCCTCCGTGTCCGGGCTGTTCGGCAATGCGCTGCGCAAGGCCCTGCGTTCGCCGGATGAAAGCGTGGCGCCGGACATGCGCGAGGAAGTGCGCACGCCGAATATCGGTGACGATGTCGGCGAGCAGGCGCCGGGCACCGGGCCGGAGCTGGCGCCGCTGTCGTCTTCCTACATCGATTCGGCGCGGCCGTGGCGGCTGGCGAAGGCGATCACGGCCTTGCGCGAGGAGGTGAACCGGCAGGCGCCGAACCGCAGCAAGCTCAGCGATGGCACCATCGGCGACGCCGCGCACCGCTCGCGCGACTCGGACCACAATCCCTGGATCGAGGATGGCAGCACGGGTGTCGTGTCGGCGATCGACATCACCCACGATGCTGCGGGCGGATGCAGTGCCGAAACGCTGGCGCAGTCGCTGCAATCGGGGCGGGATGGGCGGATCAAGTATGCGATCTGGAACCGGCGGATCATGAGCTCGTATGCGCACAACGGGACGGCGCCGTGGGTGTGGCGCAGCTACAGCGGCTCGAATCCGCATACCAAGCACGTGCATATCTCGTTGAATTCGGAGAAGAGTGATTACGATTCGACGGCGCCGTGGCGGATAGCGGTGTAGGCGTACTGTTACCGCTTGGATGGCTTCGTAGGGTGGACGGGTTTCCCGTCCACGCGTTCAACCACACTTGGCGCTGCCGTAACGCTGGCTTTGTTTGAACGCGTGGACGGCAAGCCGCCTCTCGTGGCCCGGTCCACCCTACGTGCTTATCGGAAATATTTGATCTGCCTCAAGGACCGTCCTTGCATCCTGCTTCATCCTTGCGTTCGCTCAACCGAACGTACAAGAAGCCGCGTCCCGCCGACGCCACCACCGATGACCAGAAAAAAGTTCGACATCGACGCCATGACCGACCTCATGGCGCCGGATTCCGCCACGTCCGCCCAATACCGCGCCTACCTCGAATTCGACGAACGCGATGCCCAGCTGCTGCGCGACGTCCATCCCTACCTGCAGGCGCACCAGTCCGACGTCGTGCTTGCCTTCTACGAACACCTGCTGCGCTTCCCGCGCCTGCGCCAGCTGCTCGACAACCGCCACGCCTTTGCCCGCCTCAAGCACTTGCAGGCCATGTATTTCGACAGCCTGACGGCCGGCGACTACGACGACGCCTACGAGCGCAACCGGGTGCGCGTGGGCCTGGTACACCAGCACGTGGGCCTGGAAATCCGCTGGTACATCGGCGCCTACCGCAAGTACCTGGCGGAACTGGCGCCGATCCTGCGCCAGGCCCTGGCCGCCACGCCGGAACGCTACCAGCCGACCTGGGACGCGCTGCTGAAACTGATGTGCCTCGACATGAGCCTGGCCCTCGACACCTACGAGCAGGCCGGCCGCATCGAACTCTCGGGCCTCAAGAATTACGCGGAACAAGTGATCACCAGCTTACCGTCTGGCGTGATGGTGATCGATGCTGCACGCCAGGTGCGCACCGTCAATCCGGCGATGTGCGCGATGCTGGGGGTGGCGGCGCCCGCCGGGGACATCGATTTCGGCGACTTCCTGCACCTGCCGGAACTGTGCGAACGCATCGACGTCGCCCTGCGCGTGCCCAGCCATTGCGAGGAACTGATGCTGACCCTGCCGGCCGAGCTGCCCGCCGCGGAGCCGCGCTACCTGCGCTGCGCCCTGTCGCGCGCCTTGCTCGACGGCGAAAACCTGCTGCTCCTGATCGCCGAGGACCTGACGATACCGATGCGGGCCAAGGCCGCGCTGCGCGACAGTGAGGAACGTTTCCGCATCGCCTTCGATCACGCCGCCGTCGGCCTGGCCCAGGCCGCGCGCGACGGGCGCTGGCTGCGCGCCAACCGCAAGTTCCAGGAAATCGTCGGCTACAGCGAGGAAGAACTGAAAACCATGAGTTTCCGCGAGATGTCGCTCGACTCCGAGCTGCTGGCGAGCGAAGCATCCTTGCGGCTCCTACTGGCGGGCGAGATCCCGAGCTACGCCATCGAGAAACGCTATGTGCGCAAGGATGGCCAGCCGGTGTGGGTGAATGTGGCGGTGTCGCGCATGGTGTCGGGCGATGGCGAGGTGAACCTGATGATTGTTGTGGAGGACATTGCCCGCCGCAAGCAGTACGAGCACGAGCTGCGCCACATGGCCAGCCACGACGTGCTCACCGGTCTTGCGAACCGCAGCCTGCTGATGGACCGCCTCGACCAGGCGCTGGCGCTGGCGCACCGCGACGAGCACGAAGTGGCGCTCCTGTTCATCGACCTCGACCGTTTCAAGACCATCAACGACAGCCTCGGGCACGAGGCAGGGGACCATGTCATCGTCGAAGCGGGGCGGCGCCTGGCCGCCATCGTGCGCGAAGGCGATACGGTGGCGCGGCTCGGCGGCGACGAGTTCGTGGTGCTGATGCCGGACATCCCGGATAGCAGCGCCGCCGCCGTGTTATCGAGCAAGCTGCTGGAAGCGCTGCTGCTGCCGATGAACGTGCTCGGCCACGAATTCTCGCCGGTGGGCAGCATCGGCATCAGCATCTATCCGCGCGACGGCCTGGACAGCAATGCGCTGTTGAAGAATGCCGACGCCGCCATGTACCGCGCCAAGGAACTGGGCCGGGGCAATTTCCAGTTTTATACTGAAGAGATGAACGCGCGCACCCTGGACCGGCTGCGCATGGAAAGCGGCCTGCGCCGCGCACTGGAACGGCACGAGTTCGTGCTGCATTACCAGCCGCAGATCGACCTGGCCACGGGCGAGCAGGTGGGCGTGGAGGCGCTGCTGCGCTGGTGTCCGCCGGGCGGGGAAACGGTGGCGCCCAGCGAATTCATTCCGATTGCCGAGGAAACAGGGATGATCGTCGAGATCGGCGCCTGGGTGCTGCGCGCCGCCTGCGAGCAACTGGTCGCCTGGTGCGAGGCGGGGCTGCCGCCCATGACCGTGGCGGTGAATTTGTCGGCGCGCCAGTTCCACCAGCAAAACCTGGTGCAACTGGTGGGGCAGATCCTGGCCGAGACCGGTTGCGATGCGTCCCTGCTGGAACTGGAAATCACGGAAAGCGTGGTCATGGCCGACCCGGCCGGCGCCACCGCGACCCTGCACGAGCTGAAGGAAATGGGTGTGAGCCTGTCGATCGACGATTTCGGCACGGGGCACTCGAGCCTGAGCTACCTGAAGCGCTTCCCGATCCACGCCCTGAAGATCGACCGCTCCTTCGTGCGCGATCTGACCACCGATGCCGACGACGCGGCCATCGTCTGCGCCGTGATCGCGCTGGCGCATACGATGCAGTTGAAGGTGATTGCCGAGGGCGTGGAAACCGAGGAACAATTGAATTTCTTGCGCGAGCACGATTGCGACCAGTTCCAGGGCTTTTTCTACAGCCCGCCGGTCAGCGCCGAGCGCCTGCGCAGTGCAATGGAGAGGCGCAGCCGCGCGCACTTGCGCACCTTCGTCGGCCCATCGACACGGCTTCGGCTGTCCGGAACCTAACGAGACGGCTGCGGGTTCGTTGCCGTGTTTGCCGTCACCGGCGCCAGTTCGCCCTGCCGGTCGAGCGCGTAGCGGTCGAGGTCGCGCGCCAGGAAGAGCCTGCCGTCGTAGGCCGCGCGCGCCTCCTGCTCGATCTCGCCCAGCTCGTGGTAGCGCGGGCTGAAGTGGGTCAGCACCAGGTTCGGCAGGCTCACCTCGCGCGCCAGGGCAGCCACCATCCTGGCCGAGCTGTGCATCGGCGCGGGGCCGACCTTGTCCAGGATCGCCTCGGTGTAGGTGGCTTCGTGGACCAGCACGTCGGCGCTTGATGCTTCCTGCGCCAGCAGCGCGGGCGTGTCGTTGTCGCCGGCAACGACGATCTTGCGCGGCTTCCTCGGCTGCTGGATGTAGTCGGCGCTGCGCACCGGGGTGCCGTCGGGCAGCACGATGTCCGTGCCGGCCTGCAGCTGGCCCCAGCCGGGGCCGGAGGGTATGCCGTCGCGGCGCAGCTTGTCGGTGTCGAGGCGGCGCTCGATCTGTTTTTCCGTGAAACTGTAGGCAAAGGTCGGCACCCGGTGCGAGAGCTCCGTGGTACGCACGGCCAGGTCGGGCAGGGCGTCGATGTCCATCGCCGCCGCGACGTCGATGAAGTCGATGGGGTAGGGCAGGGCCAGCTCGGTGGTTTCGCGCACCGCGTCCACGAAGCGCCGCACCGAGGGCGGCCCCACGATCAGCAGCGGCGCCGTGCGGTTCAGCAGGCCGGCGCTGGCGAGCAGGCCGGGCAGGCCGTAGCAGTGGTCGCCGTGGATGTGGGTGATGAAGATGGCTTGCAGGCTCATCAGCGAATAGCCGGTGCGCAGGATGCGGTGCTGGGTGCCCTCGCCGCAATCGACCAGCACCCAGGCCCTGGCGCCGGCGCGCAGGGCCAGGCCGGTGACGTTGCGGGCCCGCGTCGGGGTGCCGGCCGAGGTGCCGAGGAACTGGAATTCCATTGTTGTTCTCTGTTGGTCGATATCGCTTAGGATTATCGGACAAACGCGGCAGCACGGCAGTTTCATGCCGCGCGTCACGTCAACGAAAGGATCTATGCATCTCCGAAACAAGGAACTCGACGCCGCCTGCGCACAACTCGCGCGCATCCTGCTGGCGCGCCAGAACAGCGTGTCGCACGACATCCTCGACACCGTGACCACCCGCCTGCTGCAGGACGCGGCCCGGCATGCCGACTACGTCCAGCAACTGGGCCGCGACCCGAACATGGTCACGCGCGCCGTGCTGTACCTGATCGATACCCATGCGCATCCCGACCTGGGGGGCGACACCGCCTGGTTCCGGCCGATGCTGGCCTGCCTGCTGGAACTGGCTGCGCCGAGCCTGGCCTTGTCGGGCGCCGGGGCAAGCTTCCTGCTCGATGTGGAAGAGGGCGTGGCGCAATCGATTGCCGACAACGACGCCCGAAAATAGCTTAGCTGCGGCTGCTACGCAGCGTCGGCAGGTAGCGCCACAGATACAGGCTGACGCTGGCGCCGATCAAGACCAGCGCCACGCGCAGGCCCAGGTGCTCGAAGCGCACGATCGCGACCAGCAGCGAGCTCCACATCATGACCGAGGCGACGATCTTGGCGCGCAGCGGTATCCCGTTGCCGGCCTCGAAATTGCGCAGGTAGACGCCGAACACGCGGTGGTTCAGCAGCCAGCCGTGCAGGCGGTCCGAGCCGCGCGCGAAGCAGGCCGAGGCCAGCAGCAGGAAGGGCGTGGTCGGC
>Ga0308160_10005634_pt1 | contig 12988 bp, 19 predicted proteins | sample PhyFR1_FD_201036 | JGI IMG/M metagenome (GOLD analysis project Ga0308160, IMG submission 201036) | Phyllosphere microbial communities from UC Gill Tract Community Farm, Albany, California, United States - DLSLF.R1 | ecosystem: Host-associated > Plants > Phyllosphere > Unclassified | place: USA... | reverse complement strand
GGTTTCTGGACTATGTACTTGCCCACCAGGTCTACTGCGATATCCCGTACAGCAGGTGAACCGTCCGAGAGCCGGTCTTCCAATGCCTCTTTGACAAACGGCTGTTGATCAGGTGACGTACAAGAAAGGCACAGCTGTACTCACCAGAGCCAAAACATCCGGGTCAACGGTAACGATCGACCCCAAAGCTCTCAAAGCCTTTGAGCGAAGAACCACTGCGGTCGAATCCAACGACGCGCCAATAGCGCGTAGAATAGGATCGAAAGCTGATTGAAGAGGACGGCCTCTAGCGAGGGCGATAGAAGCTTGAAGAGCAGTTTCGCTCTGTCTAGGATCCCTACATGTTAGCTTTCGGATGTAATAGATGGGTAAATGACTGACTTGGTTTCAAAGAGTCTATCGTCCGCTTGCCAAACATCCCGCGAGGCAGATTTGAAAGTCTGGCAAATCACCTGCAGTTTCTCCCGCTCCACCACGGCATCCTCATCCTTCTCCACTGCCAGCTTCTCGACTACCGAATCGAGTTTAGCAATGACGCCATGAAGTTCCTGAGCCCAGACTACACAGGTCATATCCCTGGCACACTGTCGTTAGCGTAGATATCGACTTAGACATACCGAGTACATATCGTCCTCCTCCGCTGAAGCCAATAGACAGCTATCGACCAGCCTATGAGCTTGAAGAAGAGCTTTAGCACCTTCTCCATCGGCTTTTGAAATGAGTTCTTCGGAAGTCGGTACAGGTGTATTTGACATTTGAGCATGTAGCCCCCGTATTCGAGCAGCGATATCACCAAGGTGATCCAGGGCGATACTCTTGGCAGCAGAGTCTGCACTAGATTTCGGATCTTCAACCGCGTTCATCTAGCATCAGCTCGGCTTTGAGAGGCAGACGTACCATTAAGCGAGATATAACATTGAGGAAGAGCGAGGCAGCCGGCCACTCCGGTCGGTAGAGAACAGTGAGCAGATCACCAACAAGAGTATCTAGGACGGCCTTATAATCGGTATCGATCGAGGTCTTGTGTGCTTTACTTGTCCCAGACCTTTGGACGAGGTAGGTGGCGACCATCTTGGCAGAACTGAACACCGAGTCTATTGCGTCCGAGCAAACTTTCGCTTCCTGTGGTCAGAGCAGCTCAAGGACGTAGACTCACTTCTCGAGCAACATCCAGTTTCTCTTCGCCTTCAACGCCCATCACCTCGGCTTCTAGAACGGACGATCTCAAAGCACGAACTCTGGCAACTGCTCCATAGGCGGATGCCTGAAGGAGTTGGAGTAGAAGAGCACTCATAGTGTGAATAGAACTTCCATTTGCAAGCCTACCATCAGCTTGATATTGAGACGAGGACATACTGAAATCGCATCCTTGGACCGGATTGATCAGGAATCTTTACGATCGACGACAAGATCTCCTCAATTATCCACTGCCTCTGAGCTTCATACCGAGCAAAAGTCTGAATTATCAGCTACGGTCATCATCAACAAGGAGCAGCTTACAGCTCTCAGACACCCCATAGCTTCCATCCGGGAAGTCTTCATCAGACTAGCAATCTGCCCTGCCCCAGCAGCTTTATCTTTGCCTTTCTTCTTAGGTGCCGTAGTAGACTCAGGAAGGAAAAGCGGACTGATTGAGAGGTAGACAGCTTGAATGACAAGCGAGTCGGAGAATGACATATCTGTTCGGCTAACGAGGGAAGTGATCCGAGGTAGAGCGATCAAGGTAGATCGAAGGATTTGAGAGAGGGCGGGGTGGGTGAATGTGGACATAGGTTTACTTGCTTTGGAGGAAGATGTCTCGGCAGTGACGATACGGTTCAAGAAGGGCGATGATGATTCTGACGATCAGCTGGAGTACCCGGGTTTCACTCACTATCACCACTCAAACAGGTTACGACGGGGAAGATGACCTTTGTCATCTGATCTTTGGTGAGAGAGACCGCAAGCGAGAGGAGGTCTTCGGAATACATCTGCCAATCAGCCCAATCCCAGCTGTACTATGAATGTCAGACGACTCGCCTGCTTGGGCAAACCTTCTAGATCGAGAAGTGTGAGAACAGCGGCAGCAGCAATACCAGCATTAGCTGCCCTCTGCAAGTCCTCCTCCAGAGCAGCTACCTTCTCCTCCGAAAGCTCAACTTCCTCCTTGGCAGGTTCCTCCTCCTCCATGTCGGGTGATTTGGAACTCTTTTTCCCCTTGGTCACTTTCGGTTTCTTCTCAACCCTCTTTGGCTCGTCAAAGACAGTAATCTCTTCGACTTCTCGCATCGACTTTTCCAATAATCTCAGGACCCGGGTGAAAGCATCTAAATCCCATGCTGGAGATTTGGCGCTTCGTTTGCCCTTAAGCCTGGCCATGTAATCGATGAGCTTGGTGATAGCTCGAGATGAAAGGAGAGGGTGAGATCCAGTCGAAGAGATGTGGGAGAAGAATTTGGAAGATTGTAAATCCTCTGTTGACAACTCCGCTGGGAAATTGTCGGATTCTTCAAAGATATCTTCGAGTAGACTATGCAGTTTTTGAAAATGCGCTATTGTTCAGCTGTTTTCGAATGATGAGAGATTCGGGGCTCACATCGCTGATCCCTCTCTCCTGTACGACCACTTCCTTTAGGCTCAATCCTCCTTGTAGGACTTGGACTGATAAAAGCCGGATCACTCATCCTATAATCCCCTTCCTGATCTACCTCCCCTCCATCTCCCCAATCAAGCTCATCTCCTGACGATTCCGGGTCCTCGACCCTGACCTTCTTAGGACTGGCAGATTTCCTTTTGACATTGATGACCACCTCCGGAGTCAATTTCCGTACAACAGGGCGGATTGATCCCTCACCCACGGATAAAGTATCAGAGGCAGACTTGTTGACGTTCAATTTGATCTTCAAGCCCGAATGCGTTCGGACTGGAGATCCTCTACTCTCCAGTCTTGGCTTCTTTGATGGCGATGGATTCGACATTGCGAGTGGATCCGGCGATTCAATATCCTCATGCGTAATAGAGGTACTTGCCAATGTCCTAGCTATCGTCGGTGTAGTTTGGACCGAGTTCATCGTTGGAATGACTGGCTGACGAGATGATGCTGAATTCTCCTGGGAGGAAGGTTGTAATATATCATCGACGTATGATTCGAAGAAATCGTTGGCGTTCAGCGTATCGCTGGGGGAAGGAAGGGAAACGGGAGTGGGTGGGTCTCGGTAATCGTGCCCGTCGAGCGAGGGGAGAAAGGAATATGCCATTGGCGTCCGAGATAGGTGTTGGGATGGAGCATCGATACTGGATGAATCCATGGGAGAAGGATAGGTTCTATTCATCAGCCTCGTCAGGCAACTTGGTATAGGAAAACGCACGAATTATAAGCCGCCCCACTAGCTTGAGCCTGTTCCAGCATCACCCTCAGCCTCTGTTCCCCAGCTTGTCTCATCATCCAATCCTGCTCAGTCTGAGGATTATCGAAACGGCTAAACTGAATAGCATGTTGAGGATATAACGAGGAAGGGGTGGGTGGAGATTGGTACGTTCTGGTGTGAGGTGAGAAGTGCTCTGCGACTAAGGATGTTAGCTTGGTTCTAAGAGATGTCAGAAGATAGCAGCTCACCTCTGGCTGTAGGAGTATAAGTCGCAAAAGGATATACCCTCAATAACGACCTAGGATCATCTAAAGGTACCCCATTCTGGTCCGCAGAGCTCTGCGAAGCTCCGTTCGACGAGCTAGACATTCTAGATATGTTCCATTACCTATTCTTCTACCTAAGAGAAGGAAGAGAAGGTGGTAGCGAGGAAGGAAAGGAAATGATAAAAGTTGAATGAAATATGAGTAGAGTGGACCTCGAAATCAATCTCAAGTCCGCTCATCTTGACGCGTACCGGTCAACCGGCTATCCACGTGTTAATTGATTCCGCCTTCTATCCTACTGTAGACCGAAACTATCTCCTATGTCTCTCTTTAACGCATCAATTCCTATGTAAGTCAACCCAACACATATTCCTAGAGAAGAGGCTGATCGGTAGATATGCTGTACTTTGGACAACCCTGGTATTGCTGGCTTGAGGTGCGGAGAAGGATAGCTTGGTTTCGCTAGCAAACGGCCCGCTCTGGCAGCGATCTTTATTAGCCGTATTTCTTGATAGTAACCTTGCGACATATTTTCTAGGCTGGTCCACGACGATGAAGACTGGTTTCGGAGATGTTGGGTTGGATGGAATGGTTCAAATGGACCTCAGATAGGATCTTCATCCAATAGAATAGGATACTCGTAAAAATGCATGGATGATTGATGCCAAATTGCCAAGCTACCGTACCGCAGACTACTTGCAGACTACTCTTCGTCACTCTCCTCCTCGTCCTCATCGTCATCATCATCATCACTCTCCATCTCCTCAAGAGCATCCACAAACGCCTTACCCTTACCCCAAGTTTCAATCCAGACCTCCTCCTTCTCCTCATCCAATCCATCTCCTTTACTCCTCTTCAATCCTCTCCACCTGACCAACCCACCTTCATCCGCAAGATCAGCTTCATAGATCGCACGGAGAATGATCCCAAAGTACGGTCGTAGCGTATCATCTTCGACACATTGTTCCTGAACATCCAATACCACCTTTAGCGGTTCATTCTGTCCTGCCTGAGATGGATGGGGGGCGAGCTGCAATGCGAATTCACCCCATTTGTTGAATACCGAAGTAGCCGATGCTAAGATCTTGGGTACACCTGAATCGAGATCGATCTTGGATAACAGGTAGTTGACGACTTGTTTACGACTGACATCGAGATCGGCATTATATCCTTTGATCAGGAGTCGATACTCGACAAGGGCATTATCGATATTATGTCCTTCTTCCCATGCACGATCAAGCGAGTCGTAAGCTTCCTTCCTGAACTGCGCATCGCCCGCTTCGAGTGACATGCCAACAACATCGGGTAATGAGGAATCGTCAGAAACGGCGGAAAGGCCAGGTGAAGATGAAGCGGCGGATAATGTGGATAGACTTGCTTTCGAGCCTGATAGGTTTGAAAGTGATCGACCAAGTTGTAGTAAACGCTTGTTGGAAGGATGCTCGAATGGATCTTCGCCTTCATCATCCGAGTCTTCTGCTGGTTCCTCTTCTTCCTGAGGCCAGAGGTGACCAACAGAGTCTTTTCCGAGGATCTTTTCGCGTAGGGCTGAAATTAGCGACTGCTCTCACTGCGAACGATAACTCACCTTTCTCCTCTTCGCTTTCCTCTTCCTCTTCTTCCTCCTCATCATCGTCTTCCGCCCTCCATCTCTCCCTGCCTACTCGAGCGTAGTCCGGAATCTGAGCACCCTTTCCAATTCTGACTCCGTTCCCTATCAGAGCGCCTCGCCCAATCTTGACGCCATCGGCGATGTGTACATCTCGACCAATAATACACTCCCGCAGATCACAGTTGGCGCCTATACGGACTTCATCGAAGATGCAAGATGAGTCGATGGTGGTATTTGGGCTGACGGAGCAGTCGGCTCCTAGGGTGGATTTACGGACGAGTGTATGGGTATTGAGCGTTGATCGAGGGCCGATGAGGACTGGGCCTTCAAGTGCTGCCGTCCTATATCATCAGCTCAACTGCCTACGGATGGGTCAGGAGACTCACCGTGCAAGCTTGACTTCGTCTCTTGCGACGTAGACATTGCCTCTCCTTAACTCATACTGAGTTCCCCCTGGCTCATTCAGATCCGGAACAAGCGGGAAAACCCATCTCCTCAATACATCGCCCGAGACTTCACCATACGTTCTCGTATCCCTAATCCTCTCGACATACTTCCCAGCAGTCTCATCTCCACCCTCCTCACTTCCGAACAGATGTACGGCAATCTTCTTCCCTAGCAGCTCACTCGTGAGTACTCCAGTGACGAAGTGCCGGCGTAGATCATGATAATCGAAGTTTTCGGTACATAGTGCTGGAACATCCGCTTCACAGATATCGACTCCGATATCTCTGTAGCCTGGTACACTTGATTCGGAGGATGAAGGTCCCCATATTTCGTAGGTATCAATATCGACTGGGAAAGGGTCGGAGAAGAGGGTTGAAGGGATATCGAATCGGGATTGGGAAGGTGCGAGGGGATAGGAAGCGTAGTGCATAATTCGGGACGAAGGAGGGTGGACAAGCATCATGGCTGATTCAGGATGGGGTCTACATGTCAACTGTGACCGAGACCGGGAACATTACAACTTACCTGCCACCTCTACTGACACCCATAGTCATGATCCAGTTCTTGTCGGCCTCTCTGCGTTTCTTATGGGCCTCAAGAGCGGGCGTCATATCGTAGTTCGAAACAAGCGGCGAGTGGACCAGAAGGAAAGGTTGGTCCCCGTTGAGAAGCTACTTGTCAGCTTGTGACTTACAAATGGAACTTACATCCATACTATCCAGCTCTCTCAGAGCATCTCCCGCACTCCTGGCAGTCTGACTTGACAAACACACGATATCCATCGTCTTTGCGAATGCACTCTTTCTTCGAGATCAGCTACTTTCAATTGATAACCATAGCTGGACGTACGCGACAAACTCCCTAACCTGGTTGGCGTGAACACCGCAGAATACAAAGACCTGCTTGACCCTGCTCAAGCTCAGAGCCTCCAGTGTCCATGTAAGTAGTGGAGTCGAGCATAGTGGTAGTAGTATCCGCGGCGTGTCTGAGCAAAGGACCTCGAAACGGCGGTTGTAAGAGTCGGCAAGGATTACTGCTTGGAGAGGTGCTTCGTCGACATTATCCTTCTTCTCTGCTTTCTGACCGTCAGCTAGTTCGTGTACACAGTGATATCAGCTTACAGATGGTTTCTGATCCTGTTTCGATCCTTTCTTTGGCGGCATTATTGATATTGAATACAGTGACTGATGATAGTCAGTAGTCGAGTCAATTGAACCAACTTTATGCTCAATGTGGGCCCCGGATACAAAGTGCCACACTCATTTCATGCTCACCTCCCGTTTACTTCCGTCCATCATCCACCTAGAGCAACCAACGTCTACAGATTCATTGGTTAGACTATACAGCACACATTATACACTATGCCCGTCCCATTCGAAGCACTCATTCCTTTCGGTAAGCTATTGAACCCGAAATTGAGCTCAAAGCTGACAAATAGGCCTGTTGACGGTCATGTTTGGAGCTACAGGGACGTTATTCTCTATCGTCAAGAGGGCACAAAATGACTGGAAGGTCAGTTCGGCTGGGTAGAGGCCTTAATCTGCCTCGAACCCTCTCTTCGTATGGACAGACCTAACGAATAGCCACCACGCTACAACATTGATTCTTGGGAGAACATGATGATGGAGCGGGATAGGAGATTAACAGGATCACACCGAGGTCAGAGTGTGAGTCCACATTCCCTTAAATCGGAGTGCACACCTTCTTTTGGACTTAATCTATGGACTCATGGGAGGCAACCCAAGACGGATCATAAGATATGCGGGCGGTGTACTGACGACCAGACGGAATCTGTTGCGCCAAAAGACTTTTCGACAAATTCGGTTTGGCAGACGGAACGAGTGAGCTAGGGATGATAGCAGATTGTATGCATAGCATGAGACATATCGAGGCCACCGGCCGGAGGGAATGGACAGTGGACCCTTGTGCGGGAACGACCACGCGCGACTACATGAGGGAAGATGACTAATTTGATGGGGCTAGACTACACGAAAGAATCAAGATCCGTCAATTCCGCTTTCGCCAATCTATCCTCCCGTATCGGCGCCTCGGGACTAGGTCTCCAATTATGTCGTCTCTCCCCAGCAGCTTGTGAAGGGAAAGAAGCAAATAAATCAGGATGTTTGGGAAGCGGATTCTCCCTATTCATCAGCCTATTCTGTGACGTCAAGGGACAAGGGTACTCACTTGAAGTACTGATGTTCCAACGCTTCATTTGCGGAGATACGGCGTTCGGGGTCGTACATCAACAACGAAGAGAGAAGGTGATGACCCTCCGATGATAGCGGTTTGAACCGTTGTCGCAATGTCGAAAATCTATCATCAGCCCCGCCGTCACCAAACACTCACGGTGGCCCGATTGGATTGATATTCTTCACTACTGGCAGGGAAGAGAATCCAGGCCAGACTTCATCATTCGGTTGTCCCAAGAGGTTGAATATCTATTCATCAGCAATTGCGCGAAGATGTGGAATGGGACTGACCTTGTTGATTTGATCAATTTCTCCACGACCCGTAAAAAGGGGTTCTTTCTGCATCAACTCTGCAAAAATGCATCCGACCGACCACATATCCACCGCTGTAGTGTACTCCTTGGCTCCTAGTAGTAATTCAGGTGATCTGACTATTAACGAAAATTATCTTTCGTGATGGGGGCGGACTAACCTGTACCAGAGGGTAACTACCAATTGTGTCATTTCACCTAAGGGATCTCCGAATTTCCTAGCTAGTCCAAAATCGGCCACTTTGATCTGACCTCTATTGTTCATGAGTAAATTTGAGGTCTTGAGATCTCGATGGAGCTGTTTGTCAGGTTTAATCCTCATAGGACAAATGGGACCTACGATCCAATTCGCATGACAATGTCCCACAGCAGAGATGAGCTGCATCATCAAAGTCTTGACTTCAGACTGCAAGAACGGGTGGGGCATATCCGCTAGTAGAGTTTTGAGATCGTGTTCGATAAATGGCATAACGATGAATATTCTATCATCAGCCCAAATGCCCTTACAGTCAATACGCACTGATTAAGCGTATCCCCAACCACAATCTCCTTGATCCCAACAACATTCTCATGCCTACCACCAATCATCAAAGCCATAACCTCTCTCAAACTCGTGATCGGAAACCCCTGTTTTTCCTCTTCCAACTTTAATTTCTTCAACGCATAAATCTCGTTTGTTTCATTACATTTCGCTCTGAATACGACTCCGTACGTCCCTTCTTCGATATGGTTTAAGCGGGTGTAGTTGTATACGGATCTACATGAGGTGAGAGGGGGATGCGATCGGCGAGTGGGGGCGTATGGGCATCGAGGGGGAGGTGGAAGGGTTCTGGGTCCGGCGGGTGGACTGGGACTTCTGCTGCGGCTAGGCACGACTTCTCTGGATGCTGGAGGAGGGTCCTTGGGTCCATCGTCGACTACTGTCGGTGGCGAAGATGTCCTCGATAGCCGTGGTCGAGATGAAGGACCAGCTCCAGGTGACGATAATCCATCCTCATCATCATGTCGACGGATCCTTTTAGGGCGTACAATCCGTTTCCTGATCGAAAGCTCCCGGGTCCTTGCCTCGGCGCCGGGACTCTCATTCGAGGCCGACTGTATTGTGTTGCTTTCGACAGGCTGATCATTCGACAAGCCCTCGCTACCGCCGTCCATTGTCATTGATGGTACCCTTCTGCAACGACAACACCTAGAAATGTGCTCAATACTTAAAGCGGAGATCGCCGCCTGCGGATTATGCGGGCAGTCGAGACCGGGGCCGGGCTTGGCATAACTTTCAATAATGAGCCGATCGACGATGAACATATACCTCATATCGTGTAGCATAGCATAGTGTATACATACCATATTCATGTCAAGGAAGTACTTATACACTTGATATAATGGGCTCCTTCTTTGCCCAGTTTAATGCTTTGTGCAGGAAGAATTGGTATGTCCAATCCACGATCACTCGTATTTGACTGACGGCTAGGATCATATTATGGAAACATAAATGGATCAATATCGTCCGATGCTTATTGCTTCCTATAGCTTATAGTGTTTTCTTTGCTGAGGCTATTGTACGTCCTTCACATCTATTCGTATTTCGCTAACCACCAGAACTTCTTTACCACCGCTGGTGTCGTACGTCGATCTTTACTGGCCATTAAGCAATGCTGATAAATAGCTCGGACCAGGTCGGATAAGACCTTTGCAGGCTATACCGACAACACTACTCGAAAGGAAATTCGTCTGGTCCCCACCTGCAGCAGCATTAACAAATGGAACCCTAAACGAATTCGTAAATACCCTAATCTCCCGATCATTCGAGGGAGTTACAGCCCCCGTTGTCAGGATCGAGAATCCAGATGACCTCACGGAACAATGTCCTTCGAATTTCGCTAGTTTGAGCACTTGCTTTGCTGCTGTCAATTTCGGAACTGTTGATCCGGGGAGTCAGACTTTGGTATGTCCCTTCTTACACGGGGATAGAGGCTGATGACAGAATTATACAATTCTTGGGGATCTTGGATTGATTGCTGTTGATACGGAAAATCCCTCGAAGGATGATATCTCGACTAGGTTCCTACCTATACAATGGGCTATCGATAGTGTATGTCCCGCCCGTGAGATACTACATTCAAGCTGACGAGGTAGAACTTCATTTCTTTGGCTACTGGTACCGAACCAGCCGCTCCTTACTCTTGGGAATATACCACCCAAACTCAGGAAGAGCTAGATGAGAGTCAGCGAGAATGTACGTCCCACTGTTATTGTCAAAACGGTGCTTATTAGTAGCGTACCTCCGTGGTATCCGTGAGATCATCGTTCTTGCTTTCTTTTTGGTCTTCCTCGGTGTCGTTTACCAGGTATGTCTCTCGATGGGCCCGGGGCTGTGAAGCTGACCGACAGCTACCCGGAAGCATGGCCTCTGAGCGAGCTACTGGTCTCACATCCCATCTAGAGGCTATGGGTTGCCGCAAGTCCGCTCGAGTCATGTGAGCTTACATCTTCCGCGAGTCGATATCAAGCTGAACAACAGATCATGGCATCTATCAATAAGCTCCGCATATGTGGTCGCTTGGATCGTAGTCGCCGTAGTATGGCAGAGGGCGATATTTAGCGGTACCAACATCGGTCTATTTATCGTTCTCTACGTCGTCAGCGGACTGAGTTTAGCAAGTTGGACACAACTCGTTGCTGTACCTTTTGCCGCAGCCCCGACACTCGCCGCTATCACCGGTACGTTCATGTTCATGCTGATGTTGGATATGAAGCTGATGTATAGCAACTTTCCTGGCGATTATCCTTGCTATCGGTGCACTACTCTCGCCCAGTTCGGTAGGGGTGCAGATCATCCTCACCCTCGTGTTCCCTCCGATGTTTTATACCTTCTTCACGAAAGCTCTTGCTGCTTATGAGAATATCCCCTTGACGCCCGATTACATTCGCACATCTCCTCAGGGTGATGCACCCGTGATCGCTCTTCTCGTCGTTGCTATTGTACGTCTTCTTCTCTGGTCATTCACAGTGAGCTGATAGCAGATTGATATCTTCCTTTTCCCCTTACTGGCCACATGGCTCGAGACAAAGATTTATGGAGTCCGACCACCTGACTCGCCCGGATGGATGAGGCGATTATTCGGGAAAGGAGGCGATATCGGGTCAGACGTTCCAGAAGGCGCAGCTGTGCGAGTGACAAACTTGAAAAAGCTGTACAACACCAAGACTTTGGGATTCATCGGGAGAAACAAGGATGTCACTGCTATTGAGGATCTATCGTTTGATGTTCCAAAAGTGAGCTCACCGCTGCCGCTCCGAACGCAGAGCTGATGCGTAGGGCGAGATCTTCTGTCTTCTAGGTCGGAATGGTGCTGCCAAGTCTACTACTCTTGGGGCTATTGCCAAACTGCTCAACTTTACAAGCGGACGAATCAGCTACGCCGAGGATCTACATATCGGTATCGCAACACAGAAAGATGTCTTATGGGACGAGTTGAATTGTAAACAAGTAAGCTCTTCCCCTTCACAGCAGCAGTGACTGACAAGCAGCACGTCCGACTCTGGCGAGCAATCAAATCCACAAAACAACATCAACAACTTGAAACCGACCTAGAGCTCTTGGCCCGATGCGATCTCGCTCCAAAAGTCAACTTCCTCTCCCAAAACCTCTCTGGAGGTCAGAAGAGGAAATTGCAACTCGCATGCGCTTTGGCTGGTGGATCCAATTTATTATTGTTGGATGAGATCAGTTCAGGATTGGATCCACTTAGTCGAAGAGCTATTTGGAAGTTGATCACTGCCAATCGGGGTAGTAGTACCATTATCTTGACTACTCATTGTACGTACCCCCAAGATCATGATGGGTGAAACTGATGAACAGTCCTCGACGAAGCGGATTACCTCGGTGATCAGGTAGCTATCCTCCAAGCACCCGGAAAGTTATTGGCACTTGATAATCCCGTTGGACTCAAAACGAGGCTTGGGCGTGGATATACCTTGGCAGTAGATACTACCGACGACAATCACAGTATCGCACTACTCGACCAGCTTCGAAAGGATAGCCCCGATATTCGGACCAAGTCGGCGAAAGGAAAAGACCTGTACCTCACTGGAACTACCGACTTGTCTTTGGTACGCAAGCTCGTTGATCGAATGCAAGCGGAACGAAAAGGCGGTAGGAATCTGCAATATCAAGTCAATGGTGCTACCCTTGAAGAAGTCTTCCTTGATCTCAACTCTGAACCTGCGACACCCGAGACGGCATCTCAGACAAGTCCCACTCCCGGCGTGGCCGCTCTAGAGCCCGAAACCGGTTGGGAGAAGGGCGTTGATGGGTCTTCCGACGTCGAGGTACCTACAGCATTACCTCATGTTCACGATTCCAACCCACCTTTGACTCCTGGCCATAAACGTTCTTTCCTCCTTTCGGTACCTACAGACGCATTCACCATCTTCAGGAAACGAATCATCAATCTCCGCCGAGCTTGGTTACTGCCCCTAATCGGTATTATTGTGGTCATTTGCGGAACTTGTATACCCTTGTTCTTCTTGAAGAACAGGAACCAAACTTGCGCTTCGGTGATTAGGGAGGCAAGAACACAACCCCTCACATGGCCTGAATCGCCATTCCCCTTACTCTACCCACCATTGGTAGTGGCTCCAGGAACCGCATTCGGTCAAGCATTCAGTAATCCCCTCATTTCATCACTAGTGTCTGATCGACCCGATAACGCCTCGTTCGTCGATACATTCACCAACGACTACCGGAATCAAGATTTCGGAGGTGTTTCAATAGCTTCAAATCCGAGCACACCAAGTTTATTCGCTTGGG
>Ga0308160_10005633_pt1 | contig 12988 bp, 19 predicted proteins | sample PhyFR1_FD_201036 | JGI IMG/M metagenome (GOLD analysis project Ga0308160, IMG submission 201036) | Phyllosphere microbial communities from UC Gill Tract Community Farm, Albany, California, United States - DLSLF.R1 | ecosystem: Host-associated > Plants > Phyllosphere > Unclassified | place: USA... | reverse complement strand
ACTTTGATCTCGAATACGCTCCCAATTCCCCTCGCCGATCCACCTTATTCACCAGATACCCAGCCATAATCGATACCGTCGCCCGAGAATTCCGAGCCGAGACTGATAAAGCACCTACCGCAGAAGATACAGCTGTAGAAATTGTCAAAGCAATTGAGAAGAGTTCATCACCAAGGAAGATCTGGTTAGGCAGGAACTGGGGGTTGTTCAAATATCTCTTCCCTTATCTCCCCACCAAGGCTGCGGATGCGTTATGGAGTAAGGTCATGAGGACGGATTTGATGGCTTAGTTAGACTTGAGTGTTTTATAGATAGGATTGTTTTAATATGTATACTTGAGATTAGATTACTCCGAAGGTCGCGTCGAGGTGGTTTTCGGTCAGCGCCTATTTCAGATTTCCCCTTGAAACTACTGTACTTCATCTATCTACTCAGGCTCATGTGCTCTCGGTATCTCCCGCATATTCATAGATAGCGACCTGTTTACGTCTGGGTGTAAAAGTACTTCGGATCGAAGCTCGCGACTCCCTACGACCGATATCCACTTCCACTTGTGTAATTCGTCTTTCGACTCGTCCGTCATTGCGCAGTTATGCTGCCACTATGGCTCAAGAGTGGGCGTCCCATCGTCAGTCGTCCTCTAGTCTACTTACACTGCTGTCGTAGAGCTGACTGCCAGACCATCCCAATATCTCGTAACCGCAACATCACAATCCCAATCCTCCTCCCACTACTCTCATTCCTGCTCCTAGGATGGTACCTCCTCTTCCACCCAGCATGTGGCCCAAACGCCCGTTTCCACCCTTATCCAGAATATCAACTCACCCGCTCTAAATTCCGTATACCTTCATCCAAAATTATGGCCCCTGGAGATCGTAATCCATTACGCAAACCCGATTATTTACCTGATCCAATCGCTCCCAAGAAAAGTGGGATGGTGGTTCCTAATGCTGTCCATTATGTCTATGGGTTGAAACCTGTTAATGATGGTGGAGAGGCAGAGGAGCTTCCATATTATGCTTATTTGGCAATGAGGAGTGCATTGGTCAATATCAAACCGGAAAAGATTTACTTGTGAGTCTAGTCCGTTCATCGTCCGAGCCATCTTGTTTAGGAGGGATGGGGGCTTGGCTGATGACAGCCACTATGAGCATCTACCAAGAGGACCATGGTGGGATGAGATCGTACCTCACTTGACATTAATCAAGACTGTAGTCCCAGATGAGATCTACGGACGACCAATCCGACATTTCGCACATAAAGCAGATGTATTGAGGTTATTAGCGATGAAATATTCAGGTGGGATATACCTGGATATCGATATGTTTGTGTGAGTCCCTTCTCTCTTCTATATCTCCTGTGGTCTCTCGCACGAAAGAAGTGAGGTATGGGAACTAGCTGATATTAGGGTGAAACCATTTGATGATCTCCTCTATTTCCCCACCACTCTCGGAATGGAATCAGCAACAGATTCCCATCGGTCCAAATTAGATCCAGAGGGATTATGTGTATGTCTCTTCTACGCTTTCATTGCTTGTACAAGAACGATGGGCTGATGGGTAGAACGCAGTAATCATCGCAGCGCCAGACTCGAGATTCGTGGATAGATGGTTGGAATCGTATCAGACATTTGACGAGGGTGTATGGGCACATCACTCGGTCGTGGTGCCATGGGTATGTCTTTAATCCCTTATTTCTTCCTATCTCCCAAATTTCAATCTGCCTCATCCCCGTCCAGCCTGTCTTTCTATCGGAGAGGAAGGAATGAATGTGAGGGATAAAGCTCATGACCAGCAAATCGCAAGAGACCATCCAGATGAAATCCAAGTAATGAACCACCAATCATTCTTCTGGCCAATGTGGTACGGTTCAGAAATTGAAGATACACATGAGAAGGATGAATATAACTTCAGAGCAACGGCGCAGTATGCGTAAGTCGTCTAATCCTCTGATGTATGTAGGGACTAATGGTAGATACCACGCATGGGAAAGTTTAGCTATGAAATACCTTGAAAAATTATCGCCTCATAGGATACGGCATGAGGATAATAGTTTTAATAGACTCGTTAGACCGTATGTCTACCCATCTTGCCGAGGGTTAAGCTGATGAACAGGTTTATCGGGCCGAATGATGAGAAAGTGTACAGGGCATGGAAGGGGGACGACTAAAAATGCTAGATGCATAAAAATGCTTTTTGTAATAGTATAATCTAGACTAATCTCCTCTGACCCTTCTGAACAGTTTGTTTCCATTCATCCACCTCCTCTTGCGGTTGTGGTTGGACATTCTCTTCTGCTACGATCGGAGCGAAATCTGCCGCTGGAGCAGGTAGGACAGACTCCAGTAGGGCCGGTACACCACCTACATTCCCACTCGTTATCGTTTGTGTGGGTTTCTGGCTCTCGGAGGTCTCGCTAGTGGGCGCGGGGCCTCCATCGGTGGTAGACCCGAGAAGGTTATCACGAGGTTGCGGAGGCTTGAATCGACGTAAAGCCTCTTCTGCCTTCCTGACCAAACTGGCTGTATCCTCCTTATCACTCAAATTCTTCAACAGCTCCCCGAGACCCTCTGCTTCCTTCTTCAAAGCCTCATTCGTCTTCTTGAATCGATCTTCATCTGTCCAACCCATTTTACCGTCTTTGTAATCGGAACCTATACTCTTCTTCCAACTTGATTTCGTAGTTGACAATTGAGCGGTAATTTCATCCTTGATTAGGCGGGGCGTTCCGACGCCACGGTATCCGAAGGAAGTGTATAGTTGGACCATTGATGCTCCTGCTTTGGCCATTTCGAGAGCGTCTTGACCGGTTGAAATACCACCACAACCGATGATTGGGATTGAAGGCGGTAAGAGGGGTCGAAGGGTTTTAAGTGCGATGAGGGATAATGGGAATAATGGTCGTCCTGAGAGTCCTCCTACTTGAGATTGGTTTGCTGATATTAGCTCATAATCGAGGAAGGGTGGTAGTGGCTTACAAGATTTTAAGCCAAGACCTTGGCGCCTGATTGTCGTATTGCTAACAATAACACCTTCTACCCCAGAACTCCTGACGGCTCCAGCTACATCCCCTAGTTCCTCTTCATTCAGATCACAGGCCACCTTTACAGCAATCTTGGGTAATCCATCCACAGCTATCCTGTTCCTCTCCTCCACGACATCCTTCAACAACTTTTCCAGAATCTCCTTTCCCTGCAAAGCCCTCAATCCAGGTGTATTGGGACTAGAAACATTGATGACGACCACATCAGCATATGGCCCAAGCATACGGACTCCCTTGATATAATCCTCATTCGAATCCGCAGGGGAAGTTTTGTTCTTCCCCAAGTTGACAGCTAACAAATGACCAGGGCGCAGAGATCTAGGTAAACCAGAAGGAGGGAGTGGGATGGAGTTGGGAGAGGAGAATAGTCCGGGGTGTTCTTTGGCGAATATGAATACTCGAGAACGGAGTTGAGAGAGTGTATGTCCGTGTCCTAGGGAATTGAAACCGTATCGATTGATTGCTGCGTCGTCTTCTTCCAATCTGAAGAATCGGGGTTTTGGGTTTCCAGGCTACTATGTCAGACCTATGTCACGTCGTAGTATGAAGGACGTACCTGAGGTTCTGGGGTGACACTTCCTACTTCGACGTAACCGAATCCGAGGTCGAATAACCCATCAATAGCCTCTCCATCTTTATCTAGTCCAGCAGCCATACCGACTGGGTTCCTGAGCTTCATACCGAATAGCTGCACCGGTCAGTCCCCATCACTAGACGCCCGCTTCACGAGTCACGCACCTCGGCTTGTAACTCCTCTCCATCAACGCCCCTATCTCTAGGCCTCATCCAGGAAGGTGCCGCTAGTAATTTGATGGACAATTTGTGCCCCGTCTCGGCATCTGCAACCAGTCGAATGAGAGGCATAGCAACATGTTCGTGGAGTGCTGAACGGGAGTCGTAGTAATATGCTACCAATGCTGCTGTACCTCCCAAGAGGATTGTGGTAGATATAAACCGACGTGGGAGAGATCGGTTGGCGTATCTCGAAGCATGGCGGATAGAAGTATTCTGAAATGGTTGGCGAAGGACTGGCCTCGGTAAAGACCGTAAAGGGCGGGACATCGTTGAGTGAGTTGCAGTATAGGGTGGGGAGTGATATGTTCAGATAGAGGGTTGAATCGTCAACGGAAGCAAATTGGTATAGCAAGGACCAAGGACATGACTTTCGAGATCAACCATACACCCCGTTCTATACATTACAATGTCACGCTCAAGATCACGTTCACGATCACCTAGTAGACCGAGAGGAGACGAGAAAATGGAGTTAGAAATGGACAGACTGCCAAGTGAGGACCGTGTAAGGGAGAGACCTGATGAAGAGGAAGTACCTGTCAAGTAAGTCCACCTTTAATTGAAGATATTGAGCTGATTAGCAGGCGGGCAAGGGTTGATACTACTCGCGAAGACCGTGCGAGGGGGAAGAGGATGTTTGGCAATATCTTGGGTACATTACAAAGATTCAAGAAGGATGATAAGAACTTGAGGACTAGTGATGCTGTCCGTCCATCCGTCAATATATGATGATAGCTGATGAATAGGCGAAGAAGAGGGAAGAACTGTCAGAGAGGATCGCCACGAAATTAAGGAGTGAGACGAATCTACATACCGAGATATTGGAGAAAGAGAAGGAATTAAAGGGATTGAGGATATCGACCGATTCAGCCGACTTTGTGATCAAGCACAAGGAAGCTACGGTATGTCTCCTCACCCAAGAGAGACGGGGGCTGATGATAGATGATTGCAAGACACGCTTCCTTGAAACCTACTTCTAGATTCTTATATACTTCACTACCGTCAAATGCCATTCACGAGGGGAACCTACTCAATCCAGCTCCTATCCCACTAGCCACCGGCCCGAGGAGGGAACCACCACATCCAAAAGCTGCTCAGCCATTATATTTTGTGAGCCATATCATCCCGAGACGGAACATGGCTGATGAGCAGTTACCAAAGATCCTACTACCTCACCAGAAATCGACACTAAGTACCAGAATCGCCAACATCAATGAACTCATCACAGACGAGGCGGAGGCTTTAGAAAAGGAGAAAGAGTCGATCAAAAGGACATCAAGGTCCAACAAAGCCAGGATCGAGGAACTTGCAGATAGCTTGGACGAGTTGAGGAGAAAAGTCAAACCTGACGCAGCAAGGGCTGGAAGGGGGGATAGGGAGAGGGATGATTTCGGTAGAACACCGAAAGAAAAGATGGAAGTTGATGAGAGGGAGGATAGTGTGTTGAGAGAGAGGGAGGAGAGGGAGAAGGGTGTTCAGATCAAGGGTGAAGATGGGGATGTTGAAGTTGAGTACTAGTTTGACGGTCTTACAGGACAGCAGGCGGAAGTGAAGTCTTGATACACATCGTTGATTGACCTAGATCGAGTAGGGGAATGCATGGGTATCTCTATGTATATGACGCAAATGCAAATGAACGTTCCACAAGAACTCAGTAGATCTACCCGTCAGTTCGACCGACTTCCCGACGCAAAGGAGCTCACCTCATCAAACGGTCTAGTATCCTTGAAACAAGACTCCCAAACCTCGTTAACGACCTTTGTAGCCATCTCTTCCGATTCACAAGATGGGTTGCCTACTATTGAAAGTATAGCTCTCCGTTTTACGCAATTCTGTCATTAATCTTCTCCAAGCTGATGAGGAGAGGGGGACGAACTTGATGTTGTTTGTTGAATCGGTAGAACCCCCTATCGACTTCTCTTGACCAATTGCAATCTCCACTTAGGTTCGCCGCACGGATCTATCATCAGCCTCTTGCCTTACAATCGCCATAGCAAGCAAATGCCCGCTATCGCAGGCCGACTCACTTCAGAACAGGCATGATGCCTCAGATTATTCCAATCCACCTTAAATCGACAATGATCAAAAGCATGAATCAACTCATGAGCCATCGTATCTTCCATTCTCTTCTTATAATAAACCCTATCCTGACATAACAAGATTCCATATTGAGGCGAGAATCCTCCGGAGGTAGTAATGGGACAAGGATGACATTGGAATGCGTCTTCTGGGAATGGACAGCCGGCGAGGCGAAGGTGCTTGAGCATGAATACTACCATTGGACCTATCGTCAACTGTTGTCTAGCATTGAGGAAGAGGACGTACTTCGCTCTAGGAGTTCCTTCTTCCATTTCTCACATCGATCCCAGTCCCTCGCTAGAACTCCGTTTGCCTTGTCTGCTTCCCGCTCGACTCGTTGTTCGTCCGTCAAGCCCAAGCCGGTAAATTGAGAGAGGGATGTCCTCCATTTCTCGAATCCACTAGGAAGCTGAGAACTAGGTCCAGCTTCTACTTGTCTCGGTTCTTCTCCCATAGTTGAACCTATAGAATGTAAATGTTACGTATAGGAGACTGAAATTCCAGCTTACTACAGTTGCCACTGTCCGTGCCTGAATACTAACCCTTGTTCCCGATACTTGAATCGACACCTCATCACCCTCTATCTCTTCATACTATACCTTATCCCATCTCGATTCCCCTGTGATACACTCTTCTTATCAGCAGTGTGTCTAGCAGTTAACCGCGTACATTCACTTGTTCTGTACATTCATTTCTACGTTCACTCTATTCCGCTATCGGTTGTCATTCCAACGCTTCGTATCGCATCACATCGTATCGATTGCATTTATATTCTATCGTCGCTCTTTTTCTGTAAACAGATTCATACAACATGGGTAAGCTATCCTTCATTGTTGTGAGGCTCAGCTGATAGAATAGGTATCCCCAAGGCAGGTTATGATGATACAAGAGCAGACGGACATAGCTGACGAGATCAGTTCTTCAGATGGATTTCCGAGAGGTATCCCCTCACCTCCCAATTAATCACCCCAAACTCGATCCCGACATTCGATAATCTTTAGTAAGCTCCCCTTTGCGCTATTCAGGAATAAGCTAACCCTCAGTCTTGATATGGTAAATCACCCCACCCCACCCACCCACGTTCAAGCTGACGCTGATCTCAGAACGGGATCATTCATAACTGCTCTCACCCCCCTTCTTCCGAAGGCGACATACATTTCCGAATTAGTGAAGAACAAATGATTCTAGCTATATTCGCATATATCGATCACTTGTTTACAAAGATCAAGCCACAAAAAGTGTTTTTCATGGCTATTGACGGAGTTGCCCCCAGGGCTAAAATGAACCAACAGCGTAGTCGTCGATTTAGGACTGCTAAAGATACGCGAGAACAGAGAGAGCAAGCAGAGAGGAAAGGAGAGACTTTGCCTGAGGAAAAGGCATTTGATTCTAATTGTATTACCCCAGGTACGTTACCCTTTTGCGAGTAGAGCTGATGACAGGAACGCCATTTATGGCTAGGTTGAGTAATCACCTTAAATACTATGTTAGCAAGAGGATCTCGGAGGATGCCGAGTGGAGGAATGTCAAGGTTGTTCTTAGTGGACACGACGTTCCTGGAGAAGGAGAACACAAGATTCAAGAGTTCATCCGGTTGTCCAAGGCTCAGCCTGATTAGTGAGCCCTCCACTCGATCGCCTCCGTGGATCCAGACTGATCGGTAGCAACCGAGACACTCGACACTGTTTATACGGCTTGGATGCCGATCTTATCATGCTGGGTTTACTCAGTCATGACCCCCACTTCTGTCTCTTGCGAGAAGAAGTCACTTTTGGCCGAAAGACAAAGAAGTCTTCAGGGTGAGTGACCTCAGTGACAGTATTAGATTGAGCTGATGGACAGCTTGGCAAACGCCAATTTCTACCTACTACATATCTCGTTACTACGAGAATACCTAGACCTCGAATTCGTCTCGCTCAAAGAGCAACTCCCATTCGAGTACGATCTAGAAAGGATTATCGACGATTTCATCTTAATGGGAATCTTTGTTGGAAACGATTTCCTACCCCATCTACCCGATCTACACATTAATGAAGGAGCTTTGGAGAGAATTTGGACGATATACAAGTCTATCTTACCTACTGCTGGTGGATACTTGAATGAGCATGGAACGATCGCTTTGCCACGATTGCAAATGATGTTGGATCGACTTGCCGAATTTGAAGTCGAGAGGTTTGAGGAAGAGTTTGCGGATCAGAATTGGTACAAGGGAAGGCAGACTAAGCAGATTGATGCCATGGAGAAGGCTAGGAAGAGGGGAAAACTTAGTGGGTCGTCGTTTCTTCTGTGCGCGAGATACTGATAGTAGTCATTACGAAAGACCAGAAAAAGATATTCGAAGACGTCAAGGGATTCTTGCTCAAGCATCAATCTAAACCCTCCCATACCGATCGACTTACTCTGGTCAACAAGCTGTCTGCACGAGATAGGCGATTCCTACAGGAACTTGCCGATTCCTTGCATCTACGGGCCACATGGGACGAAGTCGACGACTATGGACAGAACATTGTCGCTCTTACCTTCGACATGGAGGGCGTATCCGAAGATGGAGCTTCGATACAAGAGGAAGATGGAGATTGGGAGAGTGAGGCTGGAGAAGGCGAGGTTGCCTTGAACAGAGTGTTTGGCAAATATGAAAAGGCCAAGGTCGTTGAGAACACTACCGAGGACTTTGAGGAGACTTACGAAGCGACAATGAAGCAGAAGATGGACGAGTGGAAGACGAACTATTACAAGGTTAGTCTTTCCATCTTCTGAAAACGTGTGATGACTGACGGGCAGGATAAATTGGAATTCAAGCCTAATGACGAGAGCCAACTTGATACCCTTGTTTTCCGATATGTTGAAGGTCTACAATGGGTCTTGAACTATTATTACAAGGGTTGTTCATCTTGGGCTTGGTTCTACGATTATCACTTTGCCCCTAGATTGACAGGTGAGCTTTATCTGCCCTTCGAGTGATGTACATAGAGCTGATGATTAGATCTGGTCAAGGTAGATCAGATGAAATTTGACTTCCAACTCGGTACCCCTTTCACTCCATTCCAACAATTGATGGGTGTCCTGCCCGAGGACAGTAAAGAACATGTCCCGTCTGCTTATAGGGTACGTCTACCATGAGGCGCAGGAGCTGATTGCAGGATTTAATGACTGAGGAGACTTCTCCTATTTACGATTTCTACCCTAGGCAATTCGAATTGGACATGAACGGAAAGAAACAGGATTGGGAGGCTGTTGTCAAGATTCCTTTCATTGATCAGAAACGACTCTTGAAAGCTATGGCTCGTGAGTTGTTTCCCTCATTCCCTTATAGGATCTAACTGATGATAGCTCGTGACCAACGATTGACGGATGAGGAAAAGAGGAGGAACCAATCTGGTGTGCTCAGTACTCAATTCACCTATGACGAGAATTGCGACGAACATTACCCTTCGTCACAACCTGGTTTCTTCCCTGATCTCGCCCACTCTCGAGCTCGAGCTTCACCCTTCAACCTACCCACTCTTGGTAATGGTGTCGACCTTATCCTCGGCCTCATCCAAGGGGTCAGTATTGGTGCAGGCGCCCTTGCTGGTTTCCCTTCGCTTCATACCCTACCCCATAATGGTGCTCTTGGGTATCATGGGGTCAACGTGTTCCAGACCGACTCTAGGAATCAGAGTATGGTAATCACCATTACTTCGACCAAAGGAGACCGGGGAACTACCGAAAGTTTAGCCTCTCAACATATCGGTAAAAGGGTATTCACCACCTGGCCTTACCTCCACGAAGGAATGGTCGTTGCGGTCAGTGATGATATGTTTAAATACGAAAAAGCGAATTTCGGAAAAAGCAACAAGGTCGTCGCAAACCCCCATAATCCGTATCAGCAGATTGCATGGAGGAAACAGGCGGATGGGATTGAACATCATTATTCGAAGCGATTCGGGGTGATTTGCGGGAATGTTGATCGTGTCTTGCATGTCAGGCCTCTGAAGGGTATGGCTCCTCTTTGATATAGTATTCAGAGCTAATGTGTAGGATTGAAGCGACTTGATACTGGTGCTCTTGTCAAGGACTACGAGGGACCCGAGAAGGAGATGACTGTCGCTTATCAGATGGCTGTTTCTGATGTTGCTTTCGAGGATGAACGTTATGTCGTATGTCACCTCTGACAACGTGAATCTAGCTGATCAATAGGAACAACCCGCTCCACCGATTCATGAAGAGTTCCCTGATGGCGAAAAAGTCATTTTCCTAGGTCAAATGGCTTATGGTGCTGCTGCCCAAGTGTCCTCCACAAAAGGGGACAAACTCGGTATCAACCTCGCCTACTTCCCTTCGGAAGGACAGGAGAATAGGGTATTTAGCGATCTCGTCAGGACTCGACCTTCGGGACATTACTATCCCTCTCATATCCTCTGTCGACGAATTGGTCTATCCGGTCTACAACTGTCCAAGATCTGTTCCACCTTGATGGTCAAACTTGAGAATGGGTCGAAAGTCAATATTGGTATCCCCATGAAATTCGAGTCTAAAGGCCTCAAAGTCTTGGGTTACACTAGACGAAATGATCGTGGATGGGAGTATTCCGAGACTGCTGCTCAGGCTTTGGAGAAGTATAGGACTGCTTTCCCTGAGGCGTTCAATAATTTGGGTGCTGGTGGTGAAGGTCAGTTTTTCTTCCTTGGTGTGGGGTATGGCTGATGGGCAGGTCTGGTCAGCTCTGCTGAGTTGTGTCCTACTGCCGAAGATCCTGATAAGGTTATTAAGGATATGAAGAAATGGTTGACTCAGGAAGGGTTGGCTGATTTGGATGCTGTTTCCCTCTTTGCTGAGAAGCTTGAGCAGGTAAGCTAAAACTACCTCCAATGTTGTATTTAGCTGACTGTCAGGAAACCGTTCAGAGGATCGAAGAGATCGCGGATCAATTCAACTCCCAAAAGACCCACGATTCCATCAAGCGAGCTGCTATCAATGGTATCCCTCGACAGGCTGTACTCAAGCCTTCCCATGCTATCCACCGATTGAATGGTCAAGAGTTTAGACTCGGAGATCGGGTTGTCATGGCCCAGGACTCCGCTTCGGGCGGTGTTCCACTTGGAATGAAGGGTGTTGTGGTCGGTATCTCGTCCAAGGATATCGATATTATTTGGGATCGACCATTCATGGGTGGTGAAACTCTAGGTGGCAGGTGTTCCGAATACAGAGGATCTATCGCTCCTTTCTCTACATGCTTGAACTTGACTCGACCTCAATTCGCTGTCGACCCATCCGCCGCCTCAGGTCAAGGACAAGGTGTCAACAAAGGTCAATTCAACCCTCAATTCGGTCCTCGACCAAATGTTGCTCCTAAGCATTACCAACCTTCTATCCCATCTAATCGACCGGTCTCTTCCATCGCTCGAAACCCAAATGCTAAACCCCATCCACAAGCTACTGGCGATCTACCCTACGGACATGCCGCTCGGGGTCTACGACCCCAGCAAGCGCCTGCCCCAGCTCCTTCGACTCATCAGAATAAGCTGCAGACCGCTTTACTTGGACATAAAGCCCCTGCTGGGCATGTTGCTAGTAGACCTGGACCGATTTCGCCAAAGTCGCCTATTAAGGCTTTACTAGGTTTACCTAATGTTGGGAATGGACATGGGCAGGGTGAGGCGGGTAGGGGACGAGGACGTGGTGCTGCTAGGGGAGTTAGGGGGCGGGGTAGGGGACGAGGTGGAGCTGTTGTCCCTGTTCAGAATGGGCAGTAGGCAGAGAATTGATTGAGCGATAGAGTGAGAAAAGGACGTGGAGATGAAAGAAATAAGTTACACTATACTATACTAGAAGATATCTAGACATACTTGTGCATGTCTATGTGTCTACCTAAGGTACCTTACCTTATCTGACAAAGGAGTGAATATAAAAGTGCCACATCTCGGCGTTACCTGTTTAGAGTGAGACTGGCTCAGACCTCGGACGCGTGAGCTAGCAAGTGGTCATTCAGTTGGTATCTATCTCTATCCTATACCATACATTCACTCCAATCAAACCATCATCACTCTCTCACAGCATAGCACACACAACGATATAGTCAGGCGAAAGGAAAGGAAGTAGAGAAATTGGATTAAACAACACGACACAACAATCATGTCGCTCAACGATGATGTCGATGGATGGGTTGCTCAGCTTATGCAATGTAAACCATTGAGCGAGGGGGAAGTTAAGAAATTATGTGAGAAGGTGAGCTACTATCTCTGATGCAACGGAGTGGTGGTTGGTGTGTTTGAGTTGGTCATGATGTTTGACCATTGGACCAAAGGATAATGGAGTGGGGCCGTCGCGCTTGGATATCTTCTGTAGTCATGGAATGAGCTGACAACAGGCTCGAGAGGTCCTCATGGAGGAATCCAACGTCCAACCCGTCCGATGCCCCGTTACAGTCTGTGGAGATATTCACGGTCAATTCGTAAGTCCCCCTTTCCCCTACTCCTCATGTTTCACTTTCTAATAATTAGCACGATCTCAGTGAACTATTCCGAATCGGAGGAAACTCGCCCGACACAAATTACTTGTTTATGGGAGATTACGTTGATCGAGGATATTACTCTGTTGAAACGGTTACTCTACTCGTTGCGCTAAAATTACGATATCGGGATCGAGTCACTATTCTACGTGGGAATCACGAGTCGAGACAGATTACCCAGGTTTATGGGTTTTATGACGAGTGTTTGAGAAAATATGGGAATGCCAACGTCTGGAAATTCTTTACGGATTTGTTTGATTATCTACCATTGACCGCTTTGATCGATTCTCAGGTATGTCCCCTTCAATCATACAATGATGGGACGAACTGATTGTAGATCTTCTGTTTGCATGGTGGTCTTTCACCTTCAATTGATACACTTGATCATATTCGTTCAATCGATAGGATTCAGGAAGTACCACATGAAGGACCCATGTGTGATTTACTATGGAGTGATCCAGATGATCGGTGTGGTTGGGGTATATCTCCTAGAGGAGCTGGATACACTTTCGGACAGGATATCTCGGAAGCTTTCAGTGAGTCATATCTTCCTCTCGATACGAAGCCGGACTGATGATAGACCAC
>Ga0308160_10005632_pt1 | contig 12990 bp, 5 predicted proteins | sample PhyFR1_FD_201036 | JGI IMG/M metagenome (GOLD analysis project Ga0308160, IMG submission 201036) | Phyllosphere microbial communities from UC Gill Tract Community Farm, Albany, California, United States - DLSLF.R1 | ecosystem: Host-associated > Plants > Phyllosphere > Unclassified | place: USA... | reverse complement strand
TGCCGGTGGGCGCCAAGATGATCGCCACCGGCGTCAGCGCGCCCTTCCTGGTGCCGATGAAGGTGACCCTGGTGCTGGCGCTGATCCTGTCGCTGCCCTGGGTGTTTTATCAAGCCTGGGCCTTCATCGCGCCCGGCCTGTACGCCCACGAAAAACGGCTGGTGCTGCCGCTGGTGATCTCGTCCTCGCTGCTGTTCATCGCCGGCGTCGCGTTCTGCTACTTCTTCGTGTTCGGCCGGGTGTTCCACTTCATCGCCAACTTCGCCCCGACCTCGATCGCGGTGATGCCGGACATCGAGAACTACCTCGATTTCGTGATCTCGATGTGCCTGGCCTTCGGCGCCACCTTCGAGGTGCCGGTGGTGGTCGTGATCCTGGTGCGCATGGGGATCGTCAGCGTCGACAAGCTGAAGTCGTTCCGCCCCTACATCATCGTCGGCGCCTTCGTGATCGCCGCCATCGTCACGCCGCCGGACGTGGTCAGCCAACTGGCCCTGGCAGTGCCGATGTGGCTGCTGTTCGAACTCGGCCTGCTGCTGGCGCCGGTATTCGTACGCGTCACCCGCGCCCCGGAAGAGCACGCCTGAGCCCCGGCCGGCAGCCATGCTGTCGGCATATCTTACAGTTCACCACCGGCGCCCCCTGCGCCTGCGATTAAGTGACTGATTCGGCATAACAATTTCCATCAGGCATCGATCTTGCTTCTATGGGCAGATCGAATCAGGAGCCAGGATGAAACCGAGCCGTCCCTTCATTGCCGTCGCCGTGCTGAGCGTCTTCGCTCTGGGGGCGGTCGTCGTGCCGATGTTTGTCGCTTCGTCGGACGATGCGGTGCCGGAACCGCTCTCGGTCGGCCTGATGGGCATCGGCCTGCTCGGCCTGGCCCTGGTGCGGCGGCGCTGAACGCCGCCGCTCCCCACTTCACTTTTCACATCAAGGGCAGTTGCCGATCACGTAGTAACCCGGCGAAGTCTGGGCCAGCGTGCTCGTATAGAAGGTATTGTCCAGCCCCATGTTCTGGTTCGAGCCATTGGCCAGCGCATAGCCGCCGCTGTCGTGCGCGCGCCCGGCCTGCACGTGGGCGTAGTTGCTGGCGCTGGTGGCGGTGCAGGTCCAACTCGATTTGGTGGTGGCGCTGACCGCGGTCGACAGGGCACTCTCGCCGCTGCTGCCGGTTGCCGACACCTGGTAGCTGTAGGTCGTGCTGGCGGCCAGGCTGCCATCGGTATAGCTGGTGGTGGTGACCGGGCTGGCGTTGACGCGGCTGCCGTTGCGGTAGACGTTGTAGCCGGTGGCGCCGCTAGCCGCGCTCCAGCTGAGCGTCACGCTGTTCGAGGTCGTGCTGCCTACGGTCAGGCCGGCGGGCGGCTGCAGCGCGGGCGCGGTGCCGACCAGGAACTGCGCGATGCTGCAGGCGCTCGAGGTGAGGCCGGTGCCGGAATCAAGGGCCGTCACGCTGCCGGTGTAATAGCCGTTGGCCAGGTTGGCGTAAGCCTTGCTGAAGCTGGCGCCGCTGCCGGCGGCCGCATCGTTGACCGCAGTCGGCCCGCTCAGGCTCACCCGGTAGCTGGAGATCGTGCCGGCGCTATCCGACCCGGTGCCGGACACGGTGACCGTGCTGCCGGAGACGCTGGCGCTGCAGCTGTTGACCGTCGGCGGCGCCACGCGCGCCACGCGCAGGTTGTTCTTGAACCAGAAATCCATCACGAAGGCCGGGTAGTTGACGTGGGTAGCGTCGACGTAATTGCTGTTCTGGCCGCCGGTGCCGGCCGGCCACGCATGGCCCATGCCGGTGACCGTGATTTCGCTGGTGCGCAGCTTGCCGTTGGCGTCCGTGTAGGGCACGTTGCTGCCGCCGGTGGCGACCGTCGTCGTCGCGCCCTTGGTGTAAGTGCCGCCATAGGCCAGGCGCATCGCCTGCGCATCCATCGGACCGTATTGCTGGGACACCGTGAAGTCGCTGGTGCCCCAGATCACGCCGGCGATCTGGGTCGAGAAGGCGGACGCGTTGGTCCCGGCCAGGGCCTTGCAGTTGTTGGCCGCGGTGGTCGCGGTGTAGCCCGATGGGACCGAGCCGATCTGCAGGGTCGTGGTGCCCGGCGGCGGCCCGGCGTTGATGCCGGCGCCGGCAAAGATGTCCGGCGCCAGGCAGGCCAGCACCATGGTCTCGCCGCCGCCCGAGGACAGGCCGGCCACATACACCTGCTTCGGGTCGATCGCGTACTGGGCGTTGCCGACGAAGCGCTGGATCAGGTCGAGCAGCACGCCTTCATGGCCGGTGGTGCGGCTGTGATTGGTGCGGCTGTAGTCCCAGCAGTGACTGCCGGAGACATTGCCGGTGGCATTCGGCGCCAGGATCACGGCGCCGTACTGGTCGGCCACCTGTTTCCAGTTGAAGCCGCCGTCGCTGGCGCTGTCGATGACGTCGCCGCTGGCGGTCTGGGCGCAGCCGTGCAGCACCAGCACCAGGGCGCGCTTGCCGCCAAGCGCGGGTTGGGTGGACGGCCAGTAGAAATAGCCGGTCAGGTTGCCGCCGTTGACGCTGTCCGCTGCCCAGGTCTGGTTACTGCTCCAGGCGCCGGGGCCGGCCGTGACCTGGGCTTGCGCGTGGGTGCATGCAGCGAGTGCGAGTGAGGCTGCGGCCAGCCGGGAAGCTGCCCGTTTGAAGTTGAATGCCATGCTTGGAGTCTCCGTTCTTATCAAGGTCGTGCGCCGGACGAGCGGGTGCCGCCCGGGTCTTGCAGGAAGCAATGAAGTGGAAAGCGGTAAGACGGGCAGGACAGCGGCGACTATGCCGGCGGGGTAATGATCTGGCGCATTGCAAAGTCTCCGTATCCTTGATTGTTGTCGTGACCAGAGGTCAGAGGATCATTGTAGGAGGCAGACTTATGCATACAAGGGTGAGCGCGAGCACGCTCGGTGTGCGGATTTGCACAGCCGCCGTCCGGGGCGGGACGGCGGCTGGTATGGACGGCTGCTGATCAGCCCCCGGGCGCTCAGGCAGCCAGCACAGGCGCCTGGCCGACCAGGCCCACCTGCACGTGGGTCAGCGGCTCGGTACCGCCGATCAGATCGGCAAAGGTTGCTGCGTTCGGCGCATCCTTGGCGTCGATGGCGAAGTACACGTCGGTCATGTCGGCCACCGTGCCGTTCGCCAGCGTGGCGCTGCTGCGCTCGAGGTGCAGGTTGCCCTGGGCGTCGACGAAGGGCAGGTCGGTGTGCGCCACCGTCAGCGACACCACACCGGCTTCCAGCAGCGACATCAGTTCGCCGCTGTCGGTGGCGTGGTTGCCGTTGGCATCGCGCCAGATCACGAGGCTGGCAAACGCCGCATCGTGGGCATCGACCACGCCGTCGCCGTTGCTGTCGTAGCTGGCGAGTTTGGCGAAGCCGTCGCCCTTGGCACTGCCGCCGAACAGTTCGCCGATGCCGTCGATCTTGCCGTTGCCGTTCAGGTCGACCGCCAGGAAACCGTCGCTCGAGGACAGCCAGCCGGACGTGATCGCCGAGCCGTTGCCGAGCAGGTCGAAGCTCGCACCCGAGGCCACCGAGACGCTGCGCGCCACCGTGTGCACGCCGTCGCCGTTCAGGTCGATCGCGATCGGGGTGATGCCGGCATCCCAGCTCATGTCGTTCTCGCCCGAGGTCAGCGTCGTCACATCGGTTTTCACCAGGTTCGTGATCGCGACGCCGTCACCGGTCACGTTCGAATCGACGGCGCCGTTGGTGCCGATCATCTTGCTCGACCATGGCAGGCTGTTCAGGTTGTAGCCGCCGGCCACGACGTTCGTCTTGTCGAACGCGAGATAGTAGTTGCCCGGATCGAGGTTCACGAACTTGTAGTTGCCGTTGGCGTCAGTGGTGGCCGTCGACAGCAGGGCGCCGGCGCCGCTGTACAGCGTGACCTTCACGCCCTGGAGGCCGCTTTCGCCCACGTCCTGGATGCCGTTGCGGTTGGTGTCGGCCCACACCTTGTCGCCGATCGAGGCCTTGCGGTACAGGCCCGCATCGACGCCGGTCTCGTTCTGACCCTGGGCCAGCGTGATGGTGCCGCTGGTGGCCGTGAGCGTGTCGATGTTGGAGTCAAGGGCGCCGTTCGTGCCGACGTTGGCCTTGGTGACCAGGTAGCCGCTCGGCTGCACCACCTGCACCTTGTAGGAGCCGGCATTCAGGTTGCTGAACAGGTAGTTGCCGCTGCTGTTGGTCACGGTCGAGGCCAGCACGTTGTTGCTGCCGTCGAGCAGGCGCACGGTGACGTTGGCGATGCCGCTTTCGCCGGCATCCTGGACACCGTTGTAGTTCAGGTCTTCCCACACCAGGTCGCCGATCGATCCTTTCACCGGCACCAGGCCGGCATCGATGCTGGTATTGGCTTCGCCCGATGCCAGCTTGACGATCGGCGACTTGCCGGTCGAGACATTGGCGTCGGAGTCGGTGAGATCGCTGCCGGTGTCGGCCAGCGTGTAGCTGTAGCCGCTTGGTTTGCTGAACTGGACCTGGTATTCGACGCCCGGCTTCAGGCCGCTGAACAGATAGGCGCCGTCGGTGCCGGTCGTGGCCGTCACGGTCGTGTTGTCGGCCGTGGTCGAGATCAGGCCGTCGGCGCCGCCGCCGGTCAGGGTCACGGTCAGGCCGCTCATGCCGTTTTCGCCCGCGTCCTGCTGGCCGTTGCCGTTGGCGTCGATCCAGACGCGGTTACCCAGCGACGCGGTCTGGTAGATGCCGGCATCCACCTTCAGATTCTGTTCGCCGATACCGACGGTGATGGTGCCGGTGGTCTTGGTGGTCGGGTCGATGTCGCTGTTGGTACTGTCGTCACCCACATTCTTCGGGCTGACGGCATAGCCGGCCGGGGTCTGGACGGTGACGGTATAGCTGCCGGCGGCGACGTTGAACAGGTACTTGCCGTTGGCGTCCGTGGTCGTGGTCTGCAGGACGGCGCCGCTCGTGGATTTGAGCTGCACGGTGACGCCGGCCACGCCCGCTTCGCCGGCATCCTGCACGCCGTTGGCATTACTGTCGAGCCAGACGCGATCGCCCAATGACTGGACCGTCATGGTGCTGCTGTAATTCGCGGCATCCGATGCGCTGACGCTGACACCCGTGATCATGTCCTTGGCGGTCGCGGTGCCGACGTGGACGAAACTACCGACGGCCGAGACGAGTTCCGAACCCTTGTAGGTCCAGGTCTCGTTGACGTCGAGCTTGCCGTCGCGGTTGGTGTCGCCGCTCACGTAGGTCAGGCTGGCGATGCGCGGATCGGTGACGTTCACGTTACCCAGCGCGACCGTGCCGGTGTTCTTCACGATGTACGTGAACACCGCGGTGCCGCCGACCGGAATCGCCGTGCCGCTGCCTGCAGTATTGGCATCGAGATCGGCGGTGACGAAGGTGGCGCCGGTCGGCGCGAGGTCGGTCAGGCTGCCCTCGAGCTGGTTCTGCGCGGCGAGAAGGTCCTTGGTAGCCTCGTAGTTGCCGCTGGCGAAAGCGGCGCGCACCAGTGCGATGACCTGGGCCTGATCGTACACATAGTTCAGGTACGGATTGGCGGCGTTCAGCAGCGCCGCGGCCGAGTGGCGCAGCAGGGCATCCATGCCGCCGCCGTTGGTGCTGAGCGCGTCGAGCAGGGTCGGTGCACCGCCTGGCACGTCCACGCCGAACAGGGCCTCGTAGCTGGCGTTCGGCGACAGACCGGTTTCCGGCCAGCCGCTGAGCGGGGCGCCGCCGGCGCCGGTGTGGTTCTTCCAGAAGCCGGGGGTCAGGCCCTCGGCCGGAGCGCTCGAATTGCGTACGACGTATTCGCCGTGCTCCAGAGTCTGGATGCTGATGCCGACGGCGCCAGCCTTGATGCCGAGGTCCAGGCTGCGGTCGGCAGTGCCGGAGGCAAGCGTGACGTAGCCGGTGCGTCCGGTCAGCGGATCGGCATCGCTGTCGTTCAGGCTGGTGCTGCCGGCGGCGTTCTTGGTGGTGACGACGTAGCCGGTCGGCAGGGTCGACAGGTCGAAGTCGGCGCGGTAGCTGCCCGGCGCCAGATTGTCGAACAGGTAAAGGCCATCGCTGCCGGTGGTGCGGGTGGCGATGACCTTGCCGTCCGCATTGACCAGGTTGACGATCACGCCTGCGACATTCGCCTCGCCTGCGTCCTGGATCCCGTTGCCGTTGGCGTCGGCCCAGACGCGGTCGCCCAGGCTGGCCGGGGCGTAGATGCCGGCGTCGATGGTCGTGTTGTTTTCACCCGAGGCCAGCTTGACGATCTGGCTCTTGCCGCTTGCCGCGTCGGCGTCGGAGTCGGTGGTGTCGCCGCCCTTGTCCTGGGTGGTGAACACGGTGCCGGCCGGTGCGCTGAACTGCACCTGGTATTCGACGCCCGGGGTCAGGCCGGTGAATTTGTAGTTGCCGTTGGCGTCCGTGGTCGTGGTGATGCTGGTGTTGTCGGCCGTGGTCGAGATCAGACCGTCGGCACCGCCGCTGATCAGCGTAACCGTGGCGTTGGCGACGCCGGCTTCGTTTGCATCCTGCTGGCCGTTGCCGTTGGCGTCGATCCAGACGCGGTCGCCCAAGCTGGCAGGGGTGTAGATGCCGGCGTCGATCGTGGTGTTGTTTTCGCCCGAGCTGAGCTTGACGATCTGGGACAGACCCTTGGCGTTCACGTCCGAGTCGCTGGTGTCGTCGCCTTTGTCCTGCGCGGTGAAGACCGTGCCGGTTGGTGCCGCGAACTGCACCTGGTATTCCACGCCTGGAGTGAGACCGGTGAATTTGTAGTTGCCGTTGGCGTCGGTAGTGGTGGTGATAGTTGTGTTGTCAGCCGTGGTCGAAATGAGACCGTCGGCACCACCACTGATCAGGGTCACGGTGGCGTTGGCGACACCGGCTTCGTTGGCATCTTGCTGACCGTTGCCGTTGGCATCGACCCACACATGGTCGCCCAGGCTGGCCGGGATGTAGACGCCGGCGTCGATGGTGGTGTTGTTTTCGCCGGAGCTGAGCTTGACGATCTGGGACAGACCTTTGGCGTTCACATCCGAATCACTGGTGTCATCGCCTTTGTCTTGCGCGGTGAAGACCGTGCCGGTCGGTGTTGCGAACTGCACTTGGTATTCCACACCCGGGGTCAGGCCGGTGAATTTGTAGTTGCCGTTGGCATCGGTAGTGGTTGTGACAGTGGTGTTGTCGGCGGTGGTCGAGAGCAGGCCATCGGTACCGCCGCTGATCAGCGTGACGGTGGCATTTGCAACGCCGGCTTCGTTTGCATCTTGCTGGCCGTTGCCGTTGGCGTCGACCCACAGGCGATCGCCCAGGCTTGCGGGGGTGTAGACGCCGGCGTCGATGGTCGTGTTGTTTTCGCCCGAGCTGAGCTCGACGATCTGAGACAAACCCTTGGCGTTCACGTCCGAGTCGCTGGTGTCGTCGCCTTTGTCTTGCGCGGTGAAGACCGTGTTAGTCGGGGCTGCGAACTGCACTTGGTATTCGACGCCTGGAGTCAAGCCGGTGAATTTGTAGTTGCCGTTGGCGTCGGTCGTGGTGGTGACCGTGGTGTTGTCGGCGGTCGTCGAGATGAGGCCGTCGGCGCCGCCGCTGATCAGGGTGACGGTGGCGTTGGCGACACCGGCTTCGTTTGCATCCTGCTGGCCATTGCCGTTGGCGTCGATCCAGAGGCGGTCGCCTAGGCTGGCTGGGGTGTAGACGCCGGCGTCGATGGTCGTGTTGTTTTCGCCCGAGGCCAGTTTGACGATCTGAGACAGGCCTTTGGCGTTCACATCCGAGTCGCTGCTGTCGTCGCCCTTGTCCTGCGCGGTGAATACGGTGCCGGTCGGTGCCGCGAACTGCACTTGGTATTCGACACCCGGGGTCAGACCGGTGAACTTGTAATTGCCGTTGGCGTCGGTAGTGGTGGTGACCGTGGTGTTGTCGGCCGTGGTCGAGATGAGGCCATCGGCGCCGCCGCCGATCAGGGTCACGGTGACGTTGGCGACGCCGACTTCGTTTGCGTCTTGCTGGCCGTTGCCGTTGGCGTCGATCCAGACGCGGTCGCCCAGGCTGGCCGGCACGTAGACGCCGGCGTCGATGGTCGTGTTGTTCTCGCCGGAAGTCAGCTTGACGATCTGCGACAGCCCCTTGCTGTTGACGTCGGAATCGCTGGCGTCATCGCCCTTGTCCTGCGCGGTGAATACGGCGCCGTCCGGTGCAGCAAACTGCACCTGGTATTCCACGCCCGGGGTCAAGCCGGTGAATTTGTAATTGCCATTGGCATCCGTGGTCGTGGTGACGGTGGTGTTGTCAGCCGTGGTCGAGAGCAGGCCGTCGGTACCGCCGCCGATCAAGGTGACAGTGGCATTGGCAACGCCGGCTTCGTTTGCATCATGTTGACCGTTGCCGTTGGCGTCGACCCAGACACGGTCGCCCAGGCTGGCAGGGGTGTAGATGCCGGCGTCGATGGTCGTGTTGTTCTCGCCCGAAGCCAGCTTGACGATCTGGCTCTTGCCAGTTGCCGCGTCGGCGTCGGAATCGCTGGCGTCGCTGCCCTTGTCCTGGGCGGTGAACACGGTGCCGATGGGTGCCGCGAACTGCACTTGGTATTCGACGCCTGGGGTCAGACCAGTGAACTTGTAGTTGCCATTGGCATCCGTGGTCGTGGTGACGGTGGTGTTGTCAGCCGTGGTCGAGAGCAGGCCGTCGGTACCGCCGCCGATCAGGGTGACGGTGGCATTGGCAACGCCGGCTTCGTTTGCATCCTGTTGACCGTTGCCGTTGGCGTCGACCCAGACACGGTCGCCCAGGCTGGCCGGGGTGTAGATGCCGGCGTCGATGGTCGTGTTGTTCTCGCCCGAAGCCAGCTTGACGATCTGGCTCTTGCCAGTTGCCGCGTCGGCGTCGGAATCGCTGGCGTCGCTGCCCTTGTCCTGGGCGGTGAACACGGTGCCGATGGGTGCCGCGAACTGCACCTGGTATTCGACGCCTGGGGTCAGACCAGTGAACTTGTAGTTGCCATTGGCATCCGTGGTCGTGGTGACGGTGGTGTTGTCAGCCGTGGTCGAGAGCAGGCCGTCGGTACCGCCGCCGATCAAGGTGACGGTGGCATTGGCAACGCCGGCTTCGTTTGCATCCTGTTGACCGTTGCCGTTGGCGTCGACCCAGACGCGATCGCCCAGGCTGGCCGGCACGTAGACGCCGGCGTCGATGGTCGTGTTGTTCTCGCCGGATGCCAGCTTGACGACTTGCGACAGACCTTTACTGTTGACGTCCGAGTCGCTGGCATCATCACCCTTGTCCTGCGCGGTGAACACAGCATCATCCGGTGCAGCAAACTGCACTTGGTATTCCACGCCCGGCGTGAGGCCGGTGAACTTGTAATTGCCGTTGGCGTCGGTGGTCGTGGTGACCGTGGTGTTGTCAGCCGTGGTCGAGAGCAGGCCGTCTGCACCGCCGCCAATCAGGGTCACGGTGGCGTTCGCGACACCAACCTCGTCTGCATCCTGCTGGCCGTTGCCATTCGCATCGACCCAAATGCGGTCGCCCAGGCTGGCCGGAACATAGACGCCGGCGTCGATCGTGGTGTTGTTCTCGCCGGAAGCCAGCTTGACGATCTGGGACAGACCTTTGGCATTCGCATCCGAATCGCTGGCGTCATCGCCCTTGTCCTGCGCAGTGAACACGCTGCCGTCCGGCGCAGCAAACTGCACCTGGTACTCGACACCCGGCGTGAGGCCGGTGAACTTGTAATTGCCGTTGGCGTCGGTCGTCGTGGTGACCGTGGTGTTGTCGGCGGTGGTCGAGAGCAGGCCATCGGCGCCGCCGCCAATCAGCGTCACCTTCGCACCCGCGATGCCGGCTTCGTCTGCATCCTGCTGGCCGTTGCCATTCGCATCGACCCAGACGCGGTCACCCAGGCTGGCCGGAACGTAGACGCCGGCGTCGATTGTGGTGTTGTTCTCGCCCGAAGCGAGCTTGACGATCTGCGACAGGCCTGCACCGTTGACGTCCGAGTCGCTGACATCACTATCCTTGTCCTGCACGGTGAACACGGTGCCGTCCGGCGCAGCAAACTGCACCTGGTATTCAACGCCCGGCGTGAGGCCGGTGAACTTGTAATTGCCGTTGGCGTCGGTAGTCGTGGTGACCGTGGTGTTGTCGGCGGTGGTCGAGAGCAGGCCATCGGCGCCGCCGCCAATCAGCGTCACCTTCGCACCCGCGATGCCGGCTTCGTCCGCATCCTGCTGGCCGTTGCCGTTCGCATCGAGCCACAGACGATCGCCCAAGCTGGCCGGCAGGTAGACGCCGGCGTCGATGGTGAGGTTGTTCTCGCCGGAGCTCAGCTTGACGATCTGCGACATCCCCGCAGCGTTGACATCGGAGTCGCTGGCATCGCTGCCCTTGTCCTGCGCCGTGAACACGCTGCCGGCCGGCGCCGAAAACTGCACCTGGTATTCCACGCCTGGGGTCAGGCCGGTGAATTTATAGTTGCCGTTGGCATCGGTGGTCGCGCTGACGCTGGTGTTGTCGGCCGTGGTCGAGATCAGGCCATCCTTGCCGCCGCTAATCAGGGTGACCGTCTGGCCGGCGATGCCGGTCTCGCCCGCGTCTTGCTGGCCGTTGCCGTTGGTGTCGAGCCACAGGCGGTCGCCGAGGCTGGCTTTGTTGTAGAAGCCGGCATCGATGGTGTTGTTGTTCTCGCCGGGCGCCAGCACGACGATGTTCGATACCAGCGCATCGCTGTTGCCGTTACCGGCCGCCTTGCCGTCGGCCTGGCGTGGGCTGACGAATTCGTAGCCGCCCGGCAGCGAGAACACGACCTGGTAGTTCAGGCCCGGGGTCAGGCCCTTGAAGACGTAATTGCCCTGGCTGTCGGTGGTGGTGGTCGCCAGTACCTCGTTGGCGTCGTTGAAGTCGCCGTCCTGGTTCTGGTCGCGCACCAGTTGCACGGTCACGTTGGCGATGCCGGTTTCGCCGGCGTCCTGGATGCCATTGGCGTTGGCGTCGTGCCAGACTTTGTCGCCGATCGATGCGGCCTGCATCGTCACCAGCAGAGGCTGGCGATGGGTGTTGCCCTGCAGCGGGTCGATGACCGCTGCAATCGTGCCGCCTATGTCGGGCACATAGCCGTCGTGCTTCAGGGCTTCGGCCACCAGCGCGTCGATGGTCGCAGCATTCTGCGGGCCGACATAGTCGACGATGGCCGGACTGCCCAGCATCTTCCAGATCGCGCCCTGTACATCGCCATACGCGGCGTTTTTGCCGTTGTACCAGTTGAGCAGCCAGTTGATGTTATCGAGATTGGCCAGGTACTTGTTGTTGGCCAGCGTCGGTACCGAAGCGACCAGGGTACCGATTTCATAACTCGAATATAAAGCGGTGGTGTAGGTCGCCGGCACCGGCAGATCGATGTTCTCGACCATGCACCAGGCGTCGTACAAGGTGCCGCCGCTGGCCGACTGTGGATTCAGGATCGACGAAGATGTGATCTTCAGATCGAGCAGGCTGGGGAACAGGGACGAACCCGGGTAGGTAATGTAGCTGGTGAAGTTAGGCGTGGCAGACATGGGCAGCTCGAAAAATTGGGCAATAAAAGGGCCGTCGCCGACCTGCTGGGCCAGCGCTAACGATGAACAACAAGAAATGCCGGGTTAATGGACTAACCCGGCTGCAAGCCGATGATTACTTGCGGAAGCGGTACACCGCGACAGCAGCGGCGGCTGCAACGATGAACAGCAGCGGGCTGGTCGGCTCAGGCAGTTCACAGGCCGGCAGCGGCGAAGCACCGCAGGGACGGGCCAGTGCGTCGCCGCAGACAACGGCCAGCAGGAAGGCGGAACCAGCAAAATTTTTGACGAAAGCTTTCATGTACGAACCCCTTTATGGATGAATTTGCCGAATTTAACGGTTGGTTCGGCGAGAAAACTATGCAAGAAAGCTAATTTATATTTCTTTTTGATAATTTTCTTGTAGGAATAATCTCACTTTGTTCTGTATTTATCAAGCTTCTTGTGAATATTGGTGATGAATGTGAAAAAAGAACAACGAAAACCTGTTTAGCAGAGCGCAAATTTGATCTCACTTCTAATAGTTTCATCAAATAAACATTTTGTAGACATAAAAAAGCCCCGCTTAAGAGCGAGGCTGCGCTGCCGAAAAATATAGCTGCTGAAAGATTCAAGCCCGCGGCGCGGCCTTGGACGCGCACAGCATGGCAACCGGCGCCGACCCCTGTGCCCTGGCTTGCGCTGCCGCGACGTCGCGGATCACCGGTGCGTGCGCGCCGGCAGTCGCTTCCGGCATCCCGTCGATGACCATCGTACCGAGGCCGACGGTGGCCAGTGCGACGACGAAGATGGCTTCCATGTGCTTGTGGACGTTCATGATGTTCCCCTTCAGTGGCTGGTTTCGGAAAGTGCGGAGCGCTTTTTTCGCTCACGATCTCCATACAGCAGGAGGCGTGCCAGCCCCCGAGAAGGAAAAAACGCCCGTGCGGGCGTCGAAAAGGCCCTGCAGAGTCGGGCCCGGAACAACAGGCTGCGCCGGCGGTGTCGGATTCGATCCAACACCGCCGGGCGAAGCGCTTACTGCATCAGCTGACCGATGATGCGCACCGGCGCATTGCCGTAGCTGAGGAACTGGTCGTGGAACTCCTTCAGGTTGAAGCGCTCGCCCAGCTGCTGCTTGCGGCGCTCGCGCAGCTCGACGATGTCGCTGTAGCCGCTGAAGTAGCTGGTCAGCTGCACTGACGACAGCTGCACGCGCCGCCATTTTTCGGCGGCTTCCTGCGGCGTCTGGAAGGCCTGGCGCACCAGCAGGTCCATGGCCTGGTCGCGGTTCATGCCGAGCACGTGGACGCTGTAGTCGAGGATGGTGTTCGACACGCTGCGCAGATTCCACTTGCACCACATGAGCATCAGTTCCGGCGCGTTGTTGCCGTAGCCGGATTCGAGCATCATGCGCTCGCCGTACACGGCCCAGCCCTCGATCATCGCGCCGTTCCCGAACAGCGACTTGACC
>Ga0308160_10005631_pt1 | contig 12990 bp, 9 predicted proteins | sample PhyFR1_FD_201036 | JGI IMG/M metagenome (GOLD analysis project Ga0308160, IMG submission 201036) | Phyllosphere microbial communities from UC Gill Tract Community Farm, Albany, California, United States - DLSLF.R1 | ecosystem: Host-associated > Plants > Phyllosphere > Unclassified | place: USA... | reverse complement strand
TCGGTCACGATCTACCACGGCAAGCTGCACGCCGCCGAGCGCAAGGCGAACCAGGACCTGTTCATGGACGACGAACGGCGCATCATGGTCGCGACCAATGCCTTCGGCATGGGCATCGACAAGCCGGACACGCGCTTCGTGATCCACCTGCAGATTCCCGCCAACCTGGAAGCTTATTACCAGGAATCCGGGCGCGCCGGCCGCGACGGCAAGGATGCCGAATGCACGCTGCTGTTCCTGCAGGACGACAAGCGCGTCCAGCAGTTCTTCCTGGTCAAGCACTACCCGACGGCGGACGAGATCCGCGCCATCTACAAGGCGGTCTGCAAGCTGGCCGAGGAGGAAACCGCCACGCCGCAACGCGTGGAAGACGTCGCCCACGACCTGGCCGGCCCGCACCTGAAAGTCTGCCTGAAGCTGCTGAAGGACGCGAAACTGCTGCGCCAGAACCGCAAGCTGGCCTGGACCACGGGTGCCACCGAGCCGAAGGCCAGCCTGTTCGAAGCCATGGCCGAGGTCTACCGCCAGAAGCAGGAACACGACAAGGAAGCGCTGGAGCAGATGGTGTCGTATGCGGTCAGCGGTTTCTGCCGCTGGAAGCTGCTGCTCGATTATTTCGGCGATGAAGTCGACGGCTTCGAGAAGTGCTGCCGCTGCGACAACTGCCTGAACCCGCCGGCGGCCGTGCTCACGGAAGACATCGAGATCCGCGACGACGAGTTCGACCACGATCCGGTGCCGGAACCCGATCCTGCATCCGTCTTCGAAGCCGGTGCGCGCGTCAAAGTGCCGAAGTATGGCGAGGGCGTGGTGCTGTCGATGGCCGGCGACCAGGTGGCTATCGAATTCCCGGATGGGGAGCATCGCTCCTTCCTGAAGGATTACGTGGAACATATCTGATATAGAAGGGCCTGCATGGGAGACATGGTCGTAGTGCGCAAGGAGGGACTCTACTGCGTCCCGGGTGATTTCTATATCGATCCGTGGCGGCCGGTGGAGCGGGCCGTCATCACCCACGCGCACGGCGACCATGCGCGCTGGGGCCACAGCCACTACCTGGCATCGAACAAGAGCGTCAACATCCTGAAGTCGCGCCTCGGCGCCGACATCAATATCGAGGGCCTGGACTACGGCGAGCGCGTCGTTCACAACGGCGTGACGATCTCGCTGCACCCGGCCGGCCACGTCCTGGGCTCCGCCCAGATCCGCATGGAGCACGAAGGCGAAATCTGGGTGGCCTCGGGCGACTACAAGGTCGAGCCGGACGCCACCTGCGACCCCTTCGAGCCGGTGCGCTGCCACAGCTTCATCACCGAATCGACCTTCGGCCTGCCGATCTACCGCTGGGACCCGCAGCAGGACGTGTTCGACGACATCAACCGCTGGTGGCGTGCGAATGCGGAGGAGGGCCGCACCAGCATCCTGTATGCCTACGCCTTCGGCAAGGCGCAGCGCTTACTAAGCGGACTGGATCCTTCGATCGGGACTATCGTCTGCCACGGCGCGGTCGAGCCGCTGAACCGCGTCTACCGCGAAGGCGGCGTCGACCTGCCGCCCACCCAGCTGGTCAGCGAGACCGACAAGGCCGATCTGAAGCGCGCGCTGGTGCTGGCGCCGCCCTCGGCGTCCGGCTCGACCTGGACCCGCCGCTTCGGCGACTACAGCGATGCCTTTGCCAGCGGCTGGATGCTGCTGCGCGGCGCGCGCAGGCGGCGCGGCGTCGACCGCGGCTTCGTGCTGTCCGACCACGCCGACTGGCCGGGCCTGATGGAGGCGATCCGCGCCACCGAAGCGCAGCAGGTGATCGTCACCCACGGCTCGATCCCGGTGATGGTGCGCTGGCTGTGCCAGACCGGGCTCGATGCGAAAGCCTTCGACACCGAATACGGGGAAGAAGATGACGAGTCGGCGGACGCTGCGCCGGCGCCGGCCGGCGAGGAGGCCAGCGATGCGTGAATTTGCGCGCCTGTACGCCGAACTCGACGAAACCACCGCGACCAACCGCAAGCTCGAGGCGCTGCGCAGCTACTTCGAACATGCCGCCCCCGAAAATGCCGCCTGGGCCGTGTACTTCCTGGCCGGCGGCAAGCCACGCCAGGCGGTGCCATCGAAACTGATGCGCCAGTACGCGATCGAATACGCCGGCCTGGACGACTGGCTGTTCGACGAGTGCTATGCCGCGGTCGGCGACATGGCCGAGACCATCGCCCACATCCTGCCGCCTCCCTCCCGGCACAGCGACATCGGCCTGGCCGTGTGGATGGAAGAGCGCATCGGCCCGCTGCGCGGCGCCGACCCGGCCACCATCCGCGAGGCACTGTTTTCGTACTGGGACGAGCTGACCTGGCGCGAGCGCTTCCTGTTCGTCAAATTGATCGGCGGTGGCTTCCGCGTCGGCGTATCGAAGCTGCTGGTGACGCGCGCGCTAGCGGCGATCGCGGCGGTCGACTCCAAGCTGATCGCGCAGCGCCTGATGGGCTGGACCGATGGCCGCGTGCGCCCGACCGGTGCCGGCTTCCTGCAACTGATCGCGGCCCAGTCCGACGACGAACACAAGCTGCGCGGCGGCCAGCCCTATCCCTTCTTCCTGGCGCACCAGCTGCAGGGCGAGCCGGGGAGTCTCGGCGACATGGCCGACTGGCAGGTCGAATGGAAGTACGACGGCATCCGCGCCCAGCTGGTGCGCCGCGGTGGCCAGAATTACCTGTGGTCGCGCGGCGAGGATTTGATTACCGAACGCTTCCCGGAGCTGGCGGCATTGAGCCTGCCGGACGGGACGGTGGTCGATGGCGAGGTGCTGGTCTGGCTCGATGCCGATGCGCCGGCGCCGTTTGCCGACCTGCAGAAGCGCATCGGCCGCAAGACCCTGTCGGCCAGGTTTTTGAGTGAATTTCCGGCGGTGCTGCTGGCTTACGATCTGCTGGAACTGGACGGCGTCGACCTGCGCACGCTGCCCCAGCACGAGCGGCGCGCGCTGCTGGAGACGCTGGTGACGGGCGTCGCCAGGCCCCAGCTGCGCATCTCGCCGCTGGTCACGGCCGACACCTGGGACGACCTCGGCAAGCTGCGTGCCGAATCGCGGGCGCGCGGCGTCGAAGGCATGATGCTGAAAGCGCGCGATGCTCATTACGGCGTCGGCCGCACCAAGGACGTCGGCACCTGGTGGAAGTGGAAGATCGATCCGTATGCGATCGATGCGGTGCTGATCTATGCGCAGGCCGGCAGCGGGCGGCGCGCCTCTTTATATACGGACTACACCTTCGCCGTGTGGGACGGCGAGGGCGCGGAGCGCAGGCTGGTGCCTTTCGCGAAAGCCTACTCCGGCCTGACCGATGCCGAGATCCGCCAGGTCGACAATGTGGTGCGCAAGACCACAGTCGAGAAATTCGGGCCGGTGCGCTCCGTGAAACCGACTATGGTGTTCGAGATCGGCTTCGAAGGCATCGCGCTGTCGACGCGGCACAAGGCGGGCATCGCGGTGCGCTTCCCGCGCATCCTGCGCCGGCGCGACGACAAGACGGTGGAGCAGGCCGATACGCTCGATACGCTGAAGGGCTTGCTGGAAGCGGCGCCGGCCGATGCCGAGGCGGCGTCCGAGGTGGCACCCGAGGTGACGTCATGACGCGTTCGCAGGCCGAGCAGGCGGTCGACGGCTGGTTCGCCGGCCGCGGCTGGAAGGTGTTCCCGTTCCAGCGCGCGGTGTGGAAGGCGGCCCTTGGCGGGCAGTCCGGGCTGCTGCATGCGAATACCGGTGCCGGCAAGACCTATGCGGTATGGTTCGCGGCGCTGCTGCGTGGCGCGGCACGTTCCAGGCGCAGCCGTAGCGGCGTACGGGTGCTGTGGCTGACGCCGATGCGCGCGCTGGCGGCCGATACGCAGCGTTCGCTCGAAGTGTCGGCCAGCGAGCTCGGTGCCGCCAGCCCGGACCTGATCGGCGCGTGGTCGATCGGCACACGCACCGGCGACACCGGCTCGGCCGAGCGGGCGCGTCAATCCAAAAGCCTGCCGGGCGCGCTGATCACGACGCCGGAAAGCCTGTCCCTGCTGCTGTCGCACGCGGGCGCGCGCGACCACTTCAAGCACCTCGACATGGTCATCATCGACGAGTGGCACGAGCTGATGGGCAGCAAGCGCGGCGTGCAGGTGCAGCTGGCGCTGGCGCGGCTGCGGCGCTGGAATCCGGAACTGGTCGTGTGGGGCCTGTCGGCGACGATGGGCAACCTGGCCGAGGCGCGCCACGTGCTGCTCGGCAGCGACCGCGACGAAGCGCAGGGCGTACTGGTCGAGGGCGACCTCAAGAAACAGATCGTGGTCGATTGCCTGGTGCCGGATAACGTGTCGCGCTTTCCGTGGGGCGGCCACCTGGGCCTGCAGATGCTGGAGCCGGTGGTCCGCGAAATCGACAAGCACGAGGCCACGCTGGTGTTCACCAACACACGCTCGCAATCCGAGATCTGGTACCAGAACCTGATCGAGGCCCGTCCCGACTGGGCCGGACTGGTGGCCCTGCACCACGGCTCGCTCGACCGCGAAGTGCGCGAGTGGGTCGAGGGTGGCCTCAAGCGCGGCGAACTGAAAGCGGTGGTCTGCACCGCCAGCCTGGACCTGGGCGTGGATTTCCTGCCGGTCGAGCGCGTGCTGCAGGTCGGCAGCGCCAAGGGGATCGCGCGCCTGCTGCAGCGCGCCGGCCGCAGTGGCCACGCGCCGGGCCGCGTGTCGCGCGTGACCCTGGTGCCGACCAACAGCCTGGAATTGCTGGAAGCGGCCGGCGCCAAGCGCGCGGTCGCCAGCCGCCGCATCGAGTCCAGGCAGGTGCCGAACAAGCCCTTCGACGTGCTGGTGCAGCACCTGGTGACGGTCGCGCTGGGCGGCGGCTTCCACTCGCAGGAACTGTACGAGGAAGTGAAGACCGCCTGGTCCTACCGCAACCTGAGCGAGGAAGAGTGGCAGTGGGCGCTGGACTTCGTGGCGCGCGGCGGCCAGAGCCTGACCGTCTATCCGGAATACCAGCGCGTGCTGCCGGACGAGGAGGGCGTCTACCGGGTGCCGGATGCGACCATCGGCCGGCGCCACCGCATGAGCATCGGCACCATCGTGTCGGACGCGCAGATGCAGGTGAAGTACATGAGCGGCGGCCGCATCGGCAGCGTCGAGGAATCCTTCATCGGGCGCCTCAAGCCGGGCGATCATTTCCTGTTCGGCGGCCGCATCCTGGAGCTGGTACGTGTGCACGAGATGACGGCGTTCGTGAAGCGCAGCACGTCGACCAAGGGCGCCATCAGCCGCTGGCAGGGCGCCAAGATGCCGATGAGCTCCGAGCTGGCGCATGCGGCGCTGGAAGAGCTCAAGCTGGCGCACGAGGGCCGCTTCGAGGGCCCGGAGATGCAGGCGCTGCGCCCGCTGCTGGAAATCCAGGAACGCTGGTCGGCACTCCCCAGCAGCGATACCCTGCTCGTGGAAAGCATGAAGAGCAGGGAGGGCTGGCACCTGTTCGTATATCCGTTCGCGGGGCGCTCGGTGCACACCGGGCTGGCCTCGCTGCTGGCGCTGCGCGTCGGCCGCATCGACCCCAGTACCTTCTCGGTGGCGGTCAACGATTACGGTTTCGAACTGTTGTCGCCGGAGCCGGTCGATTGGGCCGGCTTGTTCCGGGGCGCGACCGGTGCCGGCGTCGGCCTGTTCGACACGTCGCGCCTGCTGGAAGACGTGCTGGACAGCCTGAACGCCACCCAGCTGTCGCAACAGCGCTTCCGCGAGGTGGCGCGCATCGCCGGCCTGGTGTTCCAGGGCTATCCGGGCCAGCACAAGTCGATGCGCCAGGTGCAGGCATCGTCCTCGCTGTTCTTCGAAGTCTTTCGCAAGCACGACCGCGGCAACCTGCTCTTGAGCCAGGCCGAGCGCGAGGTGCTGGAACAGGAACTGGAACTGACGCGGCTGCGCGACACCCTGCACGAACTGCACGCGCGCCGCATCGCCTACCGCGAGGTCAAGCGCGCCACGCCGTTCGGCTTTCCGCTGATGGTCGAGCGCTTCCGCGAAAAGGTGTCGACCGAAAAGCTGTCGGACCGGGTGGCGAGGATGGTGCGCGAACTGGAAAAGGCAGCCGCGGCATGAGTGGTCCCGGTAACGCGCTGGCGCTGGCGCTGGCCGGCGAACAGGTGCTGCTGCTGCCGCAGAAGGCAGTGTACTGGCCGCGCCTGGAAATGCTGGTCGTCGCCGACATCCACTTCGGCAAGGCGGCGGCCTTCCGTTCCTTCGGCATCCCGGTCCCGCACGGCACCACCAACGAAAACCTGGATGCGCTCGACGCGCTGGTCGACGTGACCGGCGCCACCCACGTCCTGTTCCTGGGGGACTTCCTGCACGCGCGCGCCTCGCACGCCGCCGCCACGCAGGCGGCGATGCTGGCCTGGCGCCGCCGCCGCTGCGACCTGGTGCTGACGCTGGTGCGCGGCAACCACGACAAGCATGCCGGCGACCCGGCCGAAGCGCTCGGCATCGACCTGGTCGACGAACCCTATACCGTCGGCCCGTTTTCCTTCTGCCACCATCCGGATATCGCCACGCCCGGCTATGCGCTGGCAGGCCACGTCCATCCGGCCTATGTGCTGGCCACTCGTTTTGATGCCTTGCGCCTGCCCTGTTTCGTGGTCGGGCCGGAACGCATGATCCTGCCTTCCTTTGGTTCATTTACCGGCGGATATACCGTAAAACCGGCGCCGGACGAGCGCATTTTTGTCACCTCCGGCGAAGCCGTCCATAGCGTTCGTTAGCGCACCGAGCTTTATGGATGGGCAGCGTACGCTAGCCACATCGACAATTCACTCGCGAGTCCGGAGGACATCATGGCGAATACCCGCAACAAACTGGCTGCGGCCGTGGTCGCAGCCTTGCCCCTGCTGTCGGTGGCCGTCTCGGCGCCGGTCAAGGCCCAGGACCACCCGCGCGCCGCTGCCATCGCGCCGCGCATCGAAGGCTTCAACGTCGACGAAGTGCGCCGGCTCGAACCGGGCACCGAGCTGAATTTCGACCTGTACGGTTCGCCGGGCGGCAACGCCACGGTGCGCATCGATGGCGCCACGCGCAACCTGCACCTGACCGAGACCCGTCCCGGCACCTACCAGGGCACCTATACCATCGGCGCGCACGACCGCCTGCGTCCGGACAGCCAGGTGACGGCCAACCTGCGCGCCGGCGGCCAGGTCATCACGCGCCTGCTGGGCGAACCGCTGGTGCGCGGCCCGATGCCGCGCGACGAAGGCGGGCGCCTGGCCGCGGTGCCGCACGTCGACAGCTTCGATGTGCGTGGAAGCAACGATCTCGGCCCGGGCAACGATTTGAAATTCACCGTGTTCGGCACGCCGGGCGCGAACGTGGACGTGCAGATCGCCGGCACGTCCGGCGTCTTCACGCTGCCGGAAGTGCGGCCAGGCGAATACACCGGCCTGTACCGGATCCGCCGCAACGACAACATCGCCCCGGACGCGCCGGTCACCGCCACCATCCGCGCCAACGGCCGCTACACCACCGCAATGCTCGGCCATCCGCTGCTGGCCGGCGGGCCGCCGCCGCGCGCCGGCGGTCCCGGTCCGCGTCCGGATCCACGCGATGCCGGTCCGGCGCCGCGCGATGCGGGTCCGGCGCCGCGTGACGAGCGGGTGGCGCGCTACTGCACCAATTGCGCGACCATCGAGGCGATCAACGTCGTGCAGGGCAGTGGCGAAGCGTCGGCGGTCGGCACGCTGGGCGGCGCCGCGGTCGGCGGGCTGCTGGGCAACCAGGTCGGCAGCGGCAGCGGACGCACCGCGGCAACCGCCGCCGGCGCCGTGGCGGGCGCGCTGGCCGGCCGCAGCATCGAACGCAATGCGCGCAGCGGCCAGCGCTACGAGGTCGTGGTGCGCTTCGAGAATGGCGCAACACAGAATATTTCCTATGACAACGATCCGGGTTACCGCGTGGGCGACCACGTGAAGGTCAACGGAAATGTGCTGGTGCGTGACTGAAATAAGCGTGCATTCGGATTCCAACTGCCTGGGCTGCCGGAATCCTAGAAGGCTCGCTTAGGAATCGATGAAAGAAACTCATCGGTATAAGCGTGGTGGCTAGGGTGGAACTGCTGAGACGGGTGTCGGAAAACCACATGCAATACAGGAATTATTCCTGATGCATACCTGTTGCAGGGCTGTCTGAAGCCAGAATGAACGAAGCCGGCTCTTGCAAGGAGCCGGCTTTTTTATTTGATCAGCTTGCCTGGGTGGCGCGAGCGGATCTCCGCGGCAGACGGCACAAACGCATGCCGTAACCGTCGGCGCGGCGACACCGTTGTCGCCGGACGGGTGTCAGCGGCTCGGTGCCCGCGGCTCGGTGTCCGCGGCACAGCGCGCCCGGTTCGGCGCAGCCGGCGAGGCCGGCGGCGCCGGTACCGGCTTCAGACGGTAGCCAACACCTGGCCGTCGCCCGAATCGGCATCCGCCTTGTGCTTGGCGTTCTGCTTGGCGCGCGAACGCGAGGGCGGCAGGCGGCGCAGCGTCTTGAGCGCTTCCGCATCCTTGATCCCGATGGTGCGCTGGTCGACGGTGATCAGGCCGATTTCGTTGAAAGCGGACAGCGTGCGGCTGACCGTTTCCAGCGTCAGGCCGAGATAGCTGCCGATTTCATGCCGCGTCATGCGCAGGTTGAACAGCTTGCTCGAGTAACCCATCGCGGCGAAGCGGTCGGCCAGCGAGATCAGGAAACGGGCCACGCGCGCCTCGGCGGACAGGGCGCCGAGCATGCCGATCATCGCCTGTTCGCGTACCAGTTCGCGGCTCATCACGCCGTACATCAGGTTCTCGAGTTCGGCGTGCACGCGGCCGAGGGCCGTGAGCTTCTTGAACGGCACCAGGATGAGGTCGCAGTCGGACAGCGCGACGGCTTCCGAAGCGTAGTGGCGGGTGTGGATGCCGTCGACGCCGAGCATGTCGCCCTTCATCGGGAAGCTGAGCACCTGCTCGTTGCCGAACTCGTCGATCAGCACCGTTTTCAGGAAGCCGGAGTTGACGATGTACAGGGTGTCGAAGGCCTGGCCGATCGTGTGCACGCGCTGGCCCGTCTTGAACTGCACGTGCTGGAACAGGAGTTCTTCGGTATTCATCGATACCGCGGCCGGGATGTGCAGCAGGTCGCACACTTCCTTCAGGTTGGACCACAGGCGGCCCTGACGCTGGCGGCCGGCTTCCATCGTCGACGAGTGCAGGGTGGATTGGGCGGCGTTGCGTTGTTCTGACATTGGCTGGGACTGCATACTCATCTCCAGGTAGAGGAAATCAAGGTTTCAGGCGGTTCCCGGCCGGGTCAGTTGGCGGGTGCGAAGTGCACCTCGCTGACTGGTCAAGAGCGGCTACATCAGACGCTCTAAACCTGGATATGGACCGCAAGCAAGTCGAAACGCTGAAATCAGTATGCCAACACGAGTTCGGCATTCATATCAGTAACGGCTGAATGTGTAGGTAGGACGGAGCGTCAGCTTGTAGGACTTTTCTGACTTGAGGGAGCAGGCACAGAGGGGAAGAGGGTGCCGGGGCCTGTAGGATAAGGTCCCGGACTATCGCATCGGGGGCGGCTCGATCGGCCGTTATGGGGGCACTAATGTTGCGTGAAAAGGTCAAAAATAATTACATGCCGAAATAATCAGGCCTTCATCGGCGCCAGCAGGCGGTGCGCAACCGCGTACTGGACCATTTCCGACAGCGAGGTCATGCCCATTTTCTGCATGATGCGGGTCTTGTGGGTGCTCACGGTCTTGACCGACAGGTGCAGGTTGTTGGCGATCTCGGTGATCGACTTGCCGCCGACCAGCAGCGAAAACACTTCGAATTCGCGGTCCGACAGCTGCTTGTGCAGCAGCTGCTCGTTGGGGGCCATGATGTTCAGCGCCAGCTGCTCGGCCACCTCGGTGCTGATGTAGGGCCGTCCGGAAGCCACCTTGCGGATGGCGCCGACCAGCTGGGTGCCTGCGCTTTCCTTGGTCAGATAGCCCTGGGCACCGGCGCGGATGGCGCGCACCGCATATTGTTCTTCCTCGTGCATGGTCAGGATCAGGATCGCCAGCTTGGGCGCCTCGCTGCGCACCTGGCGGATCAGGTCGACGCCGCTGCGGCCGGGCATCGACAGGTCCAGCAGCAGCAGGTCGAAGCCGCCCTGGCGGACCAGCGACAGCACCTCGAAGCCGTTGATGGCCTCGCCGACGATTTCGATGTCGAGCGCACCGTCGAGGATGCGCTTGAGGCCTTCGCGCATGATGGTGTGGTCGTCGGCGATGACAATGCGAATCATAGGAGTCCCCATAAATGCATGCGAGTCGATGATGCATCGTAGCACCTTCACAACCGACTCATGCAAATTTTTTAACGAAAAGTCGCTCCCCGGCGGCATTTGTGCCGCCGGGTACTTGTGTGTGTTGTGTTTCAGGTGCCGGGCTCGCGGATCAGGCGGTGCACCAGCACTGGTTTGGTGGTCTGCGACAACACCTTGTTGGTTACGCTGCCGAGCAGCAACTGGCCCCAGCCGCTGCGGCCGTGCGAGCCCATGAAGATGAGGTCGCACTGTTGCTGTTCAGCAACGTCGACGATCTTCAGCGCTGCCGCGTCAGAAAATGCCGTCATACAAGAATGCTTCAAACCGCATTTTTCCGCCGAGCGCATGATGGAGCCCATGTACTCCTCGCCCATGCGCCGCATCTGGTCGATGTATTCTTCTTCGCTGGGGTAGGAGGGCGGGATGATTTCGACGTACACCGGATACTGGTAATCGGGCGCGACGAACAGGGCCAGCACTTCGGCGCCCATCTGCTGGGCAAACCGGACGCCGGCGCAGGCGGTGTGTTGCGAAACCGCCGAACCATCCGTCGTGATCAGAATTTTCTGGTACATGCTGAGTCCTCCCCTCATGCCACGTTACCTCTATTGTAGTGCGCCTTTTCAGCCCTGGCAGATCGTAAATGATTGATCTTACTCAGAGATGTGCTCGCTAATCGGCGGGGAAACAGCATCTGTCACAAGGCCGTACGATAAAAAAATACAACACTTGCTTTGTGAAAATAACCAGAAACGCAGTGAAAGATTGTTGGGGGGCTAAGTTTACTGGGGCATTCGCAACGGTGCTGATCCGAAAGATTTACCTACGGCAACCACACTGATACACTTCCCGTAATCTTGAGCCGCCCCTCCGTGGGCGGCATCCGCACCGACACCGCACAGATCATCGCGACATTTACACATTATGGAGAAGCAGGGACTATGACCGACGCCGCTGACGATTTCGACGCACTATTCGAGGAAGTGGCAGCACAGCGAGCCAGCGCGCCGGCCGCCCCCGCTCCGGCTCCCGCCGCAACCGCACCGGCCGCCGACAGCGCCGACCCCGACGACCTCGAGGCACTGTTCGACCAGATGTCGGCAGCCTCGGCTCCGGCTGCCCCGGCACCGGCACCGGTTGTAGCCGCCGTGGCGCCTTCCGCCGCCGAACCGGCCGACGAGCACGAAAAGAACATGTACGAACGCCTGGGCGGCATCGTGCGCGTGATGCACGACTCGCTGCGCGAGCTGGGCTACGACAAGGCGCTGACCGAGGCCTCGTCGCAGATCGTGGACGCCCAGGACCGCCTGGAATACGTGGCCAGCCTGACCGAGCAGGCCGCCAACAAGGTGCTGAACACCCTGGACGAAGGCATGCCGGCACAGGACCTCCTGTCGAAGCAGGCCAAGGACATGGAAAACCGCTGGGCCGACCTGTTCGCAGGCAAGCTCTCGATCGACCAGTTCAAGGCGCTGGCCGGCGATTCGCGCCAGTTCGCCCAGCTGGTGACGGAAGCGACCGAGTCCGAAAAGGCGCGCCTGCTCGAGATCATGATGGCCCAGGACTTCCAGGACATCACCGGCCAGCTGATCAAGAAGGTGGTGAACATCACCAAGGTGGTCGAGGGCGAACTGGCCCAGCTGCTGCGCGACAGCGCCCCGGCCGACGTCAAGGAAAAACTGGCGCAGAAACAGGCAGTACAGGAACAACCCGTGCAGCTGATGTCGGGTCCGTCGGTGCCGGCAGCGGCGCTCGACCAGGACAGTGTCGATGACCTTCTTGCCGATCTGGGATTCTAATGGATGAAATGCTCAAGGATTTCGTCGTCGAGGCGTTGGATCTTGCGACCAACGTGGAAGAGCACCTGCTGCGCCTCGAACGCGATCCGGACAACAAGGAAACGCTGAATGCCGTGTTCCGCTCGTTCCACACCATCAAGGGTGGCGCGGGCTTCATGGGCCTGCCGGCGCTGGTGGCGGCCTGCCACCTGACCGAGAACCTGTTCGACGCCTTGCGTACCGGCGCCGCCCCGGTCACGCCCTTGGCGATCGAAGCCTCGCTGACGGCCTCCGGCTTCGTGGCCGACCAGCTCAATGAGCTGAACAACGGCACGCCGGCGGAGCAGCTGGCCTCGATGCCGGACGACCTGGAGCGCATGCTGAAGGATGCGATCGCCGGCAACGATGCGCCGAAGGCTGCACCGGCTGCCGCACCGGCCGCGGCGCCGGCGCCTGTCGCCGCAGCACCGGCGGCCGCCCCGGCCGCATCCGCCGGCGCCGATGGACTGGACTGGGATGCGATGTATGCCGCGGTCGTGCCGCCGGGTACCGCGGTACCGGCACCGGCTGCCGCATCGGCTGCTGCTGCCCCCGTACCGGCAGCGCAGGCTGCCTCCGCCGCAGTCACGACCGCGGTTGCGGAAACCGCCGCCGCCCCGGCCAGGCCGGGCTGGGACGGCACCGAGCGCCGCACGCCCGACCCGAAACCGGCCAACGCCGCGCCGGCCAAGGACGAGAGCATCCGTATCGACGCCGTCAAGCTGGACGCGCTGCTGGAAGTGGCCGGCGAATCGGTGCAGGCCGCCAACCAGGCTGCCGTGCTGCTCGAGCGCCTGTCGCAGTTCAAGTTCGAAGGCCAGGCCGCCACGCTGATGGC
>Ga0308160_10005630_pt1 | contig 12993 bp, 11 predicted proteins | sample PhyFR1_FD_201036 | JGI IMG/M metagenome (GOLD analysis project Ga0308160, IMG submission 201036) | Phyllosphere microbial communities from UC Gill Tract Community Farm, Albany, California, United States - DLSLF.R1 | ecosystem: Host-associated > Plants > Phyllosphere > Unclassified | place: USA... | reverse complement strand
TAAATCAGTAACAGAAGAAGGGAAGCCAGCATGAAAATCCATGAGTATCAGGGCAAAGAGATCCTCCGAAAGTTCGGAGTGACCGTTCCGCGCGGCATTCCGTGCGACTCGGTCGACGGCGCTGTCAAGGCAGCTGAAGAGCTGGGCGGTCCGGTCTGGGTGGTCAAGGCCCAGATCCATGCTGGCGGCCGCGGCAAGGGCGGCGGCGTGAAAGTTGCCAAGTCGCTGGACCAGGTGCGCGAATACGCGAACCAGATCCTGGGCATGCAGCTGATCACCCACCAGACCGGCCCGGAAGGCCAGAAAGTGCGCCGCCTGCTGATCGAAGAAGGCGCGGACATCAAGAAAGAACTGTACGTGTCGATGGTCACCGACCGCGTCACCCAGCGCGTCGTGCTGATGGCCTCGTCGGAAGGCGGCATGGACATCGAAGAAGTCGCGCACAGCAACCCGGAAAAGATCCACAACGTCGTGATCGACCCGAGCGTCGGCCTGACCGATGCGGATGCCGATGACGTCGCCCGCAAGATCGGCGTGCCGGAAGCCTCGATCGAGCAAGCCCGCGTCAACCTGCAAGGCCTGTACAAAGCCTACTGGGAAACCGACGCCTCGCTGGCCGAAATCAACCCGCTGATCCTGACCGGCGACGGCAAGGTCATCGCCCTGGACGCCAAGTTCAACTTCGACTCGAACGCCCTGTTCCGTCACCCGGAAATCGTCGCCTACCGCGACCTGGACGAAGAAGATCCGGCCGAAGTCGAGGCGTCGAAATTCGACCTGGCTTACATCTCGCTGGACGGCAACATCGGCTGCCTGGTGAACGGCGCCGGCCTGGCCATGGCCACCATGGACACCATCAAGCTGTTCGGCGGCGAGCCGGCCAACTTCCTGGACGTGGGCGGCGGTGCGACGGCTGAGAAAGTCACCGAAGCATTCAAGATCATGCTGAAGAACCCGGGCCTGAAAGCCATCCTGGTCAACATCTTCGGCGGCATCATGCGCTGCGACGTGATCGCCGAAGGCGTGATCACCGCATCGAAGGCCGTGTCGCTGCAAGTGCCGCTGGTCGTCCGCATGAAAGGCACCAACGAAGACCTGGGCAAGAAGATGCTGGCCGACTCCGGCCTGCCGATCATCTCGGCCGACACCATGGAAGACGCAGCGAAGCAAGTCGTCGCCGCTGCCGCTGGCCAAGCTTAATTCGCGAAGGAAACAAAATGTCGATTCTGATCAACAAAGACACCAAAGTAGTCACCCAGGGCATTACCGGCAAGACGGGCCAGTTCCACACCCGCATGTGCCGCGATTACGCGAACGGCCGCGAAGCCTTCGTCGCCGGCGTGAACCCGAAGAAAGCCGGCGAAGATTTCGAAGGCATTCCGATTTTCGCCAACGTCTCCGAAGCCAAGAAAGAAACTGGCGCCAACGTATCGGTGATCTACGTGCCGCCGGCAGGTGCTGCCGCCGCGATCTGGGAAGCTGTCGAAGCCGAGCTGGACCTGGCAATCTGCATCACCGAAGGCATCCCGGTCCGTGACATGATGGAAGTCAAGGATCGCATGGCCAAGGCCGGTTCGAAGACCCTGCTGCTGGGCCCGAACTGCCCGGGCCTGATCACCCCGGACGAAATCAAGATCGGCATCATGCCGGGTCACATCCACAAGAAGGGCCGCATCGGCGTCGTGTCGCGTTCGGGCACCCTGACCTATGAAGCAGTCGGTCAGCTGACCGCGCTGGGCCTGGGCCAATCGTCGGCAGTCGGCATCGGCGGCGACCCGATCAATGGCCTGAAGCACATCGACATCATGAAGATGTTCAACGACGATCCGGATACCGATGCCGTCATCATGATCGGCGAGATCGGCGGTCCGGACGAGGCGAACGCTGCTGAGTGGATCAAGGACAACATGAAGAAGCCGGTCGTCGGCTTCATCGCCGGCGTCACCGCGCCGCCAGGCAAGCGCATGGGCCACGCCGGCGCGCTGATCTCGGGCGGTGCCGACACCGCGCAAGCCAAGCTGGAAATCATGGAAGCCTGCGGTATCAAGGTCACCAAGAACCCGTCGGAAATGGCGCGCCTGCTGAAAGCGATGCTGTAATCGACCGTTCACGGTCGGGCCCGGGTAACTGGGCTCATATATAGAAGGGGAGCTGCGGCTCCCCTTTTTATTTGTCGTGCCTGGCACGCTGGCCGGGCAGGGAGAGTGACATTTTTTGACGCATGCGTACAAATTTCGTCCAACTGACAAAATTTGGTCAGGCCAAGGTGACAAAAATTGTCATGCGGCAAGAGATTTTGGCCAAAAACAGGGCTTTTGATATCAAAGTGGTATCGATTCCGTACGGAAACAAGCTGGCACGCTGCTTGCAATATACAGGTCAGAAGCAAGCAGTACCGGATAAGCAGTACCCACCCTTTGAACGCAGTACCCCATCCCTGGAGAAACAAATCATGAAAGCACCGAAAATTGTCAAGAAAGCCGAAGGCGGCTTTACCCTGATCGAACTGATGATCGTTGTCGCGATCATCGGTATCCTGGCAGCCGTCGCCATCCCGGCCTACCAGGACTACATCGCCAAGTCGAAAGCCACCGCAGCACTGGCCGACATCACCGGCGGCAAGACCGGCTATGAAATGGCCGCTGTCGAAGGCTCTGCCACGATGACCGCCGATGAGTACAAGGCCAAGACCGGCCTGCCGGGCAGCACCGGTAACTGCTCGAGCATCACTGTCGCTACCCCGGTCAGCACCGGTGCCGCTGCTGCAGTCATCACCTGCGCCATCAACAACCCGGGCCGCCTGGGCGCCGCATCGACCATCGCCCTGTACCGCAGCGCTGAAGGCAAGTACAGCTGCGTGACCGCTATCGATGACAAATACAAGCCGACTGGTTGCGCCGCAACTGCCGGCAGCTAATCGATAGCCTAATAGCTACACCCAAGAGACCGCTTCGGCGGTCTCTTTTTTTTTGCGGTCCGGCTGGACAAAAATTGTCGGCATCGTCTTCGACGTACAAATTTTGGTAGCCCTGCTGTCGAAAACTGTCATTTCCGACCAAGGTCGCAAGACAATGCTTTATGGAAATCATTGGCATAACACTTGCTTTGCTGACATACAGGCAGTCCGAATCGATCCCGCAAACGTCTACGTCCACTTCTGGAGAAACGAAATGATCAAGTCACCTACACACCACAGGCGTGCAGAAGGCGGCTTTACGCTCATCGAGCTCATGATAGTCGTTGCGATCATTGGCATCCTGGCGGCCGTCGCCTTTCCGGCTTATCAGGATTACATGGCCAAATCGAAGGCCACTGCAGGCTTGAGCGACATTGCGGCAGGCAAGGCCGGCTACGAACTGGCCGTGATCGAAGGCACGGCAAGCACGGCCGACGAATATCGCGCAAAGGCAGGCTTGCCGAGCTCGACTGGTACCTGCAGCAGCATCACTGCTGCCACGCCCGGTGCCAACACTGCGGTCCTGACCTGCACGATCGCCAATCCCGGCCGCCTGGGCCGCGCACCGACCATCGCCATCTACCGTACGACGCGAGGCACTTATTACTGCGTCAGCGCCATCGACGCCAAATACCGGCCGAACGGTTGCCTGGCTGCCGCCGGCAACGACGAGACAGGCTCGTAAGCGAACGAGGCGCATGCCATGACCCGCGCACCCTTTTGCCTCCTGATCTGCTTCGCGCTGTTCAGCAATTTCCTGCTGACCACCGGACATGATCGCCAGCGCCTGCTCGAAGTGGCGGCGCTGGTCGCGGTGGCAATCGGGACGCTCATGCGGCGCGCCGGCCCCGTCCCCCTGTTGCAGTCACGGGGCGACAAGCTGCTTGGCGTCTTTTTCCTGCTGGGTGTACTGGGCAGCCTGCAAGCCTTTTCGACCGCGCGCGCCTTGTTCGAAGTGTCGATCTTTTTCCTGCTGTACGTGTTTGCCCTGCAGATCGCACGCGAGATCGAACTCGGCGGCCATGCCGTGCTGCTGCGGCTGCTGCAGGCCGTCGGCGCAATCTGCGCCTTGCACTCCCTGAAGTTCTGGGTCGTCTACATCACCGGACTGGCGGCCGGCACCCCCCTCGAAGTTGCCGACTTCATCAATGGTTTCAGCAACGTCCGGTTCTTCAACCACACGCAAACGCCGATCCTGCCGCTGTTGATCCTGCTGTGCTGTATCACGCCGCGCGCATCGCGGCTGCGCTGGCTGTGGTGGTCCCTGACCGCCTATTGGTGGATGGCTTTGTTCGCCGTCACCGGACGGGGCACGATGGTGGGCATGGCGGCCGGCTGCATTGCCGTGGCGCTGCTGCAGCGGCGTCTCGCCATCCCGTATCTCAGGACGCTCGCGATTTCGGCAGCGCTCGGCCTGCTGGGGTATGCCGTGTTCCTGGTCGCCATCCCGCTACTGAGCGGTGGCGCCCCTTTCGGTGCCTTTGCCTCCATGATCGAACGCACAGCGGCCGATCCCGCGTCGAATCGCCTGGTGCTGTGGCGCCGCGCCACCGAACTGATCCTGGCACATCCATGGCTGGGCGTCGGACCGATGCACTTCGCGCACAATGCCGGCGACCTGCACACCGGGGCCCATCCGCATGACTGGATCATGCAGATCGCCAGCGAATGGGGTATCCCCGCGCTGCTGTGCCTGTGTACTGCCCTGGCACTCGCCGGCAAGACCCTGCTGCGTGCCGGCAGCAAGCTGCAACAGGACGCGCGCCTCGACCAGGCCATCTGCAGTGCGCTGATTGCCGGCGCCGCCGCGATCCTGGTCGATGGCCTGGTGTCGGGCCTGTTCGTGATGCCGCAGAGCCAGCTCGCGGTCGTCCTCTACCTGGGATGCGCGATCGGCTGGTGCCGGGGACGCGCCGGACGCATCCACGGCAACGCCGGCACCGCGCGCATCCGGACGGCCGGGCTGGCCTTGCTCGTCGCCGGCGCGGCGCTGTGCCTTGCCCTCGTGGTCTGGCCCGACATGCAGGCGCGCTACCGCAACGACCCGTGGCGTCCCGAGGTGGCGGCCCTGAACCAGGACGTGAAATGGCCGCGCCTGTGGCTGGCCGGCTTCTTTTAAGACTAGGGCGCCTAACAAAATCTTCAGGGCAAGGCGCAGTGTCGAAGACAGTACGCTAGTACGGCGAGACGATGCAACACCGCCATGGAGGTTTTGTTAGGCGCTCTCAGACGATCTTGTGCCGGTCCGCCAGCAGCGCCTCATAGGTCAGGTTCTGCAGCAGCATGAAGTGATTCGGATCGAGGTCGATGAATTGCAGCCCGTAGGCGAACACGTCCGCCTCGCCCGGTTCGACCCGTACGGCATTGATGTTGCGGATCGCGGCGCGCGCGCACGCTGACCGGATGGTGTTCGGGTGGCGGTGCCAGCGTGAATTCGAGCAGCATTTCGCCGATGTCCTGCACCAGGCTGTGGTGCGTCTCGATGCGGGCGCCGCTGACGCTGATGTTCGCCAGCGTGCATTCGAGCGCCGTGGCGTCCGCCGTGGCAGCAGTGATCCGGGCCGGCAGGTCGACCTTGACCCGCATCGCCGTGCGCAGCGAGGTGCCCTGGATCGAGGTCGGGAAGGACAGGTGCACGTAGAGCAGGGGACGGCCGAAGATGCGCTCGACCGTGCAGGCGAACGAGCACACGTTCACCCCCGAAAACACGCGGATCGTGACGCGCTCGCCTTCGACCAGGCCGATCGGTGCGCCATTTTCCATCGGCATCTTGACGATCAGGTAGTCATCCTTGATGTAGCCGATCAGCGTCGAGAAATACTGCACCGGCTTCAGGCGGCGGTAGGTAATGAACTGCAAGCGCACGCCCACCTGCAGGTTCATCGCCTCGAAGACGAATTCCTGGGGCTTCATTTCGTGAACGGCGGGATCGCTATGCATGTCGGCTCTTGAGGGCGCTAATCGCAAAGCTCGAAATGATAACAGAGCAAGATTGGCTATTGGAAATTATCAAGACCACAGCAAAAAAATGCCCGCATCGCTGCGGGCATTAGTCTTCAAGCAATATTAGCGTTCAAAAATCATTGCTTCAGATAGTGATCGAGCCAGTCGATCACGGTGTGGTGCCACAGCACCGAGTTGGCCGGCTTGAGCACCCAGTGGTTTTCGTCCGGGAACACCAGCAGTTTGCTGTCGATGCCGCGGCGTTGCAGCGCCGTGAAGGTCGACAGGCCCTGGGCGGTCGGGATGCGGAAGTCGAGGTCGCCCTGCACGACCAGCATCGGCGTCTTCCACTTGTTCACGTGCAGGACCGGGTTGAAGCGTTCGTGCTTTTCCGGGAAGGTGAAATAGGGACCGCCGTTTTCCCAGTCGGTGAACCATTGTTCCTCGGTCGCGTAGGCCATGCCGCGGGTATCGAACACGCCGTCGTGGTTGACGATGCACTTGAAGCCATCGGACCAGTTGCCCTCGATCCAGTTCATCATGTAGCCGCCGTAGGAAGCGCCCAGCGCGCAGGCGCGCGAGCGGTCCAGCCATGGATACTTGGCGACCGCCGCGGCCAGGCCCTTCTGCAGGTCCTCGAGCGGCTTGCCGCCCCAGTCGCCGCTGATGGCGTCGGTGAACTTCTGGCCGTAGCCGGTCGAACCGTGGAAGTCGATGAATACCGCGGCATAGCCGGCGCCGGCATAGGTCTGCGGATTCCAGCGGTAGCTCCAGCCGTTGCCGAAGCTGCCCTGCGGACCGCCGTGCACCAGGAAGGCGACCGGGTATTTTTTACCGGCCTCATAGTTCCACGGCTTCATCACGTAGCCATGGACGGTATCGCCATTCGCGCCCTTGAACGAGAACTGCTCGGCCTCGCCCCAGCGCACGTCGGCCAGGCGCTCGGTGTTCAGCGCGGTCAGCTGGGTCGGCTTGGCGGCGCCGAGCTTCATCGAGAACAATTGCGCACCGGCAGATAGGTTGGCCTGGGTATAGGCGAGGGTACCGCCGCGCAGGTCGAAGGCGCCGATCGAGCCTTGGCCGGTCAGCGGCGTGACCTTGCCGCTGGCGGCGTCGATGCTGAACAGGCGGTGCTGGCCGATGTCCTCGGCGTCCACCACCAGCGACTTGCCGTCCTGCGCCCATTGCAGCGTACCCGGCGAGCGGTCCCAGTCGGCGGCCAGCTTGCGCTTCTTGCCGCTGGCGACGTCGAGCAGCATGATCTGGTAGCGGTCGGCTTCGAAGCCCGGGCGGGCCATCGCCAGCCAGGCCAGGGTGCGGCCGTCCGGCGCGAACACGCCCTTCGTGTCCCAGGCCGGATTGTCGGCGGTGAGGTTGCGCGGCGCCTGGCCACCGGCGGCCGGCACCGTGTACAGGTCGAAGTTGGTCGACCAGGCTTCGGTCTTGCCGGCGATGCGCACCGAAAACACGACGTTCTTGCCGTCCGGGCTGAAGCGGAATTCCTCGCGGTCGCCAAACGGTTTCGAGGGCACGTCGCCGTCCAGCGAACCGGACAGGGAGACTGCCGTGGCGGCCGCGCCGGCCTTGCCGGATCGATCCAGCGGTACCGAGTACAGCACGGCGTTGCGGCCGTCGGCCCAGGTGTCCCAGTGGCGCACGAACAGGCGGTCGTACACTTTCCCGGTCGACTTGTCCTTCTCGCGTGCCTCCATGCGCGCCTTGGTGCAGGCCAGGTCGGCGCAGTTGCGGAACACCGCCATGCTCAGCGCCAGGCGGTCGCCGCTGGGCGAGACGCGGAAGGCGTCGACGTCGAGCGGGAGGTCGGTCACCTTGGTGGCGGCGCCACCGTTGGCGCCGGGGTTGGCAGCAACCCGCCACACCTGCGACGAACCTGAACGGCTCGACAGGAAATAGATCGCGTCGCCCGCGGCCGACCATTCCGGATCGGTGCTGCTGGCGGCGTCCGCCGTCAGCCGCTGCGGTGCCGCGCCGGGCGTGCGCAGGTCGACCATGTATAAATCGGTGTGGCTCTTGTTCTTGGCCAGGTCGGTGCTGCGCACCGTGTAGACGATGCGCGAACCGTCCGGCGACACGGCCGGGGCGCCGACGCGCTCCATCGCAACCAGGTCCTCGACCGTAAAGCCGCGCGGGGCGGCGCTGGCGGTGGCGGTGACTGCGGCGGCGAAGCTTGCCGCGGCCAGTGCTGGCAAATGGTATTTCATGCCTGCTTCATCCTATCTGCTGATGTGGAAAGGCAGCAATTTACCACGCAGAAAGGGGAGAAGGGCAAGCCGGAAAAAGAACAGGCGCGCCGCAAGGGCGCGCCTGGTGTCGTGAGACGGGACGGGGATCAGAACTCTTCCCAATCGCCTTCGCCGGCCGGGACGGCGGCTTTCGCCGGCTTCGATGCGGCGCGGGCGGTGGCGGGCACCGCCTTCGGCTTGTCCAGCGCCGGCCGGCGCGGCGCTGCGGGCGCCGGCTTGGCCACCGCGACCGCGGCCTTCGCAGGCACTGCCGGCGCCGCCACCGGTTCCACCCGGCCTTGCACGCCGTCGATGCGGAACACGCTGACCAGCTCGGCCAGCTTGCCGGCCTGTTCCTGCAGCGCCTCGGAAGCGGCCGCCGCTTCCTCGACCAGGCTGGCGTTCTGCTGGGTGACGTTGTCCATCTGGCTGATCGCCTGGTTGATCTGCTCGATGCCGGCGGTCTGTTCCTGGCTGGCGGCGGTGATCTCGGACATGATGTCGGCCACGCGCTGGATGCTGCCGACCACTTCGTGCATGGTGCTGCCGGCCTGGTCGACCAGCTTGCTGCCGCTTTCGACCTTGTCGACCGAATCGTCGATCAGCGCCTTGATTTCCTTGGCGGCCGCCGCCGAACGCTGGGCCAGCGTGCGCACTTCGCCGGCGACGACCGCGAAACCGCGGCCCTGCTCGCCGGCACGCGCCGCTTCCACGGCGGCGTTCAGCGCCAGGATATTGGTCTGGAAAGCGATGCCGTCGATCACCGAGATGATCTCGACCACCTTCGAGGACGAGGTCTTGATCGACCCCATGGTCTCGACCACCTGCGCGACCACCTCGCCGCCCTTGCCGGCGACCGACGAGGCGGTCATGGCCAGCGCATTCGCCTGGCGGGCGTTGTCGGCGTTCTGCTTCACGGTCGAGGTCAGTTCTTCCATCGAGGACGCGGTTTCTTCCAGCGAGCTGGCCTGTTCCTCGGTGCGCGAGGACAGGTCGAGGTTGCCGGACGCGATCTGGCTCGACGCCGAACCGATCGCATCGGTACCGCCGCGCACCTGGCTGACGATGGTGGCCAGCCGGTCGCGCATGGTCTGCATCGCGAACAGCAGGCTGCCGGTGTCGCCGCTGCGCAGGTCGACCGGTGTCGAGAGATCGCCGGCGGCGATGCGGCTGGCCACTTCCGCGGCGTAGGCCGGTTCGCCGCCCAGCTGGCGCGTCAGGCTGCGGGTGATCAGCACGCCGAGGGCGACGCCGGCGCCGAGCGAGAGCAGCACCAGCACCAGCATCGTGCTGCGGCCGCGTACATAGGCTTCCTTGTTTTCCTGGTTCGCCTGGCTTGCCAGTTCTTCCTTGGCCTTGGTCAGCTCGTCCATCTTGTTGTCGATGGCGGTGGAGCGCGGCATGAAGGTGCCGAACATGTAGCCGACGGAATCGCGCTGTTCCTGCAGCGGTTCGGCCCTCGTCTTCTTGATCTGTTCGTCGATCACGCTGTCATAGTTGCGCAGTTCGTTGTCGACCTGGGCGAACAGGCGCTTGCCGTCTTCGGTCGTGAACAGCGGACGGGCCTTGTCGAGGTTGTCCAGCACGGCCTTCTTGAATACGGCAACGTTCGCCAGCGAGGTGTCGCGGCGCTCCTGGGTGGCGGCCAGCATACCGCCGCGTACGGCGCGATTGATGTAGACCAGGTTGATGTTTGCTTCTTTCACGTACGACAGACCGAGCAGCTCGTCCTGATACAAGCGGCGGGCACGGTCATTCATCTGGTCCATGTTATGGATCCCGATGCCGGCGACGATGGCGCCCAGCAGGGCGACGCCGAGGAAACACAGGATCAGTCGTGTACCAACCTTCAGGTTGCGGAACATGGGTGCATTCTCCAAGCAGGGTATTGAACTGGACGGGCGCAGCGAAAGCTCGGCTGTCGTCCGTCGTCAGTATTGTTGATTCCGTTGAATATTAATTGATGTAGGGAAATATTCTAAGATGCACGGGGACCGGATGAAGGAAAGCGACGGATTTTTACAACAATTTACTTCTTAATTGTCAAAAAGTATTTAACAGGCAAATAAGTGTCAGAGCGCAAGGCTGAGCCATACTGCGACCAGCCGTCGTTGCCGGTCGTAGCGCAGGCGCATGAAGCCGTTCAGGACCGGGTCGCGGTACTCCACGACGCGCGCATTGCTTTCGCGGGTCTCGTGCGGCGTTTTCCAGTCGATGGCCATGCCGCTTTCGTTCGCATTGTCACGGAAGACAGCCTCGACGTCATCGGCGTGTGCCAGGCCGTGTGGATTGATGTATTCCACGATCAAGGTTTCTGGCTGCAGCCACGCATACTTCAGGCGCGACTGGTCGGCCCAGACGAATTCGAGCCGGCGCGCGTTGTCGTCTGCAGGATCGGTGACGCTGCCGGTACAGCGTACGGGGTCACCTTGGCGAGCCGTCAACGCGCGAAGTAGCCCATCGTTTGCACGTATATCTTTCTCCAGCTTGGCAAGCTGGAACGGCGAACTGCCGGGCGCATGCGCGCAAAGCGGGGCCTTGTCCTTGGCCGCATTCGCTGGGAAGGTGGCAAACGGCCCCAGAAGGAGGCAAGCAATCGCCAGCCAACCGCGGATCAATGAAGGCATGGCGGCTCCTGTCGAGTTGAATTTGGCTATCCTACAACACAAAACTGCGCGTGAAATCAAACCAAGCGCCTACTCGGGCGTACACTGGGATGGTGCGCTGCACAATCCGCTGTTTCATTCGATCGCTGACCTTGAAGGAGCACGACATGATGATGCTGACGACAAACATGAGCCCGGCCATGGCCTTTACGCCTTCCATGCCCGCACCCCTCTTCGACGCCTGGACCGGTGCCGCCAACGTCTACCGCGACGCCATGCAGGCCAGCGCCCAGCAATGGGTGCTCAGTTCGGCCAACATCATCCAGGAACATACGCTGCGCGCGATCATCAATGCTTCGCAATCCTGTGCCGACGCGCTGGCGAAGAATGCGATGACGATGCAGCAGAAATCGATGGAACGCCTGATGGAAGCGAACCAGAAGGCGGCCGGCATGATGGGGCAGGCGATCACCGACATGTGGATGGGGAGCAAGCGCAGCACGCGCTGAAGGTCGGGATGTGTCGACGCCACGGGCACGCCCGTTGGCGTCTTAATTTTTTTGTAACGGCCCGCTCTGCCAGGAATCCCGGTCGCTAGAATGGTTATGCATGTGCTTTTCTCATAATAACCAGGAGACCAAGTCATGGATAGCCATCGCCGTCAGCTGTTGAAAGCCAGCGCCGCCTCTGCCGTGGGCGGCCTTCTCGCCACCGCCCAGTCTGCATCACAAGCCCAGTCCTCCTCGTCCACAGCATCCAGGCTCGTCGTACCGCCCCTGTCCGGCAAGATCGGCATGCGTCTCGCCACCTGCACCCCGCCATCCGGCGGCGCGCCGATCGTGGTCGCCGTGCTCGACAACGGCAAGATGATCGACCTGCAGGCGGAAGCACGCCGCCAGAAGCGGGCGCTGCCGTTCGATCCGGCATCGATGCTGGCGCTGATCAAGAGCGGCAACGCCGGCCTCGAGCAGGTGCGCGCGCTGGTGGACGCCGCGATGAAAACGCCGTCCGCGCTGCTGCCGGTCGAGGGCGCCCGTTTCCTGTCGCCGATTCCACGGCCCGACCGCAACATCTACTGCGTCGGCTGGAACTACCTCGACCACTTCGAAGAAGGCAAGGCGGCCCGCTTCGACAAATCGGCCGAAAAGCTCCCGGAGCATCCGGTGTTCTTCACCAAGGGCACGCACACGATGAACGGGCCGTTCGACCCGATCCCGCACGACCCCGGCTACTCGAATACCACCGACTGGGAAGCGGAGCTGGCCGTGATCATCGGCCAGACCGGCCGCAATATCAGCGAAGCGCAGGCGATGGATTACGTGTTCGGCTATGCGCCCTACAACGACACCACGGTGCGCGAGGCGCAGCAGAAGCTGCATGGCGGGCAGTGGTTCAAGGGGAAAAGCCTGGATGGGCACGGGCCGATGGGGCCGTGGATCGTGACGTCAGCCGGGGTGAAACTCGACGATATCCGCGTGATCTGCCGCATCAACGGGGTCGAGAAGCAGAATGCGAGCTACAAGCAGATGTATTTCAAGATTCCGCGGATTATTGCCGAGTTGTCGCGTGGGCTGACGCTGGAGGCCGGCGACATCATTGCGACCGGGACGCCGTCGGGCGTCGGGTTTGCGCGCAAGCCGCCGGAGTTCCTGAAGCATGGGGATGTGATCGAGACCGAGATCACCGGGGTGGGAATCATGCGGAACACGATCCGCTCCGAAAGTTGATGTCGGTTTGACAGCGACCGCCGCCGCAACCCATGGCGGCGGCGCTATCACTGTACAAAAACGACGTTATACCTCGGCGGTCCAATCCCCGCTCTTGCCGCCGTGCTTTTCCAGCACCCGCACATTGGTCATTACCATCCCGCGATCCGCCGCCTTGCACATATCATAAATAGTCAGCAAGCCCACCTGCACGGCAGTCAAAGCCTCCATCTCCACCCCAGTCTTGCCGACGGTCTCCACCTGCGCCCGGCAGTGAACGGCATTCGCCGCAGCATCCACCTCGAAATCCACCGCCACCCGCGTGATCGCCAGCGGATGGCACAAGGGCACCAGGTCGCTGGTCCGCTTCGCGCCCATGATCGCCGCGATGCGCGCGATGCCGAGTACGTCGCCCTTCTTGGCCGTGCCCGAGGTCACCAGCGCCAGGGTTTCCGGCTTCATGCGGATGGTGCCGGCGGCGACGGCGATGCGGTGGGTTTCGTTCTTGGCGCCGACGTCGACCATGTGGGCCTGGCCGG
>Ga0308160_10005629_pt1 | contig 12996 bp, 16 predicted proteins | sample PhyFR1_FD_201036 | JGI IMG/M metagenome (GOLD analysis project Ga0308160, IMG submission 201036) | Phyllosphere microbial communities from UC Gill Tract Community Farm, Albany, California, United States - DLSLF.R1 | ecosystem: Host-associated > Plants > Phyllosphere > Unclassified | place: USA... | reverse complement strand
TCATCATCGTCGGCTTGACTGTAATTATGGGATTGTCAGGTCACGGTGAGCGTGCGCGTCTCGTCCTGCAGGCGGCATACATGAATTGTTTTGAGCTGGACATGGTGCTTTTCAGTGAGTTTTGTTAAGAATTGCGAGGTCACGAGAGTCAAGGGAGGCTCCCAGAACGATATCAGTTGCCATAGGTGTAAGCCTGATATGATCAAAAGGGCCATCTCGAATTCAGCTGGGCTCGGTCGAATGGCTGCGGAAGCAAAATCAAGCGCCCAGCTGCCCAAAACGTCGAAGCAGTCGACTGAAGCTGATCCATGTGATCAAACTCATTCGTCATCGTCCATCGTAACAACGAACGATCTGCTTGAGTCACTGAGCAGTGCCGAAGACTTCACACCTCGGTACCATCAAGAGGTCCCACCATGAACGGCTTATCAGACCTCGACATGGTGGCTCAAGCCATGGCCACTACCACACGCTTCCCGGCGGATCAAAGCGATGCGCCGCAACCTCGCTCGAACGCTTCGAATGTTCCCAGTGACCTTGACCTCGTCGCTTCCAACAGGCACCTCGGATCCGGACTAGCACACGATGACGAAACGAACGGGGTAGATCTCCCAGAAGATCTGGCAGCCGAGCTTGATAAACTGTCAGTGGAAGACAAGGCTGCATTGGGCCCGCTACTCGACCTTCTTGTCGCCAGCGGGAGCGGGGCAGATGGGAAAGATCTCGAGGATCTCCTGAAGCAGTTCGATGCGGCGGATGATGTGGCAGATAAGCTAGAGGGAAGATTAGATGACCTGCTACAAGGACTGAAGGGTGTTGAAGGGGAGCTCGGCGTGGCTGATGGGGAGAGTTCGACGGAAGGGGCGGATAAGCCAGAAGCAATGGCGGACGAGGCCAAGGAGGCTTTTGGGGGAGAACCTGGTGATGGGTCGAAGGAGCAATGATGCTAACGAACGGGCGAATTACGAAACAACGATATGGCTTGTCTGAGAGGACGGCCTTGTAATATGACGGATATGTAATGTAATCTTTAGCATAAGAGGGTCGTATCGGCATTCAACCAAAGCATGACCTTGCGCATATGTGGAAACTTCTCCAGCTCCCCCGCTCCCTCGCGTCCGACCAAGCGATTAGGCTTTCGAACTTCAATAACTATATGAGTTCACGACAAAGACATCCGTGTTACCTTCAGATACCCGACTTGAAGATAGATACCGCCTCTCAATCTCTTGAGCTGCATACCCTTGGCTGCCGTCCCGACATGGTGGTCCGACTGTAGAAACAGGACAATCGTCGATATGTCTACAACAACACCACAGCAAACATGCATTGAACTTGATCCAGAGCTCGATGACAAGAAAGTAGCTAGTATCAGGAGGTTGGTGCTCGCTGAGATGAGTGGGAGAGTCGAGACGGGGACGTTGGCGGATCACTTGTTCGAGCTGAACGAATTTTGGCAAGGAGGAGACATGCCTCAGTCCGTTTATGAACGGGAGGAAGTGAGAAATATACCTGAGCCATTTATTCCCCTTGTCCTGGAACTGACCGCTACATCCTGTGTCTAGATTATCTTCCATTGGGGCCATGTAAGCTCATTGAGATGACATGCTGGTCAGCCTATCTCACACTCAGCTCTCACGGACTTGTAGCTTCCCCACGAACGTCGATTTGTCATGGCGATGTGGAACCGATGGGTAGCCGAGAAAGGGTTAGTGGCATGGCTCTTCACTACGCATAGTCATATTGCCGACTAAAAAGTTTGCCTTTTCCTTACAGACCGTTACTCGTGCATACCGGCAGATCTTATACCTGCGACTGGGTCACAAGATACGCACCAGCCTTCGTCAAACATAATCTGGGCTCTCCACTTCGAGATCATCTTATGGTGAGTCACTATGCCGTCTTCCAGCTGGATTATTTTCTTGCTGATCTACCATGGTGGTGAGGGATCAGATCTTGGTGGGCTACAAGTTGATCGATTCGAAGACGGCTCTAGTGGGCATGCGCATCTATAAGTCGGCGAAAGCGGCGACAGCACATTCGTGATCCGAGAAAGGATGGTCACCTCCACGCATCCCCAGGGAAACGGACTATACCAACGATGCATGCACGGCGGTCCAAGGCGGATTTGCGACAGATGGGAACGTCAAACACTACACCTCCAGCTAATCAAAGAGTCAGAATTGGCAGCTAAATGCGATCGAGACGGCATGCTCTTGCTATGTGTACAATAGGCAGGCTTCTTGAATACACTTTGCTTCTTGTTATAACGATAATACTAGGTGTTCCTGCTCTCACATCTGACTGTACGCTCCCGTCTTGGAATGTCCGAATCGATCGTTGAGTGCTCGTGCATCCTTGATCAAGCTGGACCGATCCTTCTCTCCCATCAATTTCCCGCTGACGCCCATCATCGTGTCTCGATCCCAAACGACAGGAGCATCCTTCGACTTGGGTTCATTGCTTGCTGATGCTGCATGAGTGTCCATCATTGATGAAACCCGGTGACTCGCCTATAGATGATAGTATGCCCGCTCAGTCTCATATGGACTTTTGAAGTAGAGTTGGATGTGGCCACGGCATCCTCGAAACTCACGTTGTGCTGATCGATCGTACTTCGAATCTCCGCATCTCTCATCTTCTTCCGTCGGACAGCATCTTCCTCTTCAGCGTCCGCCTTGGCCTTTCTCTTGCCGTTCTTTAGTCTCTCGAGTTTCTGTTCAAATGAAGAGATCGAACTGGAAATCAGAAACAGACGCGACACGGTCGAAGAGAGTTCATTGTGTGGTCGGCTTACCTGTGCCGGGGTCTCGGTCCACAGGCTCATATCCGTATCGGCCTCCTGGCTTTGCGCCATGAATCCTCTAGAACGCAATTTCGTAGGATCCATTTCTGTGACGACGAATGGGTTGGAATCAGCGATGAGCCAAGTTGATCTGCGTGATTGGAAGGGTTAAAGCTCACTAGACAAGAGATCGGAAGCTTCTGGCGGGTTCAACATCCATTCCTCTCGCTGCATCACTTTTGGCTTCTCTGCTTCCTATTGGTATAGATCTAGGTATGAGCGAGGGTTTTTGCACAACATTACCGAATATAAAACACAAACCTCTCGTAGTTTCTCTAAACGTTCTTCCCGCTCCAGAAACTCTCTCACTCCATCCCCTGGTCGGTCACCTCGATATGCCATTTCCGGTCTTGGCCCAACATCGTCGTCGTCATCGTCATCGTCATCTTCCTCGTAGATTGGCCGGGAAGGTGCAGATGAGACGGCTCCAGGTAGTGTTGGTCCATACGTCTTCTTTATCTCAACGCTCGGCGTCGAGGATGATGCTTGAGCGGACGATCCAGCCTGTGCTTGTGCAGCTTTGGCTCTTCTTGCTGCAAGGATGTGAGGAGGTAGAGCTGGACCAGCCTCTTCGGCAGGATCGGCGGGAGGAATAACAGAAGGACCTTCTTCAGGATCTGGACTGGGAGTCCGTTTCCTTTGCAGGTGAGGCGGAAGGGCTGGGCCGATGTTGGACATCTTAGCAGGATGTAGAGAATGGCTCCAATGAGTTGTTTTTAGAGTTTAGTGAGGCTAAAAGATGATACAGCCTTCGAAATTGGGCCTTTCTATAAAAGCTCTCCGACTTTTCGTTCGATCAGGTCGTGCGATCGTGTTGTCTTGAGGATTTCGTTGAAAAAGTGAAGCCAACTATCGAGATACTGAGGCAGCAATCGAGGTAATGAGACTGCAAGGTCCTCGAGCAATCGGCCAGTGATCAGTTCAGTGAGTTGAACACCGCGCCGTAATCGCTTACGAGAACGGACGCAAAAGGATATCGCGTCCCCGGCTTGACAACCAGACAGCAGGCGCACCTCGTTTCATGTGTCAGCGCTCAGTACACCTTCCACATCGATATCGTCCATCGCCCGGTTCAGATGCTTGGTAAAGCAACATCGCATGGATCTCAACCTCCTCTCAATAAACGGAGAAGATCCAACCTTTGAGCTTTCTCCTGCTCCATGACAGCATCCTGGCAATGACCCCCAATCGCGCAGGGGAGGTCCCTGCGGAGCGCACATCTACAAAGGAGGATAGGAGTAAAGGGGATCCAGGATCTTGCTGGTCGGAGTGTGTTTCAAAGTCGAGCAAGGCTATAAAACATCAGCATTCAGAACATGGAGAAAGTCGATCTTGATTCACCTCGAAACCTGTCAGACCACAAGCAACAGGGTAGATCCCAAACACAGTAAATTCAGCGCTCACCAGCTCAAGCGACATCTGTACTCGGCTTACGCCACTCAACTCACTTCACAACAACTCGAGCAAGATGTCCAACTGGAAATCTGCCTTGCTCTTTGGAGCTCTTCAAGCCTTAGTCGGCGTCTCAGCCCTGCCTGCCGCGGGTAATGGAGTCCTGCCTCGATCCGTCGCGGTCACTGGGACCATCGCCCCAACCCCTTCCGCCTCGGGGATGGGAGCCCCGACGCCTAGCTCCAACGGAACCGAGTCCGCTACTTCAGGTGGCAAACGAAGGATTGGGTACTACGACGCCTTCGACTGGGCGCGAGCGGCCAAGCCCGAACTAAAGATCGAGGCTCTGGAATTCAAGCCTGAAATGGAGCTCAAGGGCTTGACCCATGTCATTCTCGGTAAGTCGCTCACGATAGCAAAACCAAACAGGCTGGATGCTGGCTTGCGCTAATGTCTTTTTGATCTACAGCTTTCGCCGATATGGCCTTTGGCGATCAACCTTGGGTCCAGACTGAGCTCGATCAGCCCGATAAGGCAGCCTATGTCGGATACAAGTCACAGTTCCCCGGTCTTAAGGTCGGTGTGGCTTTCGGTGGATGGGGCTTCGGAGACTATATTTGGAAGAAGGGTATGGCTTCCGCCGAAGGTGCCACTGAGCTCTTAGACAAATTCGATGGCTGGCTCAAGAAGTGGGACCCTGAGGGTACTTGGTTTGATTTGATTGGTGAGTATTTGGCTTGTCAATATTGGGACGACAGCCATGCTTATATCAATCCCGATCATCAGACATCGATTACGAGTATCCCAAGGGTGACGAAGCCGAAGGTTTCAAGAGGTTCTTGAAGATGCTCAGGGAGAAGTTCCCCAAGATGGAGCTGTCAGTGGCTATCTCAGCTATCCCTGAGGACGGAAAGGGAGGTTATGCCGGGCTTGGATCTGTCAACGACGGAGGCGCCAAGACGATCGACTTCTTCAACATCATGACGTGCGTAATGGCTTGAAGCTGATCGGCCGCTTTCATACAACTGACAATCTGCGCGATATAGCTACGATCTCAGGAATCGATTGACGTTGCAAGGAGGTCACCATTCCTCCTTGACCGAGACTTTGAAATCGGTTGCTGCTTGGAACGACCCTGCTTATGGTCTCCAGAAAGCGGATATGAATGTCGGATTCGCCTTGTGGGTCGGACGATACACATTGCTCCAGTGTAACAGGATGCAGTCTCTGACACGCGGTCTTTGCCTTTTACAGCTACGCCAAGTGGTTCCACGTCAAGAACCCTGACACCTGCGACGCTGTCAAGAACCCCAGCGGATGCGAATTCTACACCATGCAATTGGACGCCGGCTCCACAGAAGGATGTAACACTGCAGCCAACTACACAGCGGGCGGAACGATTGATTGTGGTACTTCGAGCGCTTTCCGATTCCAGCCCAAGAACAACTTTGCGACCGAGGCTCACAATGTCAAGGTGACCGGAGGCACAGCGACCACCTATGAAGACGCCATGAAGTCTTTCAACAATGTTCCTTTCAACGACATCAACTACTACGACCCCGTTGCTAAGGCTTCCACTTTCCTCGATACCAAGGTCGAATATCCCACTTTCTGGACCTGGCAGGACAGTAAGGGTATGAGGGAGACCTGCGATGCCCTGAAGGGAGAGGGTCTCGGAGGTTACATGATCTGGAGCTTGGGTGGGGATGATGACGACAACACCCACCTGAAAGCTTTGCAAGAGACTTGCTGGCAGCACTAGAGGAGGGATGCGTCAACGTCAACTCTCAACACGACAGGACGATTTCTCACGTAGTTTCCCCATCGATCCTTCTACTTTTCGCTTGATTTCCCGCTCCTTGTATAATCCCAGCGCTTAGCTATTGTTGCAGCTGTATTTGTGCTTCACTCACAATATCCGATCTCTTCTCACATATCTGAACAGCTGGATGAAATGGAATCGCTCGAGTGATACCTGACCCCTCTCAGTCTTTGCCAGACTATAGCATGTCCAGAGACGAGCCCTTCGTTGGTTGTCAAATGACCCGAGGACGGCATCTCCGCCAACGTCAATCTGCCGGATCAACATCGTATGGGCGAAAGGCTTCAAGATCGTTTCCTCCAGGACACAGCCGAAGTGGAGCTGGAACTGGAGATGAGGGTACTCAGTCTTTTCGCAGGGAGATGCGCTCGATCTCCAAGATCATTGTCGATAAAGGGATGACTTCTCAAGCCTCAACACAGCAAATGAAAGGGTTGACTTGATTCACTCGCGGGGTAAAATGAGGCGTTTCGACCTGAAACGCGTTTCGGCGCCCCCGCGGCCAGGGGTTGAAGGATGATCGAGAACCCCGGAACCATATATTGCTTCATTATTACATGAAGACCGAAGACCCCAAAATTGGCAGTCATGGTCGAGAGGCCGTCGGTCATCGCGTGCATGCACGTGATACCAGTTCAAATTCCTTTCCCAAGCGATTCCTTTGAAACCTGTTCGAAGCGTCAGACGGCGTAGCGTTCGACAGTCGTCGAAACCCCATCAGCCTTTGTATGACGCAGTCCGCTCAAATCCTTTGACCCCATCCTCCCTTTGTGGATCGAGTTTCGGGATCGCTTCTACGCACTCACCGTGCATATATAGCTCAAATAATTCTAGAAGAGCGAGGGAATTTACTATTCTCCCCATTCTACTTCTGCCTTTGTCGAACACATCCCCTCCATCAATCATCTTTTGATTCAGAGAGCTGGCTCTCTTCCTATTTCATCGCTAGTCGACGCTTCTTGTCTTACAGTCACACTCAAGGCCCATCGTCATTTGCACAAATCCGAGGCGCGATCTTTCAACATGGTTACCTTTGCCAACGCCCTCGCCGGATCGGCAGCTCTTATCGCAGTCTTGCCTCAAGTCCAAGCTCATATGGCCCTCTGGCACCCATCTGTTTATGGATTCAGCCCGAGTGAAGCGGCCGACGCCATTTTCAACCCGCTTTCCAACCTTCCCGTAGACGGAGCAGGTGGATGGGTGAGTCGGGTCTGAATGCAGCTCCGGAAGAGTTCTCATTCTGACCTTAAGTGTTGATCTAGTTTTTCCATGGAAAAGCTGAGGATACGCCTGCAGAGGTGATGACCATAACCCCTGGTCAATCTCTCAGCGTTGAGCTCGCCTGTCGATACTCTCAGAGTTCTTACGGAGGATCAAAAAGCCCGGACGCTTGCATGATCGACTCTGGCGCTTATCACGCTGGAGGGACGAGTTTCAACCCAGTCGGATGGGAGGGAAACGACGAAAGCATGCTTATGGGTTGTGCACTTGCTATCGCCTTCAAACCTACAGCTGGGGATACCCGACCGGAAGACTTTACCGTCATGTCGATCAACCCGACCTGTGTTCGTCAACGAGAGACCGCGTTCGAGATCCCGGCCAACTTACCCGCTTGTCCCGAAGGCGGATGTACTTGTGCTTGGTTCTGGCAGGGAAAGAACTCGCTCGACGAGATGTACATGACTGGGTTCAGGTGCGACGTCAAAGGAGGCGCGGTCACCTCCGACTACCCTGTTCCTGCTCCTCCTACCAAGGACAGTCCGAAGACGGGCCCAACCCAGCCGGTGTACTGGGCCAACCAGGGGTCGAACCTCGACTTCACCCCCAACTTTGAAACCAAACCGATGTACAATGAAGCTTGGGGCTGGACGCCAGGCGCGCAGACCGGTGCGTTTGGAGCTGGTGGTGCGACTCCTGTCACACCTGCCGAACCTTCCGATGGTGCTGCGGCCTCTGCTGTTCGACCCTCCCAGAGCGTGACCCCGCCTGTAGACACGCCTGAACAGCCTGTTCAACCCGCGGATGATCCTGCAGACGAGGCTGAAGTCCCCGCCGTCGTTCCTGCTCCTGCAGAGATCACCACTGCGAACAACGCACCTCGACCTCAGAACACTGGGGGAGGTCAGACAAGGACTACTAGGTCGCATAGGTGGGGACGACCGACTCAATGGGGACCAGCTGGTGCGGCCGCTACTCCGGTCGAGACTCCCGAATGGAACAATTATGCTGCGATTGACCCATCTCAGACCATTGCTGCTAAAGGAGCGGCCGAGTCCCAGACCGACAAAGAGGTTCCTGGAGACTCGTGCCTCGGTCGCAAGCGATCTCACGCTCGCCGAAGTCGTCGACGAAGCGCTCCTCATCATTGATCGGTGGTGATCAATTGCCGCTTGACCAGCCGTCCGAGCATGTCTTGGACGTCGGGACGGGCGCGAGCGTTAAGCGAGTGTTTAACGAAAGCGATTCCTGGTGGATCTCGATCATTGAACCTCACGCGTGCGAAAGAGAATGATTGTAGCACAGGTTTCGATAGTAAACTAAATCATATTCTGCTATGCCATGCCCCCTGCGGTCATTCGTATCGTGACAGAACAAGCGAGACCGAGTTCTATTCGTTTGATAGACCCTCCCTTCCTCTTGACCATACTCAGCTTATGGTCACCTACCAGCCGATGACCCTGAGCTTGGACTTCAAGTCAACCTACGCGTCATTACCGAACGCGTGTTGATGAAATTACGTACGCGACCGATACGACTTCCGATCTAGAGATCAGCTTGATGCTTGAGCGATATTAGATATTATCATGTTCATTGCGGCCTCGAAGTTGTAATTAGATTGGGAAAGCCAATTCGAACCTTGCGAGAGCTTCCTTAATCGTATAGAGATCCTCCCAAACAGATAGCTCCGTCGAACAATATCATGGTAGCGGGTCAAAGCACGCTTCCGGGGACATCCAACCCTTTCCGAATGGGTCAAAACGTAAAGCAAACCGGACATCTGGCTGATCCTGCAAAACAACGTGAGTGATTGAGCTGTTCTTGAGGAGCGAGCCAGAACGCTGAAGAAGATCAACGATCCTTCCATAGCCTGGGTGGAAAAGTACCGACCAAAGACGATCGAGGATGTTAGCTCGCAAGAACATACGGTTGCTGTTCTAAAGAAGACTTTGACGAGTACGAACGTGAGTACTAGCCATTAGAATTTCAGCATGTCTACTTTGGGCTGACTGAAATCCTCTCGCTATCAGTTACCGCATATGTTGTTCTACGGACCTCCAGGAACGGGAAAGACCAGTGAGCATGAGGGTTAGAGCCTGTGATGAAGTAACTCGATAGCTGATAACAAACGTAATGGCACGCAGGTACTATCCTAGCTCTCGCTCGTCAGATGTTCGGGTAAGTCTTTATTTAATCGACCTTTGTTCCGTGTAAAGGGAAGAATCAGCTCTTACGGTCTCCTCCCGATATCCAGACCCGACCTTTTCCGTGCACGAGTACTAGAGCTCAACGCATCAGACGAAAGAGGTATCTCGGTAGTAAGAGAAAAGATCAAGACCTTTGCAAGAGAGACCCCACGACATGTCAATGGAGCTGCTTCGTGAGTTTCTACCCCCACTTCGCACGAACCCAGACCACGCTGACGATGGCGGATGTCGTGCTTCCAGGGACGGGAAAGTATACCCTCAACCTCCGTTCAAGTTGATCATCCTGGACGAAGCGGATTCGATGACTCAGGATGCTCAGAGCGCGTTGAGGAGGATCATGGAGACGTATTCCAAGATCACTCGATTCTGTTTGGTCTGTAATTACGTGACCAGGTGAGTCCACTCTGCATTCCAGAGCTCCTTCGGTTTCTAAGAAGGGGAAGAATGGTGGCTGACGCTAGAATCCCGGATGGGTGATATAGGATCATCGAACCTCTTGCGTCGCGTTGTTCCAAGTTTCGATTCAAGTCGTTGGATTCGACGAGTACGATGAAACGAGTCGAGATGATTGCGGAAGCGGAGAATGTTCAGATTGATGATGGGGTGACTTCGTCTTTGCTATGCGTCGATGGCCACTAGGGATCTTCTATACTGATACATAGTGAGGTAACGCAGGTCATTCCTCTCATCTTGGAACTGGCTGGAGGAGATCTAAGAAAGGCGATTACGTATATGCAGACGGGTCAACGATTACACGGAGCTCAAAAACCACCAACGCCAATTGGAGCGGATTCGAGTGAGTCATACACCAGCTCGTGAGCATAGGAGACCGCTAGATACTGAAACGATTGCCTTCCTTTGTCGAACCGTAGTCCATGAGATTGCTGGTGTCGTACCGGATTCGGTTGTCAATTCACTGTTGGCTGCGATTGGAATTGACACGGAGTCGGGCATGCTCGACCTGGATATTGTAGGGAACAAGAACGGGCAAGGGTACAAGAAGGTCAACACGACGGTGAAAAAGATCGGGAGGCAGGGGTACAGTGCTGGGCAGGTACTACAGCAGGTAAGTTGACGATCGCGTTTACGGATCCACGTGCCCCGAGCTGATAGGGTGGAATGATTTCATAGGTTCATGATGCTATCATCCCAAGCGCATTCATCCCTTCTATTGCAAAGAGTCTATCGGCGATCGCTATGGCCGAGGCAGATTACGCTTTATGCGCAGGAGCGGATGAGGAGTTGCAGTTGTTTGAGACTTGTTTGAGGATTCAGGCGGCTTTGGGCAAAGGTCGATGAGAGGGGATATGGACGACGACATACCGGACGTCCAGGCCTGAGAGGACATGAGCGTGACAGTGGCGTGATCAGAAAGTTGTTAACGACGTGAAACGAGCCTCCATTAATTGTGTAGATTATGTCAGCTGTCCTTAGGATTCGCCACTATGCCCTTGATATGCAACACAGCCTCCAAGACGTATCAGCTGGGATGGCGGCGCTTGCACGCAACGGCGGTTCGCGGCCGAGTCTGTGGTGGCTGTGGCATTTCACGTTTCACTTGATGTATCCCGCGCTCGTGAACGTGTATCCTGCTCATAATCTCGCGCTTTGCCTATCTAGGTGATCGACTTCGTACGAGCCACCCGCGCAGGAGTAGGCAAGTGATGGTGAGAGTATGGTCTCATCGCGGAACGTCATCGATCTTGTTTGCCTTTGTGTCATGCGCGTGATCTCGTGTGTGCTCTCCCCCTCGCAACATTTGACGCAATTCATCTTTCCTTTGTTCATGACGATCATGTTGATTTGAGGGGACGCCGTAAGGGCGATTCCCCAGAGCCAATCATGATGATGCTCTATGTGTATATATATGACGAGGAAGAGGGCTGCGAACAATATCGACCAAGTTTGCCCTCGATCGCTGAAAGTACACCCAAGCACACCTAGTCGAAGCCTTCAAATCATCAACATGGACTTGATCACGATTCGCACACCGAGTAATCTCTCGGCCTGTTCATCAGGACTGACGAGTGTTCTACAGAGTATAGCCGATATCATCAGCTCCTTCGCTTCCACCCAGCTTTCCGCTGCGGGAACGAACGCTCCTCTGGATCAGGACGGTTCTCAGCTCGCCCCTGCTGCCTCTTCGATCGCTGTGGACGGTCCCCTGCCTGAAACTACTACCGCTGCGGAAGAGTTTGTAGAGGCCGTTGAGATACAAGATCCCTTGAGGGAGCCTGGTCTACCAGTGCCGGCCCAAGCGACTGACGATCAGACCCATTGGGAGAGAGCAGCACAACCTGAACAGGACGAGAGGGATCAGCCGATTCTTCTCGACGGACAGCGACAGGTCCGAGAGCTAGCGCCACACGATATCACCGGTAACCCCGCAATTCCGGTAGATCTGTCAACCAGAGAATTCCGTGATTCTTTGCTGGATCAAGATGGAGTGTCTGTTCAAACTGGAAACGCCGAAATTTTATCCAAAATCGACTCATTGAGATCGGAATTTGATTCAACGCAATCGGTCTTACGCGACGTTCAGGATCTAATAGAATCAATTCTCACCAGACAGGACGACATGAAATCGGAAATCGATAAGCTGACATCGCAGATTCGACCTGCGTCCGAAGAAACGAGGCAGTACTCAGCGATAGACGAAGTGGTGCAGCCTCGTCAGCCGGCGGTACCAGTTCCAATCCACCCGGACGACACGCAGAATGATTCTGCATCGTTCCTCACTCGACCAGTTTCTCCTTTGGAGGAGGAACCAGTGAAAAGAGTGGACTTTGCAGACCTCACAGTCCGCAGACGTGACGGAGGTGGCGTAAACGCGTGACGTAACCCGAAAGGTTTGCAAGACAAAGTCATCAATATGGTATCTGCGCAGAACAGTGCCAATTTACCATGAGTCTGGAATATCTAGCTGTCATTCTAATATATACCCATCCATGTCGCAATGTATTCTGCCCACATCCCACTCCAGATATATCCTCCCAACCGTCCATTTGCGACGAAAAATTTCCAGCAACTCTCCCTCTGGTCGAAATCTACAGATAGGAGCTGCCATCCGAGATGAATGGCAGTTCCGATGACCGAGATCCCGTAATAAATGGGTCCCAATCCCATCACATGCCCCACATACGTCAAAGACCCGATGAACGCAGTCGACAGGCCGGCGAGTATAGGTCTTGTTGCCGACCCGAATCGCAAAGCAGTCGACTTGATGTTGACCATAATATCGTCCTTCTTGTCCTATTCCAAGCGAGCAAGTAGGTCAGCACAGAATGATCAAAGAAAGGATACCATTGTACCTATCCACTTACCTGGTGTGCATAGATTGTGTCATAGTACACACACCAGATGGTGCCTCCGAGATAGAGAGGACCAGCAATGGGCCAGCTGACGGCTCCAGTCATAGCTGACCATCCCAGAAGCGCACCCCAGTTAAAAGCCAAACCTGATATATATTTAGACAGACGTCAGCTGCATTCTGAGGAGACCGGCTGGAATGA
>Ga0308160_10005628_pt1 | contig 12997 bp, 8 predicted proteins | sample PhyFR1_FD_201036 | JGI IMG/M metagenome (GOLD analysis project Ga0308160, IMG submission 201036) | Phyllosphere microbial communities from UC Gill Tract Community Farm, Albany, California, United States - DLSLF.R1 | ecosystem: Host-associated > Plants > Phyllosphere > Unclassified | place: USA... | reverse complement strand
GGCCAGGGCGAAGAACTCGAGCCGGCCCGCGCCAAGGCCATCAAGTTCGGCATCAAGCCTGAAAACATCTACATCGACGACGTGCGCGAAGAATTCGTGCGCGACTTCGTGTTCCCGATGTTCCGCGCGAACACCGTCTACGAAGGCGAATACCTGCTGGGCACCTCGATCGCGCGTCCGCTGATCGCCAAGCGCCTGATCGAAATCGCCAACGAGACCGGCGCCGACGCCGTCTCGCACGGCGCGACCGGCAAGGGCAACGACCAGGTCCGCTTCGAGCTGGGCGCCTATGCGCTGAAACCCGACGTCAAGATCATCGCTCCATGGCGCGAGTGGGACCTGCTGTCGCGCGAAAAGCTGCTGAAGTACGCGGAAGACGCCGGCATCGAGATCGACATGAAGCACAAGAACGGCGGCGCGCCCTACTCGATGGACGCCAACCTGCTGCACATCTCCTTCGAAGGCCGCCACCTGGAAAACCCGAGCGCGGAAGCCGAGGAATCGATGTGGCGCTGGACGGTCAGCCCTGAACAGGCGCCGAACGAAGCCGAGTACCTCGACATCGAATACGAAAAGGGCGACATCGTGGCCCTGAACGGCAAGCGCATGTCGCCGGCCGAAGTGCTGACGGAACTGAACCGCCTGGGCGGCAAGCACGGCATCGGCCGCCTGGATCTGGTGGAGAACCGCTACGTTGGCATGAAGTCGCGCGGCTGCTACGAGACGCCGGGCGGCACCATCATGCTGCGCGCCCACCGCGCAATCGAGTCGATCACCCTGGACCGCGAAGTGGCGCACCTGAAGGACGACCTGATGCCGCGCTACGCTTCGCTGATCTATAACGGCTACTGGTGGGCACCGGAACGCGTCGCCCTGCAGACGCTGATCGACCACACCCAGGCTACCGTGAACGGCTGGGTGCGCGTCAAGCTGTACAAGGGCAACGTGATCGTCGTCTCGCGCGATTCGAAGACCGATTCGCTGTTCGACATGAACATCGCGACCTTCGATGAAGACGGCGGCGCATACAACCAGGCCGACGCCGGCGGCTTCATCAAGCTGAACGCGCTGCGCATGCGCATCGCGGCCAAGGCACGCGCAAAACGGGGCCAATAAGGCGGCCAGTAAGCACGCCGCTCGGTCATAGGAAGCCGCCTTCGGGCGGCTTTTTTCATGCGCGGATTCGTGGTAAAAATATTGTTTTTACGATCACGAAACATCAGCGGCCGCATGAGCACCCCCTCATCGAATCCCTGCCTCGACTGCGGCGCCTGCTGCATGAGCTTTCGCGTGTCCTTCTACTGGACCGAGGGCCTGGATCTGCCCGACGGCCTGAGCGAACAGGTCACTCCGCACCTGGCCTGCATGGCCGGTACCAACGCCTCCAGCCCGCGCTGCGCCGCCCTCGGCCGCGGATCGGAAGGACCGATGGCCTGCGGCGTCTATGAAAGCCGGCCCAGCCCCTGCCGCGAAGTCCAGATCGGCGACGACAAGTGCACACGGGCGCGGGCGCGGCACGGCCTGGCGCCGCTGCCGGACTAGGGGCAAGACGCCGGCCGCGGCGTCCCGTCGAGCAGCACCAGCCGCGCGCGCAGCACGTCGACGTCGCCTGCGCCATCCAGCGCGAACGCGCCCACGCGCTCCCGCGCATAGCTGCGCATGGTACGCCGCAAGTCCGATTGCAGGGACGGGGCAGGCTGTTCGGTCAGCGCGTACAGGAACAGGTCCGGGTCGGCCTTGCCCGGCTGCGCCGCGGCGCCGTGCGAGGCCAGGATGCCGGCGCGCTGCGCGTACAGCATGTCCACCACGACCAGGCGCCCCGGCACCAGGTCGGGATAAAACACCAGGTCGCGCCCCGCCAGCGCCTGGATCGCCGTATGCGGCAGGAATTCGGCAAGCGCCCGGCACGGCTGTCCCGTGCGCGCCGCCGCCCGTGCCAGCGGGCGGGCCAGCGGCGCCAGGGCGGCCATCGCGAGGAAAGACCGGAGTGTCTGCATGATGCTCCTTGCTCTGGTAAGGGATGCCCGGTTCAGGGCACGATGTCGAAGCGCACCATCATGTGGTGGTCCTCGTGGATTGTGTTATGGCAATGCATGATGTACTTGCCGACGTAGTCCTCGAAGCAGATCAGGATCCGCACCGTTTCGCCGGGACGCAGCTCGAAGACGTCCTTGCGTCCGCGCTCGTGCAGGGGCGGCGCGGCGCCGTTGCGGGTCAGGATGCGCGCCTCTTCGAAGTGGATGTGGATCGGGTGGCTCCAGCTGCCCTTGCCCTGCAGCTCCCACACTTCCTCGACGCCCTGTTTAATCACCGCGGCGGGCTTGGTGACGTCGAACAGCCTGCCGTTCACGGTCCACAAATCGTTCTCGCGGTCGAACTCCCACTTGCGTACCCGCGTATTGCGCGGCACGACCGGTGCGCGCAGGGGACGCAGCACGGCCGGCACCTGGCTCACATCCGGCTCGGCCGGTTCGCGGTCGACGTCGAAGCGCAGGATCTGGGTACCGGGCGTGAGCAGGCGCCCGGTCGGGCCGCGTCCATCGAGGTGCTCGAGCCGGTTCACGACATACACCTTGCTGCCGAGCGGGAATGTCGAAAAATCGACGACGATGTCGCCGCGCTCTGCCGGCGTCAGGCGCAGGCGGTCGGTCAGCACCGGTGCGCTCAGGAGGTTGCCGTCGTTGGCGATGTGGTGGAAGCGCTGGTCGACACCCTCGTGCACGAGATAGAACTGGAAGAAGCGCAGCGAGGAGCCGTTCAGCGCGCGGAAGCGGTACTTGCGGCGCGCGACCGAAAAATAGGGCTGGATCTTGCCGTTGACGAGGAATTTTTCGCCGACGACGCCTTCCGGGTCGAACTGGTTGAAGTAAAGGTAGCCGCCCGAATCGAAGGACTTGTCCTGGAACAGCAGCGGAATATCGTACTCGCCGACGCCGCTCGGCAGCCGCAGCGCGCCGGGCCGCGTGTCCTTTTCGTCGCCGGTGTCGAGCTGGTCGAACACCAGGTAGAAGCCGGCCAGGCCACGGTAAACGTTGGGGCCGGTGAACTCCATGCGGTGGTCGTGGTACCACAGGGTGCCGAGCGCGCCTTCCGGGTCGCCGTCGGTGTCGGGGAAGTCGGCGCTGTTGGAGAGCTTGTTCGGATAATGGTGGTCCTTGAAGCGGCCGGCGCGTGTCAAGGTCGGGCCGTACTTGTCGCGGCTGTAGTAGTCGCCCGGGAAGCCGTCGCTCTCCGAGGGCGTGTGGCCGTTGTGCAGGTGGGTCGAGATCTCGGGCGAGCCGAAGCCAACGTGGTCGCGCGGCAGGTCGTTCTCGATGCGCACCAGGATCGGCTCGCCGTAGCGCGCCACGAAGGTCGGCCCCGGCAGCATGCCGTCGTAGCCCCAGATCTTCTGCTCCGGCAGGTGCGGATGGAAGGAGTGCTTCTCCTCCTTCACGCGCAGGCGGTAGAAGACGCGCGGCCGGTGCCGGTCCCAGGCCTGGTGCGGCAGGCGCCCCGCTTCGTCCTCGACCGGGTACTTGTCCGGTTCCGGACTGAGGCCGCTTTCGGGGCGCTTCACTTCCGGAATCGGCAGCGGCACCAGGAAGGGCGGCGTGGCCGGGGCTTTGCCCGACGTGCTCTTCATGAAATCCTTGCGCGCGTCGTCGCCCTTGTCATCGCTTTTGCCGTCGTCATCATCGGAGGAAGATGACTTCGTCGTCCTCGCCGCGGTCGTGGCCGCCTTCGCCGTGCTGCCTGGCAGGGGCGTCGCGGGTCCGGAGCCGCCGGCCGCCGGCGCCAGCGCCGTCTCCAGCTCGTAACTGGCCTGGGCGGCCAGGGCAGCGGCACCGGCCGCGCCCATGGCGGCGCCCAGCAGGCGGCGTTTCGAACTCGGCGGCGCATCCCCGCCCTCCCATTGATCCAGATGCTCTTCGCGATCCTGTGTCTGCGTCATGGCGGCTCCTCGATGGGTCAGGACAGATAGCCCGAAATCGAATTCACGATCTGGCGCGGCGTCGCCAGTGCGGGAATCATCGACCAGCGGTCGCGCGCATCGTGGCCGATGCGCAGCATGCCCGTATGCTGCTTGAGGTCGGCGTCGGCGGCCGCGTCGAGCGTGTAGAAGCCGAGCCGGCGGCGCAGCAGCTCCACGTGGGCCGGATCGCCGGTGAGGAAGGTCCAGCCGGGCTTGATGTCGAACTTGTCCATGTAGCGGCGCAGGTCGAGCGGCTTGTCGATCGCCGGCTGCAGCGTCAGCGAATACATGAAGACGTCCTTGCCCATGCGGTCGCGCAAGGCTTCCTGCACCTGCAGCAGGTTCGCCGTATTCGGCGGGCACAGGTTGCTGCAGTTCGCGTACATCATGTTGATGACGACCATGCGGTCCTTCACCAGGTCGTCGTAGAACCGGACTTGCCGGCCGTCGTGCGTCTCGAGCAGCACGTTGGGCAGGCGGCGGCCGTCGTCGGCAGGCAGCGGGACCGGCTCGCGCGTCTGCGCATGCTTGATGACCGGGTAAAGCAGCGGTGTGGCGGCCGCGGCCGCCAGGAAAGCCCTGCGTGATTTCATGATGTTCCCCTCGTTTTTGTTGGACCAGACCGTATCAAGCCACGACGTCGAAGCGCGCCATCATGTGGTGGTCTTCGTGCACCGTGTTATGGCAATGCATGACGTACTTGCCGGTGAAATCGCGGAAGCACACCAGGATGCGCACCTCTTCGCCCGGACTCAGTACGAACACGTCCTTGCGCCCGGCTTCGTGCGGTGGCGGCGGCCGGCCGTTGCGCGACAGGATGCGCATCTCCTCGAAGTGGATGTGGACCGGATGGCTCCAGCTGCCCTTGCCGCGCAGGGTCCAGATCTCCTCGACGCCGCGCTTGACCGAGACGATCGGCTTCGTCTCGTCGAACAGCTTGTCGTTCACGGTCCACATATTGTTCAGGCGCCCGAAGTCGAAGCGGCGCTCAGGCCGCGACTTGCGCAGGTCGATCGGCGGCAGCGGCCGCAGCACGGCCGGCACCCGGCTGGGATCGGGCACTTCCGGCTCCCGGTCGACGTCGATGCGCATGATCTGCGTGCCGGGATTCAGGATGCGCCCGGTCGGCCCGCGTCCGTCCAGGTGTTCCAGCTTGTTGACGATGTAGAGTTTCGAACCGAGCGGATACTGGGAGAAGTCGACAATCAAATCGCCGCGCTCGGCCACACCCAGGCGCAATTTGGTCGTCGTGACCGGCGCCGGCAGCAGGTTGCCGTCGTTGCCGATCTGGACGAAGCCCTGGTCCACACCCTGGTACACCAGGTAGAACTCGTAGAAGCGCAGCGGCGAGCCGTTCAACATGCGGAAGCGGTACTTGCGCCGCTCGACCGAGAAGAAGGGCTGGACCTTGCCGTTGACGAGGAATTTGTCGCCGACGATCCCTTCCGGGTCGAGCTGGTCGAAGTACAGGTAGCCGCCCGAATCGAAGCGGCGGTCCTGGAACACCAGCGGGATGTCGTACTTGCCGACGCCGGACGGCAGGCGCAGCGCGCCCTCATGGTCGTCGTTCTCGTCGTCGCAATCGAGGTCGTCGAAGATCAGGTAGAAGCCCGCCAGCCCGCGATAGACGTTGGGCGCAGTGAACTCCATGCGGTGGTCGTGGTACCACAGGGTGCCGAGCGCCAGGTTATGGTCGCCGCCGGTGTCCGGGTAGCCGGTGAAGTTGGAGCAGACGTTCGGGTAGTGGTGGTCCTTGAACTTGCCGGGCCGGCTCAGGGTCGAGCCGCACTTCCTTTCGCTGTAGTAGTCGCCCGGGAAGCCGTCGCTCTCCGAGGGCGTGTGGCCGTTGTGCAGGTGGGTCGAGATCTCGGGCGTGCCGTAGCCGACGTGATCGAGCGGCAGCGCGTTCTCGATGCGCACCAGGACCGGTTCGCCGTATTTCACAACGAAGGTCGGTCCCGGCGTAATGCCGTCGTAGCCCCAGATCTTCTGCTTCGGCAGTTCGGGGTGGAACTCGTGGTCCTTTTCCTCGACCTTCAGGTAATAGAATTTCTGCGGCGGGAAGCGGCTCCAGGCCTGGTGCGGCAGCCGCCCTGCTTCCTTTTCGTCGGGGTATTCGCCCGGTTCCGGACTCAGGCCGCTGACCGGCTCCTTGATCGGCGGCATCGGCAGTGGCACGATAAAAGGCGTCGTGTAGGGCGCGCGCCCGACCTCGGCCGTCTTGAAGGTGGTGATGCCGGTATTCGTTCCGGTCGTGGCGACCGGGCTGCCGGCCGCTGCGCCCGCGGCCGCGGCCGTGGCGGCGCCGGTGGAGGCGGCTGAGGGCAAGGCCGGGCTGCCGCCGGCCGAAGCGGCGGGCGCCGCGTCGAACAGACCCAGCCTGGTTTCAGCGGCAAACGCGGCGGCGCCTGCCGCCACGATCGAGGCGCCGGCCAGCCTGCGCCGGGTGCGGATGCGTGTGTCGTCGTCTTGGTTTCCTTCATCGGGTTTCATGATGTACTCCAGTGCTTCAACATAAATCGGATGGATCTGCGTGGCGGCGGCGCGTCCGTGCGTGCCGCCGAGGCAGGCGGTGTGGCAATGGGCTCGGCAGGCGCTGCCGGGTCGTCGTGCAGTACCAGCACCAGCGCCGCCACGGCCGCCAACACCGCGTTGACGATGGCGTAGCGCCGCATCTCGATCCCTGGCCGCCGCTGGTTCATCGCCCTGCCCGTCTTACAGCTGGCGTCCCGCCTTGCGGAAGGTCGACATCACCGGCTCGACCAGGTACTGCAGCGGGGTCTGGGTACTGCCGTCGATGTAGACCTCGGCCGACATGCCCGCCTGCAGCGTGACCTCGTGGCGCGCCGCCAGCGACTTGTCGTCGGCCGCCACCAGCACGTTGAAGTAGGACTGGCCGGTGGCCTTGTCGACCAGGCGGTCGGCCGAGATGTAGGTCACCTCGCCCTCGACCATCGGCGCACCGCGGAATTTCAATGCGGTGAACTTGATGCGCGCCTTCTGGCGCAGGTGGACATGGTTGATCTCCTCGGGCCGGATGTGGGCTTCGAGCATCAGGCGCGCATCCGAGGGCACGATCTCGGCGATCGAGTCGCCCGGGCGCACGACGGCGCCGGGCGAGGTGAATTTCAGGTCGATGATCTCGCCGCCGGCCGGCGCCACCACCACCTGGCGGCTGGCGGCATCGTCGGTCTTGCGCATTTCCTGGTCGATGTCGGTGAGGCGCGCCAGCGTCGCCTTCACTTCGTCGCTCGCGGTCTGCACGTAGGCGTTCTGCAGCGTGCGGATGCGCAGGTCGGTGTCGGCGATGCGCTGGGCGGCGCGCGCCAGTTCCGAGCGGCGCTCGTCGACCTTGGCCGCGTAGTCGGACACCGCGGCTTCGAGCTGGGACAGCTTGGCGGCCGAGATGAACTGGTCGCGCTGCAGCCCGCGGTTGAGTTCCAGGTCCTGGCGCTGCAGCGTCAGCGAGCGCTCGATGTTGGCGATCTGGGCGCGCAAGGCTTCGGCCTCGCTGCCGATCTGCTGGCGCTGAGCGCGCATCAGCGCCACTTCGCTGTCGAGCGAGGTGCGGCGGCTGGCGAACAGCCCGGCCTCCTTGGCCAGCGCCTGCGCCACGCGCGGGTCGCGCGCGGCCGCGTCGCGCAGGTCCTGCGGAAACTGCAGCACGCCGGCGCGCAGCTGTTCGCTCTCCAGGCGCGCCAGGCCGGCCCGCTCGACCACGGCGCGGTAGGCCAGCCGGTTGCGGTCGGCATCGACGCCGACGTCGCCCAGCATGAGCACCGGTTCGCCGGCGCGCACGCGCTGGCCGTCGCGCACCAGCACCTGGCGCACGATGCCGCCTTCCAGGTGCTGGATCGGGCGCCGGTTCAGGTCCACTTTCACATAAGCCGGGGCCACCACCGCCATCGACAGCGGCGCGCTGCAGACCCAGGCGCCCAGCGGCAGCAGCGCCAGCAGGAAGATGCGCATGCCGAGGCGCCCCAGGCGCCGGCCCTGCTCTTCGCTCGGGGTAATGGCGCGTTCCGCCTGCACGAATTCGATTGTCGTATCCATCTCGGTTCCTCCTCAAGCCACGCTGGCGGTATCGACGGCCGCCTGCGCCTGGCGCTGCATTTCTTTCATGACTTCGCCGGCGGCGCCGTAGCGCTTCACGCGGCCCGCTTCCAGCACCAGGATCTTGGTGACGTGGGCCACCAGCGAAGGACGGTGGGTGATGATCACGGTCGTGACGCCGTCGGCGCGCAGGCCGCTGACGGCCTGGGCCAGCGCGACTTCGCCGGCGCCGTCAAGGTTCGAATTCGGCTCGTCCAGCACCACCAGGCGCGGATTGCCGTACAGTGCGCGCGCCAGGGCGATGCGCTGGCGTTGGCCGGGCGACAGGCGCAGGCCGCTCTCGCCGACCGGGGTGTCGTAGCCGTTGGCGAATTCGACGATCATCTCGTGGGCGTTGGCGCGCTTGGCGGCGCGGATCACGCGTTCGGAATCGACCGTGTCGAGACGCGCGATGTTTTCTGCGACCGTGCCGTCGAACAGCTCGACGTCCTGCGGCACGTAGCCGATCCACTGGCCCAGCCCTTCCCGCTTCCAGACGGCAACGTCGCTGCCGTCCAGGCGCACGCTGCCGCTGGCCGGCGCCCAGACCCCGATCAGGAGCCGCGCCAGAGTCGATTTGCCGGCGGCGCTGGCGCCGATCACGGCCAGCGACTCGCCCGGCTCCAGGTGCAGCGCGACGTTGTAGAGCACCGGCTTGCCGGAGCCCGGGGCGCGGTAGGACAGGCCTTCGACCTGCAGCCGCCCTTCCGGGCAAGGCAGCTCGACCTGCTCGCCGCTTGCGGCGGCGTCGTCCAGCAGGGTGCGCAGGCGGGCATGGGCGGCGCGGCCGTCGGCCAGCGCGCGCCAGCTGCCGACCAGCTGCTCGACCGGCTGCAAGGCCCGTCCGAGCAACACGGTGGTGGCGATCATGATGCCGGCCGATGCTTCCTGGCTGATCACCAGCCAGGCGCCCAGCGCCAGCATCGCGATCTGGATCGCCTGGCGCAGGAAACGAGTCAGCGCGGTGAAGACGACGCCGGTGCGTCCGGCGCTGGCCTGGGCGCCCGCCACCTCGTCCTGCAGGGCGCGCCAGCGGCTCAGCAGCTTGCCGGTCATGCCCAGCGCCTGCAGCACCTCGGCATTGCGCAGCGAGCTTTCGACGTACTTCGAGGCGCGCCGTCCGTCGGTCTGCAAGCCTTCGATGGCGGCGCGGCTGATCCGGTGGTTCAGCCAGGCCAGCACCAGCATCAGTCCGACCGAGAGCAGTGCGCCCAGGCCCAGCGCCGGATGAAAGCCCCAGATCAGCGCCAGGAACAGCGGCGCCCAGGGTGCATCGAGCAGCGCGGCCAGCGCATTCGAGGACAGCACGGTCTTCAATTGGGCCAGGTCGCGCATGCCTTCGCCGATGCCGGCATGCGGGGTACGCGCGGCGCGCTCGACCAGGGTCTCGACCAGCGGGCGCGCCAGGCGCTCGTCGACGATGGTCGCCAGCACGCCCTGCAGGCTATGGCGCACATAGTCGAGCAGCAGCAGCACGATCATCGCGACCGCGGTGCCAACCATCAGGACCAGCAGGGTCTCGCGGCTATTGGTCGTCAACACGCGGTCGAATACCTGGAGCATGAACAACGCCGGTACCAGGTAGAGCAGGTTGACGCAGAAGGAAAACAGGGCCAGATACCCGAGCAGGGGCCGCAGCTCGCGCCAGATCGTTTTCATGTGATTCTCCTGGAGCAGTGGGTTCAGGCGGACAAGGCTGGCTTGTTCGACGCGGCGCCGCGGCGGCGCCAGCATGGCGTGCAGGTACGCGCGGGGGGCTCGCCGGCGTGTGCCGGGCGCGGCGCGGACACGGCGGAAAGGCGCAGCCGCGGCAGGCGGAACAAACCGGTGCCGGGCGCGCGGATGAGGATCAGGTCGGGACTGGCTGGATCGGTTTCAACGAGCGCGGCATGCAGCCGTTGCGCGCCCGTGAGGAACTTCTTTGTGCTGTGCATGATTTTCTCCCTAATTTCATTTCTTGACTTCGTTGTTGTGTTGTATGAGCCGGGCGCCGCCATGCTGTCGGCGCCCGGCCGGTACTGCCTTGCTACCTGTCGTACTCTCCTTGTGCAGTGTCAGGAAGCCAGCAACTCTCCCGGCGCCGCCAGGCTGGCCGGTGCGAGCTGGCCCTGCAGCAGGAAGTCGTCGATGGTGATCGACGCCGGATCGCCCACGCCCTGGATCACGAAGGAACCGGAGGTGCCGATCGTCACCCGCAGGTCGGCCCCGAGATCGGCGATGGTGACGCTGCTGCTGAAGGTGGCCGCCGTGATGCCCAGGCCCGAGATGTCGAGCAGGTCCTGGCCGCCCGCCGGGTCGAAGTCGAAGCCGCCGGCGATCGTGTCGGCGCCGAAGCCCGGTGCCGCGAACACGAAGATGTCGTTGCCGGCGCCGCCTTCGAGGCGGTCGTTGCCGGCCCCGCCCTCGAGCCGGTCGTTGCCGTCCATCCCGCGCAGCGTGTCGTTGAGGGTGCTCCCTTTCAGGTAGTTGTTCAGCACGTTGCCGGTGAGGTTGGCCGTGCCCCCCGACTGAATGGCGTTCTCGATCTCGGCGCTGAGCACCCAGCTGGTCGAGGTCGACATGACGGTATCGATCCCGCCTCCGGCCAGCTCGACGACGACGTCGGCGCTGCCGTTGACGAAATAGGTATCGTTGCCGAGTCCCCCGATCATGCGGTCGTTGCCGATGCCGCCATTCAGGCTGTCGTCGCCGTCGCCACCGGTGATCGTGTTGTTCGAGGTGTTGCCGACGCCGGTGAAGTTGCCGGTACCCGTGAACACCATGTCTTCCACGTTCAAAGCCAGGGTGTAGCTGGACAAACTGACCCGCGCCACGTCGATGCCGGCGCCGCTGTTCTCGGTGATGATGTCGCCGGCGTTGTCGATGATGTAGACGTCGTTGCCCGCGCCACCGAGCAGGCGGTCGGCGCCGAGGCCCCCGTCCAGCGTGTCGTCGCCGGCGCCGCCGGTAATGATGTTGACCAGTGCATTGCCCTGGCCAATGAACGAGCCGGTGCCGATGAAGGTCAGGTTTTCCAGTTCGGCACCCAGCTCGTAGCTGGCCAGCGTGGTGCGCACGGTATCGGTGCCGCCGGCGGCCAGTTCGACGATGGCATCGAGCGCCTCGTCGACGACATAGGTGTCGTTGCCGCGTCCACCGATCATCCGGTCGACGCCGGCGCCGCCGTTCAGGGTGTCGGCGCCGGCGCCGGTCGTGATGACGTTGGCCAGCGCGTTGCCGGTGCCGACGAAGGAGGCGACGCCGGTGTAGGTCAGGTTTTCGACCTCGTCGCCCAGCACATAGGAACCAAGCGCGGTACGCACGGTGTCGATGCCCTCGTTGCCCAGTTCGGTCACGATGTCGGTGACGGCCGAGACGACATAGGTGTCGTCGCCGCTGCCGCCGCGCATGGTGTCGTTGCCGGTACCGCCATCCAGGGTATCGTCGCCGAGGCCGCCCTCGAGCAGGTCATCGCCGGCCTGCCCGCGCAGGGTGTCGTTGCCGTCGTTGCCGAACAGGCTGTCGTTGCCGCCGCTGCCGCCGTCGAGCACGTCGTTCCCGGCGCCGCCGCTGATGCTGTTGGCGTCGACATTGCCGGTGCCGGTAAAGTTGCCGGTGCCCGTGTAGACCAGGTTCTCGACGTTGCTGCCCAGGGTGAGTGCGGCCAGCGTGGTGCGCACCGTGTCGGTGCCCTGGGAAATCACCTCGACCACCACGTCGCCGGTCTCGCTGACGATGTAGGTGTCGTTGCCCAGGCCGCCCTGCAGGCGGTCGTTGCCGCCGGCGCCGTCGAGGGTGTCGTTGCCGTTGCCGCCGATGATGGTGTTGGCCAGCGCGTTACCCGTGCCGGCGAAGTCGCCGGTGCCGGCGAAGGTAAGGTTTTCCAGGTTGGCGGCCAGGGTGCGCGCCGCCAGCGTGGTCTGGGTGGTGTCGGTGCCGCCGTTGACGCCCTCGATGACGATGTCGCCCAGGTCGTCCACCATGTAGGTGTCGTTGCCGGCGCCGCCATCCATGACGTCGGCACCCGCGCCGCCGTTCAGGATGTCGTTGCCGCCCAGGCCGATCAGTTCGTCGTCGAAGGCCGTGCCGTTCAGGGTCTCGCTGTTGGCGGTGCCGATCACCTGGTCGCCCACGCCCTTGGTCGCGGCCGAGGGAATCGCGCGGCTGACGCCGGTGGCGTCGACGAAGCTGGCCACCACGCGCAGCTGCTGGCCAACCTGCGCCTGCTGCGGCATGAAGGTCGCGCCGGTGGCGCCGGCGATGTTCACGAACACGCCGTTCACCAGGGCCTGCCACTGGTAGCTGATGGCCGATTCCGGCACGTTGCTGAAGGCGGCCACGGAACCGGGGGTCGCGGTCAGCAGGTGGCGCTCGGTCGGCGACATGTCGTCGATGTGCGGCTCGCCCGTCAGGTTGAAGATGTCGTCCGTGAACACCAGTTCCTCGATGTTGCGGATGGTGTCGATGCCGTCCGTGGCGGTGCCGCGCACGTGCGCCACCGTCCAGGTGCCGTCGGCGTTGCGCGTGACGTCGTAGCTGGCGCGCACGTCCGAATAGATGGCCTGGTCGATGTCGGTGGTCTTCGTCGTCGATTGCAGGATTTCGCGCACGATGCGCAGCTGGCCCGGATTGATGCGGCCGGCGAGCATGTCGTCCTTCAGTTCGGCGATGCTCTCGACCGAGCGGATCTCGACGTTCGGATCGGTTTTCGAACGCACGCTGACGCGCACGTTGAGCCAGGCGTCGCCGTCGATCAGGTCGTTGCCGGCCTTGCCCGTGATGCGGTCGCTGCCGCCGCCGCCGATCAGGATGTCGGCGCCCGTCTGCGGGTTGAACACCACGGCCTCCGGATTGGCGACGGCCGGTACGCCGAGCAGCTCCTGCAGGCCGTTGATCAGCGCCACATTCTTCTGCAGCAGCATGCTGTCGGTGGCCGGGCCGCCGATGATGCCGCCCGCGCCCTCGCCGCCG
>Ga0308160_10005627_pt1 | contig 12997 bp, 11 predicted proteins | sample PhyFR1_FD_201036 | JGI IMG/M metagenome (GOLD analysis project Ga0308160, IMG submission 201036) | Phyllosphere microbial communities from UC Gill Tract Community Farm, Albany, California, United States - DLSLF.R1 | ecosystem: Host-associated > Plants > Phyllosphere > Unclassified | place: USA... | reverse complement strand
GGGAATGAAAGCGACATTGTGGGTTTGACAGTCTTCGCAAAGCCGCAAAGGAGGATCATCAGAGAGAATAACAATCTTCCGCAAGGGGATTCTAACGGTATGTTCGAGGCCTCTGCAGGTCTGTAACACCATTTTTTTTTTAAAAAAAAGACTCATGACAAATCGTATGGCGCATTGAAGTGATCCCTCTACTTGAAAGTAGGGCCAAACCTCGGCCCAATTGATCGCTGATGACACATCAGGGAGATGAGCACGAAGGCGCTCCGTCATGCCGGCAATCCGCCAGACAACCCCAGCTTGATGGCATCGACGATTTCGCGGATCTCGGCAAGCTTTGCTTCTCCTTTAATCAACCAGCCGTCGTGCTCGGCGGATCCGTGCAGTGCATCCGTCGTTAATCGAGGATCAGACGAATCCAGCCCGGTGATCGCGTATTTTTGCTTCGCGTTGTCTGTAAACCGGTCGACTCCGACTCTATCTTGCGCAGCTCGGTGGCTGAGGTAATCCCGTCCATGCAAGGCATCGATACATCGGAAAAGACGACGTGCGGTTTGTAATGGTAGAAAATGTCGACCGCCTGAAGGCCGTCTTCTGCTTCCCGATAGTCGACCGGATATTGGCGAGAGATCTGTTTGAGTAATTAGAGTAAAATCCGTCTTCCGACTTCATTATCGTCGACGACAAGGATGCGTGGAATTTCTCCGTTAATCTGTAGATTCGCGGCGAGATCCGCGTGAGGTGTACTTGAGTGTACCTCAGTGGATTTGGCGGATTTCAATTGAGCCACGATTCCAAAGGAAGACACGTACGCTTCATGTCGCTGATGCGGCGAGTTCAGCCCAGACCCGTCGGTATGAACGACCTGCTTGGCGATTTGGGTGCGACCGGGCGGGGCCCGATTGTTAAGACCGGAAGGTTGGCAGTGAATGATGCGCCACCCTCGTCCGCGGCTTCCAGTGCAATGTTGCCGCCCATACGACTGGCAAGAGTTCGGACAATGTAAAGTCCAAGCCCCCCGCCTGGGGCAAATGGATCCGCCTCTGTGAAAGGTTCAAGCATGTTGAATTGAAGCGCAGGGCTGATGCCCATGCCTGTGTCTCGTATAGTACAGACGATAGAAGCGTTATCGGGAGCGGAAGTCAAGGAGAGGATGATGCAGCCGGTGTCGGTAACTTTTATAGCATTTGTCATCCCATTGAAAAGGATTCTGGTTGACTGTTAGCCAAAAAGCTGTGCCTTGACGCGGCGATACGGCTGAGCATCACACATGGCTCTGAAACTCAGCCTCATCGATATTAGCCGTCCAGTCCCTTTCTTCCACCTGCACCCGTATTCCTACTCTGTTGCGTTTGACCGCATGCATACCAGCCTGACATATCCTCGCCACCGACAATATCACTGATTGGAGGTCGGCCAATGAATCTTTTGCAAGACTAAGGCGGCCTTGCGTGATTACTGCCAAAGTCGAAAACGTCGTTCAGGATCTGTTGAAGAGCGTGATTGCATCAGCATTTTCCAAAATCGTTTTGACTTCCACGGTATCTCCGGAGTCGAAAGCGCCATGAAGGAGGTGCAGATTACTGAGAACTCCGCGCATTGGTGCGCGCAATTCGTGACTGATGGACGACATGAATCGGGTCCTTGCGGCGTTCGCTTCGACAACTCGTGCTTGTAAGACTTGCGCACGCAAGATATGTCCAAGAGATCTCAAAAAGTTGGTATCGCCTCCGCGCAGGATATGAGCGAAGCGGGACACCGAAGCGACCAGGAGGAATAAAGGTTGATCCCCCCGAAAAACGGGATTGCGGCATGTGTTCGCGAATCTATGGATAGATTGGCCTCCAGGCCTGACAAGCTGATTTCTTCGCTGTATATCTAGCGGTGTCGCCGCGTGTAGCTTGTCAGAAAGTCGATTACCACATCAACCGGATAGCCCGAATTGCAAGCTTCCTCTGAATGCTGCTCGCTGACACACTGACGAGAGATAAATGGCAATATGCTACTTGCGTGAGCGCAGAGTACGTATGCCGCTTTTCCAGTTTGGATCTGATGAGAGTCAGGTCGATTTGCGTTGAACTTACAATCGGGACAAGCGTTCTCAAATCTACAAGTCGTATACAGGTGATCTCGGGCAACACCTCTCGAGCCTATCGTGTTGCGTCCCTCGAAAGAGCAGACAGCGATTTCCAGCGGTTTGCGCGCACTTGAGAGACGATTGAAGCGTGAAATATTTACTCTCGAGCAGATTCGAGACAGCCCGCCTTGCTTGCGCTTCTTTCGACCGCACGTGCCCCTCCCAAGTCGCCATTAATTGAGTTTCCAGCATCCTCCGCACGTGTTCCAGTACCTTCCGTTGATCGACCGTAAGTGGAGGTAGTTGCGTGTCTACTTGCATTAGGTTGATAACACCCACGGGAACCCTATGAGCCTCATTCGGTGCGGACGATTCGATACCCAGTGACACTGTGCGTCCCACGTAGCTCTTCATTCCTTTGAGTTTGTCGGCGTATGGGTTCCCACGATACCTCCAGTCTTTGGATAGGTCGGGAATATAAATGGAAATTGACCATGAGCGTATGAGTACAAGAAGTCTTTCCAGCGTGCAACACTGCACTCGTCCGGGCCTATATTAATCTCAAGGGGGTTCGTTACGTGGTCACGACTACAGAAGATTTGTGGCGGCTGAAGGTATATATATTCGAGATGTATGTACAAGCAGTAACAAAGAGAACGAATGCATGACTTTCTTACTCAAAGTCTGTTTTGGAGGGACATGATCACTGCTCAAAGATGAATAATGGGACTATTGAAATGATGAGCTGTCCACGGGGGCACATGTCACGTCAGATTCTGTCAGTCAGCAGGAACGTGGATTCGAATGAGGGGACAGCGGATGGGTCGACCATCTACGGGAACAAGACTATAGGAAGCCCAATACGTTCTCAGTCAAAGTCCGCGGCCGATCAAGCTCTGAGAAGTGTGATATCTACCCACGACAAATTAGTCGTTTACGCAGCATGAATAAATCATAACCAGCCAGTCCAGTGGCCAATTTACAAGGGACGTCGTCCCCGATATACGTCAGCCGCACACCGGCGCGAGTATTTGAAGTCGTGGGAAAGCTTCACGTGGGTAACTCCGGTCGTCCCGTTCCACCAAAATAAACCCACCAAGAAAAGCAGATTAGTACCGTAACTCTGCGCTTCTGGGTCTCGCTCAACCCGGGCACACCGTCAAGCTTCTGGCCAAACGGTGGTCAGCCTGGACGGTATTCGATGAATCGAGAAATTGAGAATGGATCTACAGTTCATAGTTTCGGATTATGATCAGCAGCACAGATCTGGGCGACACCAAAACCCAAACAACACTGGCTCGACGATCCAGAGAGCCCATATTGGGACCTTGTTCCATAGGCCTGATGCTTGATCCCCAAGGAATATGAGTACGTCTCGCTTTATCTCTATACAATTACAGGATCGTTCTCCTCCACCTGCCCGTCTTGCAATCTGGCACAGGGATATTACGGTCCCTTTGTACTGGTAAGCGGGGCGGGATGCGGTCTAGACTCAACGGATCCCCCTGACATTGTAGCTCCTACAAATATTTCTCTTGACAATTTTGATAAGTTTATCTCTTTGCTACGGACGTCTAAGAGATTCAAGCTCATAATACAGACCAGTGGCCATGATACGGAATATCTCGCTCTTGTGGTCTTTTATACCGAATATCTTTCGTCAAATTAGCAGCATTTTGTATATCTGGATCGCGCGGCAACAGAGTATTTTTTTACGAGTTTCACATGAGTCTGAGATATCAGAGACATGAACCTAAAGCAAGAGAGATTTATACAACATGCGAGGTGATCGTATTTACACAGCACCAGACTTGAAGTCAGGGTTTATGGTTCACGCAGAGGGTGAGAAGTTCAGAGAGGGATTTGGATGGAAGCCAGAGGAAAATCTGTCCAGCATCCAAGTAGCGCCTCCTCATAACATACATAAGCTACAAAGCTTCCAAGACTATGCGCTCCGCCGGCGGAAATCTTACCTTCACTCTAGAGGGTGATACATGAGACGAATTAAGATCATAAAAGCCGTCTATATCTATATACACCAGACTCAAGTACGGCAAACCTTTGTATATACACCAATAAATCACGGAATCACACAGTCTCGACCATCTGCCGTTGTGATTTTGAACGTTCTCCCCCCAAATCCCTGCCTCATTACACTCATGTCATGTTAATCCACCCTTCATCGATGTTTCCTGGAACTTTGCCAATTTTAACGCGTAATTCTCCTTTTGCAATCTCCCGACCACGTCTGTTAAAGTCGCAATACGTCCTGCTTGTTGTTCGATAGATTCTTCCAGATGCTCCAAACGACCCGCCGCCTACCTGTCAGCCGTCTATTTACGATAAGTCAGGAGAGAGAAAGGGACTCACATTCTTGTTGAGAATCCTACTCCTAGCTCTATACGCTCTTTGTGCTAATTTGTTCTGCATCCTTCTCTTATCCCCCTTAACAAGCCCCTCGGCTCATGGCTTTCGCTTTGGGATCGAGATGAGAGATGGATAATCGTCTTCCACTTGCACTTGCACTTGCACCGGTGTTACTGCTTAAAGACCGGCTTCGACTTTTTGTAGCGGTCGGTTGTCTTGATGTGAAAGGTGTAATTTCTGATGCTCGTCGTCCGGGCTTGATTTCGGTCATTTCAGGCGAATATCTCTTGTCTACCTCCCCTTCAGCTTCCGCGACTTCGAGCACAGGGCTAGGGAATCGACTAGGCCTATCATTGGTAGGCTCATGTGTTTGGTATTTCGAGATCTATGAAGTCAGTCATCTTTTCTTTGCGTACGAGATTCAATAGACACAGTACATACATTTTGTAGCTTAGGGTCGGTATTGATACTCTGAAACAAAACTTGGGTGGATGCTGAGACAGGAAGTGCTTGGTCTGTATTCATTTCATTGATCGAGTTCTCCTTCCCGTTGATGACCGTGTTGTTATTGGCGTTGATGAAGTCGTAGGTACCATACATGCTTTGACTGGCTTGCCATATAATAGCGTTATCATCATTGTTCTGATAGCCAAGACCAGAAACTACAAGTCAGTCTGCAAGTCTGCTGGCCAAGTCACATGAGAGGAACTCACGGTTTTGAAAGTTCAGACCGGGGATGGGATATAGACTGCGCTCAGCGATGAAAGAGGGGAGGTGAAATTGTTGTTGATTGGGTACATATTGTCAATGTTACCGTTACCACAAATATCGGTTTGAAAAGACGAGGAAGAGGTAGATGTAGACGGGTTTGACGGTTGACCGTAACCATGACAATGACCGTTCAATTTGGAGCTGTAACATTGAGATGATTCCAACTCTTTTGTCGTCGACGGTACCTGATGACCCTCATTAATCGTAGTAGCCATTTCGCCGATGGCAATTGAAATGGGTGATATGCGTTGCGCGGAAGTATTTCGAGACCCATATTCGTAGCTGAGGCTTGACGAGCTCCAGTGGTTGGTTTCAGACTGCGAATGGGGGATTAGATATGTATCTGGGAGTTGCGATTGTAGGGAATATTGAGGTGGTGAATTATCTTGGAGCCGATGCGGGCTCAGCTGATCACCGGTGTAATCACTTGTAAAAGCCATCGTTCACGTGAAGGGGGGATGTAGAACGTTAGTAAGCAAGAGGAGATTGATTACTCTCGAAAAGGGAAGGTGGTTTTATATACGGTACCTTGCGGAGTGGGACAAGAAGTACTATGTGGTGTAGACGGCTATCCTATCGCGAGGGGACAGGACGGTAGGAAGGATGATTCCCTGATTTGGTTCCAGAAAGGCGCTTTGTCCAGCGTGCAATGCAAGGGAAAAGGGCAGACAACTACTAGGATGAAGATTTTGCTTCCCAAATACGGTGAATGACGGCATGCTCTCATCTTCCAATCATGTGGCCTCTCGGCACTGTCTAAACCACTTGGCCTTCGTTAAATACTTGGCAGTCGTAGCCCGTGTTGCTGACATCAGCTGACGTCAAGTCAGCCGCCCGTAATTGCCCATGGGCTGATTCCAGCAAACCTTAATTGACATAATCTTGGGTTATCGGAGTGAGCTGTGTTCTCATGGGCGATTAGACTTAGAGTTACGATCCGAGTCCCAAGGGCCTAATTTCCAAGCAACACAGCCTTAAGGCACAATCTCAATAATGGCCAGGTTCGCCCAGTTCTTTCTGCTGGCTATTCAGTGATAGTGTGTCATGCAAGCCCCTGACCCGTAAGCAACAACACTAGACTCTCAATACCCCTCTCAACGCTGACACTCTGGTGTTTTGCATAATCGTCCTCATGTGGATCTTCCTTAGACTAACTGAATCGAACAATTTCCATCATATGGTATCCACACAACAAATCGAATGCCAAGTATATCGAGACATGTATGAGGTTTTAGCACTGTTTATACCAGGTATTAACAAGCAGTGAAGGACATGACGGAAATTGTCATTCGCACCCAACTATGCACACATCGGAGAAGGAGGTGTAAGCAAGACTATTGTTCAGGGTCCTCTTGGACCTGTTGGCTCTAAATGGGCTGGGCTGACATCAGACAAGAATATCAGATTTGATGGTCAATCTCGTTGACGTATATTCATCCATCCTGAGGTAATCTCTTCAACGTATGTTTACCCATCCTAGGATCCAATCATTCACGTAGTCAAATGACACGTCTGTAACTATTCATTCGCGCAATACCTTAACACGGCTGTATATCCACCCCCATACTGTATCGAACATATTTGCCAATATATTTATCGCCAGTCACGATGCCGCAATCTCCGGCCTCCAGCCGTCCAGAGCGGGATGGCGAGCGGGATGGGAGTGGTATTGGGAGTGGGAGTGTAAGTATTGGCGGCAATATCACGGGGGACGAACGAGTAGACGGGAACGGACACCAAGTCGCGAATGTCACTTTAACGCCCGGCGCCAGTCTACCTTCCAGGACCAATTCGAGCTTTGAATCAGGATCCTTCATAGGCTCTCGTACTGGCTCTCGCTTGAGCCCTTTCAGACCGCCACCAGTCGATACCCGACAACGATATAAAGGGTTTCCATTCGTTTTCGCCACTGACGCATATCATCGCACAGAAATTGTTTATGGGAATGAAATTGGTGATTGCATCCGTTACTTGAAACCAATCCACCGAGTTCAGAGGATTGATTCGTTACCGCCTATCAGGACACCATACTTCTTTGTTGGATTCAATTGGAAGAATGCGAAGGGTCATCAATGTAGCGTGAGTTTCTTCGCCAACTTGCGACAGGGGAGCAGCTCAGCTCACAAACAAGATGTCCCGTGTCAGACTTTGTGATGCTTGGCAAATCGCTTTTAATCGACTGCTATACTAGGCTAGTTTCATGGAGGGGACCTCAGGGAACCTAGATCCCGCAGATGTCGCAATTTTCAGACAGGAGTTTACCGTCGTAAGTCTTCATTCCACGACTATTGGAGACCGAAAATAACACGCTTAGTGGAATGATTTGTTCTGTGAGTAGCCTCAAACTTTATGGCTCCAATCTAACTGATGACAATAGGCGAGTTAGATCAGACTCTAGGCCGGTTGAGACAATGTGAAATTGTCCATTTCCTACCCAGATTCAAAGCCTCCATCGACCTTAAAGACCTAGCGGATCCAAACAAGTTTACGAACCCCAAAACGCCGTTGCGTGACTTGAAATCCACATTCTTGTGTGCAGCTCGGGAGATACTAGAGAAGCATACGAAGGAGAATGAGTCGCCTCCGGACCATATCCAGGAGATAGAAAGTAAAACGGAAGGTTGGAAACCATGTACTGGATATTCAGTACTTCAAGCTACGGGATGGGATGGGGAGGGACAAACCACTAGGAATGACATAGTGACCCAAAGCGATACTAGAAGTGCTAGAGAAGTGGATTCGATTCCATGAGCGGGTTGGCCGAGCGGGTCGAAGGGGCATTAGTGACAGGGGCGGTAGTAACTATAGAGCGGATCGACGAAGTGTGTAGCCTTGTGCATAAATGCCGATCAACCAGTCGCTTCATCCGAATCCGGATTGCTCGATGGAATCGTCAGGGATTGGAACGTACAGTACGCGACTCGTCTGGCGACCCTTTCAGTGTACGGTCCATCACCTTCGCTCTAATCGAGACACGTTTGTGGGTGCGGCTAGAGGCTCAGTGAAAATGTGGGCTGCGACGATGACGCATACATTAGGACTGAGGATGTCGTTTTCGATTCATATCACAAGTCTCTCAGTTGAGAGACAGTCTCGACAGCAGACACCGGGCGTTCTACGAGACTTAGTGAAGATGCAATACGTTCGTCCTCCATGGGTCAGTAGGCGCTGAGTACTCTAGGTTGCGCAGGCGAAATTGGCTCAATCTCTACCATTCGGTCGTCATCAAATGATGCGCTGGCTCGGGTGACAGGGCTGTACGTGTATCATCTGAATGGCTACCTATTTTGTGAACTGTTCACCCAGCTTTACATCATCTTGCGCTATTGTAATTATGCCGACCTACCCATCGAGATTGATTCTTTGTCAATCCAGTGTCCAACAATGAAATAAATAGCTGAATTAGCCGTAGTTTTCAAGAGCAGGCCCCAGCTTTGCTGACCAACAATTGCATTTAGCTTGCCTCGTGGATATCCATGTACTGTCACAATTGGGAATACGGGCTGCTAAGAAATTACTGCCAGCTCGGAAAGTATCAGGATTTGACATGCTTTTGGACTTTCCATTTCCGCCTCCTCTCGCCATAGATCAAAAAAACGTGCCCTTAATCGTGAGCTTGACTCTCATGGCCCAATCCGCGTCGGTGCGGCTCAAGATGACCAGCGAGCGGGATGTGCCGCACGTCCGTCCCACACGTTGTGCTGATCAGCCAACGATGGGGATACTCTGGGTTAGGGCCACTTTAACGGGCGCTGGTCGCCACTTGGGCGATGTCGGTTGCTCGCGACGCACAACAGGACACGAGATAGGTAGAAGGACAATCGATGGTCGGCTGGCAGGCGAGCGTACGGGACCTCATCGAGTTTGCTTCGCACGAAGCTTCAGCGCCAATCTTCTCCGATCACTCCGACGCTGTACGAATTGATGTACAGTAGCAAGCTGCAGGGTGAAGGGGGTTACATGGTAGTCTGGTCATGGGGGAGATCGACTTCGAAATTTTGTGCATCCATCTAGCACCTGTGTCCCATTTAGAATCCTCTAAGCTATCCAGAATTGAAAGCAGAATGATCCTCTTTCGCTTAGACTTTCCGGAATGCCGCTCCTGTCAGACTCCTCAACCAAAGGTATACCGAAGACCACATACGAATTACTTGGCATCACATCGACTCAGTGGTCCATTATAAGCATCACCTGTCCGCATCGTTACTCGTAGCCGAGAGCTGTCTGTCTTATCGATATCAGAAACAACAAGACTAGATCGGGCTTCCTGGCAAGATCTGGATCAGAGCTGCAGGTTGCTGACTATCGCAGCTTCCGTACTAACCGTGCTGACTTGGAAAAGCTGCGACGCGCCACTCGCCCTTGAATTACAGGTGTAGCCGGTCATTGTTATTACACGAGACCTTACCATATACTATAATTATGCGTATCTTCCAAGCAGGTCTTACTGAGCTAAGGGGACGCGCTTCGACAGATCATCCCAACTTCTGCTCAAAAGTCCCGATGTGTTTTAGCTGCTCATGCCATCCAGATATCGGAGCGATGGCGCAAACCCCTCTGGCACAACGCCAGACCCAATGAGGGTTGCCTCGTGCTCAGAATCCTATAAATTGTCTAAACACTTTCTAGCTTCCAACGTGCAGCAAATCCGCTTTACATGGGTAATGAACGGTAGAGTAAACGACTTGGTCATAAAAAGGTGCCTTTGTGCTTACCTCGCCTATTATGAAACATCACCATGTAGGACAGGCGGAACACGTGAAATCTCCAATTGAGAAGTATTGTGAAGGGAGATCAGTGTCCGCTGGAATCAGATCCGCCCTTGACTGTCACAACTTCAACCTTTCCATGCTCCTTCTCCCAACCTTTGTGATGTCAACTTTACATGTTGAGACGAAAAGGAGATAAAGCTGTTCAGCCGTGTAATGATGATGCGACACGCGTTGAGGGTCGGGCGAAAGGATACTCGCTGAGAAAGCCCATAGTCTCTGAGAAAACGCAGACTGTTGTTTGCATGATCTGAACCAGGTCAAAGCTGATCTGGAAGGACAACCATAGCTTCGTGTCCATAACATGGCCAAAGTAGCGCAGTATACTTCAATTTCATCTTCAAGTCCTCCTTGATCTTTGCTGCCTTCTTGTCTGTTAGATGTCCCTGTGGGCTCCTTGACTGTACATACGGGCCGGTCCAAATCAAGCGTGGGTAATAGCTGTAGCTGCCAATCAAACACCACATGTGAAGGAGTCTGTTAATTTGGGAGTGAGGTATGCGACGTACATTTGATAGTTCGAGTCACATGAGCCGCACCTGCAGGCCTGTTCGTCTCAGATAATGATGCAGCCCAGTAGGACTGCCCAAACATCCCTGCCTGTGCCCGCCCGCCACTTGACTATGTGAACCTTGATGACTTAATTGCCTTGCTTACTCTAGGCCATTGTTGCTTCAAGAATCTGAGCTGCGCCAAATGCTGTAAACCGCCCCAACAGTATAACATAGAAAAACATGGCTGTCTTGCAAGATATTCACCACTGTCATCAGCATCTCTGCCTCCAGGTTTGCTGTGAAGTGCAAAACCGCTTGTGTGAACTTGCTGAAGTCATCCTTGATTTGGCTAACCCAGCGTAAAAGGGTTGAAAGAGTATGTTTTGGCAGACAGAATTTGATCAACTATGTGGTTTAGCCTACGGCGTGTCAAACGCCACCGTCACGGCGTTCACTGGTTTTGGGCAGCTTGGCTACTGTTCGGGAAAGCTTTGCTCGACCTACTGTGGGGCATACCGAGAGGCAAGTAGACTGTCCTCACAGTGGCTAAACTTAGATGTGCTTGCAGTCTTCAGTGACAATACGAGGCAACCTGCCCCACATCATGGCCTCGGCTACGCGTCAGCACAATGAGGTGACTGGATTCTAATGCTGCTCACATAGTCCCACAGAGTCGATCCGATGTGACTAGAATACGCAGAAACTCACTGATCAATGATCAATGCAGGTATACAAGAGCTTACAAGCTCATTCGAATGACACGTTCTATTCTTCCTCGGGAATGCTTTTATCCAAGACCTCGCATCACACGCTCTTGATGCGTTAATTTGATTTCTTCTTCGAAAGGTTGTCGTCTACTCGCTTTCAACCATAGGTAGGGCGACACTTTTATGTGCAATTTTCCAACCCCGTAGAGATCAGTGACAAACAGCTGAACGGCAAAGCCATCTCACCAGCGCGATTCAGGTATCATGAGGGACCTGATGCTGTACTTGTCGCCTCGCATTACCGACAGACCGTTCGAGCACGTATAAGAGGGGTCTTTGTTGGCATGAGGTGTCGACGACAACGTGTGGAAATAGCCATTCAATGATGTAGGTACGTGGATGCAATATTGTGCTTGAAAGGAAAGTCTGCCACAAGCTTTTTCTAGGTTTCTCTCCTGCTTGCAAGAAGTGAACGAACAATCGGAATGTTGTTACGCCTCCCGCTCTGGCATAGTAAATCGTGGCACCCACAGGAGTCCAAACATAGGAAGGGCAAGATCAGGTAGACACAACGTGTTCGGAAGTCGGGATAGCACTCCGCACGAACGCTTTCAACGTGTATGAATGAATTCATGGCAGAAGAGCTTGGGTCGAGTTCACAATTGGCGCCGCTCATTACCGAGGTGATCGAACAGGCCTCTACGCACAACGTAGTCTCGAGTAGGCGACCTTTTGACCAACCTCCTTCGATATAGCACTGCTAGCCCCAAGGGAACATCAGCTGCACTTCTCATCAGCACATGAGATCCCTACATTCCAAAACGAGTCCCTGTCCATCCGAGGTGGCCAGCGGATTAACGGACTCTGGCTAGACAGAGTTGGTCATGGAGAAGTCCTTCACATGATGAGGAAGTGTCGTACTGCATCAGGGTCAACAACGAGAATCAGACTCTTGTGTCGAATAAATAGACTTTTCATCCATGTCACCCACTTCCTTTCCTACTTTTTATCCCATGCCAGCTCTGGCTGTCTCGAACGGCCAGGTCTTCGCCACCAGATATCTCATAATTTGTCCTTCATTGACGTCTGCAACGCTGATGCGCGAGCTCTTATCGAATCGAGTATCTCGGGTGTGACCAGTCAGGAAGTCCCTCGCGGTCGAGGCAAACTCTCAAGAAATCTGATGACCTCAGATCGCGCCGCACAGAGATGTCGTGGTGCCCGGTAGGCGGGCCCGTCAGTGGTGGTCGAGACGGTCGCTCTCTGTGGGATGCTCCTTGCTATAGCTGAGGGGCCGAGCGAGTGAGAGCGCAAGTGTGGGCCTGTGCCTCCATGCACTCCCTTGCCAGGGCGCCCGGACAGACCCCGGAGTTTATTGAGCGGGCGAAAGCTGTGCGCATTGGAATGAGGACGGGTCAAGGATTTGGTCGCGCGAAGAGGCGATGCGGACAGTTGAGTTTGCCGGAGGTAAGCACCCTCTGAGCGGTGACAATTGCTCAAAACTGATTGCCAAGTGACCAAGCTCGATTGATGCCATAATATGTGTTGTAGTCGTAATCTGAATTTAACGGAAAAGAAGGACCACTAATGGTGCGTTCGATCTGGAGCGAGCTTCTCCATTCCGTCCATCCGGACCACCTCATCGCTCCTGCGGTCGAACCAAAAATTGCGTCTGAGTCCCCACATCGCATCATCACGGTCGCAAACAGCTTTGTAGATTTCCGAGCTCGACCGTGTGGAACAGGCGACATACAAGTGCGCCAGAGGATCCAAAGTGCGCGCCCTAGGCCAAGCGTTCACCCATACTGGTCATCG
>Ga0308160_10005625_pt1 | contig 13000 bp, 11 predicted proteins | sample PhyFR1_FD_201036 | JGI IMG/M metagenome (GOLD analysis project Ga0308160, IMG submission 201036) | Phyllosphere microbial communities from UC Gill Tract Community Farm, Albany, California, United States - DLSLF.R1 | ecosystem: Host-associated > Plants > Phyllosphere > Unclassified | place: USA... | reverse complement strand
GATCTCGATCGCCGGGCAGGACTGCCCCGTCGTGATGGCGCGCGCGATCGCCGCACCGTCCTCGCCGACGATCACGAAAGCGCTTTCCGGCGCCGGCTGGCCGGACAGGCTGGCACAGCCGGTCACGGCGGCCGTCAATGCAGCAAGCATAACCGGTGCGCTGGCAGGTCCAAGAAGTCGGTAAAGTGTCATCAACTAACCCGTTCAAAATTGGCAATTTACCACAGTCAATGCTGCACCGCGGCGCTTATCGCTATTCCGTATAAGCATAGGTGCATTGATTATTGGTGCGTCAATGTTCGAACTGTTAAGATCGCGCCCCTTCTTCGGCCGCAGTGCCGACGTCCTCCATCGAGAAAGAATAATGAGCGTCAAACACCAACAACCGAACCCGGCACGCGCCGTGCTGGCCCTTGCCCTCGTCGCCGCCAGCTTCCCGGCCGCGCATGCCCAACAGCAGGCCGGCACCGCTTCCCAGGCCGATGCCGCCGCGTCCAACACCGTCGTCGTCACCGGCACCCGCTCGCTGAACCGCCGCAGCCTCGACACGGAATCCCCGGTCGACGTCATCGGCGCCAGGGAGCTGACCTCCACCGGTTCCGGCGAACTGGCGACCGTGCTGTCGCGCCTGCTGCCGTCGATGAACTTCCCGCGCCCGACCGGCGCCGACGCCAGCGACGCCGTGCGTCCGGCCCAGCTGCGCGGCCTGTCGCCGGACCAGACCCTGGTGCTGGTGAACGGCAAGCGCCGCCACAGCTCGGCCGTGGTCAACGTCAACGGCACGCTGGGCCGCGGTTCGGCGCCGGTCGACCTGAACGCGATCCCGCTGGCCGCGATCGACCACATCGAAGTGTTGCGCGACGGCGCGGCGGCGCAATACGGTTCGGATGCGATCGCCGGCGTGGTGAACATCATCCTGAAAAAAGGCGCCGAAGGCGGCGATGCCGAAGTCGTGTTCGGCGAATACGACAAGGGCGACGGCGAGCAGACCACCGTGCGCGGCTCGACCGGCTTCAAGCTCGGCGAGGATGGCTGGCTGCGCGTGGCCGTCGAAGCCGCGAACCGCAACCCGACCAACCGCGCCTTTGCCGACCCGCGTCCGGAATCGGGCCCGCGCCGCGGCCAGGTCAACCAGCGCTACGGCGATCCGGACAGCGAACCGGCGACCCTGTTCCTGAACAGCCAATATCGCATCAACGACAAGCTCGACTGGTATGCCTTCGCCAACTACGGCCAGCGCAAGACCTCGTCGGCTGCAAACTGGCGCACCGCCTATACCACGCCGTTCAACGCGGCCAACCCGACCCTGCGCAGCCCGCTGTATCCGGAAGGCTTCCTGCCGCTGGAAGACAGCAAGTCGACCGACAGCGCGCTGGTCACCGGCCTGCGCGGCGAAACCGCCGGCTGGCGTTGGGACGCCAGCCTGAACTACGGTCGCAACCGCTTCGAGCTGGACGTGAACAACACGGCCAACCTGAGCCCCGGCGTCGCAAACCCGACCCAGACCAGCTTCTACGCCGGCAAGCTGACCTCGACCCAGGGCGTGGCCAACCTGGACGTGGCGCGCGACATCCCGGTGTCGTGGATGGCCGGTCCGCTTACCGTGGCCCTCGGCGCCGAAGCGCGCTACGAGTCGTATGAAATCGGCGCGGGCGAGCCGAACTCCTACTTCGGCGGCGGCGCCCAGGGCTTCTCGGGCTTCCGTGCGGAGAATGCCGGGAAGAACAGCCGCAACAACCAGTCGCTGTACCTGAACCTGGAAGGCGACATCACCAAGGCCCTGTCCGGCTCGCTGGCCGTGCGCCACGAGCGCTACAGCGACTTCGGCAACACGACCTCGGGCAAAGGCTCGCTGCGCTACCAGTTCACGCCGGAATTCGCGTTGCGCGGCACGGTGTCGAACGGCTTCCGCGCGCCGTCGCTGGCCCAGGAGTTCTATACGATCACGACGACCAACACGCTGCAGGTCCCGGGCCAGGGCGCCCAGCTGATCGAAACCGGCACCTTCCCGGTCGGCAGCGCCGCGGCGCAGGCTCTGGGCGCATCGAGCCTGAAACCGGAACGCGCACGCAACCTGAGCTTCGGCGCGCAGTGGCAACCGATACGCAACTGGACCACCAGCGTCGACCTGTACCGCATCGACATCGACGACCGCGTCGTGTTCTCGTCGAACCTGCAGCTGGCCGGCGCGCCGGCGCTGAACAACGCCTTGCGCGCCCAGGGCATTTTTGTAGGCGCCGCGCGCTACTTCACCAACGCCGTCGATACCCGTACCAAGGGCGTGGACGTGGTCAGCACCTACCGCCTGAACCTGGCGCAGGGCGCGCGCACCGACTTCACGGTCGCCTACAACCACAACGACAACGAAGTGCGCAAGGTCGCCGCCAGCCCGGCCATCCTGGCGGCGAACAACCTGACGCTGGTCGACCGCCAGTCGATCAACCGCCTGACCGTCGGTTCGCCGAAGGACAAGCTGAGCCTGTCCGCCGACTACACCCGCGGCACCTGGAACGCCCGCGCGACCGCCACCCGCTACGGCGAATTCACCGTCCCGCAGAACGACCCGACACTGGACCAGACCTACGATCCGCAATGGATGCTCGACCTGGCCGCCAGCGTGCGCCTGCTTGACAACTGGCGCGTGACCCTGGGCGTGGACAACGTCACCAACCGCTATCCGGCGCAGGTGACCTCGGCCGGCAACCTGAACCTGAACGGCAACCAGCCGTACAGCGTGTGGGCGCCGGGTGGGTTCAACGGGCGCTTCTATTATGTGAAGGCGGGTTATAGCTGGTAACCAGCCCTGTCGGCCAGCCTTCGAACGCCGCCCCCGCCTCTGCGCGGGCGGCGTTTTTTTACGCTGACGGTTTTGCATAAGGGAACTGTACGCGTGTGAACCCTCTCCTTTGCTTATCATGCAGACAAGACAAAGGAGACCCAATGCACACCATCCCCATGTGGGCCCAGGCCGGATTCTGGGGCCTGGTCGCCGGCGCCGCCCTCGTGCTCGGTGCCGGTGCCGGCTTCTACCTGAAGGTGCCGCAGCGCGTGATCGCCGCCATCATGGCCTTCGGCAGCGGCGTCCTTATCTCCGCCCTCTCCTTCGAACTGATCGCGGAAGCCTACGACAAGGGCGGCTTCAATTCGATGGCGGTCGGCTTCCTGGGCGGCGCCGCGGTCTACACCGCGGCCAACCTGGTGCTCGCGCGCCAGGGCGCCCGGCACCGCAAGCGCTCGGGCGGCCAGCAGCCTTCCGAAGACCAGGACAGCGGCAGCGGCCTGGCGATCGCCGTCGGCGCCCTGCTCGACGGGATCCCGGAATCGATCGTGATCGGCCTGTCGATGCTAGGGGGCGGCGCGGTCAGCATGGTGGCCGTCGGCGCCATCTTCCTCTCCAACGTGCCGGAAGGCCTGTCCAGCGCCGCCGGCATGAAGAAGGCCGGGCGTTCGCCCGCCTACGTGTTCGGCATCTGGGGCGGGATCGCCCTGGCTTCCGGCATCGCCGCACTCGTCGGCTACACCGTGTTCCAGCAGTTCTCGCCGCAGGTCGTGGCCGCAACCACGGCGGTGGCCGCGGGCGCGATCCTGGCGATGCTGGTCGATACCATGATCCCGGAAGCCTTCGAGGTCGCGCACAACTTCGCCGGCCTGATCACGGTTGCCGGTTTCCTGGCCGCGTTCGCGCTCAGCAAGCTGGGGGGCTGAAGCGATCAAACGGGCGGAAGGTTCTCGGAGGTCTTTGCCGTAGGTTCCAGGCGTTGCAGCTTGCGTTGCTCGACCCGCCCTTGCACGAAGGAGCCGATGAATGCCCCGAGGGTCAGCTTGGCCAGGTCGAGGAATTGGCCGGCCAGCCCGGCTTCCCGGAAAGGGATCAGCGCGATGGCCGAAAACACGAGGGTCAGGAACACTGTCGTCAGGGGCAATCCGGTGACCTGCAGCTTCGTGAAGTTGCCGGCGACGCCAGTCAAGGAACGCAAGCGCAGGTACTGGTCGATCGGTTCGGCATTCCCCCTGATGACGGCCTCTTCGATCAGTGGCATGTCTTCCAGCGGAATGGTCCGCTTCTCGCTGAATTTGACCGTGGTTAGCAGGCTACGGCCGGTCGCGACCGTGATCCAGCCGATGAGCAGCAGGACGATCGTGGGACTCTCCTGCTGCAGGAAGCCATACACGTTCTCGTAACGACCAGGTATCCCGTAGACCGCCTGGTAGATCTTCAGGCCTGCAATCGCGAGGAAGCAAATGACCGATGCGACGACCAGGAGGTAACCGCAACCGGCGAGAAGCCGGTCAGTCTGGCGCTGCGGATTGTGCTCTGGATCGGCTTCGCTCGTTTGAAAAGAATCGATCACGAGGACATCCCTTCATGCCGGCTACACCATGGTTCTTTATAGGCGAGATTGACGAACTTGTAAAGGATGTCGCCTCCCGCCTCCCGCCTCCCTTCACTTCACACCCGCCTCACACCCGCGGCGGATCCGTCTCCCGCGCATACACCTTGTGCCGCGCCACGGCCGCCTTGAACGCCGCCAGCGCCGCCCCCAGTCCCGCCGGGTCGGCCACGACCAGCCCCGGGTCCGGCGTCCCGTCCGGCAGCGCGGCCGGAATCCCGGCCGCGGCCACCAGTTGCCGCCCTGCCCCCAGCACCAGGAAAGCCTTGTCGTGGCGGTAGGCGTCGCGCAGGAAGTCCAGCACGCGGCCGTCGCGCGCCAGGTTCGCCGCCGAGGTCTCGCCCGGGGCCACGACCACGGCGTCGTACATGACCGAGGGCGTGGTCTCGACCGTGACCTCGACGTCGAGCGGCTTGCCGGCGATGGTCTGCAGCTCGCCGAGGCGCTGGCCGACGATGCGCGGCTGGGCGCCGTCCTTGAGGAGCGAAACGTAGACTTCGCGCGCCAGGTGGGCGTCGACGCCGTCCGCGGCCAGGATCGCGATGCGGCGCGTGCGGATGCCGGTTTTTCCCGGCCGGGCCAGCAGCGACAGCGGCGGCGACGGCGGGTAGTCCGGCACCGGCGTGTCGTTCACGCGCGGCAGCGGGCTTGGGACCGGGATGCCGATGCCGGCGGCCACGGCGCGCGCCAGTTCCAGGTCGACGTTGACCAGGCCGGCGACGATGCGCTGGCGCACGGCCGGGGTCTGCACCCGCGTCAATTCGAACCGGAAGGCGTCGATGATGTGCTTCTGCTCGACCGGGGTCTGGCTCTTCCAGAACAGGCGCGCCTGGCCGTAGTGCTCGGCGAACAGCTCGGGCTTGCCGCGCACCTTGCTGCCTTCGACGTGTTCCTGGTAGCTGACGAAGCCGCGGCTGCCGGCCTGGAACGGGCAGCCGCCGGCCAGCGAATTCGGCTCGTAGGCCACGCGCCCGCGGTTGATCGCCTGGCGGTGGAAGCCGTCGCGCTGGTTGTTGTGGACTTGCGCGACCGGGGAGTTGATCGGGATCTCGTGGAAGTTGGGGCCGCCCAGGCGGGTCAGCTGGGTGTCCACGTAGGAGTGGATGCGGCCCTGCATCAGGGGGTCGTTGGTGAAGTCCAGGCCGGGCACCAGGTGGGCCGTGCAGAACGCGACCTGCTCGGTCTCGGCGAAGAAGTTGTCGGGGTTCCGGTTCAGGACGAGTTTACCGACCGGGCGCACCGGCACCAGTTCCTCGGGAATCAGCTTGGTCGCATCGAGCACGTCGAAGATGCGGAAGGCGGCAGCCTGGGCTTCGGTAAAGATCTGCAGGCCCAGTTCGTATTCCGGGAACTGGCCGGCCTCGATCGCCTCCCACAGGTCGCGCCGGTGGAAGTCGGGGTCGGCGCCGGCCAGCTTGACGGCTTCGTCCCAGACCAGCGAGTGGGTGCCCTGCAGCGGAGTCCAGTGGAACTTGACGAAGTGCGAGTCACCCTTGGCGTTGATCATGCGGAAGGTGTGCACGCCAAAGCCCTGCATCATCCGATAGCTGCGCGGAATGGCGCGGTCCGAGTTCACCCACAGCAGCATGTGGAAAGTCTCGGGCGAGAGGCCGGCGAAGTCGTAGAAGGTGTCGTGCGCGCTGGAGGCTTGCGGGATCTCGTTGTGCGGCTCGGGCTTCACCGAATGGATCACGTCGGGGAACTTCATCGCATCCTGGATGAAGAACACCGGGATGTTGTTGCCGACCAGGTCGAACACGCCTTCGTCGGTATAGAACTTGGTGGCGAATCCGCGCACGTCGCGCACCGTGTCGGCCGAGCCGCGCGAGCCGGCCACGGTGGAAAAGCGCACGAACACCGGGGTGTGCTTGCCCGCCTTGCAGAACAGCGAGGCGCGCGTCAGATCCGACAGATCGTCGTAGTTCTCGAAGTAGCCGTGGGCGCCGCTGCCGCGCGCATGCACCACGCGCTCGGGAATGCGCTCGTGGTCGAAATGGGTGATCTTTTCGCGGAAGATGAAGTCTTCCATCGCGGTCGGGCCGCGCAGGCCGATCTTCAGCGAATCCTGGTTGCTGGAGACCTTGACGCCCTGGTTGGTGGTCAGCTCGCGCTTGGTGTCGTCGACGCGCACCCGGTCCAGCGGGTCGTTCAGCGGGTTATTGCCGATGTCGGGCACGCCGTCGCCGAGCTTGCGCGACGCGATGTCCTCGGTGGTCGTGCTGGCGGTGGCCAGCGTCGCATCGGGCACGTGGACTTCGCCGCGGTGCGGGGCAAAGGCGGCGATGCCGTATTCGAAAGGCTTGGTCGCGTTGTACGGGCGCTCGGCGGCCAGTTCATGATCCTCGCTGACCTTTTCCAGCAGGCGCTCGCTCTGCGAGGTGTCCGCGCCCAGGCTTTCCGGCGCGTTGGGGTCGGCCGGGCCGCCGACGGTGCTCAGGATGGATCCGGCGCCGTCGAACGGGCCGTTTGGCGCGAAGCTGCTGTCTTGCGGTGGGTTGTCGTGCGTAGCCATGCATCACCTCATGAGGTTGTGACAGGGATGCGCACACGGTTCCGGTGGTGCTTGTTGGAAAAATGTCTTGAGGCCGGCTAAAAGGTGTACGCAATGGTTGAGTCTGCTTGCATACGCATGGCGGGTTTTGAGGCATTACAAACAACATGACTACCATCGGTATATGCATGCCTGAAAGAAATTGTTACAACATGGATCGAAGCGCGGTGCTAGCCTTGTCGACCGATGCCGGTAAATACCCAACCCGGCGCGCCATGCATACAAGGAGACGACGTGCACCTTTCCCGAATCCTGCGCCAGGCCGCGACGCTGGCGGCCCTGTGTGCGCCGGCCTGGGCGCTGTGCGCGCCGCAGCAGGCGCCGGCGGCGCAAGTGGTCGTGGTCCAGGCTACCCTTGACGCCGATGAAGTGCCCTACGCCCGGTTCATGAAGGGGATGGCCGTGTTCGAACAGAACCGCCAGCTCGCGCCCGCAGCCACGCTGCGCTTCCGGCTCTACCCCCGGGCCAGGGACGCGTCCTTCGACGGCCTGGTGCTGACGCTGGCCGGCGGCGGGCACGACATGCGCATCGAACTCGACGCGCACCAGGGCTTCACGCTCCCGAACCTGCCCGAACTGGCCCGTGCCGGCGCGCTCGTCATGACCAACAAAAAGAGTGGCAGCTATGCCTGGCGCGTCGACATCCGCACGCCCGGCCTGCCGCCGAACACGCGCCGGCTGGGCGACCTGCGGCTCGAGTGCAAGGTCGACATGAAAGGCGCCGAGCTGCGGCGCATCGTGCGCAACCCCTCGCTCGCCGCCCTGTCGGCCGTCGACGACCCTTGCACTTACCGGAGCTTCGAGAATCCCTTCTTTGCCGAGCGCCCGCTGTTCAACGTGACCCTGGTCTGGGGCACGCGCCGCGAATCACTGGCCGCGGAATGGCTGTACGCGAATTCGGCGCGCCACCTGCCCGAAGCCGTGTACGCGCTGGCGGACTGGCGTTACACGCGCGACCGCCAGTACGTGCCGCCGATCGCGGACCGCAGCTGGCCGGACGATACCTTGGTCGAATTCGAATACATGGATGACGAGACGGACGCGGGAGCGCAGCGATGAAAACCACCCATCTGATGCTGTCCTGCATCGTTTCCAGCGCCTTGTGCGCCGCACTGGCCGGCTGCGCGGCCGACGGCAATGGCGAAGTAGCCGCACTGACCCAGCAGCGCGCCGCCAGCCTGCTGGTTGCCGGGCGCACCACGCGCGACGAAGTGCGCGGGCGGCTCGGCGAGGCGCTCGTGAGCCGCTTCCCGAGCGGCCAGGAAGTCTGGTTCTACCAGTACGCCGACAGCCCGGCGCGTTTCGTACGCTACGTGCCCGTGGTCGGACGCATGACGGCCAGCGGCACCCAGGTCAAGGAACTCAAGATCCTGTTCGGGGCCGATGGGCGGGTGAAGAAATTCAAGCTGCAGGAGATACGGCTGCAATGAGCCGCCCGCAATGAGGCGGCTGTTTACTTGACGCGCTGCTTTTCCAGCTTGCGCGCCAGCGTACGGCGGTGCATGCCCAGCCGCCTGGCCGCCTCGGAGATGTTGAATTCGGTCTCCGCCAGCACCGCGTGGATGTGCTCCCACTCCAGCGTCTTGACCGAGGTGGTACGGTTGGTCAGTTCGACCTCGGTGTTCCCGGCCACGTGGTCGAAGGCCGCCTCGATATCGTCGGTGTTCGACGGTTTCGCCAGGTACTGGCTGGCCCCCAGCTTGATCGCTTCCACCGCCGTGCCGATGCTGGCAAAGCCGGTCAGGACCACGATCAGCATCTCCGGGTCGTGCTGGTGCAGCATCTGCACGCAGGCCAGGCCCGAGCTGTTGCCCTTGAGCTTGAGGTCGACCACGGCGTAGCCCGGCGACTGGGTCTTCAACAGTTCGGTGGCCTCGTCCAGGCCGGGCGCCTGCAGCACCTTGTAGCCGCGCCGCTCGAAGGAGCGGCCGAGGGTGCGGGCAAAGGCGTCGTCGTCTTCGATGATCAGGAGCAGGCGTTCTTCGTCCTGCCCATCGTCGGTATCGGTATCAATGTTGGACATGGTCTTCTTTTTTATCCAGCGCGATCGCGGACAGCGGCAGCGTCAAGGTGACCTGGGCACCGCCTTCCAGCCGATTGACGGCGGCGACGCTGCCGCCCAGCGTGCGCGCCACGTTCACCACCAGGAACAGGCCGAGGCCGCCGCCGGGGCGGCCCTTGCTCGACTGGTAGGGTTTGCCGAACTGGGCCAGCATGGCCGGTGCGAAGCCGGGACCGGCGTCGCGCACGACCAGGCGCAGCGTGTCCTCGTCGACGCCGGCTTCCAGCCCGACCCATTCGGGCGAGGCTTCCAGCGCGTTGTCGAGCACGTTGTCGATCATTTGCTTCAGGGCCGAGTCGAAGGCGACCGGCAAATCGTCGTCGATGCGGTTGTCGTAGGCGAATTCGCGCACCGGGCGGCTGTCCTGCCATTCGTCGACCAGGTCGTCCAGGAAAGTCCGGATCGTGGTGCGCGCCGCCGATTCCCCCCTCGCCTCGCCGGCCGACAGCAGGATGCCGCTGACGATGGACTTGCAGCGCTTGAGCTGGGTCTGCATCTCGGTCAGTTCTTCCAGCAGCTCGGGATTGTCCTTGAATTCGGGCATGCGCTTCCAGTCGCCCAGGATCACCGAGACGGTCGCCAGCGGCGTGCCCAGCTCGTGGGCCGCGCCCGAAGCCAGCAGGCCCATGCGCACGATGTGCTCTTCCTCGGCCGCGCGCTGGTTCAGGTCGGCCAGCTGCGCCGCCTTCAGGCGCAGGGTATTGCTGATGCGCGAGATGAACACGACCAGCAGCGCCGCGTTCAGGACAAAGCAGATCAGCATGCCCTGCACGTACAGGCTGGCGAAGCCGCGCGCATGGTCGAAAGGCAGCGGCAGCGGCTTGGCGAAGGTGGCCAGGCCCGCCAGGCAGGCCAGCGTGATGCCGACGATGGTCCAGGTCGACCACGCTTCCAGCAGCACGGCCGACAGGATGACTTGCAACAGGTAGAGGAAGGCGAAGGGATTGGTGGTGCCGCCCGACAGGTAGAGCTGCATGGTCAGGCTGGCGACGTCGACCAGCAGGGCCAGGAACAGCTCCTTGTTGGTGACGGGGCGGTGTTCGTGCCAGCGCAGGTGGCTGGCGACGTTGAAGGCGATCAGGCAGGCCAGCACCTCGAGCATCTGCACCAGCGGCAGGTTGACGTCGAAGACCAGGATGGCGCCGGCGATGGTGGTGACCTGGCCGATCACGGCGATCCAGCGCAGCTCGATCAGCTGCAGCATGTTCTTGTGGCCGGCGACGTATTCCACGTCGGCGGCCGAGCGGTCGCGCGCGCGCGCCGGACCGCCCATCCTGCTCAGTAATTCAGTCGTGTCGATCATCGTTGCCTGCCTTGGTGCCGGCGCGCCTGGTCCACCACCATGCGCCACCGACCATCAGGGCCAGAGCATACCAAGTGATCGCATAGACCAGGTGGCTGTTATGGAAGGACACGACGGTCAGGCCGCCGGCCGGCTGGTCGGGCGAGCCCGGCGGGTTCTGGCCGGCGGCCGCGTCGACGAAGAACGGCGCCGCCTGCGGGACGCCGCGCGCCGCCGCGATCGCGCGGATGTCGCGCACGAACCAGCGGTTGCCGGCGGGGTCGTTGTTGCGCTGGAAGGCGCCGCCGGTCTCGCCGATGCGCAGCAGGCCGGTGATGGTGGCGGGCCTGGCGGCCCCGGCGCAGGGTTCGGCACCCGCCTTCTGCCCGTTGTAGCGGGTGCGTTCACCCAGGGTCGCGGGAATGAAACCGCGGTTGACGATGATGATCTGGCCGTCGATGGTGCACATCGGCGTCAGCAGCCAGTAGCCGCTGCCCTGCTCGGTGAGCGCCTGGACGGGCGTGGTGAGTTCGTAGAGATAGCTGCCGGTGAGTGTCACGCGACGGTATTCGTCGCTTTCGGCGGTGATGCCGGCCCAGTGCGCCGCGGGGGGCGGCGCGACCGGGGCGGCGTGCACGCGTGCGTCGACGCGTGCGATGAGGTCCAGTTTCCATTGCAGGCGGAACACCTGCCAGGTCCCGAGGCCGGCGAAGAGGACGATCAGGAGCAGTGCCAGCACTGCCAGGATGGGGTTGGTGCCCCGCCGGCGCGCTGCCGGTGCCGCATCTTGATCGTCCCGCATCGTTGCTGCTTACTGCATGTCGTGCATGCCGTGCACGGAAGCGCCGTCGTTGCTCATGTGCGGCATCATGTTGGCGTTCATGTGGTACATGACCCAGATCGAGCCGGACAGCACGATCACCAGCAGGATGACGGTGAGGATCATCGCCATCATGTTCCAGCCGCCCTCGGACTTCGAGTTCATGTGCAGGAAGTAGACCATGTGCACGACGACCTGCACGGCCGCGAAGCCGAGGATCACGAACTTGGTCGTGCCCGGCGGCAGCTGGTGGGTCATCACCAGCCAGAACGGGATCGCGGTCAGGATCACCGACAGGATGAAGCCGATCGTGTAATCCTTGAAGCTGCCGTGGGCTTCCAGGTGGTCGTCGTCGTGGTGGCCGTGACCGTGTCCATGGGCGTGGTCGTGGCCGTGTGCGTGATTCAAGCTGCTCATGGCAGAACTCCGATCAGGTAGACATAGGTGAACACGCCGATCCAGACGACATCCAGGAAGTGCCAGAACATCGACAGGCAGGACAGGCGGCGATAGTTGGCGCCGGTGATGCCGTGCTTGCCGAGCTGGAACATCAGCGTGATGAGCCACACGATACCGAAGGTCACGTGCAGGCCGTGGGTACCGACCAGCGCGAAGAACGCGGTCAGGAAGCCCGAACGCCACGGGCCGAAGCCCTCGTGGATCAGGTGCGAGAACTCGTACAGCTCCAGGTACAGGAAGCAGGCACCGAGGATACCGGTGATGCCCAGCCAGATCTGGGTAGCCTTCAGGTTCTTCTTCTGCGCGGCCAGCATCGCGAAGCCGTAGGTGATCGACGAGAACAGCAGGAAAGCCGTGTTGAGGGCTACCAGCGGCAGGTCGAAGATCTCGGCGCCGGACGGACCGCCCGCGTAGTTGCGGCCCAAAACGGCATAGGTCGCGAACAGGCAGGCGAAGATGAGGCAGTCGCTCATCAGGTAGATCCAGAAACCGAGCAGCGTGCCGTTTTCCGGGTGGTGCTCGCGCACGAAGAAGCGCGAGCTCGGGTCGGCGCTCGCGGCGCCGGCGTGGGTTACGTTAATCTCAGACATGGGCTTCCAGCATGCGGGTGCGGGCTTCTTCCGTGGCGGTCACTTCTTCCGCCGGGATGTAGTAATCGCGCTTGTAGTTGAAGGTGTGGTAGATGGTCGTGGCGACGAGGGCGACGAAGCCCACCGCGACCACCAGCCACATGTGCCAGATGATGCCGAAGCCGACCACGAAGGACAGGCCGGGGATGACCGGACCGGCCCAGGTGTTGGCAGGCATGTGGATCGGCACGAAGTCCTTCAGCGGACGGCGATAGCCGGCCTTCTTCATGTCGGCGTACGCATCGTTGTCGTGCACCACCGGGGTAAACGCGAAGTTGTAGTCGGGCGGCGGCGACGAGGTCGACCATTCCAGGGTACGGCCGCCCCACGGGTCGCCCGTGACGTCGGCCAGCTTCTTGCGGTTCATGACCGAGACGAAGATCTGCATCAGGAGTGCGCCGATACCGGCCGCGATCATCAGGGTGCCGAACAGCGAGATGCGGAACAGCCACTGGACCGACGGATCATCGAAGTGGCTCATGCGGCGGGTGACGCCCATGAAGCCCAGGATGTACGGCGGAATGAAGGCGAACCAGAAACCGATCGACCACAGCCAGAACGAGTACAGGCCCCACTTGCGGTCCAGCTTGAAGCCGAACATCTTCGGCCACCAGTAGTTCAGGCCGGCGAACAGGCCGAACAGCACACCGCCGATGATGACGTTGTGGAAGTGGGCGATCAGGAACAGCGAGTTGTGCAGCACAAAGTCGGCCGGCGGAACCGCCAGCATCACGCCGGTCATGCCGCCGATGGTGAAGGTGATCATGAAAGAAACGGTCCACATCATCGGCAGTTCATAGCGGATG
>Ga0308160_10005621_pt1 | contig 13005 bp, 9 predicted proteins | sample PhyFR1_FD_201036 | JGI IMG/M metagenome (GOLD analysis project Ga0308160, IMG submission 201036) | Phyllosphere microbial communities from UC Gill Tract Community Farm, Albany, California, United States - DLSLF.R1 | ecosystem: Host-associated > Plants > Phyllosphere > Unclassified | place: USA... | reverse complement strand
CCGGGTACGCGTACGCGAAGGCCAGGGACGACAGGTAGCCGGCGTTGGTGTGCCCGCTGGGGAACCCGCCGTCGGTCGCGGGTGTCGGCGACTCCTCGGGGACGAGCTGCGGCAGGACCTGCACATCCCGGCTCTGCCGGTACGGCCGCGCGTACTGGTAGTACTTCTTCGCGTTGCTCGCCGACGAGTAGTCGCCACGCAGCGTGTTCACCAGCTGCACGACGTCGCCGAGGTCCGAATCAGTGTCCGCCCACGCGCCGTTCGCGTTGCCCTGGTCGACGTACTGCTTCGTCGTGGCGTCCGCCGGGATCTCGTCGGGGATCGTCGTACCGGCGTTCGTCGCGGCCTTCACCGCGTCGGACAGGTCACCGAAACCCGCGATGGCCGAGTAGCTCTGGTTCCGTCGGTCGATCAGGTACGCCTCGTGCCCCTGCGCCTCCGTGCGGGTGCGCGTGGTCTTCGCTGCCTGTGCGATGTTCGAGTCCAGGATCCGCCGGGCTGCGGCATCGACGGCGACCCCGTTGTCCCACGACGATCCCGGGCGCCACAGCTTCCCGAACTGTGACAGCACGCCGATCGCGGCGTTCCCCTCCGGTGTGGTGGCAGCCGGGGTGTTGGTCTTGTAGGTGTCGACGAAGTACCCGTAGGCGCCGGGCTGCGGCGCGGTCCGCGACGGCGCCGCCGACGCTCCCGCGGGAGCGATCAACGACACGGCGCAGGCCACGGCCAGGACGCCCAGCACCGTGCGGGCTCGACGTCTCGGGACAGCGATCAGGAACGGGCGCATGGGTACCTCTCCGCTCGGAGCGTGGTCACACGGTCGCGTGACCCAGAGAGGAAGGGTTGCGGAGGCTCGTGAACCCGGGGTGGCACACACGTGAACCGCTGCCGTACGCCCTACTGCGGGTCTCTCAGCCGAGACCTGCCCCGGGAAGCGGAAGAGCCACGGATCCCCGCGTTTGCAGGGATGCGGGGCTCTTCGTCCTGGCGGGTCATTTGCAAGTCTCGTCGGCCGGCGCGATCGAGCGGATGCGGGGCTGCGGTCCGGGCCCCGCTACTGAGTTTCCCTCGGTCTGCCGCGATTTTCCCCTTCTCGGGGAAATCCCACCGACGGTGGCACGCTCCGTGAAATCGATGCAAGCGACATGCCCGCCGTGATGCAGCTCGACCGCATCACTGTTGACGACTACGCGGGGAGCGCAGCCATACAACACGCTCGGCTTGATCAGACGCCGGCGGAGCTCTCCCCGAAGCGCGGCGCTTTCGGCCTGGTCGTCGATGGCGATATTGTCGCGAAGACTTAAGTTGAATTGCACGGCCATCACGCCGAGACCGGCTTCACCGTCGTTCGACGCGACTGGCGCGGTCGCGGAGTGGGCACAGCAGTCAAAGCAGCGTCGGTTCTCATGCTCGCTGACGAAGGGATCTCTCGATTCCGCACAGGTGGGTCCGCAGAGAACGAAGCAATCCTCCGTGCAAACAGCGCGCTCAGATACTTGCACGACGAGGAATGGGTGACACTCCGCAATCCCGTCAGCAGACTCTGACCGCGGGACAACGCCCCAAGCGCGCAGCTGCCGCAACAGCGGACCACTTCAACCAATGGAAGATCGGTTCACCGCGTGAGCGATTTTCGCCGCGCAGGCCGTCCGTAGCAGCGGTCGATGCCGGCAGCAGGTAGTGAAGCACCGGAGCCGCGGACGAGCGACCTAAGGCCTACAAGCGCAACGCCTCGCTCGGCGCGATCCGGCTGCCGCGATGTCCGGCGACCGCGCCTCCGAGGAGTCCGACAACGATCCCGCCTGCCAGAGCAACAGGGATCAGTCGGATGTCGAACGTCGGCGTCCAGTGGTGGACCACGGTGACGGCCAGCACGCCGATGACCGCGGCGAAGAGGCCGAGGACTCCGCCGATGAGTCCAATCACGGTCGACTCGACCATGACGAGCGAAGCGATGTCACGGCGTTGCGCCCCGACAGCTCGGCGCAAACCGATCTCTTGCCTCCGCTCGAGGACGCTGAGAACCATGGCGTTCGCGAGGCCGGCGATCGCCGCCAGCACGGCGATGACTGTGAACGCGATTAGCGCACCTTGAACATCGTTCTGCACGTCAGCTCGGAGGGTCGAAGGGTCCTTCGGGACGTCGACCGAAATCGACGTGGACGAGTACGGATTGATGAGCCGTGGCAGCTCTCTGCCGACCTGCTGCGCGGCGCCGGGTTTGGTGAGGACCGCCATGTACTGCTGGTTGGCTTCTCGTCCGCCGCCCGTTGTGCGCTTCGGGGTGAGCACCCCTCCCATCAGGGTTGGGAACCGCGGCGAAGCGAGGATGATGCCCACAACGGGCATACTTTGCCCGTTGACGGAGAGTGTCGGTTGCAGGTCGACCGGAGCGAGATGGAGTTGCTTGCTCAGCGTCTCGCCGACAAGGAGCCCGTTCTCGATCGTATGGCGGGTGGGAGACGAGCCCGACGCCCATCGCACGTCCGCTCGGATTGCGGCCACCGTGTCCGCGGTGCCTGCCATCGCACTTGCCTGCAGCACATCCCGATCGTCCAATGCCGCCACGGATTGTGCGCCGAGGTCATCGAGTAGCGCTGCGTGCCGAACGCCGTGGATGTGCTGCGTACGCGTGACGAGGCTGTCCATCTCCGTGCGGGGAAGGTCGCTGACCCCACCCGCGGACCACTGCGCGGTCACGTCTTGGCTCGTATGCGCGTTGAAGGTGTCCGCGACTTGTGCGGCGGCGGTTACGTTGAGTCCGAGCGTCGCCACAGCGAGCCCGACGGCGACGGCCACTGCGGCGACGAGGCCAATCGACCGTGTTCCTCGACTGCGGACTGACCAGAAAGCGTCACGGAGGACGTCCCGCCAACGCAGCCGATGAACTCGGTCTCCTTCGCGGGTGGTGGCAGGAGGAGGTGCGCCTATCGGCCGGACCCGCTCGTCATTGATGATCCGCCCGTCTCGAAGCTGCAATCGACGGGCTGCCACGGCTGCCACCTCTTCGGAGTGCGTCACGAGAATCACGGTGGTCCCGCGAGAGTTCAGCTCAAGGAGGAGGTCGACGATCCGGCCGGCGTTGCCGCTATCGAGATTTCCCGTCGGTTCGTCGGCTACGACGATATCGGCGTGTGAAGCCAGGGCTCTGGCGATCGCGACGCGCTGGCGCTCTCCGCCGGACAACTTATTCGCCGGAACCCACGCCTTGTCCAGCAGCCCAACGCTTGCCAGTGCTCGCGCACTCTCGGTACGCCGCGCGGCGCTCGACGTTCCTTGGTAGAGGAGACCGAGTTCGACCGAGTGGAAGGTAGGACGTCGGTCCAGGAGGTGGAATCCCTGGAAAATGAACCCGAATGCTCTCGCACGGAGCGTGGTCAACGCACGGTCGGCCAGCGACGACGCATCCACCTCACCGATCTGCGTGCTTCCGGCCGTCGGCTGATCGAGGAGTCCGAGCAGGTTGAGCAGGGTCGACTTTCCACCGCCGGACGGGCCGGTGATCGCAACGAAGTCCCCCCGTTCGACTTCGACGTTCACACCTCGGAGGGCGGTCACAACTGGGTTCTTCCCGAACTCCTTCCGCGCATCCCGCAGAGCTAGCTCGATCATTTGACACGCACGCGGTCGCCGGCGCGAAGAGTCTCGCCAGCCCTGCCGACGATGGCGCTCCTGCCATCGAGGGATGCGACCTCGCGGACACGGATCCGATCCTGCATTCCGTTCGCTCGGACCCTGACCACGTAGCCGGACGTGCCCCCCTGGCTCACGAGTGCAGAACTCGGCACGATCAGCGAGTTCTTGGCTGCGACTTCGACGCTGACAGTCGCCAGAACGGACTGTCCGGCCCAAGCTTCCGGGATCTGAGTATTGCCAAACACGACGGTCGTGTTCTCCCCGGCCTGCTCGCTCGGCGTAACGGACGACACCGAACCGTCCGCGATCTGCCCCTCGGGTCCGCTGAGCTGTACTGCCATGCCGCTGCGCAGCCCCGCCGCCGATGATGCGGCGATCGATGCGCTGGCCTGCAAAGAACCGTCCGCCAGGTCGACTGCCGCATCCGATCCAAGGGTGCTGCCGACCGCCGGCTCCTTCGTCACCCGGGCTGGAAGCGTCCGCGCGACCAGGAACTCGGCCGCCGGTACAACGAGATCGTCTGGCCGCTCCCCTGCGCTCTCGGCTTGCTCGGGCGGCCCCTGCGTTTTGTTCGCCTGGGCCGCGCCATCGGCGGAATCTGTCGACGTCGACGCCGAATCACTTTTCGACGAAGACGTTGAGCTCTCGAGGACGACGGTAGGAGTGCTATATCCAATGCGATGGTAGAGCGCACGCACAGCGCTCGCAGTCGATGACCCGAAGGTGCCATCCGCGGTCACGGCGAGCCCGGCGTCGACGAGTGCCGTTTGCAACTGGCGGACATCAGAGCCCTCGTCCCCGACCTCAAGGTCTCGGTAGAAGGGGAACGCGCCGCTCACTGCGATCACCGGGCGCCCATTCGCCTCAAAGGTGACAGATCCGCTGCTGACGGTCTGGCCCACCGCGGCGACCTGCGCCGTGACGATGCTGCCCGCTTGAGCGGTCAGTCCCACGGATTGTCGATGCGCCGGTGCGAGGACTGCGTCGCTCGTCACGACGCGTTCAAGGTCGCCGCGTTCGACCGCTGCAGTGATCGTCGTGGGGAGTGGTGCTGCCGCTGCCGCAGCGCGTTGCGCTGGCGATGTGAAAGCGCGCGCAGCTACCCATCCGCCACCGAAGAGTGCCACCGCCGCGCCAGCTGCGACAATCGCGATCAGGAGGCGCCGCCTGCTGACTGGTCGCGCGGGCAACTCGGACACGGGCGCGGGGTGGCTTTCAGGGCTTGACCGGCGCATGAGCGTTGACGACCTTCAAGACCTTCTTGTGGTAACTCGTGATCTGCCGCTTTATCGCAGACAACGAGTCTGCGTTCTGAGACAGCGTCGCGACTTGTCGTTCCCACTCAGCGTCGTAGACGGCCTTCGCCCAACCGGATTCCTCCCGGCATTGTGCATCGGCTTGCGCAATCCGCAGTTCCGCAGTAGAAACTTTTGGGGCGAAGTCCGTGGGGTCGGTGTTCACGTCGTTGAGCCCGAACTGCGTACGCAGCGACTGCGACGGCATTTGGTCCGGAGATCCCGGTAGGTCAGACACCCCGGCCGGCTGCATACACTCCTCCCACTTCTCAGCGGCCTTGAGCGTAGGGGAAGCCTGGAGCGCAGCCTCGTACGCCGCCTGTTCGAGAGAGTTCGGCAGCTGGATACTCGCCGGGAGGTCGGGCAACTCTTTCTTCCGAACCTCATCGAGGCAGGAGTACAGCTTGTCGTGTTCGGCCTGAGTTAACGAGGACGCCTGCGTGGCGAAGATCCGCCACGCAGGCGCACTCGGGTCGTCCTTCGGGGCTTCATGGTAGCCCCACTGTTTCGCAAGTTCGGGATTGAACAGCTTGCGCTGCGCGGCATTCATTGACGGACCGTTGCCACCATCGACGTCCTGCCACGGAACGTCCCATTGGTACCCCGCCGAAGTCATGCACGGCTTCATCGCTAGGTCCTGAGCGTAATCGACGAGGTGCCAGTAGTCGGGGATGTAGTCATCCAACGGCATCACCCATTCCGACCGGTTCTTCGTCGGCAATTCCTTCCCGCCGTCCGACCCTTGGCTGCAGCCGGTTAGAGCAACGAGGGCAAGGGCCGCAATTGCTCCGACAACAAATCGATCTCCGCGCAATGTTCTGTGTCCCGATCTGGCGAATCAGTTGTAGGTGTCGAAGTAACCGGAGCTCAGGGTGTCCTGGTACCCACCCGGCACGCCGGACGAGTCGTGCAGGTTCGAGTCACCAGTGTTCCGTGTGAGGCGGAACGATGCGCCACCCTTGCTGGGGTTCTTGTAGAAGAACGCGGCATCCTGATTGCCGTTGTTGAACACCGATGACGCCGTCTCCGCGCCGTTGGTCTTCGTACCTGCGTAGACCCATCCGCTGTAGTCCGGGATGTACTTCGTGAACTTGATGTTCGCAGCGCTGTTCCCCGACGTCGCCCAATTGGTGTCGCCCCACGTGCATGCGTATCCGCCGGGGCAGTACGCGGGAGCGGCACTTGCCGGACCGGCGGCGACGAGCGTTCCGCCCGCCACCGCGAGAACAGCGGCCGCTCCGAGGACAAAGCGATTCCGAATAGACACGGAATCCCCCTTCTGTGTCTGTCGTGGCACAACCCCATTGGCCATCCCCCCGACGCTGTTCAATGTAGTGGCTGTGATGGTCCTGAACGCAACCAAAACTTCTCTACGACCCGCGGCGAAATCGGGGACTTAACGTCAGGAGGGGTACAAGAAGCCCCCACTTCGTGGGGACGCGTGGGCAGCGCGCCGAGGTGTGTGAGGATTTGTCGGGGTACAAGGTACCCCCCGAAATGGGGTAGACCTAAGCGACCTTCAAGGTGGGGCGTCGCGATCTGGAGGGCCGCTGATGCAGCATGCTTGCCTCCGATGACACATGTAGGGGGAAGCGTGCCGACGACAGTGCGCACGCTCAAATGGCGGGCCTCGTCGCGCCTGCTTCACGGGGGGATCGCAGCGCTCGCGCTGGTAGTCGCCACCGTCTCGATCGGCACTCCGTCGCTGTGGGGCGACGAGGTGGCAACGGCGCTTTCAGCGACCCGATCGCTCCCATCACTGCTCGGGATGCTCACACGTGTCGATGCCGTACACGGGCTCTACTACGTCTTCATGCACGGATGGGTGCTGGTGTTCGGGACGTCTCCGACGGCGCTCAGACTCCCGAGTGCTCTTGCAGTGGCAGCTACTGCATACGTTCTCGCACGCCTGTGCACTCGGCTCGACCGGCCCGTGCTGGGGTGCGTCGCTGCCTCGGTGTTCGCCCTCCTCCCCCGGACGATGTACATGGCGGGTGAGGCGCGTGGGTACGCGTTGGCAACACTTGTCGTCACGTGCAGTGTCCTCGTGGGCTTTACTCTGCTCCGCGACGGTGGGCCTCGGCGAACGCGGTTCCTATGGGCTGGCCTGGTCGCCCTCCAGACCTACCTCTTCTTGTACTCGGTCATTGTCTTGCCTGCAATCCTGGTGGCCGCACTCGTTACCCGAGGGGGGGAACCTGCGCGACGGATCGCCGAGTGGTGCCGCTGGAGCGGCATCGGCCTCCTCGCCGCCCTCCCTGTGATCGCGTTCGCCCTCGGGCAACACGACCAGATCTCATTCCTGCGGAATCAAGCATTGACAGCGGAAAAACTGCTCATCTCCCAATGGTTCATTACCGCTCCCGTGAGCGCTGTCGCAGGAATATGCTTCGCGGCAGCCTTTGTCTCCGCTCTGCGTCGCGGCCGTCCGATCGCGGCGCCCTTCGCTCTCGCCGTCGCGTGGTCTCTCATTCCGCCACTGCTTCTGCTCCTGGCGAACCTCGTCGCGCCGTTGTACTCGGTCCGTTACATGTCGATGACAGAACCTGCCATCGCTCTCCTGATCGCGTTGGGTATAACTTCCTTCCGGCAGAGGCTGATTGCACTACTTCTCGCACTGGCCCTTGTGGCAGCATGCGTCCCAGCTGACGTGGCGCAGCGTGCCCCCTTCGCGAAGGACAGCGGCAGCGACTGGGCGGCAGTCGCACGGTACGTCGAGAAACATGGTCGACGAGGCGACGCCGTAGTCTTCAACGAGAAAGTGAATAACGCGCGAAACCCGCGCCTCGCGATGCGGGCTTACCCCGATGCTTTCACGAAATTGGCTGACCCCACCCTGAAGAGGCCATACTGGCAGGCCAGCGGGCTACGAGACGAGACGGATTCAATCGCAGACGCGGGCAGATCGATTTTGCATCACCAGCGCGTGTGGCTGATCAGCTTTGGAGACGGCCATGAGTCTGCAGCGGGAACGGCGCTTCGGCGATTGAATTACGCCGAGACAGAACGACACTCCATCTATCGCGACGTGATCTACTTATACAAACGATCGAATACCTGAACGAACAGAAGGCCTGCTTCGAGAAACCCAGCACCCGGCAGGTCACCGCGACGGGGACACCATCGTCGGCGAGTTCGAGGACCAGCGGGTAGATCATTTTGGGAGTTGCGACTGGGCGAAGTACGCCGCTGCCCGGCGGAGGATCTCGTTTTCCTGCTCGAGCAGCCGGATCCGTTTCTGCGCGTCCCGCAGCTCGGCCTGCTCAATCGCCTTCACGGATGGCGACGCAGCAGCAGGGACGCCGTCATCACGGTCCGCGAGACGCAACCAGCGGGCCAGGCAGGACTCGGACACACCGAAGTCCTTCGCGACCTGCCGCACCGACGTCTCACCCTTCCGGGCGACCGCGATCACATCGCGGCGGAACTCGTCCGGATACGCCTTCACCATGGCGCACATCCTTCCAGCAGGAGCCCATGCCCCTACCTCTCAGGAGTCAACCGAACCTGCAGCAGTCCCTAACGTGTCATCCTCCGAACTGAATGGTAGCGGGCGCACCGGCCCACACGCGGGCTTCGCCGCTATGTGTTGCTCTACGGCGGTACTGTTTGCGGAGACAGCCTCTCCAGCAGCCGACCGAACCGATACGAAGGCAATGCGATGGACAAAAACGAACGTAGGTACGTGCAGCGTCAGGCGTTCTTGCACCATCTTGAGGCGCAACTCATCGCCGACCAGCAGCAGTACACACTGCCGGTCGCACCGTCTCCGACAGCCAACCTCGGACCGCACATCGATGGCCCCTTCGCCGCAAACAAGAACGCCAGGCAGGACCTGTGGCATCGCGCCGAGAACGGCGCAGCCGGCACCGGTGTCCCGGTCTCGGCTTTGCATGGCGCAGCACATCAGAGCGCGGCGGAGGCGCACATCGGCGGCGGCTCCATCGCGAACGGCGGCGGTGGCCGAGCAGCGGCGCCAGGGAACCTCCGCCATGCAGGGCTCAGCGCTACGGGCTCGTCGCTGCTTGGGTGGGGCGCCCTCATAGGGTGCGAAGTCGCGATGCAGGCGGGTCCGCCGCTGGTCACCGCGATCTGGCACGCCCGCCGGGAGGTTCGCGCGGCAGAGCGAGCCGAGCATGAGCGGGACGAGAGCTAGCCGATCTGGGTGACGATCACCCCACTCGGTGTCGCACCACCCGAACAGTCGGAACGATCACTCACGCCTCGGAGCGTAGAAGCGAGCGCTGCGGCATCCGACAGACTGACGAGATCGACGATCGGTCTCGTCCGGGGCCACGCTCCTACGTGGTGTCCACAGGGCCCGGCCTCGCCTCCGCATAATGGTGACGACGTGCGGATTCCGCCGCGCAGGGGGAGCAGAGCACACCGATGGACGACCCAGTCGCGCGCGAGAACTATATCAAATACCGCCTGAGCAGCCTCCGAGACGCGAACGAACACCACACGTTTGAGTCGATCTGCACAGACCTGGCACGCCACCGAATCACCCGCAACATCAGACCCGCGTCCGGACCAGTGAGCGCGAAGGGCGACCAGGGCAAAGACGCCGAAAGCTACTGGACGGAGCTTGACGAGGACCTCTCCGCCCAATACGGACTCGCCGACCGGACAAGCGCTCCCATCGCGCTCGCATGCTCGACGCAGACAGACAACATCAAAGGCAAGGTCCGTCACGACGTCGCGACGATCCTCCAACATGACGCCGCCGTACGGAGGGTCGTCTTCTTCTCCACCCAATCGATTCCCGCAGGTTGGCGTCACGAACTGGAGCAATGGGCCGGGCGCACTCACCGGATCGTGCTCGACGTCTGGGATCTGCAAGCCATCGCGAAGGAACTTGCCGACCCGGACCTGTTCCCGTACGCAGCCGCGTACCTCCACATCCAGGAGGCGTTCGCTCCAGAAATCATCGAAGACGACGAGGACTTACAGGACTACCGCAGCACGAGAACCGGATGGCACACGTATAGCGGAATCGGCGGCACGCTCGCCGAACTGATCGAAGTACGTCGTCAGACCCGCCTCGCCTCAACACATCCAGGACTCGGCGCGGATCTGCCCTTCTGGTTGGAACAGCTCGACGCGGTCGCCGCGGCGAACGGCACGCCGCGATTCGCGTCGCTGGCCGGGTACGAGCACGTGTGGGCTCGTGTGCGCCGCGACGGCACCATGCGCGGCAGCGAAGAGCACCTGCGACTCGTCCTCCATGGTGGAGCCACCGCGGACGTCGCCAGCATCGACCTGATCGGAAACGCCGTCACGTGCCTTCAACTCGGCTACGGCGCGTGGATGCGATCGCTGTCCAGCATGACGAAAGACGAACTCGACGACCGGACCAACAAGCTTCGAAATCGGCTCGGGGCACTGCTCGCCGACGGCGAGAACCTTGGGGCTGGGCAACGAGCTGAGCTGCTGCAGAACCGGATGCTCCTCGACTTGCAGCAACGCTACCCGGATAATTTCACGCATGACGACGGCCATCCCCTCGTCGCTGATTTCGGGAGGCCGGTGCGCTCGCAGGTGCCGACTCTACCCGCCGAGATGGCCGACCCGGACCATTACCTCGACGCCGAGGACGCGGTCGATTGCCTGCAGCAGATCATCACGCTCCTGCCAGACCACCCGCTCATTCCAATCGACGATCTCGTCTCGTTCACGGACTTCTTCGGCAACTTGCTCGACCGAATTCCCGGTGGTGCCTCGGCATCGCGGGCACTCGACCCGTTCATCGTCGACCGCGAAGGCAACGAAGCGGCAGCACACCGCCGACTGTCCCGTGCACGGCGCCTCGATGAGGCAGGGGACACCCTCGCGGCCCTAGCCGAATTACACCGAGCTGCAATCGATCTCTACCACGCCAGTCGTTCTGACGGGCTGAGCTGGACCCTCGTGCAAATTGCCGGCTCGTATAGCTCGCTCGGACTCCCGATGGCTGCGAAGCAATATGCCCTTGCCGCAGCGGCGACGGCGGGCACCGAATCGCACCACGACCTCCAGAGGATTACCGAGGCATTCAACCTCGCTGCACAGTACGAGCATCAGGCCGGACAGTCGGGATCGTTTATGAATTCGGTGCGACAAGCCATCCTCACCCACCAAAACTTCGCGCTCACCGCAGGTCGAGCCGACGAAGCCCACCCCGACTTCGCGAACACCGTCACCGATGTTGCGCTGCTGTACCGCCTCACCGTGGATGTGCGCCCGACTCTGATCGAGTATTTCAACGACCGACTCGAACGAGCCGGCCTCGACGAAGCCGTACAGCTCGCCATCGAGCAGATGGCGGACCAACCCTCAAACGATGAAGCATCCGTGGCGCAATCAGTCGACAGCGATCAGGTTGGCCGGCCATATAGCGACTTCGGGCCCGAACGGCGGTACGAGTGGCACGCGCTCGGCCGTCTGTGGTGCGTCCGTGCAGCGAATCGAAAAGGCGATGTCCTCGCCGCCGAGCGCTTTATTGCCATGCTGCAAGTTACGCAAGCCGCAATCGCCGAGCTGGACCCCGTGATCGCTCCCGGCACCACACGCTTGCAGCTCACCGTCACCGATGAGCGTGGCGCGACCAACGCACCTCGCGTTCGGCACGAACACGAGCAGCGATGGCTCCTCGCAGCCGTCCCGAAACGTACTAGCGATGGCATGGACGGTGACACCTTCGAAGTCGTCCTGCACGCAATAGCCGATGCCTCGCTCCTCGCCGCTGACGAGGCGCATGCATTGCTCGACGCCGCCGCCGCGAACGGCCTCCTGGAACGCCTCTTCGCTGGCCGGCCGTACGAGGAACTCGCCGACATGCATGACGAAGACGTGTACGATGCGCTGCGACGCCGGCCCGAACCTCGCCTCAGCGAACACGTCGACGTCAGACCACCGACATCGCCGAAGTTGCCGTACCCCACCGGACGTTCCTCGCGTGCCTCCGCATTCATCGCCGACGCGAAAGCAGCAGCGCAAAGCCGATATGACACACTGCCATCCACTCTGCGGTGCACCCTTGAAGACCTTCGCAACACCCCCGATTTCCAGCGCACCCTCGACGCGCTCCGCACCGAAGGATGGAAGGACTGGCACTTCCTACTGTCCATCACCAACCTTCTGCTGACGCATCGCGCGCAACACCGCGGCCTGCTGCCCTGGAATTTGGAAGCCGATCTCCGGTCCGATCCGCAGGCGGCGGTCCAGATACTTCTGCAGCTCGCCCGTGAACCCGAAGAGCCGACCGATTTCCGGCATCCCCCAACCGTGTACACAACGGAAGAATTGCAGCGCGGCCTCCTGCTGGGATTCATCTCCGGGCTCGGCACGTACGGACTGACGCCACCCGGCGACGGGCTTGACGAGGAACTTCTCCGGTTCGTCGACGATCGGTACGGTTATTTCGACGTCGACGTCCCTCATCCGGACCCGTTCGCGGTGGGATCCAGCTGACGAGGACGCGAGTCTTCTCGCCGTCGACCGCCGCATGACGAGTCCCGAGCTAATAGAACGTGTCCGAAGCGCCTGATCATCGGTAGGTGCTACGCAGTGGTGCCGATCCGCAGCGACAGGAGTAGCTCGACCCGTGGTTACGCCGGCGTCTGCAGGGCTCCAGTGAGCATCTAAACGGCTTCGACTGCCATCCGCTCCACTGGAGCAGCAAGGCTCGTTCGCCCCGGCGTCCCCAGTAACCATTTACGCCGATAATGTATGTTATGTCAGATTCCTCAGGGGCGGGCCCCTGCCACTCCCCCGCCTCCGCCCGTGTCGCGAAGCGATGCCGACCGCAGAGCTACTCGGGTATGTAGCGTTCAACGCCCCGTCACCGGGCATTTTCGCGGGACAGTCATAAGGGAATCCCTAGGTCAAGCAGGACCCGCGTGAGTTGTCGTGGTTGTCGCTGCCGGCCGTGTTCCGGTGGACGACCGGCTTACGAGACGCGTCGGGACGACCGTTTCGCGCCCCTCCTCGCGCGGCGGCGAGCACGCGCACATCGCGCCCTCACCAGCAGCGACCGCGCAGGGTGTCGAGCTCTTCGTCCTCCGCGTTCCGCCCGTCGGTCACCCGGCGACGG
>Ga0308160_10005620_pt1 | contig 13006 bp, 19 predicted proteins | sample PhyFR1_FD_201036 | JGI IMG/M metagenome (GOLD analysis project Ga0308160, IMG submission 201036) | Phyllosphere microbial communities from UC Gill Tract Community Farm, Albany, California, United States - DLSLF.R1 | ecosystem: Host-associated > Plants > Phyllosphere > Unclassified | place: USA... | reverse complement strand
ACTCAATCTTCAAACCACGGACACTCACGAAGTCGATCAGTCATCTCCTTCTTCACTCGCTCTGTCTCCCGAGCTAGCGAAACCTCTTCTCTCGGATGGTCGACGTCGAGTGAGGTCCCGGTCAATGGCAACGCTATGAAAGTCAAGAAACCTGGAAAGCTTCGTCGAGCTGTCAGCAAGATCTTCCGCTGAGCAATCTCGAACCCTTCACGCATTTTAACACACTGCAATCAATCGAAACGAACATAGAAAACGTAAATTGACAAGCGCAGTGCGCTATTCTTTATCCTCCTCTTCCTCCCTACCACGGACTGTCTTTATCTTCACGCTCTTTACCCCCGTTCTTTGTATCTAGACTCCCCTTGTCGTCGCTGGTCGTTCAGTAGATTCTTCTCAGTATCGCATATTTTTTCGTTCAACTCGCGACGTCGTTCTCTCACACTTCTCGAGATCATCGCTGGGCTGTCGTTTGCGAGAGACTTCAGAATCGAGAAAGCAAAATTGCGAAAAAAAAAAGTCCGATTTCTTCCTTCTCTCGACACCCTCATCTCGCTTCGTTCGCTTCTGAAGATGTCTGTGACTCCTCATGGTAAACTACTTGTGCGCGGGTCTATCAATATCGATGGTACGCTGTCTCCCTCTCTGATTAGCTGGAGTGACGTGTTTGATCTAATTTTCGCTCTTCCTCCTCACCTAGAGTTCTTCGTGGTCGACCAGTAGCCTAATTTTCTACGTTTGGATGTATTCGACGATCTGTACTGAACCGTTCCGCATTTGACAGTATCGTTCGAAGTGGTGAAACGATTTCTTCAACCGACTACTCTCGTCGAGCTGGTGAGCACAGTCTCTGCCTCCGACACTCAGGGTAGAGTGCACTGACGCTTCCCGATGATATAGGCGGAAAGGGAGCGAATCAAGCTGTTTCGGCCGCAAAAGTTCGCTTTTTCGTTTCGACAAGCTTTCTCACGAGCTCACCACTCACAAAGCCACACCTCTACAGGCAGGAGCAGCAGTCGAGCTAGCCGCTACGATAGGAAACGACGGTCTCTGGCTCAAGGACACGCTCACATCGTACGGAGTCTCGCAATCTTTCCTCTCTCTCGACGAAAAAGTACGTTCACTGTTCTTCTCTTGCACCTTCACCCAGGCTCATGTTCTCAGGAGTTAGGTACCTACTGGGCGTGCCATCATCCAACTCTCGACCGCTACCGCCGACAACTCGATCGTCCTCCTTCCCGGCTCCAATTTCTCTTCTTCTCCTTCTCCCCTCTCCGATCTCACTCAATCACAACTCGGTTCAACCTTCTCCCACCTTCTCGTCCAGAACGAGATTCCACTCGATTCGACTAAACAAGCACTTCGAGATGCTCATTCGGCTGGACTCTCGACTCTTTTCAACCCGAGTCCGATGTTGACTTTTGAACAACTCGAGGCGTTCGAATGGGTGAACCTCGATTGGTTACTCATCAACGAAGGTGAAGGTCAAGACCTACTTGCTGCACTCGCTCCGACATCAACGTCGACAGCAGTGATGAATGCGGAGGAGATTCTGAGCAAACTCAGAGGAACAAAACTTGGAGGATTAAAGGGGATCATCATGACTCGAGGAGCGGAGGGAGTGATTGCGAGTCTCGAGAATGGTGAGATCGTCAGTGCTGGAGCAGGGAAAGTGGAAGGAGGAGTCAAAGATACGACAGGAGCAGGAGATTGTTTCACCGGTTATTTCGCGACACTCCTTTCGACACTATCGACTTCCTCTCCTCTCACAGCGAAGAAACTTGAACCGATACTAGAGATCGCTTGTCAGGCGGCGGCGATGTGTGTGGAGAAACATGGAGCGATGGAAAGTGTGCCGAGTTTGAAAGAGGTCAAGGGGAGAATGGGATCGAAGTGGAGGGAAGGTTGTGAATGGGATGTATTGCTACAATAGATGAATAGATGACAATGCTACATAGATTGCTCCTCCTCATTTCTCCATGATTGTCGCGAGATCAATTCGAAAGTCAGATTGATCCGTTCCCAGTCGTCTAAGGGCTTCCTTCGCGCTCATTCTCTTCGATGCAGAGCATACTAGCATCGCCTGGAGTATTTCGAGTACCGATGAGGATGTATCGAGGTATGGAAGGTGATCTTTGAGGGGAGTTGGCGGGAAAGAAACGAACGAGAACCGGCTGAAATTTGGTAAATCCTTCGCTTCCTACCCAAGTACGATTGAGTCAGACCAAGTCAGGCTATTGAACAGAGAAGAGTAGGGACTTACGGGCCAGGAGTCGAGAGTAGGAGTACCGAGTACTTTGAAGATGCTTGCAGAGAGAACGAAATCGCTCGCACCGCTCGTAAAGAGACTTTGCCGTCTCGGAGCTGGAGGATCGCGTGAGCTCCTGTCCTCAAGTTCATGATATGGATCGTCTTCTTCGGAAGTTGAGGCCGAAGAAGAGACGGCGGTAGAAGCGAAAGGTCGAAATAGTTCAGAGATCGTTGTTGCTAGAGCCCAGAGATCTATAGCTGCCGGATTGTAAGAGCGAGATGCAAAGACGAGTTCAGGTGCTCGATACGGTCTGATCGAGGAGTTGTCAACAATCAGTGATCTCAGGAAGAATCGATGAGGAGAGTTTTGAGCACTCACCCAGTTCCAACTTCGAAATGCTGTGATCCAGGTTCTTCGTCGTCAGCCTCAACAGCGATGCCAAAGTCGATCAGTATTGCTCGTCCGTATTGGGTGAGAACGATATTCGAGGGGTTGATGTCTCGATGACTGATCTTTCGCTCATGCAGGTAATCAGTCGCTGAGAGGAGTTGACGAGCGATCGAGTTGGATAGCTTGGCGAAGGAAGGAAAGTGTTCAGGAACGAATGAGGGATTGTCGAGGAGTTGACGAAGGGTGTATGGATAGTAAGGAGTGAAGAGGGTCAGTCGAGGATTCATTGATGCGATCGATTTCTGTTCGAGGTAAGAATTGAGGAGTTCGACGATCTACTGCACTTGATTCGATCAGGAATTTGAGAGACCGGGCGCGGGAGAGGTGGACTCGAGAACGTACATTCGGATGCGAAATCTTTGCTAATAACTCCGCCTCGCTTCTCCCATTTCGAGGTTCTCGACTCTTGTCATCCGGTATCAGCTTGACTGCGATCGATTCTCCATCGTTTCCGTTCGCAATCGAGGGCTTTGATCGACCAATGAAGACTCCTCCGCAAGGTCGAATTGTCGAAGTGTCCAACCCTATCGCTTTACCTCGACGAGTACCGGCTATGAAGAGGGTTGGAGGATCGTCGGTGTTGTAGTGTTCGGATGACATAATCTTTTGGTGGTTGGGTTGAAAGGAAGGGCTCGAAGGCGATAAATGCGATGTTGCGAAGCGATGTCTGCGAATCTGGAGTGCGTCAGCTTCTCATAACCCACCAATTGAAGTATAAGCTGCTCACGTGGGTCCTCGATAGTTCTGGCGTTGCTGTCGGGATGTTGAATCAAATCGAGTTGAAGGGGAGAAAGTCGACGAATCAAGGTTGTGGTCGACTGTTGGATAGTAGAGTAGAGTGAGTCTGATGCTACAAGTGTATCTCAACCTTCAACAAGGCAGTCAGATGTAGTCAGATTGGAGGTAGACGAGAGAAAGATCAAAATCCTTTTTGGCTTTCTGCCCTTCACGTCGACCACAGGATAGCTTCCGATAGCGCTCAGGTCACTTTCATGAGCCTCAAGAATGTTCCGGCAGCCTCACTTTCCGGCTACGAATGCGTTACTTGCTCTGCTCCCGTCGAATCTCTTTGTTCGCATTCCCCCTCTCTCTCTTGCTCTACTCACTGTAGACTGACCTGATACTGGTCGAGGATATAGATACGAGCTACTTTCAGCAGTCCAACACATCTCTACTTCAATGTCCAAAGTGTGGTGAGCTAGAGGCAGACAAGTACTTATCTTTCCCTCTCGCAATCTCCTTGCTCGACCTCTTGCTACTCAAACCATCGGTCTATCGACATCTCTTGAGGAATAGAGGTGGTAATACTTTGCTCGAACGACGGAAGCATCAAGTGATCGAAACGTTACGGCTCGCAACGATCACACTTTCCGTCGATTCTCGTAAGGTTCCGTTCTCAGATCTACAAGCTGCTCTGTTCTCTCGAGCTCACCCCGCTTCATTTAATTCATAGTCGTGAGATGTGTACCTTCTCCTGCTTCAACCGATATCGATAACCTCAAGCTCTTCATCCAAACTTTCGGTTACTGCACTCTCGAAACCCTCTCACTCCTCCTCGCCATCTCCCTTTCAGCTCTCCTCCTCGCACACCCTCGAAAACTTTACCGGAACCCATCAGAGTACGTTCCTACCTCTCGTCCCTCTCCCGAAAATCGCACTCATTCCTTCGTTCTGAACTCCCTCGTCTAGTCTCCTCTTACTCCCCCTCTCACTATTCTATTCCTCCCTCCCGACGACCTTCTTCCTCTTAATAGCCTCAATAATCTGGCGGTCCGAATACCTCCCCCCTCCCTCCCTCTCCCCGACCTCTTCAAAAGGTATAATCGATTTCACACCTTACCTTTCCAACCTCAACCTGCTCCCTTCTTCGAACCCGTACGAGATCAAGTCGGAATGGGGTAAATGGATCGTTAGTTTCTCGCGAGCTGAATTGAGGAGTGGGTTGGCGCAAGTTGGGAGTAATCGAGGATGGGCGAGTGAAGCCGTGTTGAGGAAAGGAGTTGGAGGAAGTAGCGCGGTTGTCGCTGTATCAGGTGAGTCAAACTCCTTTATACTTGAGCGAGCGTGTGTCGAGGTATTGATCTGGCTTTTGAGAGATTAGTCGTGTTGAGGATCTCGAAGAGACGAGCAATTGCCGTGTTGGGATTCGCTTGGGTTATACATCTAGTCTTGTTGCATGCAATCGACGGATTCATTAGTTGATCGACACTCTACTGGATCAAACGCTGCGAGTGAGAGTGCAGAGTGGGAAATAAAATATAAGTATAAATGCTACAGGTTCTATAGCTAGCTACAACATAGGTCATAAGAGAGCGATTCCTGCGATAGAGATGCGATAGTTGCTGCGAGAATCAAGAGAGGAGAGGAGCTTCGAAGAGTTCACAGAATTACTGTTGTTGACAACCTGGCCGAGCTCCTCCACCAAACGAAGCTTCTTCCTCGTCGTAACTATCTGTCGGTTTTCCATTCCCATGATACTAACACATTCTCATCTCCATTAAGTCAGTTCAACCAAAACTTTGAAAATCGAAATCAAAGCGAAAAAGAGAAAACCGTGAGACTTACCCAACTACTCTCATCTTGCTCATTCCTGTCCTTCCTTTCTTCCAACACGACTTGCTCGACTTCCTTCCCTTCTTCCAACTTAGTCAAATCTTCTCTCCTAGGCGGTAGCAACCCTCTCAACGTGTCGACGCCTCCCCTCTCAGTCAATCCCATCGCCCATTCTTCCCCTGGCATCTCGACTTCGACTTTCAAAACCAATTCCCCAGTTTCACCTTTCCTCCACATGCCTTCCCCACTAACTGATACCTCATCTCCATCTTTCAAGACTCTCCATCCGGGTTCACCGGGTTGAGGAGAAGACGCACGTAATGCTCGACCGTCTAGGTGTAAGAGGATCAAACGGGAGAAACCGAGGAGAGATTCGGAGAGCGTTAGGGAGAGCGAGGTTGAGAGGGATTGGGGACGCGAGGAACCGAGTGAGGGAAGTAAAGTGAAGGTTGGATGAGGTAAAGGGAGAATTGTCAAGTGTAAATCACCGGGTGCTGATGAATCGGGCTACAGAGAAGAGTATAGAGTGTGTGAGTAGAAGAAGTTAAGAGGGAAGAGATGGAGAGAGAGGGAAACAAACAGATTCGTCGCCTTCTCCTTTGAGGACGATTGTTTCTCCCGCTTGCATTCCTCGTTCGACGATGAATTCTACTTTCTTCTTCTCCTTCTGAATTCTAGTAGCTTTACATTTCTTGCATCTGCGCATACTCAATTCTCACATCAATTCACCGCCCTTCTCTGTATCGAGGAATTGAGAGAGAGAGTGGAGAGAGAGCTCACTGATCTTGATCCCTAACTCTCAATCCCCTCCCTTGACAAGCACCACACATTACAGGTTGTCTAACCATATAACTCCCCATCTGTCTCATTGCGAAACTAGTCCCTTGTCCATCACACCTCACACAAGGTTTCGCTTGTTTCCCAATTCTCGCTCCAGTTCCTTTACACGTCGTACAAGTCCTAGTTCTTTCGACTCCAATATGTTTCGTACATCCACAATACAATTCCTCGAGAGTCAAATGTAAATCGATTTGACTAGGTGGAGTTTGAGTCTTTCTTCTTTGTCGTGGTCTCTGATTCTGATTCCCTCCTCCTGCTCCTCCTGGTGGTCCACCACCCATACCACTAAACATTTGAGCCATGAAATCATTCATGAATTCATCCTCATCCATTCCACCTCCCATTCCTCCACCCGAGTTACGTGAACCTTTCTCTCCGAATTCATCATACTCTTGTCTTTTAGTCGGGTCAGATAAAGTTTCATAAGCGTTTTGAATTTCTTGAAATTTTGAATGATCTGGTGGTTCTGTCGATGAAGTCGAGGAGGATTGTCGATCTGGATGATGAACGAGCGAGAGTTTGCGATATGCTTTCTTCAATTCTGATTCTGTACATGATGGGTCTACGCCTGAATGGAGTGAGGAAGGAAGGACATGAGAATCAAGATGAGCGAATAACTTTGACAGAGAGCAGCGTTTACCTAGTACATCGTACAACTTTGTATCCTGTACCATTATCTCAATCTTTTATAGTCTATCTAAGCGAGTCTACCCAAAGCGAGAGCGAGATGAAAAGGTTAGAAGAAGAGAAACTCTTTGCTTCCTCTCTTTACTCCTAGTCGACTACTACCTCCACCTAGAAGCATGGCAGATCCACTCCCTCCTCGCCCAGCCTCTCGATTAACCAAACGCACTCTATCAGACGCCCTTTCCACGCTCGACAGTGCACTCAAACCCTCTCCTCTCCCTTTACCCACCTCAAAGAGACCCCGTCCCACCCCTACTTCAACTCGAGCACTCGAATCCCTCTTATCCCTCCGTCAAGCTCCTCCTCGTTCATTACCCTCCTCGCCCCAAACTCTTGCACCCGATTCTTACACTCCCAATTCACTCCCTTCTCTTCTCGACCGACTCTCGAGTTATAGGTTGACTAGTTATTCACCTTTGAAACCTTTTACAATCTCTCCACTCGAATGTGCACTTCAAGGATGGACAAACACAGGAAAAGAGAGGTTGACTTGTCAAACTTGCAAGAAATCAATCGTTTTATTACCACCTACAACAGGATCATGGAATGATTCAATTGGGAAAGCGATGAGAGAGGAATATGAGAAATTAGTAGGGAAGAAGGGACATGAAGAGAATTGTCCTTGGGGTTTGAGACCTTGTTCGAAAAACCTTTATCGATTACAAGGGGGTGGATTGGGAGTTAGTAAAGGTGGGAGGAGGAGATTGTTGGAAATCGTTGGAGAGGAAGCGAGGGGAATGGATGAGAAGGGATTAAAGGGGATTCAATTGGAGTTACCACAAGAGTTGGTATTGGATGAGGAGAAATTGAGGAGGAACGTTACTGCTCTCCTATCACCACCACACCCACCACCGACAGCGGAAGAGCAAGTTCATCAAGTATCGACAACCTCTATCTTACTAGCGATCTTCGGTTGGACCCTCTCTCCAATTCCGACTTCTCCTTCTTCTTCACTAACTCGATCAAATTCTTCTTCTTCCTCCTCCATCTCTTCCTCGTCGACAAATACAAAGAACCCACCAATCTTATCATGCCATTATTGTCTACGACAAATCCTCGTCACACCCTACCTCCCAGGATCAGAAGGAGAGAAGAGGAGGAAGTTGTTGAATCCGATTAATCAACATTATAATTATTGTCCTTTCATCTCTACCACTATTCCCCCCTCCTCCTCCACATCAAGCTCGAAGGAACAGGAGATGGTCAAGAAACCGGGGTGGCAAGTGAGGTTGGAAGCGGTTTTGGGAAAGAATGGGAATGAGACGTTTCATGAGAGAATGGGATCGATGAGGAATGATTCGAATAGATCGATCGGAGGGGAGGTTTCGGAGAGAGTGGGAGGAGAAGGAGGAGAAGGAGAGGGAGGAGGAGGGATCGAGAAGAGTAGTAGTACAATCAAGGTCAGTTTCCCCCTCGTTTTCTTGTGTCGAAGACTAAGTTTGTAAGTACTGAACGAAAGGGAGTGTTTTGTGAGATTATACAGACGAGAGAGTTGTTGAGTTATGTCAGGCGGTTATTGGGTCCAAAAGTCAATCGCAAGATTTAGGAATTTTTTTGGAACGCTCACTTGGATCACCTTTTTACCGTCTTTCTCGTCCTCATCGTCTAGCCTTCTCTCGTGCCCGCTCCTCGACTGCCCGCTCATCCAAAATTCCAGTAGCGTTCACTCCATTCTGTACCCGAAGTTTTCGTAATCTCATACCTAAGTGAAACTTGTTGTCTTTCAATCTGACTCCTCTCGCCTCTCACTCACTAATTGAGGTTCGGAGAAGTACAAATATATAGTGTAGTTGCAGCTATGCTATTTTGGGGGGGAGGGGGAATAAAGAGAAACGAGGTGAGAACTACAAGTAATTTTCCTTTCTTTTTTCGAAGTGTCCGTTTCAAACCTCGAGCATGACTTCCTCTGTTGCGTACGCGCAGATACACAAACGACCTATCAACGACGTTCTTGATCAGTACCATTCAAAAAGTGAGAGTGGAAGAGAGCTTTACCTCCGAATTGTCGACCTGCGATCGCCTTGAGAGCAACCGTAGTTTCTTCCTTCTTCTCAAACAAGACAAACACTTTACCCAAATCCTTGACCGCCTCACTCAACTTGACGTCGACTTTGCCCTTCTCAGTCCTGACGGGTCTAGGAATCCTCACTTCCTCGACCGTTCCAAATTTACTACATTCCTCTTTCACGTCCTCCAAGATTTCTTGATAATCTTGATCCGAACACAATTCTTCAATCGCCACCATGTTCAAGATTTGAAGTACCCTCGTAGGTTCCCCTTCACCCGATTGACCAGCAGCCAAAATCGACGCGGGTGCTTGTTGTTGTTGATGTTGATGATGATGATTCATTCCCATCATTCCACCTCCCATACCAGCCATCATTCCAGGACCTCCCATCCCACCCGCGTTGAAACTAGGACCGTTCATACTCATTCCCATTCCAGCGAGAGCTTGTTGATCGAACCCGATTCCAGATCCGGGTGGACCATGTTTGAGTGGGTTCGCACCCAACGCCGCTCGTTGAACGACGAGGTATCGATCTCCCAATTCCATACCGTTCAATCCTTGACAAGCTACTTCGGTAATGTTTGGATCGACGTATTCACAGAACGCGAAACCCTATTAATGCGAGTCATTCCTTTTTAATCAGCTTTCCTTTCCTCTCTCTCGAGGTGAAAAAAAGGAACTGTTTTAAGACTCACTTTCGAAGCACCACTCCCACCTTCCTTGACCAAATTGAACGCCCTCAACTCTCCGAAAGAACTCAACAATTCCATGACTTGTTCATCATTCAAATAACTCGGTAAACCACCAATGAAAATCTTGTTGACCGTATCGGGTACGTTGGTAGAAACGACTCCTGGAACGTGAGGTGCGATTTCTCCTCCTCCCATACCTCCCATCGATGGGTCGGTGTGAATGAAATCTTTTGGTCGTCGAATCTTTAAAGCGTTGTTTTGAAATACGATTCCATCGAATCCTAGTGCATTCGATGCTTCATCTGCGTTACGGAACTAAGGGAGAGAGAGAGAAAGAAAATGCGAAATTAGCTTCGACCTTCTAGAGAAAGAGAAGAAAAAAGGAAGTAGTGACTCACTTCGACGAAAGCGTAATTCTTTTCATAATTGACATGAACACTGATCACTGGTGTATCACCTTTCAAACCCAAGCCTTGTAAATCCTCTCCCAAATGACCATCACTCAACAAGTTCATCTCGACCATTTTCGAATTGAAGAAATTGGCGATCGTTTCTTCCGTAGCTTCCATCGTAATGTTACCTACGTACAACCTACGAGATTGACGTGCCAATGAACCGATAGGAGCTCCTGGACCGACTGCACCGAATACGGGAGGTCGGAAGAAAAGAGGAGGGTTTTGTCCGTTTGCGCCTTGGAGTGAGGAAGGGTCGAAACCTGCTGGTAGGTAAGGACGAGTATGACCGGGTAAATTGAACATACCTTTACAACATCATCACGAGCTTTCTTTTATCAGTTTTTACCATCCCTCGAGAAGAGAGAAGAAAGAGAAACGGTTTTTTTTACCAGTCAATTTAGCTTGTTCAGGAGTGAAACTCTCAAACCCATTAGGTTTGACATCCCATGCAGTGAAAGGTCTCTTGCGTTTACTAATGACGATAGTATCTTCGGGTGTAGGACTCCTATTCCTCCTATCGCCTTGATCTGCGAATCCTTCGAAAGTAGGTCCATTCCTTCCTCCCCCTCTTCCCCCTCCTCCTCCTCCCCTACCTCCTCCTCTATAACCTCCACCTCCTCCTCCTCGATACCCACCTCCTTGTCGTCTATCATCTCCCCTGTATCCTCCAGGTGGACCTCTATCCTCATACCCTCTCCTTCCTCCTCCTCCATAATCGTCTCTCCTCCCTCCACCTCCACCCCTATATCCTGAATTCCTACTATTAGTATCGTCGTATTCTCCCCCTCCTCGACTAGATCTATAACTGTGTTGTTCAGAAGAAGAACGTTCACTATCCCTCCTTCTCTCATACTCTCTATCCCTGTCCCTATCCCTATCACTCCTATGACTCGAATGACGAGGTGAACGTGATCTTCTACGTTCAGAACGGTGATCACGTTCAGAGTGGGAAGAACGGTGGTGTCCTCCTCCGTCTCGATGATCTCGATGATCTCTTTCGGAACGGGATGAACGATGACGGGTATCTGATCCACCTGTAGTAAGGGTAGTTAGTGAGTATCACGCAAGGTGGGAGTTGGGAGAGAGAGAGAGAGTTTACCATCTTGAATTGCTTGTTCGAGGAAAGAGGATGCGGCATCCACTGCAGAGGGAGTGTGAGGTACGGGGTCAGTGATTGCTAGAATGAGGTGTAGATGATCTCACTTACTTTGATCTGCCATGACTTCTGTATGAAATGAGAGTGAGCAGAAGAGAGAAGCAGACCTGAATTTCCTACGTTTGCTATCAATTCCAATCCAAGTCTAACTCTAGCTCCTCCCACTTCTCTCGCTCACCCCAAACTCGACAAGAGGGATGGCTAGGTTCGGATTGTTGGATTCAGATGATGAAGTATCTGATGCCTCATCGCAACATTCCCAAGATGATCACTCTGAACAAGAAGGAGAAGAAGATTCAACCATCAACAACTCGCACTCCTCAGAGGACGAACAACTAGAAGATGCACCACCTCAAACCAGTCTACTCTCGGATGATTCCCACTCCTCAGAAGACGAACAAGGAGAAGACGTGATGTCTCAACCTTCTTCTCGACGCTCCCGCTCTCGCTCTCGTTCTCGTTCTTACTCGCACCTAACCCGTACACCTTCCCCACCAACACGCCGACAACAACTCCTACCTCCTCCTCCCGCCGCATCAACGACGACGAAACAGCAACAACCTCCGTGGGCGCAGACTCTCAAATTGGAACCCAAGAAAGTTCAATTAATGCAAGCTAGTTTCTTCGGGCAAGAGACTACTACTCGACAAGATTCGATGAGGGTCAGGGAACGCGAGAGGGAGGAATTGGAGCAGGAGAAAGAGAAGAGGAGGAGAGTCGTCGAGGAGGGATTCGCGAGTCGAGTTAAGGAGGGAAGGAGGGAACAAGTCAGTCGAAACCTGTTCCATTCTATCCTTACCTCAACAAGTTGGCTGATAGCAGGGAGTTTGATTTGGTAGGCTTCATTATTCGCTTCAACTTCTACACCAGCTCAGATTCACCAACCTCACGCAATTCCAACTCCAGTTCTCGACCCGGCTCCATTCAGACCGTATCGTACTTACACTCGTGTACCGCTCGAGAGCTCGACTACGAATTGGAAAGAAGGGGATTTGGTCGATAGTGGTTTGAGTTTCGGAAGGAGTTCGAGAGTTGGTTGGGGTCCGAATGGGGAGATGGTCAGTCTGCGAGGAGTGTATGGTAAAGAGAAAGAAAAGGAAAAGGGAAAGGAGGGGAAAAGCGATACGGTCAGAATTGAGAAATTGAGATTACTAGAGGTGAGCACAAGTTCGAGTTCTGATCCGTCCTCGAGCACTGATTCAAATCTCGGTTTGTGCACAGAACAACGAAGACAAAGCAGCTGCATTACGATTACTAGAGCTTCAGTTATCTCAAACCCAAATCTTCCCTTCTTCCCTAACCGATCCATCTTCCTCCTCGCCCGTTCCTTTCGCCTCCCCCAATCCATCCCTGCGATTCTCTCATTTCGTCGATCTGTTCAACAAGACGCCGACCAATGGAGAGGAAGACCCCAGCAATTCCCCCGAAGCACAACTGTTTAAATTGGCTTCTTTACTATTCGACGAAATCCCTCATCTCGGTCTATCCTCCTCCTTAGATTTGTCTTATCTCCCATCTCCCTCGACCTACACCTCTTCGATCACTTCCCTTCGACGAGTCGACCTCCTCTCTTCTTGGTTAACACATTCCCTCCTCCCCTCAATCTCTTCCTCTCTCCATTCCCCGAATCTCTCCTCACTAGAAAAGATCTTCCTCCTCCTCACGACCCACCAAATCTCTCAAGCATGTGACTTGGCCCTCTCTTCCAACAACCTTCGACTAGCCACCCTGATCTCCCAAATCGGTACGATTTCATCCGCTCAAACCGATCCTCAATTCCAACGAGACCTCTCGGACCAACTTTCAAAATGGAAGGAATTCAAAGTTGATTCACACCTCTCGGTTGAAGTGCGAAAGATTTACGAGTTGTTGAGTGGGAATTTGGGAGTGAGTGAGGGTAGGAAAGGAAGTAAAGAA
>Ga0308160_10005619_pt1 | contig 13008 bp, 9 predicted proteins | sample PhyFR1_FD_201036 | JGI IMG/M metagenome (GOLD analysis project Ga0308160, IMG submission 201036) | Phyllosphere microbial communities from UC Gill Tract Community Farm, Albany, California, United States - DLSLF.R1 | ecosystem: Host-associated > Plants > Phyllosphere > Unclassified | place: USA... | reverse complement strand
TCCATGCCCGAGAACTTGAAGCGGCCCGATGCGTCGAAGTCGAGGCCCGACACGCGGGTACGGCCACTGTTGACGTACGGGTTGTAGACCATGCCCAGCTGGCCGACGCCGCCGTAGTTGACGGTATTGCCTGGAGCGTACTTGCGTACCAGCGCCAGGAATTCGTTGTCGGCGATGCTGTTGTCGACACGGATCAGCTGACCTTCCGGCAGGCTGGCTTCGCCGCGCAGGATGTCGACCGTCGAACGGGTACCGATTTCGTTACGGCGCTCGATGAAGTAGTAGTCCAGTGCCGCGGTCCAGTTCTTGATCGGTTCCCACACCATGCCCGCGGTCAGCGAACGCGAGGTTTCCGGCTTCAGGTCCGGGTTCGAGGACACGAAGCTTGGCAGGTTGGCCGAGCATTCCGAGTTGCGGAAGGAGTTGCCCTGCGACTTGTCGGTCGCGGTGGCGCCGGCTGCGTTCTGGATCAGGTTGTTCAGCTGGGTCGCGATCGGGCAGCGGCGCGGATCGTTGACGCCGGTGGCAACCGAGCTGCGGCCCAGGCCGTTACCGGTTTCGACGACGTTCGGTGCACGGAAGCCGCCGGTGGCGGTGGCGCGCAGCAGCAGGCTGTCGGTGGCGTTCCAGCGCAGGCCGAGTTTCGGCGAGAAGTGGACGTCCGAGTTCGAGCTCTTGTCGGCGCGGACAGCGGCATCCAGGCTCACGCTCTTGAGCAAGGGCACGTTGGCTTCGGCGAACAGCGCGTACTGGTCGATGGCGTCGTCGACCTGCAGGCCGAACACGCCGACCAGCTCGCCGCGCAGGACGTTTTCCGAGCTCTTCATCCAGTAGGCGTTGCGGCGGATGTCGGTGCCGAATGCCACCTGCAGCGGACCGGCTGGCAGTTGCGCCACGGTGCCGGCGATGCTGGCGTCGAAGAACTTGATGTCGGCTTCGCCTTCGGTGGTACGGATCGGGAACATCGAGTTCAGCACGGCGTAGTCGTTCTGCTGGCCGAACTTGTAGGTGCCGTTGACGATGGCGTTGGTATAGCCTTCGGCGCTGGCGTTACGCGTGGCCTTGGTGGCCGACGACTTCATCCAGCCGCCCGCTGCGTTCCAGGCCCAGTCGCCGATGTCGCCTTGCAGGGTCAGCATCACGCGGTGCTGGTCCGACTCGGTGCGGTTGAAGTTGAAACCGTCGCCGGTGTCCATCAGGCGGGTACGGAACTCGGTCGCCACCGGATACGGGTTGCTCGGGTGGCCAACCGGCAGCTTCGGATAGAAGAACGGGCCGACCATCTTGTTTTCACGGACGTTGTACCAGATGCTCGACGAGGTGGTCGGCTGCAGGGCCGACGGCGCCACGATGTAGTCGCTGGTCGCGCCTGCCGTGGTGATCTCGAAGTTGGCATCGATGTCCTTGCCGATGCGGAAGTGCGTGTTGCTGGCGATGGCGTGGCGCTTGTTGTTCGTGGTCAGGCCGGTGTAAGGCGTGATGTCGAATTTGCACAGGCCGTCGACCGGGTCGATCGAATCGGCCGGGCAGCCTGGGGCGCGCACGATGTTGGTCGAGCTGCGGTAGTAGTTACCGGTCGGCGAGTAGGCGCTTGGCGCGTCGTAGGTCGAGCGGCCCGGGGTCAGGCGGTGCCACGACGGGTAGTAGTCGGCGATGTCGCCCTGCGAGTAGCCGTCGCGCTTGTAGGCTTCGGCGCTGATGTAGGTGTTGAAGCCGTTGGTGTCGATGTCGCCGAAGCCGATGATGGCCGAGACGTTGCGGCTGCGGTTGTCGTGGAAGTGCTGCGATTCCTGGTAACCGGTGCGGATGCGCGCGCCCTGGTAGTCCTTGCGCAGGATGATGTTGACCACGCCGGCGATGGCGTCGGAGCCGTAGCGTGCCGATGCGCCTTCTTTCAGGATCTCGATGCGCTCGATGGCGTCGCTGGCGATCGCATCGAGGTTGGTGAAGTTTTCTTGTGCGCCGTCGGCCAGGCCGTATTGCGCGATGCGGCGGCCGTTGACCAGGACCAGGGTCGAGACCTTGCCCAGGCCACGCATGCTGACGCCCGATGCGCCGGTGGCGAAGCTGCCCGAGCTCGAGCTTGCCGAGTTCAGGCTGGTGTCGACCGATGCCGTGCTGGTCAGGATGCCGAGGGCCGTCATCTGGCCGGTTTTCTCGATGTCGTCGCGGGTCAGGATCTGGACCGAACCGGCGGTTTCCGCTTCGGTACGCTTGATGCTACTGCCGGTCACTTCCACGCGTTGCATCTTGACTGGTTCCACAGCTTCTTGCGCGATAGCAAATGCTGGGAAAGCCACGGCCAAGGCAACGGCGATGGTGCTCTTGTTAAAAGTGTTCTTGTGCTTCACAACGACTCCCGGATAGTAATTTATTTTCAACTAATTCACCCGCTGACCCAACTCCATCTACGATGCCTCTGCGGGGGCGTAGAAATACTTTTACACAACATTCCGTCTGTGCAAAGGCGATATGCGCTTTTTCGTAAAAACTCATCAATTCTTGTTACAAACGTCGTGAAATTGATACATTCTGTTACCGCGATGAAACGCGTTTGTCATATATCAATGTGAGGTTTCCGAATTAAGGGTGGCGCGGGTGCGCTCCTTGAGCGATAAATTGCGCCACAGAATAAAAATGGCAACGGATGAGAAGACGCCCTGTGTAACAGGGCGCTCTTTGTGCGGGAAGGATGTAACAGGCGCGCCGCGCACCGGGCGCGTGCAGGAAGTTTACGGCGTGGCGTTCGCCGCAGTCAGGGAACGGTCGAGCAGCTCGATCCAGTGCGTGACCGGCGTGTCCGTGCCTGCCTGCAGATGGCCGATGCAGCCGACATTCGCCGACACGATCTCGCCGGCGCCGGTGTCTGCCAGATTGGCCAGCTTGCGCGCCCTGAGTTCGTGGGCGATCTCGGGATGCAGCACAGAATAGGTGCCGGCCGAGCCGCAGCACAGGTGGCTGTCGGCGCACAGCACCACGTCGATACCGGCGGCGCGCAATACCCCTTCGACCTTGCCGCGAATCTGCTGGCCATGCTGCAGCGTACAGGGCGGGTGGAAGGCGACGCGCGCGCCGCCCCGGGCTTGCACCTGCAGCGCCAGCTGCGCCTCGAACTGGGACAGGATTTCGGACAAATCGCGCGTCAGCAGCGCGATCCGTGCGGCTTTGGCCGCGTAGGCCGGATCGTGGGCCAGCAGGTGGCCGTATTCCTTTACCGTGACGCCGCAGCCGGACGCGGTCATCACGATCGCCTCGACCTGCTCGCCTTCGACATACGGCCACCATGCGTCGATATTCCGGCGCATGTCGTCCAGGCCGCCGGCCTGGTCGTTCAGGTGGTAGCGCACCGCGCCGCAGCAGCCGGCTTTCGGCGCCACCAGCAACTGCACGCCCACGGCGTCGAGCACACGCGCGGTGGCGGCGTTGATGTTCGGCGCCATGGCCGGCTGCACGCAGCCATCGAGCACCAGCATCTTGCGCGCATGACTGCGCGTGGGCCAGCGGCCGGCGGCAGGTGCCGGCTGCAGCTTGTCCTGCAGGGCTTTTGGCAGCAGCGGCCGCGCCAGGGAACCGGTTTTGTGCCCCAGCCTGAACAGGCTCGTACGCGGCAGGAGGGCCTTCAGGGTGCCGCGTTTGACGCGGTCGCCGAGCGGCCGCGGCACGCGCTCTTCCACCACGCGGCGGCCGATGTCCACCAGGCGCCCATACTTCACGCCCGAGGGACAGGTGGATTCGCAGTTGCGGCAAGTCAGGCAGCGGTCCAGGTGCAATTGCGTCTTGCGGGTCGGCTCGGCGCCTTCCAGCACCCCCTTGATCAGGTAGATGCGCCCACGCGGACCATCGAGTTCGTCGCCCAGCAGCTGGTAGGTCGGGCAGGTGGCGGTGCAGAAGCCGCAGTGCACGCAGGCGCGCAGGATGGCTTCGGCTTCGTCGCCGTCCGGCGTGCCCTTGATGAAATCGGCGAGATTGGTTTGCATGGTTTAAAACATCCGTCCCGGATTGAAGAGGTGCGCAGGGTCGAAGGACGCCTTCAGGCGCTCGTGGATGCGCGCCACCGCTGGCGCCAGCGGCTGGAACACGCCCACGCGCTTGTCGCCGCCACGGAACAGGGTCGCGTGGCCGCCGGCGGCTTTCACGGTGGCGCGGATGGCTTCGGCGGCGTCGCTGCCTGCCCGCAGCCAGCGCTGCGCCCCGCCCCACTCGATCAGCTGTTCGCCCTTCAGGACGATGGCGCCGGTGGTGGATGGCAGCGCCAGGCGCCATAGCGGCAGGTCGCCTTCGAAAAAGGCATGGCGCTGCTCGCGCACGCCGGCCCAGAAGGCCGCGCAGTCAGGCAGCACCTGCCCGCCCAGCGACTTCACCGCCGCGTCCACCGCCGCCTGCGCGCCAGATAAACGCAACGCGAGCACGCCGGCATGCCAGCAGCTGGCCGACAGCGGCAGCGGCTGGCCGCCCCATTCGTTGAGTGTGCGGATGGCTTCGATCTCCGTGATCTCGAAGCGCAGCGTGGTTTCGGCGAAGGGACGCGGCAGCACTTTCACCGAGGCTTCCGTGATCAGCCCCAGCGTGCCGAGCGAGCCGGCCAGCAGGCGCGAGACATCGTAGCCGGCCACGTTCTTCATTACCTGGCCGCCGAAGCGCAGGGAGTCGCCCTTCCCGTCCAGCAGTTGGGCGCCGAGTACGAAGTCGCGCAGCGCGCCGCTGTTGGCGCGGCGCGGGCCGGATAATCCTGCAGCGATGACGCCACCGAAGGTCGCGCCATCGCCGAAGTACGGCGGCTCGAAGGCGAGCATCTGGTTCTGTTCGGCCAGCACGGCCTCGATCTCGCTAAGGGGCGTACCGCAGCGCGCCGTGATCACCAGTTCGGTCGGCTCGTAGTCGACGATGCCGGTGTATCCGCGTGTGTCGAGGATCTCGCCCTCGACAGACTGGCCATACCAGTCTTTCGTGCCGCCGCCGCGGATGCGCAGCTTGGCGCCGTTGGCCGCGGCCGCGCGCACCTGGTCCCTGAATGTCTCGATCATGTGGTTGTTCTTAAAAACGCGGCAAGTCGGGGAAAGGCAGCACGCCGCCGCTCACGCGCATCTTGCCGAATTCGGCGCAGCGGTGCGGCGTGGGAATCGCCTTGTCGGGATTGAGCAGCATCGGTACATCGAAGGCGCGCTTCACGGCGAAAAAGGCATCGAGCTCGAGCCGGCCGAACTGTACGCACATCGAATTGATCTTCTCCATGCCGACCCCGTGTTCGCCGGTGATGGTGCCGCCGACTTCCACGCACAGCGCCAGGATCGCCGCACCAAAGGCTTCGGCGCGCTCGAACTCGCCCGGCTGGTTCGCATCGAACAGAATCAGCGGGTGCAAGTTGCCGTCGCCGGCGTGGAACACGTTCGCGCAGCGCAGTCCATAGGTCGTTTCCATCGCCTCGATCCCGGTCAGCACTTGCGCCAGGTTCTTGCGCGGGATGGTGCCGTCCATGCAGTAGTAATCCGGCGAGATGCGCCCCGCCGCCGGGAAGGCGTTCTTGCGCCCGGACCAGAAGCGCATGCGCTCAAGCTCGCTTTGCGACACCGTGATCGCGCTGGCGCCGGCCGCCTGCAGCACCGCCGTCATGCGCTCGATTTCCTCGGCCACTTCCAAAGGCGTGCCGTCGGCTTCGCACAGCAAAATCGCCGCAGCGTCGGTGTCGTAGCCGGCGCGCACGAACGGTTCGACCATGCGCGAAGATGTCCGGTCCATCATCTCCAGGCCGGCCGGGATGATGCCGGCGGCGATCACGCTGGCCACTGCATTGCCGCCGGTGACCACGTCGTCGAAAGAGGCCATGATGACTTGCGCGGCGGCGGGCTTCGGCACCAGCTTGACCGTGACTTCGGTGACGATGCCGAGCATGCCTTCCGAGCCGATGAACACGGCCAGCAAATCCAGGCCCGGCGCATCGAGCGCTTCGCCACCGAGTTCGATGATCTCGCCGTCGATGGTGGCCACGCGCACGCGCAGCACGTTGTGCACGGTGAGGCCGTACTTCAGGCAGTGCACGCCGCCCGAGTTCTCGGCCACGTTGCCGCCGATGGTGCAGGCGATCTGCGAGGACGGGTCGGGCGCGTAGTACAAACCATGCTGCGCCGCCGCCTCCGAAATCGCGAGGTTGCGCACGCCCGGCTGGACGACGGCCGTGCGCGCGTAGGCATCCATGCGCACGATGCGGTTCAGGCGCGCGGTGGAAAGCACCACGCCGTCATGGATCGGCAGCGCCCCGCCCGAGAGTCCGGTGCCGGCGCCGCGCGGCACGATCGGCACCTGCAGCTCGCGGCAGACATCGAGGATGGCCAGCACCTCGGCTTCGTTGGATGGCAGCGTGACGATCATCGGCAGCTGGCGGTAGGCGGCCAGGCCGTCGCATTCGTAGGGACGCGTGTCCTCGGGATCGTGCAGGACCGCGCGTTCCGGCAGCCTGGCGCGCAACGCCTTTGCAACCTGTTGACGACGTTCGACCGGGGCAACGAGAGGGGCTTGGAGAGTGGCGGACATGGCAAGGATTGTAAGCACAATCACATCGTTTTGTCGTATCCTCGGGCTATCTTTTTTTATGGTCTGGACATAATCATGGGCAATCGACTTTCTAAAATCGCCACACGCACCGGAGACGACGGCAGCACCGGCCTCGGCGACGGCAGCCGTACCGGCAAGGACAGCGCGCGCATCCACGCGCTGGGCGAAGTCGACGAACTCAATTCCTTTGTCGGCCTGCTGCTGTGCGAAGACATGCCGCCGGACCTGCGCGAAGAACTGGTCTCGATCCAGCACGACCTGTTCGACCTGGGCGGCGAGCTGTGCATCCCCGGCTACCAGATGATCAAGGACGAACACGTGGCCCGCCTCGACGGCCTGCTGGAAAAGTACAACGCCGATCTGCCGATCCTGAAGGAGTTCATCCTGCCAGCCGGCTCGCGCGCCGCTTCCACCGCCCACGTGTGCCGCACCGTGTGCCGCCGCGCCGAACGCGCCATCGTCGCGCTGTCGAAACAAGACACGATCAACCCGCAGCCGCGTCAATACGTGAACCGCCTGTCGGACCTGATGTTCGTGCTGGCGCGCGTGCTGAACCGCTTTGCCGGCGGCAGCGACGTGTTGTGGAACCACGAGCGCAAGCGCGGCTAAGGGATCGTTTGCATGGCGGGCGCCCACGTTTTCAAGCTGCGTTTTTATATGGCCGGTCCGAACTGGCCGAGCAATCCCTTCCAGTACCGCGGCAACGGGTCGATCGAGATCGGCACCGACTTCGTCACCCTGCGCGGCAGCCGTCACCGCTCGTTCCGCATGCCGCAGCGCGAAGAGCGGCGCCTGAAGATGGTCGACATCGTCAACGTGGTCTCCAGCGGCAGCGACGTCTGGTTCGACGTGCTCGGTGTAAAAGGCAATATGACGATCGGCTTCGGCATGCCGGATGCCGCCACGGCCGAGCGCCTGGTCGCCCTGCTGCCGGCGCGCCAGACCGAGGCCTTTGCCGAAGCCCACGCCGAGCAGGAAGTCTTCCATGACCGCATCGATTACTGGAGCCCGTCGACGCCGGTGATCTGGGGCCTGCTGGTGGCGAACATCGGCATCTTTGCGCTGATGTGGTTCGCGCGCCAGCGCTACCAGACTTTTCTGGATGGCCCGCTGCGTCAGCTGTTCGCGCTCAATCCGGACGCCTCGGCCATTCTGGCGGCGCAGCAGCTGGTCGAATGGGGCTCCAATTACGGCCGCCTGACCCTGAAGGGCGAATGGTGGCGCCTGTTCACCTCGATGTTCCTGCACGGGAGTATCTGGCACATCGGCTTCAACATGCTGGCGCTGTGGCAGGTGGGGCAAGTCACCGAGCGCATCTTCGGCAGCGCGCGCTTTGCGGCCCTGTATGTGCTGGCTGGTTTGTCGGGCAGCCTGGCCAGCGTACTGTGGAACCATAACGTCAACAGCGTGGGAGCGTCGGGCGCCATCTTCGGCATCATCGGCGGTTTGCTGGCCTTCCTCGGGCGCAAGGACACGGGCGTGCCGCCCACGGTGGTGAAGGATCTGCGCGGCTCGATGCTGCCCTTTTTGCTGTTCAGCTTGTGGATGGGGTTTATTTATCCGCACACCGATAATGCGGCGCACATTGGCGGGCTGATTGGCGGCTGGCTGGCGGGGCATTTGCTGGCGCGGTCGATTCATTTGCCGGAGCGGGCGTAAGGATGGCTGGCGAAATTCCACATTGCTTTGACGGCAAACTGAGACTTGCACTGGGCTATACCGACTTCCGCTATCGGCCAGGAGCGGACATAGCGGTCCTCTAATCGAACGACTCCAGGGAATCGCATGGGCGGAACTATCTTAGTGTCGAAGGGGAACGGATTTGCTACGAGCACGGTCGATTTTGACTACTTGGCTGAGCGGATACGTGCAGAACTAATGTCGAAAGACCCGTCGGTTCTTACAGCAGCTTATGAGCCGCTCGATGACGGCGGCATGACGTTTATCTCTCTCGAGGCGCTTGATGATGAGTCCTACCGCATCTTTGTGGAAGCAACGAAACAGGCCGAATTGAAAGCATCAACCGATGCCTCGTTCTCCACGCGATACGTGCTGTGGCGTCAGCTCCACGAAATGCTCCAGAGGGATGCAAGGCTGAGGGGTCACGCTGAACCCTAAGGCGCTTGGCTACGTCCGGTTTGGGTCGAGAGCAGCCTTTCGCTGATAGACTGCTCTCGGCAGGAGCGGGCGTAGGTCCATTCACCTCAACTAGTGCAAACTATGAAAAATTTGGTTCACGCTGACGGTACCCCATGCGATGCCGGCACTCAAATAATTCCTAAAAATTACCAGCCGTGCTGTAAGCGTTTCGGTCAAGGGACATTGAACTGCGAGTTGGATATCCGGTTCGAATGGTGGGCACGAAGTAAGACTTGGGTTGTACGTGTACCTGACGGAGGCAACTCAGGAATGGATATTTCGTTTTGCCCATACTGTGGCGTGAAGCTTCAAAAGTAAACGAGCAAATTTTCTATCAAATCAGGCCTTCGTCGATGTCTGCTTTGAGTCGGTTGCAAACACTTGTGACAGTTCCCGAAATTTTTCGACGTAGCAACATGCGATGCTGGCCCGACCGTCTGCAATCGGCCAGAAGCGGAGGTTCACGACTTCTATTTTTGCTAATCGCCGGATATGAACCTGCCCACAATTGAGACTATGGCTTCTGGGAACTCCAGCCTGACGATCACGGAAGATACCGCTTGGGAGACCTTTCCGAGTCAGGCTGCTGACTTTGTGCGAAGGTTTAATGGGATCGTGTTCAAACGGATCGATACAGGAGTGGATCGAATGTGGATCGTCCTAATCAAATGGAGGCCGTTCTTCTTGACGTTCGAGGATTTTCCTTTGCGGATGACGCTCGACTCCATGACTCGCTTTTGTGCGCCGGTGGTTCAAGGAATACACGCCGAGCTACTCGCTGAAGCGAAATCGCAAACACCCTCGTAGCATCGCGATGGTCCGCTTTGGGTCGATAGTGGACGTTCGCGGCCTCAGTGCGGGAATTGAGCCGACGGCCGTGATCGCAGCCGGGCTAAGGCCATGGCCCAAGCATTTCTCCCTGAAGACCTTTGGCCTCTTATAACCGCTCATCTTCCTGTAGCCGGCCATGTCTTTAAGGGCATGAGTCCTCTGCACACGCTCTAGGAGTACTTCGACAGCTTTCCGCCCGTACGCAAAGCCTTAATATGAAACAAAACGAAGCTGCGAGAAACGTACGGCGTACATACTGGAAGATTGACTCCGTGGTTCTCGCCTTTGGCCCGGTTCCTGCCAGGGACCTGCCCAACACCCTGCTCCTGCGCGTGGAGAATACGCGCCAGGACTGGAGTACGCCCTTTGTGGCCAGGCCGATGTTCATTGAGGCGCGCGGCAAGAGCCTACCCGTGACCATCCTCCGTCCAGTCTGGATCGACATCTGGTCCAGCACCACCATGCCGCGCGAGCAGGCGCTCGCCAAGCTGGCTGCAGCGGCCGCAGCCGGGACGTCGGTGGTGCTGGACCAGATCGCGTTCACGACGCAGTTCGGACATGCCGAGTCGATCAGTGCCGTTGAAATGGTCGGACCCGTCAATGCCCTTGGCGTGCTGGAAAAGCTGAATGAACTGAACTGGATGCAGGTTTCTGGTTACCGGCCGGCATGGTACCGGGATTTACTGCATGGCGAGGCCTTCGCCGCCTTTGAGGCCGGCGAGGCGTTCAACCCGGCGCAGGAGATACAGGACCATGTCGCCTTCCTGTTCAGCGGTCCGCCCTTTGAGCGCAGGCTGAAGGCCGATGCGCTGCTGCAGCAGCTGGACGGGATACCGAAAGGCAGCGACGGCGCAACGTCGTTCCACAAGTGGGTGGCGGAGGCGATCGAGCTGGTCTTTGCCGGTGGTCTCGAAGAGGTGCGCGTGAACCCTAACAAGAAAGCGGTCGAGCAGCGCGACATCGTCGCCAGGAACGCTTATGGCACCCGGTTCTGGAAACGCCTGCTTGTCGAATACAAGGTCAGCATGCCGGTCTTTGAAGCCAAGAATTACAGCGTGCCCGGATCCAGGGACTTCCGGCAAGTCCATGCCTATCTCGCCCAGCCGCACCACGGCGACCTCGGATTCATCGTTGCCCGCAAACGGGACTACGAGATGGGAAAGAACACCCTCAAGCACTTCCGGCATTACTACGGGCTGCACGGGCTGCGCAAGCTGATCATCGTCCTTCCAAGCGCATTGCTAGCCGAGCTGCTGGTTGACGTCGTCCAGCACAGGGACGGCGCAGCCGACGGCAAGATGGCTAGCTGGCTTGAGAAATTCCTGCTCGAGCACATCTATGAGTGAGCACTCGGGCCCGACATCCTTGCGCCAGGGCTTGCCGGGTACCGTTCGCGCCAGCCGGGCATCAGATGGCCCGGTTCCCATTCAGAGCGGACGATTTAATGGCATGAACGCCCACCCGCCATCGGCGTAGCCAACGTCTGATTCACTGCGAATTGTCACTCGTCGCTTCACGCGGCACGGCAGTAATCGATGTCCCTCTGTGGTATCAGGATAGCAGCTTGCTCGGGGGGAAATCCGCAGATTGTCACGAAGGGCTGGAATCGACCCGAAGCAGTCCTTCCTGAGATTCGCTTGCTCTAGTTGGGTGTTACCACGTTTGATTCATCGTGCCTGCAATGGGGCGAGTTTTCTGCTGCCCAATTAGCTACCGTGGTAAGGCCGTCGTTCTGAGTTTCCTTGGGATTAAAAGGATGCATTGGCTCAACTCCGCCTCGGTAGATAGGACCATCGCCAAGTGCATAGTGCGATTGTGTCAACACTAACGTGGAGCCGTCGGGCAAAGCATAGGTCGCGTTCGCAGTCGTCTGTCCGGAAGAGGTATTTCCGAAGGTCTGCACCCGCGCCTCGCCGAGCAGCGCAATCAGTAGCATTTCACCCGCGCTGGATGTGCGCTTGCCTGCCACCACCGCCAGTGGGCCGCTGTTGAACCGCTTTAAGGGAATATTGCGACCGTCACCATAATTCCGGTTCATCCTTTCGAGGTTGGCCGGATTCACGAAAGCCGTGCGCTTACCGTCGCGGTCGACCCACCTTGCCTTGTTGGCGTTGCCGAATAGCGGATACATGGCCACGAAAGGTGGCCAAGCGTTGCCACCGGACTGTTCGCTCAGGTCGACCACCAAAGCACAGGCCTGCGAGATTTCGGACGTTGCCTGCGCCTCGTCATGGAAGCGTTTCAGGTATGGTTCGATCGCATTCACGCTGCTGTTGACAATGGGCGGCGGCGTCCAGCGCAGTACCGTTCCATAGCTAGTCTTGAGTAGCTGGAAGGTGGGCGGGGGTAGGTCGTTCGGCGCTGTCTGCTTGCGCTGTACTGTCATTTGCCGGCCTGCAGGGATCAGGAAAGTATGTCCGTTCGTGTCGAGGGTCCGGAGCACCTTCCTAATGCGTGCATACAGATCCTGCCGGTTGATTTCTACCCCTTGGCCGTCGAACATGGAAAGCAACGCAGCCTTCGCCTGGTCATATTCCGCCTGCTGGCGTGGATACAGGCCTCGACTCTCAACCAGCTCGACCGTCTTGTTCACTACATCGCGTGCCAATGTGATCGATATCGTTTCGACAGGTACTTCGGCGGCAAAAGCAGCCGTGAAAAACATAGCAGTAAAGACTGATATTCCGAGTGCCAGACGCATATTGAGATCCATCAAAGTTCGTGTAGTTGCAAGTTTGACAGATCTAAAGCCTATGAAGATGCACACATTTTCACGCTAGGGGGTGACATGGCGGAGTTCATTGTTGTGACAGACGACCGCTGTTGGCCGAATCCGGCCGGTCGAGTCAGCATAGCAGGTTGTCGAACCGGAAAAATCACGGCCTGTCACGAGCGGCAGGAACCGACCCGAAGCGGAAGTTCGCAACGCGTCTGAAACTGTGCGCTGGTTCATTTTTGACGCACATGAGAACGTAGAACTGCATTGACCGTATACGAAAGCCGATGTTCACGTTGCAGCTTTTCTACAAGAGTGACCGGCAGATCGTATTGCCCTTCGGGCAGTTGTTTGTAGAACGGAGGAGACTCAGTTCGCAACAGAATCCAGATGTTCCTCCCGGATGCGCCCCTTACGCCAAGAACTTCGCGCTCAGAGACAAGACGCACGACAGGCTCGCTCAGAAGATTGTCACGTGTTTGAAATTCGATTGCCTGAAGGATTGACCATTCACTTTTCTCGCCGAAAGTTTCAACAAGCTCAGGACTCGAGCAGGACTTCACTACGAAGCCAACGGCCATCGATAATGCCAGCGCTACTGCGGCGCAACGGATGGAACTTCGATTCATATGTCGATTCGGAGTGCGGTTGAATGACCAAGAGGCAAATGTCCGCTCCTGGCCGATAGGAGCCTAACATGGCGGTCTGCTGTCGACCCAAAGCCGCCGTACAAATGAAATACTAGCCGATGGAGCTCAGTACTTACGACGCCA
>Ga0308160_10005618_pt1 | contig 13009 bp, 16 predicted proteins | sample PhyFR1_FD_201036 | JGI IMG/M metagenome (GOLD analysis project Ga0308160, IMG submission 201036) | Phyllosphere microbial communities from UC Gill Tract Community Farm, Albany, California, United States - DLSLF.R1 | ecosystem: Host-associated > Plants > Phyllosphere > Unclassified | place: USA... | reverse complement strand
GTGAGGGGTTCGCGATCTCGTCAGGACGAAGGGGTCGACCTGTTGTCGCGGATCCGATCGTGAATGGCCGTAGAGAGGCCGCGGTCAATGCCACAGGCATCTTGCCATGCGTTTCGATGGCGACGAGGTCTGTTGAGGGTTTGTTACATGTTGATGTCTTGTGCAACCGAACGAGATTCGAACCATTCACCACCAATCTACTTAAATGAATGACTCGTGACTGCCCGCCAAGCGACCCGATTGATCGGCGTTGGCGGCGAGTCACCTGATCGATGATGACCGAATGCATCGAGCGAGCGTTGCATCCGCCTTCACAACGCGTGACGTTTCAGCCGATTCTCCTTCGATATTTCTGGTTACATGTCCGAACTTCACTGAAGTCGGCCCTGGTCGCCTCTCATCTGATCCTCGTCAGCACATCCTTCAGCCTTCTGTCCATCGGGCAGAAAAGCAGCGTCGCCCCCCGATCTCAGGATCTTTCAGCCTCCAACTCGCTCACGTTCTATTCCTAGTCTAGACGGAAGAGAGCACGGACTCGACTGCATGTTCGAGACGGATATAACGATATACCGGACTAGACCGCTATACGTCCTATGAGACAAGACACGCATCTATACTTTGCATTCCTACTTTTGTACAACTTTCTCTCGCCTCATTTGGTCGGAGCGTATCGAGACATGCTTCTGATTTTCTCGCCCTTGTAGTAGAAGATGAATGAGAATGGGATCATGACGACTGCGACACAGCCAAGGAGTGTGCCTAAGAAGCGAAAGACAGGGGATCAGCAACCCCGGCGTCTCTGTCAGCGTTGCCTTGTTAAAAGAGACTCACAAGCCCACTGAGGCCCCATGTTGATAAACATTGGTCGGGCGGCCATCACCGCGCCTGTGGAACCAAGACGGTCGATTTGGAAGAGGATCGGCATCAGTTCGCCACGATGCAAGTGAACAAGAACTCACCTCCAGCAAAGCAATACCGAACCATTACGTTGGCTGCTAAAGCACTACTCGCCGAAGCGAGATATGTGTCAATGAGCATCTGATAGGTCGAGATGAAGATGACTGGACAGGATGGTCAGCCAAAGCATGTCGAGGTGCTTGGACTAGGCAGACGCTACTTACAGACAGTACTGAAACCGACACCCAGACCGGCTGGTAACGACGCCCAAATGCTGACTGAAGAGAATCAGATCTGAGTCAGTTCTGAAGCTGGAGCAGTCCAGAAACTAATCTTGCTCACTGGATGATTTATACCCAGCCCATCCTTGCCAGAACAATGAGATTGGAAGAACGAACCCGCCCACGATGAGTGGAATTAATCTTCGTTCAGGTGGCGGCATGATCCCCGATCTAGCCTCCTTCTCATACGCCCTTGCCATAGGCAAAGCGAGGATAGTTGCAATTCCTGCCCCGATAAAGATTGGGATGAAGCAGAGTCCAACTTGGTAGAGCTCCAGACCGTGAATGTCACCGTAGATCACAGGAAGAGCCTCGAGGAATCCAAAGAACACAAAGTAGGCGAGACTGAGCAAGGCGGTGAGGTAGATGATGAGAGGTTCGTGCACCAGCATTGCAAGCGCTTTGAGTAGAATGATCCTCAGGAATTCGCCAGGTGGGGTCTTCTTCCTTATGGGCTTCCTGATTGTCAGTCCAGCAAGGTCCTGCTCGCGATATTGCTTCCACATCCTCTTTGCCTTGTCGAACAAGATGATATCTTGCAAGGTCTCTGGGCACAGGACGCAGAGGAAAACCGTCATTGCACACCCAACGATTCCGTTGAGGTAGTAATTCCACCGCCAGTCCCAGAATTGGGAGATCGATAGACCTATGATTGGCGCAGCCATTGGTCCCATGAATCCAGCTCCGGCGTAGATGGGAAACGCATATCCCCGTTCAACGTGATCGTAAATGTCATTAAGCGAGCCTCCAGCGACAGCCAGGACAGCAGCTAGGTATGTCAAGTTGACGATCAATTCATACGTTCTGAATTTGCGATCCATCAAGTGCGACTAACCTCCAAACAAGCCGGAGAAGAATCGAGTGACCAAGATTTGAGCCCATGTTGTCGACGCTCCTGTTCCGATGCTAAACAGCGAAGAGATCAAGAGCGTGACGACGTAGACCGGTTGGCGACCAAAAGCTTCGGACATGGGTGCAATAGGAAGTGCGCCGAAAGCGAACTAGAGGTTAAGGTTAGCTTCTTGCGTCAATTTCGTGACCTAGCTGACCCTGGTCTACACTTACTCCCCACAAAAAGATCGCAGTACTTAATTGAGCTTCCTCTAGCGATACGCCGAATTCCTCGGACAGAGCATGTGTAGTTGCTGCCGCGATGGAAGAGGCATATGTCGTCTGCATAGCGATGAGTGTTATGCTAGCTAAGACGAAGGCTTTGTAGCCGCCCGACCAGGTTCGAGGGTCAGCTGTGTGAAAAGAAAAGAGTATTCAGCCGACTAGACTCGATAGAATTAGAGTAAAAGACGGCATCCACTGACCTGCTCTGTTACCCCGGAGAGACACCACAACAAGCTCCTCGCCATCTCTCTCAAGTCCGAGTTCATTCCAAGCTTTATCCAACTCGATATGCGATGCCAATTCTTCTGGTGGAATGTCAAGAGCCTGCTTCTGCCTCGATGGTGCGTAGAGCAGAGCTAATAAGGATGATCTCCGCCCGACCATGGTGCTAGCTCGACCAAAGCGCTCGGCGAGGGTACAGGGTATCTGTTTCGTCCTGCGATGACAGTCATCTCGAAGACTGGCCGGATGTATGGCGACGAGGACGTATTCACTTGGTTATCTGCATTCTTTATATATCATCCCGTCGATTTGAATCGCAATTCCAAACCCGTTGGCTTACGATCCGGCCGAGTCATGCCGAGACTTGGAGTGGCTGAAGAGGGGCGATCTTTTCGATTAGCTTCCGAGATGTGGACCTAAGTCGGCCCTTATCTGATGCTCGTCCTCGCTTACAATATCCTGCGTTTTGCCGAAGGTCGGTCACAAGAATCGTAACTTCTACGGCAACACGGTAGTACGGCGTGTCATGCAAGCCAGGAGTCAGTCGGAGCCCAAGGTACTGAGCTTTAGGAATCAGGCTCTGGGATCGAGCCAAGACCCAGCCCGAATCTTCAGGCCACCGTTGACCACGACGGCGGAAGCCATTGAAACCATGATAATAAATTGCAGGCTAAGCAGTGTTTCATCAGTTAAGACGCTCGTGAGTCCAGCAATCTACAGCAGGACAGGATTCAGTCAGTAGGGCAAGTCGGTGCATTCCATATCGACACTTCAGTGCGCGTCATTGAGGCTGGAGATCATGCTGGGTATCCAGTTCTGACTTGGACACCGGTGAGACCAGGCAATCCTGCAAGCAAGGCTCAGAGAGATCTGCTCGCCGTCCACAGGATCACTCTCGCAGTCTCTTCCGCGCCTCTTCCACATCCAATCCCGCACTGGAATGGATGCAACCACCCTCCGCATGACCCAAGCCCCGGACATCATGTCCATTCGTAGCACACTCAAATCCCGTTCCGGAAGATGAAAGATGAATCCAATAAAAACCCCATCATCATCATTACATCGTCGTCGGTATCGTCTCCACACGTCCCGGTCCCATTTCCTTTCCTCAATATGCCCGTCAATCGGTCCTTGATATTTCGAAAGATCCTTGATTTCTGGTTGATTCAGTCCATAGGAACGGTCCTTGCTAAACATCCATCTCGATTGTTGAGATGAGAGCTTAGTTGTGCTGTTGTTGTGAGATTGAGGGGTAAGCGAGGATGAAGGGAATCGCACGGATCCAAGATCGATGATGAAATTCAAGTAATAGTTGACCAACCGTTAGCCTGGCATGACGACGTTTCTAGGGACATTCATCACTAACCTTCTCGAATCCGATCTGAGCAGCCCTCTCTCGGAAACACTGTCGACAGATCATGAGTCCGTATCGTCTGAGTAACGCGAAAACAACAAAAAAACCGGATAGGTCATGAGCATTTCCGAACGCAATTCTCCGCCAATAAGGGAGTGCTGTGCTTACCGGATGAGACCGGCCTGGTGAGCACAGACACGACATTGCCTCGAGCCCTTTCCGTAGTTACGGGGGTGAGAGAACCAAACGTTAGAGTGAGCCCTGTTTGTGAAAGGGTGGGAAAAGCATTAGCCGTTGATTCCTTCGATACTACTGGTGAGTCCGGAGATGGGAAGGGCATTTGGCAGGGTGGGGCTCGGGTCTAGGTCTCTGCGTCTGAGTGATGGCGTGAATGTCCGACTTTCCCGGTATATGTGTCATTGGCGTATGTCGCCTGTCGCCAGGGTAGTTCTATCTATCTCGATGGCTGCTCTAGCCGGGCGACAGCATCTTCCGAGCTCGTCTGATGTGCTCGTGGTACAGCAATTCCTTGCGACCAAGAGGTTTGGCGGACTGTAGCGTTCCGGGTGATGGCCTATGTATCTCTTGCAATGATATTGCCCTGGAGAGTGCTGCACTATTGTCGTTTGAATGGGGCATCGGCTTTCCCTTTTCCTCGGCGGGTAATCCCCTCTGCCCAGTATATCCTCTCATCCACTCGATCCTTAATCTCCAACAATCTATTGCCCGTTGACCCAGACGCAATGACCCGACCCTATCCCATTTCCCGATTCCCAAATCTCCGAACCTCAGCGAACAGAGTCCCTGTACTAACATATTGATGGATTTTGCTGCGTTTTCTTCCTGGTGAAGTCGACGGGTGAGACAGGTGGGGGTTCTTGAAGGACTAAGGACTGTGCTAGAGCGAAATATCGACCATGGGCGCTGGGTCTTCCCGACGATGTCGTCAACGAGGTTGTCTTGGAGATGGAAAGACAAGACGCGGGGACGAGCTTAGCGGGAAAGGAGCGGCATCGACCGTTCGATTCCGCGGTGCGACAGAACTCAAGGTCTCGCCAACGCGTATGCTCGAGTGCGAGCGGATTCGATGAGACTCTTTCCAGCGCGCGCGCCAAATGAAAGCGCACAATCGACACGCGCATTGTCGGCGATATCACCGACGATGGTTTCAATGACGCTCCAGTCGACCCTGTGGTCTTCTCTCGTGGGGTGCTTATTCGGTTGAGTGGACGATGATCAGACCTGGTATAGCATGCCTGTAGCTTTGTGCAATGACTGGTATAAGGTAGTACGGAATGAAACAAGAAGATCGCTACACTATGAAACGCGAGAACGCGGCCGTGAAGAGGAGGAAACAAGAACAGCAGGCGGAGTTGCATACATGACAATCCAGAACAACCTAAATACTGAGAGCGCATATATCGTTGAGAGCACCGGGGTCTTTCGATTCTTCAACTGCCCGCTCGACCTAGAACATGGTATACAGAGCTTCGCCCTCGGGCTTTCTGCGCGTAGGCTGAGGGGGAACCTATAACGAGCAACATAAATCAGATGCCTCTCTTGATCACAGTCAATCTCTCGACCCACGTTAGCGTTCCTTCCGAAAGTGAACCCGACCCAAGCATTCTTCTCCCCTCGTCCTCGTTCCGCGACAGCCTCGACATCGGCTTGCTTCTTGAATACTTCGGCATACTTGGCCATATCTTCAGGCGAGTTGAAAGAATCAAAGTAGCCAACGTCGGTCTCGTTGTCGAGCATGGGGACGAAAGGTGCAGCCATCTGTCGAAGGCCCTTGAAGGGCATCTCCCTGTAGAATTTGAGAGATTGGACCTCGTGAATGGTGGAAACTCGGTCCTTCGGGGCAGCGATCAGGCTGCATTGGGACAAGGTCAATACCGGAACTCCTGTCTATGCTCAAATCAGTGCCGACATACCTAACAACAGCATCCCAAGCTTGATCAGTCAGATTGAAGATCAAGTCTTCGGGCTTGTCGTAGACCGGCCGTCTCAAGACCTTCGGCCAATTCTTCAGGTTGACCCAAGTCTCATCGGGTGTGCTACCGGAGAAAGGTGGGAAACCCTACAACATTGTGCATATCTTGTTAACGTTAGGAATCCGGCCTTGACAATCTCTGTAAGCACACTCACGCAGAGGAATTCGAACAAGATACAACCAAGCGACCAGTAGTCGGCTGAGAAGGTGTAGGTCTTGCCTCGGAGAACCTCAGGAGGCATACTGTTTGGTGTGAAGGTTCGAGTAGATCGAAGTCAGCTGATCGTTTCTTCGTTGGTACAGAACAACAGAGAGAACTGACTAGTCGGGCGATCCCACGACGGAGTCGGCCTGCTCAGAGAGCGTCAGTGAATACGGATGACAATGTGCAAATCTTAGGAAGGACTTTGACTCACATAACGAGGCTCAGCCATCCTCATACTCTTGTACATCGTCTTTCTCTCCAGAGTGCTCCTGATAACGAGATTCTCGTCCTTGACCTGGTCGAGCTGTTTTGCAATTTGGTTCAGTCCAGCAGACTTCCCCAGCTCGAACTAGATATGATTTACCTTATTCTTCATCGATTCGATTTTGGCAGGGTTAAGCGCTCCAGTGGCCAAACCAAAGTCCGTCAACTTGACATGTCCTGTTGAGTCGACCAAGAAGTTCTACATGCAATACGATTTGTCAGCCATTGTACTAAGGTCCATGATTTGGCGACTCGTAATCACCTCGGGCTTGAGATCTCGATGAATGTAACCCAGCTTGTGAAGTTCGCTAACACCCATGAACATCTCGGCAGAGTAGAACCTGGCATGCTCCTCCTTGAGTACACCCGAGTTGTTCAACAAGGTTCTGAAGTCACCACCGGGTACGTATTCCTAAATCGAGCCAAAAACTGAACACGCCATTCTTTTCCGGGATTCTCAAGCGTTAGGACTTACCATGGCAAGGTACACATGATCCCTGTCCTGGAATGCATACAAAAGACTGACCAACCAAGGCGTCTTGGTAGCCGTCAAGATATCTCGCTCGATAAGAACATGCTTGACTTCATCCATCTTGGCTAGCGTAGTCTTCTTCATCTTCTTCAACGCGCAAACTTCTCCAGTATCCGCCTTTCTGGCAAGGAAAACGGAACCGTATCCACCTTGTCCTACCTGTTGTTTGACTCCCCGACTGTCAGCAAGAGGCCGAATGCCAACCCGGAGAGGAACCTACCTGGGCAATGATACGGAACTGATCGACACGAAGCTTGATTCGTCTTTTCCTTAAGACGACCCGCTCCCGTCCGACGTACGACTTGAACTCCTTCTGAACATCCTCTGGAGCGAGCTATGACGAGAGAAGATCAAGTTTAGCGTTTGATTTTCTTAGAGTTCATCGAGCGCCACTCACTCCTCTGGAGGCGACATCGTTCTTGAAGCCATTTAGTCTACCTTTCCTCGAGTGAAGGTACCCGAGGAGATCGAAGTAGTAGTCCAGGAAATATAGCTGAGCGAGAGTAGCCTAGCATTGCGGATGGTCGAGATCAGCGCTACCCTTTCCGTCGACACAAGACGACAGTTTCACCAACCTTTCTCTTGACTTCCTGACTAGCCAAGATTTCACGCTCCCATAAAGCAAGCTGTTGCGGTCCTCCCTGTTCCTCCCGCTGCAACTGCTGTTGCTGTTGAGCTTGAGGCTGTCCCAAGCCGGACCTCAGAACGGTTTGCATCTTGACATCCTCCTTCGGTTTGGCCGATCGGGCCTTATCATCCCTCGCTAATCTCTGCTCAGCGATAGACGGCATAGGTACGTTGGAAGTCGTCGAACCTCCTGCCAATCCCGGTTGGTTGGCCAGGGATTGCAGATATCCCGCTGGCAGGAGGTTAGGGTTGACCGTCGTCATGTGGATATCGGCGTCCTCATTGTACGCTTGAGGAGTAGCTGATACTGCCTGCGCTAGATGAGCATCTTGACGAGGATGTAGAGAACGGGTAGCACCTGTGTTCATTTGCGAAGGAGGGGGCATGGCATTGTTCCCCGTCGAGTGGATGAAACCGGAATGCGACTGTTGAGGCTGCTGCGACGAGGTGGTGGTATACGAGCCCTGGTGAGTGCTTCCTCTGTATCGGTCCCTCTCCCTTTCTCTCTCCTTTGAAGGGCTAGGTGGGACTTGATGATTAGTTCGGTCCACGTGAACGGGAATCTTGCTGGGAGTTCCGGAGCTATTACTTGGTGTACCAGGCTGAACGATCTTGGACCTCGGTTTCGCAGCTGGACTAGCCGGCATTGAGTTTGATGAGGTCATGTCGTTACCTGAAGAGGACGAGGTCGATGTGAGCTGGGACTTCATCCGGGAAAACATCGTTGCCAGGGTAGACGGGTTGTCCGTTGAAGGGTTAGACGGCATAACTTTAAGTCTATCTTGTTTGTAGTCGGGGCTAGGGCAATATAAGTAACAGGTGTTTGGTCGTGGCAGATGGTGAAGGGGTGGCAACAACTGATTAAGTTTGAAGTTGTAATCGATTCCGATCAAACAACAACAATCCTGGACGAGTAGATGCGATCGCTCAACCAGCGTGAGTCTGCTGATACCGAGGTGATCGAAAGTGCTGATGCAATGACTGCCTTTTCGTAGGGATATCTCGAGAACCGTGGGAGATTGTCAAGATACACTGCTTCAGGATGGCAGCAACTGAGTCGTGCGTTCATTTCAACCTATCAATCAGCCAGACGATGTCCAAAGTCCGGGTGATGGCTCGATCAACCATCATCGCTGTGATCGCTGTGCGTGTGTGCTGCCCGCTCAGTGTCAGTGTGCAGTGTTGATTGTTTACCTTTTGATGAACGGGGAATCTTGAAATCACGTAAAAACGAAACAACAGCATCCGAGGGAAAACGCATGATCGAACGCATCGCCTTAAAACGCATAAACACAAAGATATCCGTCGGAAATCATTGGGTCTTCGGGCATCTTGCAAGTCAAAGATGCACATTTCGGTCAGGGCGATCGGTTTCGCTAGGGCTTTCAAGTTTCAATCCCGTTACAGCCGTCATCAGATCTGCGTCCAGTGCTTTCAAAATGTTCGCCCGATCTTTCACCAGAACGATCGTCCCCACATTCCGAAAGATTGCCTCCCCGAGCTCATCCACCTCGAGCATCCGATCATCAACATCGCCTGCTCTATCTGCTCTTCGACAAGGGCTTCAAGCTCGATCGCAATTGGCTCAACGAGGGTTCCAGACGAGTGCTGGTGAGTTTCTACTTCGAATCTGGGATTCAGAGCGGGGTTCACAGCTGAAGCGGCTCATTACGAGGTAGCTGTGAAGCACGGCGATATCGAGCGACCCGCAAAAGGAACAGGGTAAGCCTGACGTCTATCCCTGGTATATCGATCTGCCACGTAAATTAAACTGCTCTATCTCTTGCAACAGTATCAAGGTGACATTCAAGGATGCCAAGGGGGAGAACGTGACCGAGGTAGAAGGAAACGAAGGGGACGATCTCCTCAGCTTGGCACACGAATGGGATGTCGATCTAGAAGGTGAGCCGTCATCACGGCATAACGCTATTCTCCTTACTGACTCAGGGGCCGGCAAATGAACGATCTACCAGGTGCATGTGAAGGATCGATAGCGTGCTCCACATGCCATGTCATCCTTGATGCCGAGTCTTATGATAAGCTGGAAGAGCCCGAGGATGACGAAAATGACATGTTGGATCTCGCTTTCGGCTTGAGCGATACGTAAGTCTCTCAGCGTCTTGTCGGATAACTATAGCGGAATTTCTGGGAGTAGAGCTGATCATCGATGCGTCGCGAGATAGGTCTCGGCTAGGGTGTCAGGTGAAATTGACCAAGGATGTCGATGGGATGGTCGCTACTCTGCCTTCTGCTACTCGGAATATGTGAGTCTTGCTGCCCCCTTTCGCCTTGGCTCTGCCATTACCAGGGATTCATAACACTATCTTATTCGCAGGTATGTCGATGGACACAAGCCCACTCCTCATTAGATTAGCTACCGATTGACCTCGCATCAACCAAAAATCGAGGGATCTCAATTCCGGTCAAGACACCCAGGAAGAGGATCGATGACAGATTGTAGACATCTACTGGTCTAGGTTCTGTATCGCTCGGATGTCCGACTCCTAGGTACTCACAGCCTCTACTCTTTCACGTTGTATCTTTGTACTCTTTCGCATGGTTTATAGACGAGGTTCCAGCATTTTACACCGCTCATGAGACCAAATGTTGTACCGCAAGAAGGAATGGTACTCATCGGTTCCTCCTTCGGAGCACTACTTTTGGGTGGACGAGCAGCTCTGCGACGATGTGCCTATCTTTGTTCTCATCGTTCTTCTTTGTATGGGCATACCCGGAATTCATAGCCTTACAGAACACAGAAGCCTGGTTGCTAAACCGAGGTACCGTAAAGATAAGCCTCTCCGTCTAGGTAAGTAACGATCGGCTGTTCATCTCGTCGCCTCGACGCTGGTTCTACTCGTTGCTTCAAATGGTCATCTGATCACGCATTCCCTCCGCCTCGTCGCGGCGTTACTGACAGAATCCGGATCAAGCAAAGACGATTCACAAATTCGATGAAATTAGTTTGTTAGACCTGCTTCGTTATTTAGTCTAGCAAGGCGTGACTGATGGTCAGCTACTACGCGTTCGCATGTACATGCAAAAAGACTCGACAAACTTCGTCTTCACCACCTTCACCGCATACTGTCTCTCCTTGAGGACAATCTGCAAGCCGATTCGACCACGTCAAATCTCCGACCTGACTGAACGATTCTGGAGAGCACCTGTCGGGATTCACCACAAAGCCCCCTTCACCAAGCATTTCATCCATATTACTAATCGTCGTCGTTACTCGATTATATCTACTCGTGCATCGCTTCCGATCTCCTTTTCTCGTAGCTTCCGGTGGCTATTCAATTGCCTTCGACCCCTCAATCCAAGAACGCCTCCTCCAAGACATCCAAGATCCCAGGTCCACTCGAACTAGCCTCGGCCTGAGCAGCGCTCTCAGCCTTGGTAGCTTCCAACTGAGCCTTCAATTCCATCTCAGCCTTGATCCTCTTGGCCTCTTCAGCAGGGTTAGGGACGGTCGGGTCGATCAAAGGTCGGATAGCATTGGACAGGTCGGCGGGCTTGATTCCGAGGGTTTCGGCGAGAGCCCAGATTTGGGATTGAACGTCGTTGTTGCCTGAGATAACCTTGCCTTTGGCAGCCTTTCCGGTAGCCTTGGCTTGAGCCTATGCGTTTGTAGGAGGGATCCAGTCAGCCAGGCTGCGTACGTGTATCTTCTGATCGGCTAATCTACTCACGCTCAAGATGCTCTGCGAGGCTCCGAGGCTGGCAGCAACTGCGCTGGTAGCACTAGCAGCAGCTGACACGGCTGATGACTTGGCGGCATTTCCACCACCGAATAACAAAGCCCAGTATCCACCGGCTTCGCTAGCCCAAACGGTCACACGCCAGATGTAGATGGCACAAACGGCGAGGACCAAGAGGATCAGGTTGCTCATGCTAGCGAACGAGCAGGAAGAGGTAAGTGGACCGCATGAGGCGAAAGCATGAATGTTTGGCGATGAGCTCACAAGCTGTTCATCGAGGTCTTTGCGAAAGGAGGCTTGACAGCAGGCTTGTTCTCGGGGACCTTCTTGGAAGGATCGACGCTCATCGAGGCACTGCAGAACATGAGAACTCGGTAAGCTGACCACGATATTCAAATTGGATATCACAAGTCACTCACGGAGCCTGGCTGGTGGACTTCGCGTTCTTGTTGGCCTGAGCCGGGGCAGAGGTAGCAGGTCGTTCGTTCATGTTAGCAGATATCTGCTGTTGAGTGCGACATGATCATATAAGCTCGGAACGGATAGAAACTGCGATGCTGAGATCTGCTACTCACAGATGGTTTGAGGAGAGTGAAGAAAGCTTTATGATAACAGCGGGCTGAATAGCAGACAATATGACCTTGCGAGATTATCGATCAAGAGTGAGCAAGTGAAATGATGATATGATCTTCCGTGTGCATGGCTCAAGCGAGAAACCGAGCGTGGACCGACCATCCACCTTGCATTCGTCTGCCGGCACAAAAGGGCCACGAATCTGAACTGACGTCACCGCTGTAGTACTCGCAGCTGGAATCTGCGTCCGCATCAGAGATGAGAACGCATATGTGCTCTCTGACCTTTCGTGGTGACACCACGTGCCAGACTTGCTACCCGTACTGTCAAGTAGAGGAATCGGGGCTTGTTGTGACCGCTGTCTGCGATCACGCCATTGAGAAATCGAACCGGTCGTACAAAGATAGCCAGCTACCCAAGTTCGACAAATCACAGGCAAGTAATGCCCATTCCGGTGAAGCATACAACAGAGAGCCGTAACCAGGTGATGATCTTACAGATCGTAAATGAGTCTCCATTCGTAAGGGTATTCATATCATATTCATTCGTAGCATCGTAATCCACCTAATCCCATGCTATACTTCCAAAAACACACCCTCCATTCACTGAATCCCAGCCCCAACCCAAGCATCCGCCTCCTCCTGTCCTACCTCACTGACCAAAACGCTCCTCACTTCCCGATCGATCAGTGCGCCTAGCGAAGTATCGTCCCGTGCGTATACCCAAGTACCTTCAGTCGATTCTGGCGTAGATTTGGTGAATGAGAATCGCATAGGTCCGCTGTAGCATTGAGAAGCATCCATCAGAAAGCATGCTCGTCAGGCTCCGCAAGTGTGTAGATGGGCATCGAAGAGCTGAACTCACCTGAACGGACTGCTCAGCCAGATCTGTTGGTTAGGCGGTTGCTTGTTGATCACATAAGTCCCATGGGGCCCTAATGATAGCGTCAGGACTCCCGACTACACCCATACGAGTGAAAGCAACTCGAGTCAGCCCATGTACGAACTCGTCCACCCCATCGACCCAACCGATGGTAGAAACAAGGGAAAGACGGGGAAAGGAAACACCATATATGAACCTTTCTACATTGACTCACGCTATACTCGCATTCCCATCCGTTGGCTCCCTCCGGACTGTACTCTTCTACCAGTGCTTCCAAGTTATCGTGCAAGGTATCCATCGCTTCGTTTGCGTGCTTCTCGTACTCCTCCACTGTCAAGGCTCTGTAGCATTCCGGATCGAGGTAA
>Ga0308160_10005617_pt1 | contig 13011 bp, 11 predicted proteins | sample PhyFR1_FD_201036 | JGI IMG/M metagenome (GOLD analysis project Ga0308160, IMG submission 201036) | Phyllosphere microbial communities from UC Gill Tract Community Farm, Albany, California, United States - DLSLF.R1 | ecosystem: Host-associated > Plants > Phyllosphere > Unclassified | place: USA... | reverse complement strand
TGGTTGCTGGGGTGGCAGGAGACTCGAAAAGACGTTGGATGAGTCAAGAAACAACACTGATCTGCCGTCCTTTATATACACGTTATCACATACTCTGCGTCTCACCAAGACCTCGATCTTCGTATTGGTTTTTTCCCTTCATCACCTTGGATCGTTCAGACCGTCACAGATCGTCACAGATCGTCACAGTGTGTTTGGGCATGACGTCGGCCCCGTGCCAAGCGCTGAGACGGAGCCTAACGCCCGCCCCGGCGGATGCAGATCTTGCTCGCGTCCAAAAATCGGTTTCGCTAACAAACCGGTTCGCGAGCGTTTCCCTTATCTGCTCAAGTCGCGTTTCGAGTCGGAAACGGGGATCTTGCTCCTTTTTTGGCTGAGATGAGGTGAATATGGGGGTTTCACAGCCCGATCGACACGTATTCGCGACGGATCAATCGTTATTCCTACCCCCTCCGTATCGGCCGCTTCGGCGGGATCGGCCGGCGCTGCTCCATAGCGTGAGCGCATAGAGCACGATCGATCAGCACAGAACACGATCGATCGGCAGGCATAGCAGCAGACATGCGGGTGAGCGGAAACGACAGATGGATCTCATCGGACGTGCCAAACGTCCATTTCGGAGGTAGTAATTACAACAATAGGTAACGAAGCCAGTCTCGATGCGCTGTCTTCAAGCCCTCATCTGCTTCGTCATCTCCTCCTTGGCGGTACACGATTGCCCAGCCTTGGCTCCACCCCGACAAGCAGGACAAACCCTTCCATGCTGGATGAGCAAAAAGTGCAAATCAAACTTCAATTCATCGGGGATTACCGCATCCAAATGCGCCTGCGTCTTTTCCCTCGGTGCTGACTCAGGTCTCCATTTCCATAATCCCGCGATCCTGTAGACATGAGTATCGACCGTGAATGATTTCCGCTTGAGGCACCAGGTCATGACGACCGAAGCGGATTTAGGTCCGATGCCTTTGTACTTGATCAACTCTTGCATGGCCACCTGATCGTCCACATCGAACAGGCGATCCATATTCCAATCCGGGTATTCCTTCTTCACCTGATCCAAGATCCCCATGATCAACCCTGATTTCCTCACATGAAGCCCACCGGGTTTGAGCGCATCCCTGAGCTTATCCATCCCACCCTTGATAATATTATCATAAGCAAAGACGGAACCATACGCTTCCCTCATCCCCGCCATTGCTCGTTTGGCATTACTCCATCCAGTCGCTTGTGACAAGACCCCGACGATCATTGCGTCCAGTACATGAGGGATCGTCTCGGGTGTATCAGGATCCTCAAACTCCTTGTCCACCTCGGACTGATGCATCTCGCCCAACACTCGGTGAGCGATCTGGCACTCCTTGACCGTAGGATGGCCGAAATCGGGATACGGGGACGCATTAGAATCAGCCGTCCAAGCCGAGACCTTCCGAGCGGCTAGCTTGTCGTCCTTGTCGCTAGGCTTGATGGCCACTTCCCCAGTTGAATCTGATTCACGCTCGACCTTTTCATCCTTGACATCCGCAGAAGCATATCCATTTTCGCTCTCGCTACCTGAACTCTGAGCAGTCCTGCGCGACGTCTTAGGCCGGGTAGACTTGGCAGAAGTCCGGGTCGATGCAGGATGACGATCTTTGACGCTGGTCTGGGTTGCCCGAGCTGATCGTCGGATAGAAGGGGCCATGATGAGGGGTAAGAGTCGGAACGTGGTTGCCGGTGATCGTGTCCGATCAAGCGGAAGTCGTCAAAGGTCGAAGGATTGTTGAGACTGGGATTGCAATTGAAGAGATTCGAGCAAGAGGAAAGCAACCGTCCCGCCCGTTCCCAAATCAAAGCCTGGCTGCTCGAATACCTTATATACATTACGAACACCCCGTGTACCCTCGCGTCGCCACACTTTGTCTCGGCGATCAGGACGGACTCGAGCTCTTCCATAATTGATCCCGTCTTGTCAAGATCGTCAGCTTCCGACAGGGCGGCGGACTTAGCGGGTCATCTGTCCTTGATTCGCGAATCTTGCCTTGACACGAGAAGGTTTGGGAATCACAAGCTTTTGAATTGGACATGATATTCTATGAGTGGTTCTGAATGCATACATACAGTTTGAAGAGCATGCCACTATCTGTAACGATCTCGAATACGGTTCTGCAGCCCCAGCTTCAGTTCTCCTCGCAGCACGTGGGGAAAGTGCCAGGATTGCCATTCATATCCATCAGGTTTAGCTGATCACATGCTGGATGCTTAGGGATGGTTATAAGAATTAATCCTTTAAATATGCTCACCCAAGGGTTTTCTGCCACGATGAACATCGATTCCCCTGCTGGGCTTCGGCGAATTGAGATTTCCTTTGAGGGATCTCGTCTTCGCTCGCGAGAGCAGCGAGCGCGTTGCCATCCATCCTCACGAGACGTCGTGGCCTCGGAATATGAGACATACAGGATCATAAGCATACGAGTAGATTTCATTGTCAGTACGTCCAACAACTTGATTTCGCACCCAGCCGAACAACATGGCATAGCAGAGTGGATACGACACAGAGTCTGGTCCATCAGTCACGCGGTGCCTGGAATTCAAACGGATCACGTGATCGAGCTCCATTATCAAAAGTTGGAGAGGGTAACAAGCTCACGCCGGAGTTTGACTCTGCAAAGCAAAAGAGATGAATTGAAACAACTTGGATATACACAACGCCTCGAAGATACCCCCCTTTTCTCAAACACACTTCTAAACCTTGTAAAAATGGCTCCTCCTAGTTCATCAAACAACAAGAAGCGTTCTGCTCCTTCTTCCGGACCTCAGGGGAACAAGAAACCTCGTTTCGCCCCTGGCAAATCCAATGCTCAATCCAGCAGCAATGGTCACTCAAACAAGGGCAAATCAGACAAGCCCGTCCGACGGGGTGGACAGAACGTGACGAGGGAGCCCAAGAAGCCCGAGCCAGAGGCCAAGCGAAAGGCACCCATCACTGGACGAAAGTACGAAGAGGATCTCGAGGAGGAAGAAGATGTGGATATGGATGATCTTGACGAGGACGAGTTTGATGAGGAGGACATTGAGATGGCCGATGGCGAGGTGGATGGTGAAGAAAAGCTTGCGCATGGGGGAGCAGAGGGTATTGATGGAGAAGCAGCCAAACGTCTCTCAAAAGGTAAATCCCCACCTCATCCCGCACCTAAACATACCAAACCTGAATTAATCTCCAGTTTCCCCCACCCAGCCGAGAAAGCCGCTCTGCACGCTCAACAACCCCACCGAACCACCCTCCTTCCCTCTCACCCTCTTCTCAAAGACACCCTCTTGCCTCTATGGGAAGACGCACGACGAGCAGATCTATCGAAAGAAGAACGGAACAAGAAGATCAAGGGTTTGTACGAGGCTGTCAAGGGACGAGTAAGGGAGGTCGGTCGAGGTCACAAGGGAGGAAGAGTTTTGCAGACCGTGAGTCGTTTGTCTTTCTCCTACATCATCATGGACACACGCTCACGATCGAATGCGCTGGGGTTGACAGATCGTGAAGCATGGAGGCAAGGAGGAGCGAAACGGGATTGCGATCGAGCTCGATGGACTGTACAAGCAGATGTTGGAGAGCAAGTACAGCAAGTTCTTGATGGCCAAACTGATCCGACACTGGTAAGTGTGCGGGTCCCATCTCGCAAGGCAGGACCTCATGCTGACCCAAGTCCTTGTCATCTGCAGTCCTTCCATCCGTCTCTCGATGATCTCGCAACTCTCCCCTCATATCCCCCACCTCATCTCCCACTCGCACGCCATCACCCCCCTCGCTGACTTTTACGAACTCCACGCTTCCTCCAAAGAACGAAAACTCATGGTCCGTGCGTTTTACCCGAAAGAGGTGCTCCTATTCGACGGACTTGGATTGGGTGGGTCTACACCCGAGGGCAAGGATGAGATCAAGAAGAATGTCGAGAAGGGGGTCGAGATCAAGGGGCTTGTGAAGACTCTGGAAGGTATGGGAGAGGGTGCGATTAGGACCCGAGTGTTGGATCAGTTGATGGAGAGGATCACTACGATGTGAGTTGAGTGTAATATGGCGCTCTCGGTCGGTCCGACTGACGTTATCCATGTCATCGTAGCTTCAACTCTACCCAGAAGGAGGCTTTGGCTCAAGCCATCTTCCATCGATTGGTCTGGGAATACCTCCAGGCCATCTATGCCTTTTTGCCCGCGGAAGAGGCCGATAAGAAGATGCACGAACTCCTCGACGTCTCTATCGAATCCCTCGCCGATATCGTCCACACAAAGGACGGTTCAGCTGTCGGACGAGAGTTGCTCGCTCGAGGTGTAGCCAAGGACAGGAAGAACATCTTGAGGGTGTTGAAGCCGCATCTCGAGAAGCTTTGTCAGGATGCAGAGGCGCAGATGGTCTTGTTCACCGCTTTCGACGTGGTGGATGACACCAAGATGATGGCCAAGGCGATCTTGACCGTATGTTGACGGAAGTGTTCTTGCGTGTAGGGGCATGAGTGCTTATCGCAGATGTACGTTTTGATTCTGTAGGAAGTCGCTTCCCTTGCCCCTGGTCTCGCCATGCACAAGACCGGTCGACGAGTACTACTCTACCTCGTCACTCCTCGATCTACGCGTCACTTTATCCCTTCGACTATCAAGGACCTCGAGGCCACAGATGCTACCGCCGCTGCGACTAGCAAGAAGAACAAGGAGACTCGACGGAAAGAACTGCGTACTGCCATCAGTCCCGATCTCATCAAGCTGGTCGCCGACCAGGGTGAACAGATGATGAGGGATGCAGGAGCGAGTCTGTTGGTCATCGAGATCATGCTCGAGGCTGAAGGAGGTACGTTCAAGGGGTCTTGTACAAACCGAAAATGTTATTGCCGACTGCTGACCTATACCGTCTTCGCCCCTGGGTCAGACAAAACCGCGGCTATCGACAGCTTGGTACAACCGATTGGAAAATCTTACCCGAACCCCGCATCGGTCGATCCCGATCAGGACGTAGCTACCGCTCCCATCCTGGACATCTCCTACGCCGATCGCGCTTACAAGACCTTGTTGGCCGGTGGACGATTCAACGCTGCTACCTCAAGCGTCGAGTCTGCAAACGACGAGCTCCGGACCCAGTTCGGCCGCAAGTTCTGGCAGGCTTTGACGAGCGAAGAAGCCGGTGGAGAGCAGAACGCCGTCAATCTGGCGCTCGGTAACGCGACTTTTGTCGTCGTCGAGCTTGTCGACAACCTGAAATCCGATGCCGAGCTCGGCCCAATCGTCAAAAGGGTTTTGACCACTCCTGCGGTCATGAGCGAGATCGAGAAAAGCTGGCGGAAGGGGTCCAGTCTATTACACCAAAAGTTGGCTTCCTTGTAGATGTACGGTTCGGCTCCTCTCATGTTTGTATGATGTATATTTATGACCTTGGACTATTGCGCGTGGAGACGCTTTCTATGTGATGCATGTTCGAGTTACTCGTCGGGCGAAGCTTCATGAGGTGCATGTGGACCTAGGTCGTCGTGATCTACATTATTTTAGGCGGTGCCGGGATGTCTTCTGCCGTGCGAGCGGGTTAGACTGTCATTATGGGATACAACGGGAATGCGCGGAGGAGACGGGGAACATCAGTGGAAAGACGCAGGTGAGGGAACAGCTGACCGATTGAAAGGTCCTGGTACTAGTTGTGACCGAGGCTATTTTTCAATCGTTCTTTGCGGTCTAGCGCGCGTCTGGTTGACCTGAAGAATACCCGCACGGCAGGCTTGATGAGATCCAGGTTGGTCTCTGCGAAGACTCTGTAATCGATATGGTCAGATGAAATCTCAATCTTGAGGGGAACATGCGGAGCCTGCGTACTTTTCCAGGTTGGTATAAAACTCCTGTTTATCGCTCGCAGGTGCTATATGGCCAGGCAGACCTTGAACAGCCTCCAGAGTCCAAGATCGTGTCTCGGCTGGGCAAAGCTTGATGAGCTCCTTGATGATGTCGATGATGGCGTCTTGGCTCTCCTCGATATACTCTTGGACCATCCCATTGATAGCAATGGTGACAATCTTCTGACCGTACGATTTGGCGGCGGCGGTAATTGTCGCCTGGTAGGGTGATCCCTCTTGCGTGCCGGGCTCCAGCAAGCGAACCACGGTCTCGAGCGCATTCATCACGATATCGGGGGACGGCAAAGTGAGCGATACCAAGGTGAGGTCGAATGCTAGAGGCAGCGATGGAGAAGATAGGAGGATGTGAGGGAGGCGCTTGATGTATGTTCGCAGGGCGTGAATGTAGTCTTCCAGAGCTGCTCAAGATGCAAATTATCAGCGAGTACTGAACATGAAGCACATGGGTTTGGCTTCCATCCAGATCGGTTTCCACTTACTGTCTGGAATCTGCGTCGCATCCTGCTGCGTCTCTAGCGTCTTCACTTGCGTAGTCATTCGCTCGAATGCTGCGCTGAAAGCGGTCTCCAAAGCCGAACCTTCAGGACTGCCTGCTAACACTGCCAGTCGCTCGCCAAATAACGCAACCGTTCGATCTACCAACCATATATAGCTGGAATGACCCGATACTTCGAAGCAAGTCATCATCCTAGCCAAGATCCTCGGAAGAAGGGGCTGGACTTGAGACCAAGGGAAGAAGCCGAGACCCCTGCGGATTAATCTGGTCGCCTTTTCCGCTATACCGTAAGACGAGGCGTATTTGTCCAGAAGGTTGTCGAGTACGCCATAGATCGCCTCGGGTGTCGCAACACAAGTAGGTGGCAGCGTATCCAAAGACTTGACATTGACGATATACGCTTCCAGTTGATCCAATGCCGCTGTGGTAAGAGGAGATCAGCGAGTGCGATTCCCTTTACAAGCGACGTCAGCGGACTTACCGACGACTGGATCCAGCTCTTCTCGAGTCAGTAGCAACGGACCGGTACAAGCACCTTGGAGTTGCTCCAAAAGTGGTTGCGTAAACTTTTGCAGCGCTTCTGCTGCTTCCGCTTGGTCCATCGATGCAATGACGTATCCGATCGCTTCCGCGACGTCGATCTTTTCTTCCAAAGTCAACTTCAGCCCAGCGGTTGTCACGAATCCATGCAGTTGTCCCAAATATGGGACGAGATGTTCCTGACAGTCCATGCACATGAACTTCATCGCCAATGCAGCTGCCAGCGAGACATCGTTCTCGGTAACGTTGAAACCCTCGGAAATGTAGTTGAGCTGGAATGGTAGATATTGCGGATGGGCGGCGATCCAGTGTGTATATCGCGAAATGACGAGGATTGCAGCATACTGGATCCGCGTGTGTCGGGGTAGCGTAGGAAGCATGTCCATGATCAACGGCAATACCGAGTTGTCTGTTGGATCCACTTGTGCCCCCATAGCTCGAATAGAGAACAGGGGTGCCTCGATCTCTTGCCAAGATACCGCCGACCCCTTTTGCATGGCAGCCATGACGGCGTCGTACGCTCGCTTCATGCACACGTTCGCTCCAAGGACGGAGCAGCAATCCTTCAAGGTATCTCCCATCCGGTGTCGGAAAGAACGGAACTCGTCCCTCGCTTCGGCAGTCTGGCTGGATTCGTCTTCAGGGAATCGAAGGTGGACCGTCATGCTCTCTTGCAACTTCGAGTAGACCTCCAGGAAAGGTGCATATTGCGATGACTCAGGGTTGTCGCCGTGTTCGGCCTGCTTGCCAAGTGCTTGCGCTAACTTCCACCAGAATCCAAACGTGATTGGCACAATATCCAGGTCATGATACGCAGAGCATTCGCCGATGACCTGAACCAAGGGCAAGAATGTGTCGGGATGTGCCAAGATGAGTTGACGGTATGTCTCGCCTGCTTCGGTAAATATTCGACAGAATCCCCGAACAGCATCGTCGTCCTCGCTTGCAACGGCTCGGTGGAAGGTGTCCCGCAAAGCGATGACTCGGGGCACGATGAGTTGTACCACCTCGACGTTGTCCTCCACCTCCTGTGTTTCGTGAATCAAATCGCAGACTACGTCAACGGCGTGGTCAAAGAGCTGGATATTGCTGAGAGCCTCGAAAGCGAATCCGAAGAGTGGCGACTGGGCTATCAGGGTCGCATCGAGTTCGCCTGCTTGCAACCAACTCTGAAGTGTTTCGAAGACTAGGCCTTGTAGCCGTGGTGTTACTCCTGTTGGCGACAATTGATGAGTATTGTGAGTCGATGCGAGTTTGGGTGTCAAGCTTACCTGCAGCATTAATATACATCGCCAAGAGCCCTAGTATTCGTTCCGTCTGACTCGTCAGAAGCTCTTCTGAACGTTCACGCGCTTGCACTCCCTGAAATCACTCCGTACAATGTCAGGGTGGGCTACGTGGGACTCGGATTTCGCTGACTCACACTGATTGGGATTTTCCCATTTCCTGCCTCCTCTACCAGACACTTCAAGAACTCCAAGAGCATCTCCACGCATTCGACCCGGGTTCCAAAGTTCTCGATCATCCCTGGTACGACATCCTTCCATTCAGGCATCTGGAAAGCTAAATCTGCAAGAGCGAGGCACAGCTGGGTGACGATCGCTCGCGATCCCGTTGGTGCTGAAGGAGAGGAGAAGGTTGTGAGGGATTGGAGGAAGGAATCCCGGAGGGCAGGAAGGGAATCTTTTGGGAGCTGCGCCAGATCGTATACGACCTGATTTGAGCCAAGAGAGATCGACGTCAGCTTTCTTTTACTGTACAAACGTCGAGGTAGCAACCGGTCTTCGAGAGGACATGGTCGGCTCTTGCTCGATCATCCTCCCTTTGATAGCTGGTGGACCGAGAGCGAGCTATATCTACCGACTAACCTTGCTTCTGAGAGTCTGCGCTCCCATGATCCTCGCTTCCAGAGGTACCTCTGGAGATGTAAGAATCGTGTGGCATGTCTGCCATGCTTCATTCTGGAAATGAGTGACAGAACAACGATTTCAGGAAGGATTGCAGATAGATCGAGATTGATCGCCGCCGAAGTGCATCCATGAGATGGTGATGTGACCAAAGTCAGTGTTCTGCTTGAATAGCGGACCAGACTGCTATCTGATCCAAACGCTACTTTGCAGCTCTACTACGCACCGTATGTTGGAATTCGGACAACCACTCGTTTGCCCGCTTCTTCTCTGCTTTATCTGGGTTCGTAAACAACGCACTGACGGCCAAAAGCGCCATCTGCATTGGATCTTGTGCAGTCGTCATGTCGTTATGAATCTCTTTGGTCGCTTTGTGCTCTGTGCGTATAATGGAGAGGCGAGAGGTTGAAGCAGATAGCTGTGGTTAAAGATATCTCCCGGCCAAATAGCTGTCCAGATATGACCAAGTTGATGACTGCTTGTCGCGCCCGCGTTAGGTTGATTTACTTGCGAATCTCTACGTCTACGTAGCTAGTATTATCAGAGCTTTCCGCTTGTAATACTATCAGTCCCGTTGCGATTCCTAGCGAGAGGTACAACGTTCACTTGACACCATCTTTCGATAGACATCTGTGTTCAATTGACATGTGCTTGTCTCGAGCTACTGCGAGACAGCCAAATGGAAGCGCAAGACGCGCCTCTCGTGCAGATTACGTCAAGTGGCTTGTGGGGAAGAGGTGGGTCATCTTGTTTGAGAGATCGACTTATTTGTTTGAGCTTGATATCGATAGGGTTAAACATGGAAAGAGCTAAAGAGTCCGGTGATGTGATGATGATAATGCTGCTGATGGAATACAGGGTTGCGAAACACTGACGATTACAACGTTAGGGAGGATCCTGCCCTCCAGGATGTAATACAAAGACCCGAGGAAACCATACAAGACCAAGCATATATACAAGCCCGAAACTGCGTGTGTGCTATACGAACGCTCAATTAATCCCTAGAAACCCATCTCCTGCGTGGTGAATGTCCTTATCCGTGACCCGAATGATATTGCTATCCTTGTCATTGTGACATGCCGCGAAATGTTATGTGAACAAGGACCCGTCGATGACCCTGGCGGATCGATGCTCCAACTTCCTCCTCTTCTCCGGCACCCCATCATCGCTCCGTCTTCTCGTATGTCCCGAATGACAGGCAGCCGAAGGTACGTCCATCTTCCAAGTCGCCGTGGAGATGTTGGAACGGCTCGAGCTCGAGCTAAACGCATCCAGCATCAAAGCATCCTCTTGATCGTTTTGCGCTTGCCATCGATCGCCCACGGGCAAGGGCGAGATCGAACTGGAATTCTCCCAACTAACCGGAGTGAGAGATTTGAACGAAGGCGTCGAAGCCACCGTCGAAGTGCACCCGGACCCTAATCCCGAATCCGATCCTCGTCGTAGGTAAGCTGGAATCCTCCATCCTCCCATACCCAACGCATGTGCCAGAGCCGGATCAAGGGAGGAAGAAAAAGATTCCCCTTCCACATCCTCATCTTCCCTAAACCGACGGTACCTATAAGGCCCTTCCTCCACAGCCTCTTCCCGTTCGGCTTTGTAATCCAGATCGAGGATCTCTACATCGTCGGTATCCCTTTCGATGCGGGAAAATTCACCTGATCTGCTCGACTCCTGTACGACATCATCGTCCAGGAGGAGGATCTTCCCGGTGGATCCGAACCGTCCAAACGAGAGAGGAGGTGGTGGAGAGTAATCCCCAGTAGAGTTTGCAGAGGAAGAGTATTCGTCTGATGATGAGGAAGAGTCTCGTCGAACAAGAGGGGGTGGTTGGGAGAAGGGAGAGTCCAGGTTGAAGGTCAAGTGGTCTACGAAGATAGGTGGATGGTTAGGGTTCCATCGATGGTGGGCAAAGTTGTTGAAAGGCCACGAGAGCTCACCTTCATCCTCATCCTCCGAGTCGTTGAAGACGTCCATGTACCGGGGATCCAGTTCCATCCTCTCCAATGCAGCTCGAAGAACTCCCTTGTTACGTTCTTCATCCTCGTCCCGCTCGCAGTCGTCAACGAAAAGGCCCAAGAGGTTGCCTCCTTCGAACCCATTCGCACGAGGATACTGCACTGGGGTCATGGTTCCTTCCGATACCAAGTCGTCGTCAAGATCCTCATCGTTGTCGTACTCGGCCGATAGATCATCGAGGAACGAGAAACGAGCGATCGATCCTCGAACAGGACTAGGAGAGTGGAAGTTGTGACAACTGGGAAGGAAGGGAGCTGGAGGGCATCGCAATGATGAACGGGATGAGGAGGATGCGTTGGGTTGAGCGTCGACACTCAAGGGGGTAAGAGGCAGGTCGATGCAATTGAAACGAGGCGCTTCGATAGTCATTGTGAGTTCGTTATTGGGTATGTGTTTCGTTATGAGGAAGGGCGTGATAGCAACCGGCGGTAGTACCGAGTGATCGAGGGACGTCTGATACCGAGGTTGGTTTCGTCAAACGTTAATCCGAAGACGTAAGTGAAGAGTTTGTTTTGTGATGCATTATCTGTCCCATCTGCTGAACAACTCTCTTCTTCTCAGAATCAGGTCGAGCCTTATTATACTTCAAGACCGTTGACCCCCCCTTGCCCTCGAAACCCTCTAGGTCGACCCCTATCTTTTGCGCAACCTCTCGCCGTGTATCGCGGCAGTTACCCCTGGGACAAGGCATTCAGGGCAGGGAAATCCCAGCCGAGCCGCAGAGCCGAGCAGATGGAAGGGCGAGCACGACGATGACAGGCTTTTTTTCGTCTCGGTTCATCCGACACACCCAAAAAGAAACACGAAACCCACACAGACCCACACACCGCCCATGCGTATACACAGAAGTGGCGTTGCTTCCGTTCCTTGATCCCCCTCGAGTTCACCCCCGATGGGAAAGGGAAAAAGAAAAGTAATTTAATAATCGTCCGTCCCTGAAAGTTCATGGCACAGCTGCTTCCTGCTGACCTCACTGCTCCGCTGCCGGGGGTGAATATCGGAGGCGTACTTTGAACAGATACATACTCACACGGATCAGCGCTACATTGAGCCTCGAGGCGAGAGGCGAGTCGAAATGGTATCATGCGGTCCATCAGGGCCGGGAGCATCTCGTGAGCGAATTTTGCCCCGCGGCGACGCGAGAGACGGAAAGTTGATCGATTTCCCTCGTTGTGTGGCCCCCCCAAGAGCAGCTCGCGGGCCCGACGTAGACCACAACGACGACGAGCGAGCGAGACCCGCCTCTCAAACTTGTGCCTGACAGAATCCACAGTCGGGAGAAGCAACGATTGTTTAGGATCCGCAGCGCGACCTGCGGAACAGCTGACAACTCGAACTGCGCCATTCTGACTCTCTACGTTTGTGAGACCTTCAGCTGCAGCCGCATCTGTACTCACCTTCTATCTCGTTGCTACCGGTGCACTCGATCTCAGATCAACGACAACAATCAGGCCATCCAAGGGTGCATCCTCCCCTTCCTCTCGACCTCAGCTCTGTAGTCATCCATCACCACCACCGGAAGGCTCGCTCGTGAGCTTACGTACACGTCCGGGTCTCAGACAATAGGTCTCGCCAAGCCGAATTCAACAACGACGGATGAGAACCGAGACCTTGCCGCTACGAGATAAACAAGATACGAGGCGAGAACAAACCCGTCGTCGATCCACCTTTTGTTTCCTGTGGGTGGCTTGTTTACGTGATCGAGAGCCATCTGGGTACCGAGAACTTTGAACGAAGAACCTAAAAGCTAGAAGTAGAAGGATCCGTTCGGTACCGTGACCGAGCACGAACGGATCGCATGGCTTATCCAATCCAGGTAGTTCACGTGGATATATCCAGGCAATTCGGGTGGATATGGTGGTGAGATTAACCGAATCACATGCGCTGCTGGGACCCCTGCTTCGTGATCGCGCTGGTTAGAAACTGGGGTGACGAGATCCACCGATTCCCGCGACCTACTAGCACGCTCTTTCTTCGCCTCGTCTCGGCGCCGTCGGCGCGACCACCGAACCCATGTGTTTACCGACGGTCAGCGTTGGAAAGCATCAAAATCGACTTGTAAGCTTGTTGATAGCCCAGCCCACGACTGACATGCCCCTGATCTTCTCAACGGCGAGATGTCGTCGGTTCCTCTATCCATCGCTCGTGAAAAGCAAGAAAGAAAGAAATTGGATTCAAGACTACTCTA